>OJDV01000221.1_pt1 | contig 22240 bp, 22 predicted proteins | sample 1592911 | NCBI WGS metagenome assembly OJDV01 (sample SAMN05416860, study PRJEB24817) | seawater metagenome | isolation source: Sea water | place: Canada:Atlantic | collected 2013-11 | reverse complement strand
TTTTATGATAAAAGATGTATTGTTCTTTAGAATCTAATACTGCGGAATCTAATGGCGTTACAATCATAATCTATTTAGACATGAGTTTGTTTGATAATTTGCGTTAAGGATTGAATGTTATGTTTGAGCTCCTCGAAGAGAGCGAGTAATGAAAGCCTGACCAAGGCTAATTGTCCTTGGTAACGCCATCATCTATTTTAGCTCAACAAATCGTCGTTTCCGTCTTCAGGTTTAGGAGTTCCTTCTGGTTCTCCATCATCTCCTGAAGGAGCATTTGCATCTGCTTTATAGTAATCTTCAAAAATCTCCTTCATATCGATACCATAGCGTTCAGCAAAATTCTTTTGAATATCAATATCTTTAGCTCTGATCTCTTGTAAAGCTTCTGCATAACTGCTATAAACACCTTGCATAACTTTTTCGTGAACTGGAATATTGTCCATCATTTCTTGACGAGCTTTAGCACTTGCAGTATGCATAGACGCTAAAGTTTCACCAATATGTTCATCTGTTTTTACACCTAAATGTTCTAAAATAGCTGCAAATTCTTGATCTGTCCTAGCTTTTAAAGCTACCACATAACCATCATAATACTTTAATCGCTCTTCAGTATCACTCTTTAATTTAGCACGATGCGTTTGCAGGTTACTTCGTAGAGACGTCAATACTTTAATTGTTAAATTGTGTTTGTGCACAAAACTATCTTTAGAAGCTGCTAAGGTCGTGTAGGCATTTTTAAGTCCTTCTAATTCTTCAACGGCTTGTTCAAGAGTTGTTACATTCCCAATAGACTCAGCATACTCAGCTGATTGTTTGTCTACTATTTCTTCTAAAGCTTGACGCGCTTGTTTTAAAGCGGCATACTTTTCTTCAAGCTTAGCTTCTACTTCTTTTTTCTTCTCTAAAGCCTTGACATGATTCTTAGTTGCTTCAACAATTGCAGTTTGTAGTTTGTCTTCAACTTCTTTGATTTCTACTTCACGGTTTTTTAATCGTGTTACTGCAGCTTGAGACTTATAACTTAATTCACTTAATAAGGTTTGTACATCTGCACTTTCAATACGAACTTGAAACATTGCTTTCGCTTTATTGTCGGCAGCATCTCTATCTTTTTGAGCTACATTTAAGTCATCTTGAGCACTTTTGATCTTACTTTTTCTTCCCCAAAGGTTATTCCACCAGGTATCTGGTTTCGCCTCTGCATCTTCTAATTCTATTTTTGCTCGTTCTAAACGTTTTATAGCATCATCAATAATTTTTTGCTCATCTGGGTTAAGAGAAGAGAATTTTTCAAAAATAATACCCACTTCATCCTGATAGTCAGTTAGATCTTTAATTGCATCTAAAAGGGTTGTTCTATCCTGTTCTGCCATATGAACTACATCATCAAGTGTTGCATTCAATATCTTCTGACGGCTTTCTGGATCATCTTCCTGCGCAAGTTTAGATTTCATAGTGTCAATGGCTTTTCCCCAATTGACATCTACTTTCTCACTTTTCTCGTTAGTATTAGTTTCTAGTAAATCAAAATCGTCAGACATGGTTTGTGTAGTATTTTAAGTTGAACAAAGTTTCGGATAAGCAATTTCGTCAAAAAATATGATTTTAAAAACTTAATGTACTTAAAATATCAGTAGTAAAATTGAATAAATTGTTACAAACTTTCTTCAGTATATCATTTGTGATTACCTTTAAAATCAAAAAAAAATTATAGAATGAAATATTTTAAACTTTTAGCAGTACTGATTTGTGTAACAGCCTTTTCATGTAAAACTGATACCAAAGAAGCGAATACTGCTACTGAGCCAATTAAAGAAGAGATAAGTTCAGAAAATAAATCTGAAGCTACAATTAGTGAAACTTCTAAAGAAGAGGTGATTTTAGAAAAGAAAACGGAAATTATCATAAAGGAAGTTACAACTACAGAAACTCCAAAAAGTGCTGTAACGATTCATCCTATTTCTCATGGCACTTTAGTTTTGGAATATGAAAATGTTGTTCTATATGTTGATCCTGTTGGTGGTGCTGAAGCCTTTAAAGGGCAAAAGCCACCTACGTTAATTCTCGTAACTGATATTCATGGTGATCATTTAGAAGTGGAAACTTTGGAAGCAATTGCAACTGGAGGTTCCAAAATAATTGCACCAATTGCTGTTGCCGACAAATTACCACCAGGATTACGAAGTAAAACATCTATTCTTTTTAATTTCCAAAGCAAGAACTACACTATTGGTGCTGCCAAGCTAACTATTGAAGCTATCCCAATGTATAATCTTAGAGAAGAAGCCTTGAAGTTTCATCCTGAAAATCGTGGAAATGGTTACGTATTGACTTTGGGTGATGAACGTGTTTATATTTCAGGTGATACAGAGGACATTCCAGAAATGCGAAAATTAAAAGATATTGATATTGCATTTGTATGTATGAATTTGCCATATACGATGACTGTAGAAAGTGCAGCAGATGCTGTTTTGGAGTTTAAACCTAAAAAAGTGTATCCATATCACTATAGAGGAACAAACGGTTTAAGTGATGTAAAAAAGTTCAAATCTATCGTAAATGAGGCCAATAGTGCGATTAAAGTCATACAGGTTGATTGGTATGAAAAATCCGATGAAGTGTAAATGTTAAAATGTAACTTTTTTATTACTAATTAGTTGGCAATTGGAATAAAATTGTATATTTGATAACCAAATCTAATTAAACTTAAAAAAATGTTAGCTAACTTCGTAAGGACTCATTCCCTCGTAAGCACTACTCAGCTCACTATTGTACTCATAATAACTGCGGCTATTTTTGCTATCTTTATTGGCATTGCTGTCATAAAAATGTATAAGCTTAAAGCTGAGAACAAACGTTTGATGGATAAGAGCAAATACAACACTAAAGTGGAAAAAGAATATACAGATTTTACAGATGGTCATCTGTATGATAACAAGTAATTAATTGTATGCAAGATGATTCTAAGGTAATTGCAATACTATCGATTGCTTTTGTAACTATACTAATCCTATTAATTCTAAATCTTTTTAAAGTTTATCAATTAAAAAAGGAAAACAACACGTTTAAGAAACAAATAGAAAATAAATAAGAAAGCCAGCATTTAGCTGGCTTCTTTGTTTCTATATAGTTTTGATAAACTACCTAACCAGTTTTTTGTACTTAATACGTTTTGGTATTAAATCACCACCTAAACGTTTCTTTTTATTCTCTTCATAATCTGAGAAACTACCTTCAAAGAAATACACTTGACTATCACCTTCAAAAGCTAAAATATGAGTACAGATACGATCTAAAAACCATCTGTCGTGACTAATTACTACTGCACATCCTGCAAAGTTTTCAAGCCCTTCTTCTAAAGCTCTTAATGTGTTGACATCAAGATCATTAGTTGGCTCATCTAAAAGTAATACATTACCTTCTTCTTTGAGTGTCATTGCTAAATGCAAGCGGTTACGTTCACCTCCAGACAGCAGTTTTACTTTTTTATTTTGTTCACCTCCAGAGAAATTAAAACGACTTAAATACGCTCTAGAATTCACTTCCTTTCCTCCCATCATTACCAACTCTTGCTCGTCGCTAAAGTTTTGCCAAATGGTTTTCTCTTGATCTATATTTGAATGTTTTTGATCTACATAAGCTAGTTTAGCTGTATCGCCAACTTTGAACTCACCTTTATCTGGTGTTTCTTCTCCCATAATCATTCTGAAAATAGTCGTTTTACCAGCTCCATTCGGTCCTATAACACCAACAATACCTGCTTGAGGTAAGTTGAAATTAAGATCTTCATATAATAACTTATCCTCATAACCTTTACTTACACCAATAGATTCAATAACGTTGGTACCCAAACGTGGTCCATTTGGAATATAGATTTCAAGTTTTTCATCCAATTGCTTTTGGTCTTGACTCATAAGTTTGTCATAATTCTTCAAACGAGCTTTTTGTTTCGTTTGACGACCTTTAGCGCCTTGACGAACCCAGTCTAGCTCACGTTCTAAAGTTTTTTGACGTTTAGATGCTGTTTTACTTTCTTGAGCCATTCGCTTAGATTTTTGATCTAACCATGACGAGTAATTACCTTTCCAAGGGATTCCTTCTCCTCTATCGAGTTCTAAGATCCAACCAGCAACATTATCTAAAAAGTATCTATCGTGAGTTACTGCAATTACAGTTCCTTTGTATTGTGCTAAATGATGCTCTAGCCAATGTACAGATTCAGCATCTAAGTGATTGGTAGGTTCATCTAATAATAATACATCAGGCTCCTGTAATAATAATCGACATAAAGCAACTCGACGGCGTTCACCACCAGAGAGTACTCCGATTTTTTTATCACCATCAGGCGTGCGTAATGCATCCATGGCAATTTCTAATTTGGTGTCTAATTCCCAGGCATTAGAAGCATCTATTTGATCTTGAAGTTCTGCCTGACGATTCATTAACTTTTCCATTTTATCTGGATCGCTATAGACTTCTTCTAAACCAAATTGATCATTAATTTTATTGTATTCATCAAGAATAGCAACAGTTTCAGCTGCGCCTTCTCGAACGATTTCCATCACAGTTTTATCATCGTCTAGTTTAGGCTCTTGTTCTAAAAAACCTACAGAATAGTCTTGTAAAAATGTAACGTCACCTTGATAATTCTTGTCTACTCCTGCAATAATCTTCAAGAGTGTAGATTTACCAGAACCGTTTAAACCAAGAATTCCAATTTTTGCTCCATAAAAGAAGCTTAGATATATATTTTTAAGAACTGGAGTATTTGCTCCAGGAAATGTCTTAGTTAAACCAGACATTGAAAAGATTACTTTTTTATCGTCACTCATTATACTCTACCTTTTAAAGCATTAAACACCCATGCAATAGCAAAAAAGCCAATACCAACTGATGCAAAACCCCAACCAGCAGTTTCATCATACCTAAATGCTCCAAGTGCTATTAAACCTAATCCAACTATTATCATAATTATGGTAGCCCAAGCTAACACGGTATTTTTATTCATTGCCATATTTCATATTTTTAAGGGAAACACAAATATCGCATTTTTAAACTAAAAAAGCATCCAAATCTGGATGCCTTTTCGCTATTAATCATATTATCAGAATTAGTTCATTGGAACTTCAATGATTATCAATTCTGAATTTTGATTTGCTTTAATTTCAATACTTTCAGTTTCAGATACTCCTAGTGCATCTCTCTTTTCAAGTGTATTGTTAGCTACTTCTATTTCACCATCTACAACAAAAATATAGAAGCCGTTTTGCTTTGATTTCAGTTGTAAATCAATTGCATTATCTGAATCTAAACTTGTTCTATAGATGTAAGCCTGCTGACTTATTGGCAATGCATCTCCTTCCAACTTGTCTTTAGGAGCAACGACAGTTTGAAGCTGATTCTTTTTACCTTCTATAGGAAAAAGACGTTGCTCATAATTTGGTTCAACGCTTAATTCTTCAGGGATAATCCATAATTGAAGAAAATTAACTTCATCAGTCTTACTATCATTAAATTCAGAATGTGTTAATCCAGTACCTGCGCTCATAACTTGTACTTCTCCGATTTCAATTGCACGTTTATTTCCCATATTATCTTTATGAGTTAATGCACCTTTTAAGGGAATTGAAATGATTTCCATATTTTGATGAGGATGTGTACCGAAACCCATTTTGGGCTGAACAACGTCGTCATTTAAGACTCGGAGTGTTCCAAAATTCATGCGGTTTTCGTTTTGATAACTCGCAAAACTAAAGGTATGATGTGATTTTAACCAACCATGGTTTGCGAATCCTCTTGTATCTGATTTGTGAATTATTGTTTTCATAATTGTGCTTTTTAGTTTTTAATAGTCTAACTAGTTGGAAGAAATCCCATTTTACCCATTTGATAATCTCTCATCGCTTCCAGCAGTTCTGTTTGTGAATTCATCACATAAGGTCCATAAGTTGCTACAGGCTCATCAATTGGCTCACCTGATAAGAATAGTAATGTAGCATCAGATTCAGCTTTTATAGAAAAGCCTTCACCATCTTGTTGAAACTCCATCAGTTGGTTTTTATCCAGTTCTAAGGCTTCGACATCGTTTACAGTTACTTTTCCTTTTAATAGATATAATAATCCATGATGCGAATTAGAATACGATATAAACTGTTCTCCTCCTGTCTTTGCATCAATCATGAATGCATTAACAGCTGTTTGTGTTCCAGTCTTTCCAAACATACTATCTAATTCTCCAGCAATAATTCTGGTTTCTATTTTTTTGTCTTGGGACGTGATCACATTAAACTCTTCATGTTTTGCATGTTGATAGTTAGCTTCCATCATTTTCTTTTCAGAAGGTAGATTTAGCCATAATTGGATGCCTTCAATTGTTCCTCCTTTTTTCACTAACTCTTTAGTAGGACCTTCAGCATGTATGATACCTCGTCCAGCTGTAGTCCATTGAACGTCTCCTGCTTTTACAACACTTTCATTTCCTAATGAATCACGATGCAATTGTTCACCTTGTACTAAAAATGTAATGGGTTCAAAGCCTCTATGTGGATGTGGTCCTAAATCAAAAGGATTGTTTGTTTCTGAAATTTCATATGGTCCATAATGATGTAATAACACGAATGGATCAATCATTTCAATATGTTCTGTTGGAAATGGTTGTCGTAATCGAATAGGTCCCATGTCCACGAAATGGCTTCGACCTGCTCTTTTTATTGTATTTAGTTTCATAAGTATAATCTTTCTTTACAATAGTTCCCATGGAAACTATTTAATTAAAAAAACACGCTAACGTATTTTATCAAGCAAATCACTTAACTCGTTAGCTTCTTTTTCTGATAAATTTTCTAATATATCTTCTTTAAATTCTTTTGATATTTCAGCTAATAAATCAAGTCCTTTACTGGTTATTTGAATATGAACAACTCTTCTATCATCTGGACAAGGAAGACGTTCTATCAATTGTTTATTACATAGTTTATCCATTAACCGAGTTGCATTTGGAGCACGTTCTAGCATACGTTCTTTTATGGTTTGTACTTTTATAGCTTCACCTGCTCCGCGTAGAATTCTCAAAATATTAAACTGCTGTGGCGAGATACCAAAAGGTTTAAAAAAAGCATTCTGATGGCTACTTATCCAATTTGCTGTATAAATAATATTGAGTAATGCTTTAATCTTACTATTTGGAAACGTCGAGTTTATATCTTTAGAAATATCTCCCATATTACAAACTGTTTTGAAATGATTTAACTACTTCTAGTAATTGCGTCTTTAATTCTTGATTCACCATAGTTCCGTCAGAAAAGTTATCATGAAATGAAGGTAATGAAAAATCTGCTACAATATTTCCACCCATATAAGGGAAACGACTTTTAGCTATATCTAATGCTGTTGCTCCACCTCTAGCTCCTGGAGACGTAGCCATTAATAACATTGGCTTATCACTCCATAACTTGCCATCAATACGAGACATCCAATCAAATATATTTTTAAAGACAGTAGCATAAGTTCCATTATGTTCAGCTAATGACAGTATAATTCCATCTGAAGATCTAATATGCTCTATAAATTTTTGCGCATTATCCGGAATTCCATGATCTGTTTCGTAATCGATACCATAGATAGGTAATTCAAAATCATTCAAATCTAAAACAGTTACTTCTGCATTTTCTACTAAACTTGAACTGTAAACTGCTAGTTGTTTGTTAATTGAATTCTTGCTATTAGTTCCTGCGAATGTTATAATATGTTTCATGTGTTATGTTTTTGTTGGTACAAATATACAACAAAAATTTAATATATCCCTAGGAAACTATTTCCATGTCATTAATTTTAACAAATTATTCACTTTTTAATCCGTTAAGGGTTTCGTAAATTCGTAGGAAATTAACAACACATGGATATCAACTTCAATAAAAACGAAGATCATAATAAATTACTCCTTTCAGATTTAAAAAAACGTCTAGCTAAAGTAAAACTTGGTGGTGGTGCAAAGCGCATTGAAAAGCATCATTCAAAAGGAAAAATGACTGCTAGAGAACGTGTTGATTATTTATTAGACTCTAAAAAACCATCTATAGAAATTGGAGCGTTTGCTGGAGAAGGCATGTATGAGGAACATGGTGGATGTCCTTCGGGAGGAGTTGTTGTAAAAATGGGTTATGTAAAAGGAAAACAATGTATCGTTGTTGCAAATGACGCTACAGTTAAAGCTGGCGCATGGTTTCCAATTACTGGAAAAAAGAATTTACGTGCTCAGGAACTTGCTATTGAAAACAGATTGCCAATCATATACTTAGTTGATTCTGCTGGAGTTTATCTACCAATGCAAGATGAAATTTTCCCAGACAAAGAACATTTCGGACGCATATTTAGAAATAACGCAGTGATGAGCAGCATGGGAATTACCCAAATTGCTGCTGTAATGGGAAGTTGTGTTGCTGGTGGTGCTTATTTACCAATTATGAGTGACGAGGCTCTAATTGTAGATAAAACAGGAAGTATATTTCTTGCTGGTAGTTACTTAGTAAAAGCTGCCATTGGAGAAACTATTGATAATGAAACTTTAGGTGGAGCAACAACACATTGTGAGATTTCTGGAGTTACTGATTATAAAGCGAAAGATGATAAAGATGCTTTAGAAACTATTCAGCGTTTAATAGATAAAATAGGTGATTACGATAAAGCTGGTTTTAATAAGGTTGCTGCAAAAAAGCCAAAAGAAAACCCTGAAGACATGTTTGGTATTCTTCCTAAGTCAAGAGCTGACCAATATGATATGAAAGAGATTATCAAACGTCTAGTTGATAATAGCGAATTTGATGAATATAAAGAAGGTTATGGGAAAACGATCATAACTGCGTATGCCAGAATAGATGGTTGGGCAGTTGGTATAGTCGCTAATCAACGAAAACTAGTTAAAACCAAAAGTGGTGAAATGCAATTTGGAGGTGTTATTTATAATGATAGCGCAGACAAAGCAACTCGATTTATAGCCAATTGTAATCAGAAGAAAATTCCGTTAGTGTTTATTCAAGATGTTACTGGTTTTATGGTTGGAAGTAAATCTGAGCATGGAGGAATCATTAAAGATGGTGCTAAGATGGTAAATGCTGTTAGTAATTCTGTAGTGCCAAAATTCACCATTATAATTGGTAATAGTTATGGCGCAGGAAACTATGCTATGTGTGGAAAAGCATACGATCCAAGATTAATTGCAGCCTGGCCTAGTGCTGAACTTGCGGTTATGAGTGGGAATTCTGCTGCTAAAGTTTTACTTCAGATTGAAAAAGCATCTCTACTTAAAAAAGGTGAGAAAATCACTGAAGCAAAAGAAAAAGAGTTATTCGATAAAATTAAAAATAGATACGATAACCAAGTATCACCTTATTATGCGGCAGCTCGCATTTGGACAGATGCTGTTATTAATCCTTTAGATACCAGAACTTGGATAAGTATGGGAATTGAAGCTGCTAACCACGCTCCTATTGAAAAACCATTTAATATGGGAGTTTTACAGGTCTAATGAAAAACAATAAAAACAATTCACCAGCATATATAATCATCCTACTCATTTTAGCTGGTGAAGCAGTTTTTATTCTACCATTTGTTTTACAACGAATTTTTAGACCAACATTTTTAGAAACTTTTGCTATTAATAATACGCAACTTGGAAGTTGTTTCTCGATTTACGGCATTGTTGCATTATTCTCTTACTTATTTGGTGGACCATTAGCCGATAAATTCAAACCACACTTATTAATGTCTATCGCATTAATGTTAACTGCGCTTGGAGGATTTTATTTGGCGACTTATCCATCTTTAGAAAACCTACATTGGCTTTATGGATTTTGGGGTTTTACAACCATCTTTTTGTTTTGGGCTGCAATGATAAAAGCAACCAGAATTTGGGGAGGAACTGAAAAACAAGGCATTGCTTTTGGATTTTTAGATGGTGGACGTGGACTTGTAGCTGCTCTTTTTGGTTCTGTTGGTGTCATTATATTCTCATTGTTTATTACAAAAGATATTGAATTGACATCTTTAGATGAACGTCGTGAAGCTTTCAAACAAGTCATTATCTATTCATCAATCGCTATTTGTGTAATTGCCGTTTTAGTCTTTTTCTTTTTGAAAAACTTAAATACTTCTGAAAATACTATCGTAGAAAAAGCAAATACACTTACGCTATCCAATTTTAAAGAAGTCATGAAATTTAGAGCAGTTTGGCTGTTAATGATTATCATTTTATGTGCTTATTTTGGATATAAAATGACAGACGTATTTAGTCTTTATGCCAATCAGGTGATGAACTACAATGAAATAGATTCCGCTAAAGTTGGCACCTATTTACTATATATGCGACCAGTTATAGGTGTTGTTATTGGTTTACTTGCTGATCGCACTAGAGCTTCACTTTGGATTGTTATTGGATTTCTATTGATGTTAGTCACTAGCTTGATTTTTGCTTCAGGGATTATAAACGATGGATCTACGCTTCTATTTATTTTATCTATTGTAACAATGGCTTTAGGAGTGTATTCAGCCAGAGTCCTTTATTTTGCAACTTTAGAAGAAGGTAAAATTCCGTTAGCACTAACTGGAACAGCGGTTGGTTTTATATCCATTGTTGGTTACACTCCTGATATTTTTGCTGGACCGTTAATGGGATACTTCTTAGATGCTAATCCTGGAGAAATTGGACTTCGACATGTGTTTTTAATTATGTCTGTATTTTCTTTTGTCGGATTTGTTGCTGCTTACTTTTTATACAAAAGACCCAAGTCTTAGTCTTTAATAACGGAAAGAATCTCTGGCAATAAAGCAATAGCTGAAATCAAAACAATGTTGCTATTCTTTTTAGGTGCTTTTGCATTTTGAACTGTTTCTTGTTCTCCATGTGATGCTTTTGGGTTTCTAATCATAACAACAGTATTTATAGAATCTTCCAAAAAGTTTTCGTTGGCAAATTCATAAGCTAATTCTATTCCATCCTCATGAAATTCTTTAACACACGGTTTTAAATTATCAATGGTGTATAAAATCGACTTTAAATTCTTTGGAGACACTTGTTTCAATGCGATACCATTAAATCCTTTATAAGTTATAATTGAAATATAATCGTATTTTGTTAAACGCTTAGAAACTAATTTGAAGGCTTGATTCAAAATTACTTTATCTTCAATTACTAAATCATTTACAGGAGTTTGCAATAAGAATGTAATGTTCTCTGTTGGCAATTCTGAATCTTCAGTCTTTCGTTCGATATTATCAACAATAAAACTGATTAAATTGTCTATTGAAACTGATTTTGTTTCTATATTCTTATCTTGACTAACTACTATAGTTGTAAAAAGAAATACGGCGAATGTGATTGTTAGATGTTTCATTTGTTTGGTTATTTAGTTCGTAATAAACTTACAACCAAACTCTTATTATTAAAAATAGTAATTAGTTAAGTGAAGGTCTCAATGAGTAAACTAACTCAAAACAGCATCTAATATTTTTTTACGCTGAAGTTTCCCTGTTTCAGTTTCGAAAAACTTTGGAGTATTGTATACAACTTTTGGAATTTCATGTTTTTGTAATTGTGAAAATACATCTTTATTAAAATCAGCACTATCACCTTCAATAACAAGTATTACTTTCTGACCAAAATCACTGTCCTCCTCAGAAGCAATAAAAAAACGTTTTTCTATCAAACCTTGAAGTTTCAATTCTATCAACTCCGGAAATACTTTTACGCCTCCAGAATTAATCATATTGTCGTATCGACCAATAATTTCAAATTGTTTTTCATTAATCAAATCAATTAAATCATTAGTAACAATGGTTTCACTGCACAATTTTGGAGCATCAACAACTAAGCAGCCTTTATCATTTTTTGAAATACTAATATTTGGAAGCGTCTCAAAAGCTTTCATACAATTATGATTATGATTCAACTTTTTTACTGCAATATGACTTATCGTTTCTGTCATGCCAAAGGTTTCATATACATTGGCTTTTAAATTCTGTATCTCATTAATTAATGGTTCTGAAACACTTGCTCCTCCAACTATAAGTGTTTTAATATTCTCTAATCTATTTATAGAGTTTTTAAGCTGTAAGGGAATCATAGCTCCAAAATCATAAAGCTTTTGATCATCATAAGCTGGATAAAGTGTAGGTGCAACCATATCCAATTCTAAGCCAAGAATCATCGCTCTTACCAACATCATTTTACCTGAAATATATCGACTAGGTAAACAATGTAACGCTTTATCTCCAGGTTTAATGTTAAAAAAATCGCCTGTCATTATTGCCGAATTGACCATATAATTTTTATCTAGTCTAATCTTCTTTGGCAAACCTGTTGTTCCAGAAGTACTCACTAAAATATAGTCTTTAGAGTTTAACCAATCTAACAAAAAGTCTCCTGCAACTTTTCCGAAGGGCTGACCTTCTTTTACTAGACTATAAGCGACTTCTTTGAGTTCATCATGATTGAATGATGTGCCGTTTAATTTGAATTTTAAGTTAACTTTATCAAATGTCGGAGTCATTTTGGTATGATATTAGCTATAGGTTTATATACTGTTTTTAACGCATCTAAGTTAAAGATAAATAGTTATATTTGAATTAAAACCCCTAAACAATGCCTAAATATTTTTTCTTTTTCTTGCTTGTGCCATTTTTAAGTTGGTCACAAGATTTTTCAGATGAAGATTACATCTATCTCAAAAGACATGAACACATTAAAATAAGTCTTAAAAAGGACAAATTTGATATCGTTCAAAACATTACGGAACAAGGAAAATTTATCAGCTCTAAAAACTTATACTACGCAAACGAATCTATCGGTTATAGTAGTTTTTCAGAAGTAAAAGATATTGAAGCCTTCACTTACCTTCCGTCTTCAGATAAAAGAATTGAAGTCGATTATATTGAAACAAAGCAAGAATTCGACAATATGGTATTTTACAGTGATGACGAATTTAAAAGTTTCATATTTCCTGCTGTAGCTAAAGGTGCTGAAACACATTTAAATTATAAACGAATAATCAAAGAGCCACGATTTTTAGGAGGTTTTAATTTTGCTATTCATGTGCCAACTAAAAGCGCTCAGTTGTCTGTTGAATTTCCAAAGAATGTTGAAATCGGTTATGTAGAATTTAATACAGAATCTATTAAATTAGATTTCAAAAAAGAAGAAACAGAAACCAGTAATATTTACACATGGAATGCTTACAATACTCAAGGATTTGAAGGTGAAGATGATAGTGAATCTGCGATGTATTACTTGCCACATATGTTACTTTATATTAAAAGTTATGAAGCTAATAACAAAAAAGTCAACGTTTTAAATGATTTATCTGACTTGTATGAATGGTATGTAAGTTTAATAGATCAAGTAGATACTAAGTCTTTAAATAAGGTTTATAAAATTACTGATGAGATTACGAGTTCATTAAATTCTAAAGAAGACAAAGCAAAAGCTATTTTTGAATGGGTTCAGAACAATATTAATTACATCGCATTTGGTGATGGTTATGGTGGATTTATACCAACTGGAGCAGCTTCAACTTTCGAAACACGTTATGGCGACTGTAAAGCCATGTCAAATTTGCTATATGAAATGCTAAATCATGCTGGTATTGAAGCTCATAGGACTTGGATTGGATCGAGAAACAAGCCTTACTCCTATTATAACGTTCCGACAACATCTGTCGATGATCATATGATTACGACTGCAATTATTAAGAATGACACCATCTTCCTTGATGCAACTGATAGTTATGTGCCTTTCGGTATGCCAAGTGCCTTTATTCAAACTAAGGAAGCTCTGATGGGAATTGATAAAGACAACTTCAAAATCATAAAAGTTCCGGTACAAAAATCCGATCAAAGTGTGACCAACATTACTACAAATATGCGTTTGGAAAATGGGACTGTAAAAGTTTCTGAAAAGCGTTCACTTATAGGCTATGATAAAGTAGAATTCGTTTCAGATTATATCTATAAAAAAGACAGTAAAACTGAAGAAGAATATCTCAATACTACGCTTGCTCTAGGAAATAACAAAACAAAGTATACAAATATTACTAAAACTAATTTTGATAATAAAGGTATACCGTTAATTTTAGAATACGATTTAGATATTGATAGCTACACTAGAAATATTGGAAATAAAATTTATATCAATTTGAATATTGATCGTTCGCTTTCTACAAGTGATGTAGAGATTAAAGACCGAAAGTATAGCAAAAAAATTGATTATCAATTCGAGAAAAATTTCAAGACTAATTTTCAAATACCTGAAGGTTATACCGCAAGTTATATACCTGATGAAATCGCTTTTGAAGATCCAAATTACGGTTTTAAAATAAGTTACGAATCGAAAGATAGTATCATAACACAAACTAAAACGATTTACATTAAGACCTTAAGCGTAAAAACTGATGATTTCGAAAACTGGAATGGTTTCATCAAGAGTTTACAAAAAGCCTACAAAAAAAGTATAATATTAGAACACATATAATGATAAAGAAAATTGCATTTATTGCCTTATTAATAATTACAACATCTGGTTTTTCTCAACATCACTTAACTTATGATTGGGAAAAAAAACCCAAACTTCACAAATTAACCGATAGTGAAGAACAAGAATCTTCTATAGCCCTTTTAAAGAAGGTGATTTTAGAGTTTGATTCTGAAGAAGATTCTACGGAACCAAAACTTTACGAAACCAAGCACACAATAATTCGTGTTAACGATGATAAAGGAATTGCCCAGCATAATACGGTTTATATTCCAATGTATGATGTAAAACGACTTATTGATGTTAAAGCAAGAACTATTAGTCCTACTGGAAAAGTAGTATTACTAAATAAAGACAATATTAAAGATGTTAGTAATGTTGAAGAATATGGAGATTTCAAAATATTTGCGATTGAAGGTGCCGAATCTAACTCTGAAATAGAAGTCTTATATACCGTTGAAAGAGAATTTGACATCTATGGCTCTGAAACGATTCAAGCGGATTATAAAATAAAGGAAGCTCAGTTTTTATTCATAACTGGAAAACTACAATCTAATGTAAAAGCTTACAGAACACTAGAAACTTTTGAAGCTGTTAAAATAGATGGAACTAAAGGACAGGTTTTAACTATTAAAGATATTCCAGCCATGGTTGATGAAGAATATGCAACTCCAAAAGCTAATAATATTGCAGTTGTATATCAGTGTTTTCCAAAAGGGGAAAACATTACTCAAAATATGTTTTGGAGAAACGTTTCAAACAACATTGGACGACAATTTTTCCCTGAAACAGTTGTAAGTCAAGCAAAAGACGACGCAAACACAATTGTTGAAGGCAAAACAGACCTTACGACTTTTAAAAAGGCAGCACTTGTTGATATTTTTATAAAATCAAATTACACTATTGTAAAGAATAATAATCAGGACCTTTCAGATTTAAATTACATCTTAACAAATCGTTCTTCTAGTGATTATGGGATTCTTAAAGTCTATGCGCAGTATTTAACAGCACTAGAGGTTGAATTTGAAATTGTAATCACATCAAATCGTTTTTTAAACAAATTTGATCCAGAATTCTTTGTTCCAGGAATGCTTAGAGATTTCTTAATCTATATTCCATCAGAAAGAAAATACATTGCTCCAGATCGTTTTGAAGGAAGAATTGGTGAAGCTCCTTTTAATATCTTAGGAAATTACGGTTTATTCATCTCTTCAGATTTTGAACATTATTTTTCAAAAATTATTCAAGAAGATCCTGATTATAGTAGAATTAGAAGAGATATGAACATCTCTTTCGTAAACGATTTTGAAAGCGTAACTATTGATCAAGATCAAGACTATTTTGGCCACTGGGCAGAAACAAGTAAAGCCGTTGTAAGCCTTTCTACTGATCAAGGTCTTATAGAGTATAAAGATTACTTAACAGGTTCTGGTATTGAAGACAAGGAGATTTTAAGCTATGAGACATTCAATACCGACATGAATCAATTAGAATACAACGTTCCTTTTAAAGTTAAAACAACCATTTCCTCTGAAGTATTATTAGAAGATGTTGGTGGTAGTTATATATTTCAAATAGGTTTGGTTATTGGTACACAAAGTGAATTATATCAAGAAACAGAACGTATAAATCCAATTGAAATGATTTATCCAAATCGTTATAATTATGAAATTATAGTCAATATTCCTGAAGGCTATTCTGTTGAAGGTTTAGAATCTTTAATCATTGATAAAAGGTATGTAGCAAGTAACGGTAAAGAGACTGCTAAATTCGAGTCTAATTATAAGTTAGAAGATAATAAGATTATAATTACCATTGAAGAGTTCTATAAAACACATGAATTTGATCTAAATAAATATGAAGAATTCAGAGAGGTAATTAATGCTGCTTCTGATTTCAATAAAGCTGCTATTTTATTTAAAGCAGCTGAATAAAAAACCATTTATAAATACTTAAAAAAAAAGCGACTTAATAGTCGCTTTTTTTTTATTCAATAATTTTATAATCTTCTTTTGGTGGCTCTTCTATAGTCCCGAAGAGCTTATCTTTCCAATTGGTCCATTTGTATTTTTTAGACAATATAAATAGTAATACTGGATACATTATGAATACTGGAACAATCAAATCAATCGCACCAATTTCAGGTTGTGAAACATCTTTTAAAATAGAATGTGTCTGCAACGCTGTCCAATCTGTAGTTACTAATAATGCTGTAAATAAGTTGTTGGCAGCATGAAAGCCTAAAGCCAATTCAATACCTTCATCCATAAGTGTCATAATTCCCCAGAACAATCCAGTTCCTATGTAAAAGATCATGATAGAATATCCTAATTTACCAACTTCAGGATTAGCAATATGAAGGCCTCCAAATATGACAGATGTCATTAATAAAGGAAACCATTTATTCTTAGCTAATGCACCAAAACCTTGCATTAAATAGCCTCTAAAAACGTATTCTTCTAGACTTGTTTGAATCGGAATTAGCACTACAGCAATGACTAGTAAAATAGCAAAACGTTTCATTTCAAAATTAAACTCATAGTTTTCAGGTGATAAATAGAAATAATCTAACAATACCAATCCTGATGACAGTGCTCCCCAAAATATAAAGGTAAACCAGATCCGTTTCCAATCTAATTTTGGTCTTGACGTTGCTATAGAAGTCATCGTTTGCTTGTGTAAATATTTGACAACAAAAAATAATCCTACAAAGGCTACAGCAAATGAAATCAATATTAAGAATAGAAATAAATTAGGATCAAACATCGTATACATTGATTCTTCATTTATACTGTCAAGTCCTGAGCCACCTTCTTGCATCACTTTCCAAACCATTGCAATTAATAAAGGAAACTGTCCTATTGTGGAGGCTATAATTACTATCAAAGAACCTAAGAGGTATCTCCAAAAATTATGTTCGCCTTTAAATACTTGTTTTATAAACATATTATCAATTTTATATAAAAAAGTTAAGATTGGTTACATTCCAATCTTGATTAATTTCGTGCCGCAATGTACCATTTTTAACTTGTAATGGACTTTCAAAATTGTTTGTAAACAAACCTCCTGTACCTAAACCTTGCGGCAATTTGCTTTTGAGTGTGTATGTCCATTGTGCAATGGCATTCAGACCTACATTACTTTCTAAAGCACTTGTAATCCACCATCCTATTCCGCTCTCTTCAGCAATATCAATCCATTGCTGACTTCCTCTCCATCCTCCTACTAAACTTGGTTTTAAAATGATGTATTGTGGATTAATCATTTGTAGCATTTCGGTTTGCTTTGTTACAGAAAACACTCCAATTAGTTCTTCGTCTAAAGCAATAGGCAGAGGTGTTTGTTCACAAAGCTTAGCCATAGTATCAAATTGCCCTTGTTTTATGGGTTGTTCTATAGAATGTAAACTGAAATCAGACAAGCGTTTTAGTTTTTCAAGAGCATTATCAGGTGAAAAAGCACCATTAGCATCAACACGCAATTCGATATCGTTCTGAGAGAATTCTTGTCTAATAGATTTTAGAAGCGCTAATTCAGTTTCAAAATCGATAGCACCAATTTTCATTTTAATACAATTAAAACCAGTTTTCAATTTTTCTTTAATTTGATCTTTCATAAAAGCTTCACTTCCCATCCATATCAATCCGTTAATAGGTATTGATGCCTTACCTGTTGTGAAATTTGAAGGAAATAATTCAAATGGAGATTGACTTTCTAAAGATGTAAATGCTTGTTCTAAACCAAACTGAATACTTGGAAATTCGGTTAATTCATCAAGCAACGCTTCTAAACCTAGATTAATGTTGTTGCAAGTCCATTCAAGTTTCTGTTCGAAATCTGATCTATCATCAATACTTAATCCTCTAAATAAACCACATTCGCCAATTCCTGATTTATTATTATCGTTTAAAATAATAAACCAAGTCTCTTTGGTTTTTAAAATACCACGAGATGTTCCACTGGCTTGTTTGAATTGAAGTATGTAGGGTTTGTATTTAGCAATAATCATGAACACAAAAATAAAGTATTTTTAAGGATTTCGTACTTTAGCAGAAATCTTAGTCTTAAATGCAAGATCCAAATTTCCCAAATATCATTTTATACGCTATTCCTTTTTTTGTGGTAGCACTGCTCTTAGAGTTATTTGTAACAATAAAACAAGGTATTAAAACTTACGAATCGAAGGATGCCTTTTCTTCAATTGCGATGGGTTTAGGTAATGTGTTTTTGGGTTATTTTAGTAAAGCTTTAGTATTAATGTCTTTTTTTTATATCTATGAGAATTTTAGATTGCTTACTATTCCTGTAACATGGTGGAGTTTTGTTTTAATTTTCTTTGTTGATGATTTTGCCTATTACTGGTTTCATCGTGTGTCTCATGAATGTCGTTTGTTTTGGGCTTCACATGTTGTACATCATTCGTCGAAACATTATAATTTAAGTACAGCATTGCGTCAGACTTGGTCTGGTGGTTTTTATTCGTTTATCTTTTGGTTATGGTTGCCTTTGCTAGGCTTCCATCCTGCTATGATAATGCTACAGATGTCTATTAGCTTGTTGTATCAGTTTTGGATTCATACAGAAGCTATAAACAAATTACCTCGTTGGTTTGAGGCTGTTTTTAATACGCCTTCACATCATCGTGTACATCACGGAAGTAATCCATTGTACTTAGATAGAAATCATGCAGGTATTTTAATTATTTGGGATAAATTCTTCGGAACCTTTCAGCCAGAATTAAAAGATGAAAAAGTGGTATACGGCTTAGTAAAAAACATAGAGACCTATAATCCAATAAAAATTGCTTTTATAGAATGGCTACATCTTTTTAAAGATGCGTTTTCTGGTCGAAAATCTTTAAAAAACAGATTGCTCTATTTGATTAAACCTCCAGGTTGGAAACATGATGGTACTGGAAAAGTTAGTGAGGATTTGAGAAGTGATTGGCTTGAAAAAATTTAGTCTACTTTATCACTTGCCTTTTTATATTTTTTAAATTCTATGTTTTTATTTTCTAATATGGCATAAAATTTACGAGATGAGATCTGTAAATCTCTTGTAATTTCACTCACTTTTTTCTTTTTCTTTTTATAAAGAGTTATATTCTTTACGACTTGTTTATTGAAATAATATTCTTTCAGTTTATCTATAACTTCTAATTCTGTTACATTAGATTCACTTGCGTAGTTTTCAATTTGGGATTTAGCTTCTTTTAAATTAGCTTTCATATTGTTATTTTTAGGGAGTTCCATCAATAAACATCATACTTATATATGATTTTGTTGTATTGACTATGACTAAATTAGTAAAAAGAAACGAACCATTGTGAAATCCTCAGGATTTCTCGAGTACATTCAGAACAAGCAATTAATTATAAACGTAGTTAATAAAAGTTATGATAGGTCAATTCTCAATTTTTGGCCTTTCAATTTAAATCCATTTCTTTTATAAAATTCAATTGTTCTAGGCCATTGCTCAGCATTTGGTGCTCCAACTTCTAATTTGTTCCAATTCATAGAGTTTGAAAAATCATAAGCACTTTGTAATAACAATTCCCCAATTCCATTAGATCTGCAATTTCGGTCAACATATAATTCGGTAATTACTCCAAAATCTCCTCCATTGTATATTGCGAAAGCTTCTGCAATAGTTATTAATCCTATTGGATTGTTATCCTGGTCATAAGCTATAAAAGCTCCGAAATTATTTCTAACAATTAATTTTTTGGTTATTTCTTCTAGTTTATTCTTATCAACGACAAAAGTGCTGTTACTTTGATTATTGAAGTCAATTAATAATTCAGCAACTAAATTCACAACTATTTTTATATCTTCTATTTTTGCCTTAATTATTGTTATTGCAATCATTTTCTAATTTAGCCAAGTCCTTATATAAAAATATTATTACTATTACTATCCTCTACAACTCGATACTCTCACCAATCTCCAATAGCATTAAATCTTTATCCTTATCGAAGAATTTACGCTTAGCAGCTTCGTGATCAATTTCTATATAACCAAAGGTATCAAAGTGATAGCCTAAGACTTTATCACATTCTACAAAATCACTAGCAATAAGTGCATCGTCAATTCCCATTGTAAAATTATCTCCAATTGGCAAAATGGCTAAATCGAGTTTAGTTTGTAAAGGAATGAGTTTCATATCCATCGTTAATGCAGTATCTCCAGCAATGTAAATATTTTTGTGTTCACCTTCAATAACAAAACCTCCTGGTTGCCCTCCGTAACTGCCATCAGGAAATGAAGACGTATGAATAGCATTCACATATTTTACGGTTCCAAATTCAAACTCCCATTGACCACCATGATTCATAGGATGGTTTTCTAAGCCTAATTTATCGTAATATGTTGCAATTTCAAAGTTAGAAACGATTACAGCTCCTGTTCGTTTTGCAATGGCTTCAACATCTAGAATATGATCTTGATGTGCATGTGTCACTAAAATAAAATCGGCTTCAAGTTGTTCGATATTAATTTCTGAAGCTTTTGGATTTCCAGAGATAAACGGATCGACAAGAATGTTAACATCAGCAATTTTAATACCTAAGCTTGCATGACCATAAAATGTAATTTGCATGAGAAGAGAGTTTTAATTGATAATTATATAGAAATCTAAAATACGAAAAAACTCAGACAGATTAAAGATAATTTGTCTGAGTTTTAAAGCCCCAAATTTTATTGCCAACATAATAGCAATTAATGCCGACCTACAAAATTTCTGTAATAAATATAAGAATTAATTCTTTGATAGCCAAACAATTATGTTAAAAATATCATAAAATATATCCAACACCTAAAAGTACCGAAAACAAGAAAGCAGTTAAGGCTAATACCTTTAACTGCGAATCAAAATCATTAGGAACTTTAGCTTTGCTAATCTTTATCATATGAATACATAATGGAATAAATGCGATGAAGAAAAGTAAATTATAAAACGAAGAAAAATATAATACTCCAAAAATCACAGATATAGCTATAGCAGATCCTATCAAAAACAAATGGTATTGTTTTGCTCTTTTCTTTCCCAATTTCACTGCTAATGTCATTTTATTTGAAGCTCGATCTGAATCAATATCTCTCATATTATTGAGGTTTAAAACCCCTACACTTAATAGACCTAAAGCTACTGCAGGTAGAAATATATGATGATCTAAATGCTTTACAAATAGCAAATAACTTCCGCCAACACTCACTAAACCGAAGAATATAAAAACGAAAACATCTCCTAAACCTCTATAGCCATATGCCGATTCTCCAACGGTATAACTAATAGCTGCATAAATTGATAGACCTGCGAGTAATAAAAATAAGAGCGATAATAATAAATGACTTACTCCAAAAGACGCATAGATAAGTGCAACAGATAAGCCTACAACAATTAAGATATTGTTCTTAATACCAAGCATCATTTCATCCTCACTTATTGCTCCACTTTGAATAGCACGTTCTGGTCCTACTCTATTTTCGTTATCTGTTCCTTTTACTCCATCTCCATAATCATTAGCAAGATTGGACAGAATTTGTAAACTGATGGTTAACAAAATTGCGATAATAAACACAAATGGACTAAAAGAACCATTGTGTTCTGCCAAGCATGCACCAATAATAATTCCGGAAACTGACAAGGGTAAGGTTCGCAATCGAAATGCAGAAATCCAAGGTTTAATTTTTTTAAACATACAATAGAGACTGTCTCTTATAC
>OJDV01000220.1_pt1 | contig 22368 bp, 21 predicted proteins | sample 1592911 | NCBI WGS metagenome assembly OJDV01 (sample SAMN05416860, study PRJEB24817) | seawater metagenome | isolation source: Sea water | place: Canada:Atlantic | collected 2013-11 | reverse complement strand
GAAGAAAAAGACGCTGTTCGAGATGGATTTGGACGACGATATCGCCGCCGTGCAAAAGGAATACATCCGCCTCGCCGAGACACTTTGGAACGGGACAGAGCCGCTGGCGCCTGCCTCCCTGCCCGACCGCGAAATCTTTGATCTGTTGGGCTTCGACTAATGGCAACCATAGTACCCATTCTGGACCGAGTGTCGCACGCGTTTGCAATGCAAACGCTTCCGCGCACCCGTCGCCTCCTGCGGAGACGCCGTTGATGAGCTATGAAGCCACCAGAAACCGTGTCGAGACATACTTCGACCGGACCGCGACCAAGACTTGGGAGCGTCTGACCTCGGACGCACCCGTGTCTGGCATTCGGGCCACGGTGCGCAAGGGGCGTGACGAGATGCGCGCCAACATCATTGCGGCCCTGCCCGATGACCTGCGTGGCGCGCGCATCCTTGATGCGGGCTGTGGCACAGGTGCGCTGGCGTTTGAGCTGGCCGAGCGTGGTGCCGATGTTGTGGGCGTTGATATATCGCCACAACTCATTGATATCGCGACCAAGCGCACGCCGCGCAAGCTCGATCGCAAGATACAGTTCTCCTCGGGTGACATGCTCAACCCCGCGCTGGGGGCGTTCGACCATGTAGTGGCGATGGACAGCATGATTTACTATTCCGCCGCTGACATCGCCAATATTTTGGAGGGCATCGCGCCGCGCCTGGGCGGTCGGATGGTCTTTACCGTGGCCCCGCGCACGCCGTTGCTGATGCTGATGTGGCGCGCTGGCAAGCTCTTCCCGCGCAGCGATCGCTCGCCTACGATGGTGCCGCATACGCCTGCATCCATCGCAGGCAAACTCGAGCGCGGCAAATTGCGTGATCTGGGGCGCGTCACTTCGGGCTTCTACATCTCGAATGCGTTGGAGTTCACATCGTGATGATCCCGACCAAAAATGGCCTCAAGGCGCTGACACTCCGCTCGCTTCCCTTCTCGGATGCGGTGAGTGAGAAGCTGCCCTTGGGCCAGCTTTTGCGCATGTCGCTGTTTCAGGTCTCGGTGGGTATGGCCGCGGTGATGCTTCTCGGCACGCTGAACCGCGTGATGATCGTCGAGCTGGGCGTGATGGCGTGGGTCGTGGCAATCATGATCGCCATTCCCGTTCTGGTCGCTCCCTTCCGCGCACTGCTCGGGTTCCGCTCCGACACCTATCGCTCCGCCATCGGGTGGAAACGTATCCCCTATCTGTGGTTCGGCTCGCTGTGGCAGTTCGGTGGTTTTGCCATCATGCCGTTCGGCCTGCTACTTTTGAATGGTGAGCAAGCCGCTGGCCCCGCTTGGGCCGGTGAGGTCGGCGCCGCGTTGGCCTTCCTGCTCACAGGGCTTGGCATGCATATGACCCAAACCGCAGGTCTTGCGCTGGCCGCTGACCGCGCCACGGATGAGACACGGCCCCAAGTGGTCGCACTTCTCTATGTAATGCTGCTGGTCGGCATGGCCGTAGCTGCCGTAATCATCGGTACGCTGCTGCGTGATTTCAGCCAGATCCGACTTATCCAAGTTGTGCAAGGCACGGCTGTTGTCACCCTCGTGCTCAACGTGATCGCGCTCTGGAAGCAAGAGCGCATGAACCCCATGACCAAGGCAGAGCGTGAGGCCAAGAAGCCCACGTTCAATGAAGCTTGGCGCGATCTGACCACGAATAATTCGGCCAAGCGGCTGCTGGTCGCCGTCTTCCTCGGTACGCTGGCGTTCAACATGCAGGACGTCCTGCTGGAGCCTTATGGCGGTGAAGTGCTGGGCCTCTCGGTCTCTGCCACCACACTACTCACGGCGATGTGGGCCTTTGGCGCGCTTATCGGTTTTGCCTTTGCCGCGCGTTGGCTCAAGCTGGGCGTTGATACCTACATGATGTCCGCGCGCGGGCTGCTGGTTGGCATCCTCGCATTTTGCGCCGTGATCTTCGCCGCCCCGCTCGACAGTGGTGCGCTCTTTTTCGTGGGGGCCTTCGGCATCGGTCTCGGCTCTGGCCTGTTTGCGATCTCGACGCTGACGGCGGCCATGACGCTGGAGACAGGCTCCCTCGCCGGTAAGGGGCTCGCCCTTGGCGCGTGGGGTGCGGCCCAAGCCACAGCGGCGGGCCTCTCAATCTTCATCGGCGGCGCGCTGCGCGATGTGGTCAATTCAGGTGCCATGGCAGGCAGCTTTGGCCCCGGAATGCAGAACTCCACGACCGGCTATTCGGTGGTTTACCACATCGAGATCGGCCTTCTTTTTGCGACACTCATTGCGGTGGGTCCCTTGGTACGGACGCGGCGCGATACGACACGGCAGGCAGGGCGCGTAGGCCTTGCCGATTTCCCTACGTAACGACAACCCCAACACGGAGGACCCCCTAATGGTTGGCACTGAATTTTTTGGAAACTTCGATCTGGCGAGCGCCGCGATATGGCTCTTTTGGATCTTTTTCGCTGGTCTGGTCTACTACCTCCAGACCGAGAACATGCGCGAAGGCTATCCTTTGCAAACCGACGATGGACAGACCGCGCCGAACCAAGGGCCGTTTCCTGTTCCAAAGGACAAGACGTTCCATCTGCCCCACGGCCGTGGTGATCTGGTTGTGCCCTCGGGCCAGCGCGGTGACCGCGACACCCTCGCGATGGAGCAGGTCACAACTGCCGCAGGCTCTCCTTTTGTGCCAACGGGCAATCCGATGATCGACGGTGTCGGCCCTGCCGCTTGGGCCCCCCGCGAGGATCACCCAGAGTTGGACGCCCATGGCCACAATAAGATCCAACCCATGAGCAAGCTGGACGATTTTGCTGTCTCCGCTGGCACCGACCCGCGCGGCAAACCCGTTGTTGCTGGTGACGGCGAAGTTGTGGGCCGCGTCGTGGACATGTGGGTCGATATCCCCGAGCAGTACGTGCGCTATCTCACGGTTGATCTGAACCCTGAAGGCACAGGCAAGACCTGCCTGATCCCGTTCAACTTTGCGCGTGTGAAGTCCGACCGTGTCGTTGTGCGCTCCATCTATGCAGAGCATTTCGCGGACGTACCCAGCATCAAATCGGACAGCGCGATCACGCTGCTCGAGGAAGAAAAGATCATGGCCTACTACGGTGGCGGCACGCTTTATGCCGATGCCAAACGCCTTGAGCCTCAAATCTAGATAACAACGTTCGGGCTGGATCAGCCACTGGCCCGACACGACCATTAGGGGACTACGATTATGCATCACGATGACTTCAAATTCGAACCCGTCCGCGGCCTTCCCGAAGCATTGCCAGAGGGAGAACACATCCTCTGGCAGGGAGCGCCAACACCCATGCGACTAGCCAAGGAAGCGTGGAAAATGAACTGGGTTATGTGGTATTTCGTGGTGCTTGCGATCTGGCGCGCGGGGGTGTCTTCCACCTCCGTGCCGCTGGCCACTGCGATGGGACATGGCATCCCGCTTTTGATTGCGGGCGCTGTTGCCTGTCTGGTGATCTATTGCCTCGCCCGTGTGCAGGCAAAATCAACGGTCTATACACTCACGAACAAACGTGTCGGCATGCGCATTGGTGCCGCCCTCACGATGACGCTGAACCTGCCGTATGTCTGCATCGGAAACGCGGCACTCAAGACATCCAAGAACGGCCACGGCACCATCAGTTTCGAACTGATTGGCGACACGCGCTTTAGCTATCTGATGACATGGCCGCATGTCCGTCCGTGGCGCATCAGCAAGTCACAGCCATCGTTCCGCGCCATTCCCGATGCCGCCCGCGTCGCCGCGATATTCGCCGACGCCGCCGAGACACGCGTACACGCCCCCAAGATCGAACGTGTGACCCCACAACAAGGTGCCGCTGGCGCCGTAGCCGCGGAGTGATCGAGATGAACCTTACTCAGACAGCATCGCTTGCCAACCAGATGAAAGCCCGCGACCGCGATATGATCCCGCGGTTTCTGATCATCGCCATGTTCGGCATGATGGCCGCTTCCCTCGCACTTGTTGCATTCGCCAAGGTCACAGGGATGGAGCCTACGGCCCAAGCCGCCCTGCCCGAAATCGTGGCAGAGCGCACAGTTAGCTTTGCCGGTGACCGTAGTAGTGGTATCATTCTATTAGATGAGAACGGCACCGAAATCGCCTCCTCGTCTGCCAACAAAGCGGGCTTTATCGACGTGGTCTGGGTTGCTGTCATGCGCGAGCGCAAAGTGCAGCAAACAGATCCAACCGCTCCGATCCGGATCGTGCGCCGCGAAGGGGGCCGCGTGGATGTTATCGACGATACTACAGGCTGGAACCTCGAGCTTATCGGGTTCGGCCAAGACAATGTCGCAGCCTTCGCCACGCTGATCGACGCAAGCTAAGCTACACTAGCCAAAAGGGACAAATACAATGGGTTTTATTACCAGAACACGCGAACAAGCGCCCTGCGAGGTCACGATCTCGCACCGCTTTGAAGAGCTTTCCGCACATGTCAAATTCCTTAACGGGGCCGTCGTAAACCCCGGTGATTCGGTGCTGGTGCACGGCGCCGAGATCATGGCCGCCTACGGTGAGGTCGTTCAGGAAGAGCGTATCGCCACCATCACCCGCGCCTCCAAGCTGGAGCAATTGTGGACCCGCGCGACGGGTGATTTCGAGTTTATGGAACTATGTGAGTTCTCATTCTCTGAAGAGGTGCTGTCATGAACGTTCAAAATACCCCAAGCCACTCCGCCTATGCCGATACCGCTGAAGAGGCGATTGCCGCGCAAGACGCGCTCGATACTGGCATGATCACATCCGAGCAGGCGACCGAAGTGGCGATGCAGAACACACTGCTCACGCCGCGTTTCTATACCACGGATTTTGCCGAGATGGACGCGATTGATGTCAGCCCCGTGCGCGAAGACTGGGACAAGATGATCGCAGGCATGGCCGCTGACCCCAACAAAGGCCATTTCAAAAAGACCGAAGCATGGGGCACGGTCGATTGGGAAGGCATGGACCCCGCCCTGCGCGCCGAATTCATCGACTTTCTGATCTCGAGCTGCACCGCCGAATTCTCTGGCTGCGTGCTTTATAAAGAGATGAAGCGCCGCGGCTCCAACACCGACATCACGCAGCTATTCCAGCTGATGGCACGGGACGAGGCGCGCCATGCAGGCTTTATCAACGATGCACTGCGCGAGGCGGGCATTCGCGTGAACCTCGGGTTCCTGACCCAGCAGAAGAAATACACCTACTTCCGCCCCAAGTTCATCTATTACGCGACATACCTCTCCGAGAAGATCGGCTATGCCCGCTATATCACCATCTATCGCCACCTCGAGCAGAACCCTGACAAACAGTTCCACCCGATCTTTGGCTGGTTCCGCGAGTGGTGCAACGATGAGTTTTCCCACGGCGAAGCGTTTGCCCTGCTGCTGAAAACAGACCCTAAATTGACGGAATCCTTTGTTAACAAGCTTTGGATCAAGTTCTTTCTCACGGCTGTCTTTTCTACGATGTGGGTGCGCGACCATCAGCGGCCATTGTTCCATGAAGCCCTCGATGTGGACGTGACGTGGTACGGTCAGGAAGTTTTCCGCAAGACCTCCGACATCTCTAAACAGGTGTTCCCGATGACACTCGACATCGACCACCCGCGCTGGCGTCCGAACCTCGACCGCATGGAAGCGGCCAGCCGTCAGGTTGCCGAGGGCAAGGCCCGTGGTGGGATCGGCGGAACATTGACCCGCATCGCTGGCATGGCAAAAGCGACCTACGCATTTGTCGCGCTCTACACGATCCCCGCGATCAAGAACGAGGTGCCTGACAGCCCCGTGATGAAGCCTGCCTACTGATGACATCTGTCTGGTCCGCCTCCCTTATTGCAGTCTTCGCCTGGTGGTTTTTCACAGGTGCGATCCTGCTTGTGGTGCGGCGGGCCGATGCGACAGATCAGGTGGCGCACGGGCGCAATGTGTTTTTCTCAGTGCCGCTGTTTGCGCTCGGGTTTGCGGGTCTGTGGATCAGCTCGCTCGAGATGACCGTGGGCAATGCCTATCTCGCGTTCATCTCAACCCTGCTTATCTGGGGCTGGATCGAGCTTGCGTTTCTGTCGGGCATCATCACAGGACCAGAGCGGCGCGCCTGCCCGCAGACGCTGACAGGCTATCCCCGTTTCGCCCGCGCATGGGATACGATTTCACATCATGAAATGCTGCTGGTTGGTGCCCTCCTCGCTGTGGCGCTGATTACCGCGCATGCGGAGAATACCGTGGGCTTCTGGACCTACATCATCCTTTTTGTGGCGCGGATTTCTGCCAAGCTGAACCTGTTTTTCGGCGTGCCGCGGATCAACACCGAATTCGTGCCGACCCCGCTCGATCACATCAAATCCTACTTTCGCCAGGGGCCGATCACGATGGCTTTTCCTATTGGCGTCACTTTCCTGAGCGTCACAGCAGTTTGTTTTGCTGAGCGTCTCATCACCGCCGAGACCCAAGCCACCATGGTCGGGTTTTCACTTCTCACAGCGCTCGCGGTTCTGGCCGCAATCGAGCATTGGTTGATGGTAGTTCCCCTGCCCGATGCCAAACTCTGGCGCTGGATGCTGCCCGACACTGCTACTTCAAGACAGGACCACAAACATGAACTTTGACGCGCTTTTCAACGAACAGATCAACCAGCTGAAATCCGATGGCAACTACCGCTATTTTGCCGAGCTCGAGCGCAAGGCTGGCAAGTTTCCACATGCCTCCAACCATGTTGAGGGCGAAAAGCGCGATGTGACGGTGTGGTGCTCCAATGATTATCTGGGCATGGGTCAGAACCCCCTGACCATCGCCGCCATGTGCGAGGCCGTGCAGCGCACCGGTACAGGTGCAGGTGGGACGCGCAACATTTCCGGCACAAACCACGACCATCTGCTGCTTGAGGCCGAACTCGCCGATTTGCACCGAAAAGAGGCGGCGCTACTGTTCACCTCGGGTTATGTCTCCAACTGGGCGGCGCTTTCGTGCCTTGGCTCGCGCCTTGAGAATTGCGTGATCCTGTCTGACAGCGGCAACCACGCGAGCATGATCGAAGGTATCCGCCATTCCAAAGCCAAGAAAGTCCTGTGGAAGCACAACGACGTTGCAGACCTTGAGGCCAAGCTGGCCGCCCTGCCCGCAAATGTCCCGAAGATTGTCGCCTTCGAGAGCGTCTATTCCATGGACGGCGACATCTGCCCAATGCGCGAGATTGTCGAGGTTTGCGAGAAATATGGTGCCATGAGCTATCTCGACGAGGTGCACGCCGTTGGCCTTTATGGCCCCCGCGGTGGCGGTATCTCCGAGCGTGAAGGACTGGCCGATCGCATCACGCTGATCGAGGGCACATTGGGCAAAGCTTATGGTGTCGTCGGCGGCTACATCACTGGCTCCGCCGCGCTTTGTGATTTCATTCGCAGCTTTGCTTCGGGCTTTATCTTCACCACCGCCCTGCCCCCTGCGGTCGCAGCGGCGGCGCGGGCCTCGGTCATGCATCTCAAAACATCGCAGGACGAGCGGACGCGCCATCAGGTACAAGTTGCCAAGTTGCGCGCATGTCTGGACCAAGCAGGCATTCCGCATCTGTTGAACGACAGCCACATCATCCCGGTGATGATCAAGGATCCCGTCAAAACACGCATGCTGGCCGACTACCTGATGGATGAATGGGATATCTATGTTCAGCCGATCAACTATCCGACCGTCCCGAAAGGCACCGAGCGTCTGCGCTTTACGCCATCGCCCCTACATTCTGACACAGATATTGAGCATCTTGTTAATGCTCTCAGCCATCTTTGGAAGCAGTGCGCGATTAGTCACGCGGTTGCGTAAACCGCAAACGGCCTGCGTGATGCGGGCCGTGTTATTTGGATATATATAACCAAAAGAAATTGAGGCCGGTCCGCAAATTGCGGGCCGGTTCTGATTTAGCGCCAGTCGAAGAAATCAGGCCCCGCTTGAGAGAGCAGCTTTTGCGCCATTTCCTTGCCCGCGGCTGCGCCATCCTCGATCGGGCAGCTCAGCGCGTCATCAAGCGCTTCGGAGCCGTCGGGGCGCAGGACTTCACCACGCAGATGCAATGTTCCTCCGTCAAGCTCGGCCAAGCCAGCGATCGGCGTCTCACATGAGCCGTCAAGTTCCAGCAGGAAAGAGCGTTCAGCCGCGAGGCGTTGCCCCGTGGGTATGTCGTGGATGGCTTCCAGCATTTCGGCGACATTCGTGTCTTCGATCCGACGCTCGATACCGATAGCACCTTGGGCCACGGCCGGCAGCATGACGTCTGTCTCGATCGGGTTATGCGGAACCTCATCCATCTTGAGCCGCCGCAGGCCCGCCATCGCAAGGAAAGTCGCGGCGGCCACACCTTGGTCGAGTTTCATCAGACGCGTTTGCAGGTTGCCGCGAAATTCCACGACCTCCAGATCGCCACGTTTCAGCATCAACTGAGCACGGCGACGCAGGCTTGAGGTGCCCACCACGGTTCCAGCCGACAAGTCCGCCAATGATGATGCCGTTGGAGAAATAAACGCATCACGCACGTCTTCTCGTGGCAGATACGTATCAAGCATCAAGCCCTCGGGCTGAAGGGTTGGCATGTCCTTCATGGAGTGCACAGCAATATCGATCTTATGCGCGATCATGTCGGCCTCGATCTCGCGGGTAAAGAGGCCCTTGCCGCCGATCTCCTTGAGCGGGCGGTCAATGATCTTGTCACCCGTGGTTTTGATGACAACAATTGTAAACGCCTCGAACGGCAGATCAAAGGCATGCGCCAAGCGTTCACGTGTCTCATGCGCTTGCGCAAGGGCAAGAGGCGATCCTCGGGTGCCGATCATCAGCGGTTTGGCGGGCGTGGGTAATTTCAATGTCATAAGTCATCTCTAACGGTGTAAACTAAACCTGACAACTCTTGTATCTTGCACGGGTTTTGACGCAAGGTGTGGCGAGCCGAATTCACAGATAGAGACAGCATATGACCGCCCAGAAAACAATCCTTCGCGCCCTCGCCGGTGAAACCCTCCCTACCCCACCGATCTGGATGATGCGTCAGGCGGGACGCTACTTGCCCGAGTATCGCGCCACTCGTGCCGAAGCGGGCGATTTCCTCAAACTGTGCTATAACCCTGAACTCGCCGCTGAAGTCACCTTGCAGCCTATCAGACGCTACGGGTTCGACGCCGCTATCCTGTTTGCGGACATTTTACTGGTGCCGCAGGCCTTGGGCGCGGATCTGTGGTTTGTCACAGGCGAGGGACCGCGCCTCTCCACGATCACAACTCAAGCAGAGCTGGACAAACTGGTGCCAGCCGACGCGATCCATGACCACCTTTCCCCTATCTATGAGACGGTCAAAATCCTGTCAAAAGAACTTCCCGCAGAGACAACTCTTATCGGATTCGCTGGCGCGCCATGGACGGTCGCCACCTACATGATCGCTGGTCAGGGCACACCCGATCAGGCCCCGGCGCACAATTTGAAGGCCGAGAACCGTGCCGTGTTCGATAGCCTGATGGACCGCATCACGGATGCCACAGTCCACTATATGTCCAAGCAAATCGAAGCAGGTGCCGAAGTCGTCAAGATCTTTGATAGCTGGGCGGGATCACTGCAAGGCGATGATTTCATGGATTACTCAATCAAGCCAATGGCAAAGATCACCGCCGCACTTAAGGAAAAGCATCCGGGCGTGCCGGTCATTGCTTTCCCCCGCGGCGCTGGTGAGAAATATGTGGGCGCGCATGCAGCAACGGGCGCCGATTGTATCGCCGTTGATGATGGTGTCACCGCTGAATGGGCCGCCGCCAACCTGCAAACAGGCGGCTGCGTACAAGGCAATCTGAAATCCTCGCATATGGTCACGGGCGGCGACGCACTCGTGTCCGAGACCCGCCGCACGGTTCAGGCTTTCTCGAAAGGGCCGCATATCTTCAACCTGGGCCATGGCATCACGCCCGATGCTGACCCCGAAAATGTGCAACTGATGATCGATACCGTCCGCAACGGCTAACCGTACTTTCTTTTGGTTGAAAATATCCCGGTGGAATCGCCTCTCGGGCGATGGGGGCTGGCCCCCTATCCCGTCAAATCGGGTTGGCTTCGGCGAATGTTTTGAAGAATGCAAGAAAGGCGCGGTCGGGATCGCGCGGCGCCTCCTTACCTTTGGCCCAATCGCGCCACTCTCCCTCTACGTGATAGATATCGAAACCCGGATAGCGCAGGCGCGCTGTCTCGTAGGTATCGGGGCGCAGGGCCTCGCCCCGTGTCTCAAGCCATACGGGGCGCGGTCGGGCCGCAAAGGCACGCTCTGTACGCTCTTGGGTCCGCTCCTTGCGGCCGACCTTCGAAAAACTCAACTCCCGTTCGGCTTCGGCCTCGGAAGTCGCATCCTTGCGCCACCACTTAAGCTCCACATGTGTAACCCGCCTGCCCGTTTTGATCGGGGCAACTTCAACGACGTAGTCGCTGAGTGCACAAACCTCGAGAACGGCGGGATCAATCGCGCGCAATTTCAGATTGGACCATGAGGTGAGTTTGCCTTTCGGCACGCCAAGTATCCCGCGCAGATCTTCGACGCTGAACTTCTCGTTGGATTTCCAGCGCAGATTGCCGCGCTTCTGTATCATCTCATAAAGTGTCAGCGCGTATTTTGAACTCAACGCAAACATCACCTCGCGCTGGAGCCGTGCAAAGACGGTGCTGTCTTTGATAATCCGCCGCAATCGCGTGGGAATTTCATACTCGAACAAACCGTCGCGGCGCGTTGTCTCGATGTTGCCACCCAGCAATTGCACGCGCTCTATCGCATCCTCGCCGTCGCGCTTTACCTTCACCTTCACAATGGAGCCCATGAGCCGCTCAATCGATTCTCCGACGCGGTCATTGGAATTATGCGTACCGCGCAGGTCTGACTTCGCGATGACGTGCGTCACAGGTTTATCGATGGCATCCCATGCGTTTTCCAATAGCTGGTTATAGATGCGACGATCCGCCAGCGTGAGCGGCGTGACCTCGACAAGATCTACCAACTCACCGGGTTTGACCAAACTCTCGGCGTTTGGCCGTGCGGTAATGGTTCGATACGGTTTTGTGCCCATCTGCTCGCTTACACGTTTATTCTTACTTTTGTAGCTGCTTGCGCGTAAGGTATCAAACAAATTGCCCATGGGCAATTCTAAAGGTGCCACCCCAAAAGTAAGGCTAAATCAATGGTATCAGACGCCACCGATTCGCAAACCCCTGTATTCTTGGGTGTTTTCATTCCCTATATACACCTGCGGAAGTACCACCCAAAAAGTAAGCGTTGGAGAGCACCCACAACGTAAGACAAGGCACCCCGAGATGTAGTTTTTACCGCCCCTGTCTGTAAGCAAACTTGTCCCCATAGGTAAGGTTAGAGACGCATACGTCCTTATTTTTAAGGCCAAGACATGGTGGAACAGAGAAGATTCCGAAGGAAGAACCAGTAGAGGTTTTTTATAATTTGTTTTTTTGTATTTCTTGGAGACTGCCGACGCTCGACACTCAAATATTACTTTTCGGGTGTTTCATCCGAAACCTACTAGAATGCGCATCAAGATACGCGTGTCTGTGATGAGTTTCCGATGATTTTGCATCACTGCCCTGATTTCCCGTTATTCAGCCACATTCCTGAAATATTCACACTTGAGCATTGCTGCCAAGGGGTCCATGATTCGCATATAATCATAACATGAGGATCTCATGGAGCAGCCTGTTCTTCCCCCCGTCTCATTGGCCGAGCTTGACCAGCTCTCGACCCGCGCTTCAACGGTCATCAATCGCCTACGTGACCGCCTGTTTGCGCCGGGCACCAGCAAATCGCTCGATCTCCGCTTTACCGTGCGCAAAGCGGCCGAAATGGTAGGGCGCAGTGACAAGCTCATCCGCGATGCGGAAGCAGACGGGCGGTTGCCGATGCCTGAGAAAGATCCCGATACAGGCCGGCGCACAGGCTACAGCCTTGCGCAGGTCAACGAGATGCGCAGCGTATTCGGCACCCTGCCCCATCGTGATCCGTCTGATCCGGCGATGGTGCTTGCCGTGCAAAATTTCAAAGGCGGTGTCGGAAAATCGACAATGGTGTGCCACCTCGCACAGTTCCTCGCGCTCAAGGGCTACCGCGTTTGCGTGATTGATTGCGACAGTCAGGCAAGCACCACCAGCGTTTTTGGCCTTAATCCAGATATCGACGTGGATGAGGAGGAGGAGACGCTCTATCCCTTCTTCCGCCATGGTGGCCCCAAGACCCTGCACTACGCGTTGCGCGGCACTTATTGGCCTGGCGTGGCGCTTATCCCCGCCAATCTCGGACTTTACGATGCAGAATATGAATTCGCCGCGCGTATGGCTCGCGACTCCTCCTTTGTGCTGGATAAGTTGCGGGAGGGGATCGACAGCATCAAGGATGAGTTCGACGTGATCCTGCTTGATCCGCCCCCTGCCCTCGGGATGCTCTCACTCTCGGTGCTGCGTGCGGCCAATGCGATCGTGATCCCTGCCCCGCCTAATAATATCGATTTCGGCTCGACAGCGCACTTTCTCAAGATGATGGGCGCAACGCTAAACGAGCTGGCGCGCGCAGGCGGTACGCGCGATTATGCTTTTATTAAAATTCTCGCGACAAAGATGAACGACAGCAAGTCAGCCCATCAGGCAATCAAGCGGATGATGGACGCGGTGTTCCCGCATGACATGCTGAATGCGGTGCTCAAGGACAGCGCCGAGATTGACAATGCTGCCGCCAATCTGGCGACGGTCTACGAGTTAACGGGGGCCGCCACGCGGACGGAGACGCACAAACGCTGTCGCGCGTATCTTGATGCGGTGAATGGCGAGATTGAGCTGCTGATCCGCAAGACATGGCCGAGCCATCACAAAAGCCTGCGCAAGGAGGGGCTGTTATGAGCAAGAAACATGACGCTATTTTCGACGACGTCTTAAGCGATCTAGACGCGCCGAGCCAGCCTCAAGCACGGGAGCAGGCGCGCTTTCTCAAGCGCTCCACCACCATCAGTGACCGCTTGTCAGGCGAGCTGGAAGAGAAAACCCTGCGCTGGATCGACCCGTCCGAGTGCCGGATGTGGGAGCGACACAACCGCGATTATGCGCTGCTTAACGAAGAGAACTGCCGTGACCTGATCGACGGGATCAAGGCGCAGGGGCGACAGGAATTTGCTGCCGTGGTGCGCCCGATTGATGACCCCGATTATAAATTCGAAGTCATCTGCGGCGCGCGCAGGCACTTCGCCGTCAGCTGGCTGCGCGCCAACAACTACACCCAGTTCAAATACCTGATCGAGCCGCGCGAGATGTCGGATGAGGAGGCCTTCCGCCTTGCTGACATCGAGAACCGCGAGCGCGAGGATATCAGCGATTACGAGCGTGCCATTGACTACGCCGACGCCATTGCGCGCTACTATGGTGGCAAGCAAAAGGCGATGGCAGAGCGGTTGGAGGTGAGCCAGCCGTGGCTGTCGCGCTACCTCGCACTGGCCGCTTTGCCAGCCGAGATCGTTGGCGCATTCCCCTCGATCCGTGATCTGAAAGAGCGTCATGCGCGCGATCTCAAGCCGCTGTTGGGGCGTCCTGCAACGGCTGATCTTGTGCTGGCGCAAGCCGTTCGCATCGAGGCGCAGCAGCAATCGGCGCGCAACGGGCGCGGTCCGTTTGTGGATCCTGGTGATGTGGTCAAACAGCTGCGCCAAGCCGCTGAGCCGCCCAAGGTAAAACCTGTACGCAAGCTGGACGAGGCTACCTATCGCCGTTCGTCAGGGGAAAAGGGGATCGTCGCGCGCAAAAAGGGGCGCAAGTTCCAGATCGAATTCGAGGATACGCTATCCGAGGCCAGCTTGCGCGGTGCCTTGGACGCGTTTTTGAAGGAAAAGTTTGGAAAATAGAGATTGCCCATGGGCAACATTCAGCTAAGCATATGAAAAGCAAAGATTATGCGCCTATGTCGGGCGCATTTTTCTTGAGATAGCCAAGGATAAGCTCTGCAACAGCCTTTGCATCCTCTTCATGGGCAAGGTGGCCCAGATTAGGCAGCTCTGCATAGTCGATATTGCGCATCCGCGCGGCCACATCCCGCGAGACGGTGTAGGGCACCGCACGGTCCTTGGTCGCCGCAATGAGAAGGCCGCGCTGATCGTTGCGGGGTAGGCGGGACAGCAGCGGATCAAGCTCCCACTGCGCCATCATTTGCAGCGTTGCGTTCACGTGGCCCTTGTCGCTGATCATTGCGCCGTAATGGCGCAGCTCGTCCGAGGGCAGCTTGGACCCCGTCCCATCGATGAGCCGCTGCACGGAGCGGGGATTTCCGTTCGACGCGGTGAACAGACCCGCCACCCCCGGCATCATCGCGAGCGCTTTTGCCATCAACGGGAAGAGCACGCCAGCAACACCCTTGAAATGTGAGAGCGCCGCGTTGATGCCAATCACAAGAGGCGCCGAACGCAGTTGCGGCGCAAGTTCAAACGCGATGGCGGCCCCCGCGGAATGGCCAATGATCGCTGTGGGGTTCCAGTCTTCCTGCGCACAAAGCGCAGCAATATCATGCGCTACCTCTTCCAGTCCGCAACGCGCTTGTGCGCCCAGACGTGTGAACCCTTGACCGGGCAGGTCAATGGCCACAACACGGTGCGACGGAGTGAGGAGGGGGATCAGATTGCGAAAGCTTTGCGTGCCGCCACCCGCACCGTGCAGGAGCAAAATCAGTGGCCCGTCCCCTGCCTCCTGCACATGCCACTTGTGTGGTTTGCACAGGACAAAGCGGGAGGTCTCGGCGTGCGGCCAGTCAGCTTGGTGACGTGCCCAATCCACGGCTAAATCTCGAGCGTCGAAGCAACAACGCCGGCGACACTGCGTGCGTCTGCGCGGGGCAGGGCGATATAGCTGCCACCCAGAAGATCTGCGACCTTTGAAAGGCTCGGTTCAGGGCGTTTGCCTGTATCAATGACAATGCTGTCGACGCGCGCAGCGCGGAGCGCACGGGCGACAGTCTGGGCATCTATAGTCGCTTGGCCGCGATCCGCTGTGCCATCCAGCGCCATATTCGCGCGCCCGTCTGTGAGCGTGATCACGGTGGGCGTCAGCCCCTTGCGCCGCGCCTGCGCGGCCATATTTTGCGCCGCCATCAATCCAGCAGCGAGCGGGGTAGCTCCGCCACCGGGAAGGTCTGCCAGCTTTCGTTTGGTCTGCACCAGCGAACGGGTCGGTTCCAACAGAACCTCCGCGTCCTGACCGCGAAACGAGATCAACGCCACGTGGTCGCGGCGTGCATAGGCTTCGGCGAGCAGCAGCTCGATCGCACCTTTCGCCTCACCCATCCGTGCGAGTGCGGCAGAACCCGAAGCATCCACAGCAAATATCAGCAGGCGGTCGGAATGATCGACGTATCGCTTGTACCGCAGATCGCTGTGGCGGATGATTGGTCCCGCGTGGTGCGGCGCATCACGGCGGCGCAATGTTTGCCACGGAATAGCCGCGCGCAGCGTTGCGATCAGATCGACGCGGCCCTGTCGGTTGCCACCGTCACGGGCGGGCAGGGGGCGGCCACGCCTATTGCCTATCTTCTTTTGGCCTGAACCGCTGCCCGTTGCACTGCGGTCCGCACCCGTTCCATGTAGTTTCGCCAGCAAATCGGGGGGCAGGTTGGCCAGCACAGCCTCCAGCAACAAGTCCTGAGGGAGGCTCTCCTGCGGCGCAGGGGGGCCTTCTGGGGTTTCGGGTGGCGGTGTGCTGTCAGGGGCTTCCTGCGCCTCCTCCTGATCTGCGGGGAGTTGTGTCGCACGATGAGCGAAAACAAGTGCTACCGCGGTCGCTATATCGTCAGAAACAGACTCTAATCGACCATTTAGTGCGGCATGTGCTTTAGTCGCTCTTAGCGCGAAGCCAACGGCGCGCAGGCTCGTGATGCCCAGCCGCACGGCCAAGAGCGCAAGCTCATCCACAACGTCATCTGGAACGCTTACACGCGCCAGCGGGGCAGGAGTTGGCCAGTTTGGCCTATCTGCGATATCAGCCAAAGCGCAGTCGTTCAGGTCCGCGCGGAATGCTAGTCTGTCGGAGAGGGCAGGGGGCAGTCCTTCGTCCTCAATGCCTTCATCCAGCGCGATCACGGTTTGACCCTGCTGCAAGTCGAGTGTCGCGGCAAGCCGCGCGGCGAGATAGGGTTCCGACCGTTCGGCCATAGCAAGGACAAACACACCGTCCCGCGCCAGCAGGCCCCGCGTTTGTGTCAGCATGCCCGCGTTCAGAGTGGCGGCGACATCAATGCCACCGTCGAGCGCCTCATGGCTCATCGCGGGGTGCAGGCGTGTATGCTCGGGCACCGCAGCCATCACTGCGTCACGCACCGCACCTGCCCGCGCACGCACCACCAACCCGCCAAGCAGCGGGTCAATCGCCAGCAAGGCCAGCGCGGTATGTGCGCGGATGAGCGGCGTCATCAGGCGCCCAATGTTTCTTCAACGATACGGGCTACGCGGGTGCCTGATCCTGCATCATCCAGCGGATCACGCCGCATGCGGTGGCGCAAGGCGAGGGGGGCGACATCACGAATATGCCCACGCGTGAGCGCAGTATCATCGCGGAATGCCGCATAGGCGCGTGCGGCCTTGAGCAGCGTCAGTTCTCCGCGCAGCCCGTCTGACCCCAAAGCAATACACAGCTCGGCAACATCGCGCAGGCTTTGCTCGGGCGTCTTAAGTTCCTTGAGCGCCACCCGCGCCGCCGTGATCTGGTCACGCAGCATTCCGTCCTCGGCTTGCCAGCGCACCATAAAGGCCGTGTGGTCATTCTCATAGGCATCGCGGCGTTTGATCACTTCGATCCGCTGGTCAATGTCGGTAGGGGAGGCGACATCGACCGACAGGCCGAAACGGTCCAGCAATTGCGGTCGCAATTCGCCCTCCTCGGGGTTGCCAGAGCCGACAAGCACAAAGCGTGCAGGATGGCGGATCGACAGACCCTCCCGCTCCACCACGTTCTGGCCCGATTGGGCTACATCCAGCAGCAGATCAACGATATGATCTTCCAGCAGGTTTACCTCGTCGATATAAAGATACCCGCGGTTGGCTTTCGCCAACAATCCCGGCTGAAATGCCTTTTCTCCGTTTGTTAGAGCCTTCTCAATGTCGAGTGCACCTGTAACCCGATCCTCGGATGCTCCGAGCGGAAGATCCACGACGGGTGTCGGGATCTCCTGCGTTTTGTCCGAGGTGATGCCCGCCCAATCGGGGCAATCGGCCAAGCGCTCCGCATTTACGGGACAGCCCTCAACCGCATGGATCGGCGGCAGCAACGCGGCGAGCGCACGCACTGCGGTAGATTTTCCTGTGCCCCGATCGCCAAACACAAGTACGCCACCGATGGTGGGGTCAATTGCGGTCAGGATCATCGCACGTTTCATATCATCCTGACCCACGATGGCGGAGAAGGGGAAGGGCTGTTTCATATGGATTCTTTCGGAGCGAGGGGCGAGGTGCCGCCCCATGTGCCGCGGTCGGACACAAGGGAGAAACGGGCGTAAAGTTCTTCGGAGAACCAACCGTCGCTGCGGACGGACTTGATGGCTTCGGCGTGGGGCCCTGTTCGGGCGAAATTATTCATCGCCGCCGCATCGGGCCAGATTGAAAAAGTGACCTGCTGCACCAGCGGTTTTTCCCCGATGCCAAGCTTGAACAAGACGGAGGGGTCTTTGCCGATCACCGCCGAGATGTTGGGCACGCGGCCCCAGAAATTGCGCGCCATGCCGGGCTTCACGCTGGCGCGCGTCAGGGCGGCGATGGGGCCTGTCAGCGGCGTATCATCGGCAACAAACGGATGCTCTCCCGACCAATCTCCGCGCACCGATTTTGTGGAGAGAAACACGGTCCAGTCCTCAACAGACTTCGAAATGTAGCGGGCGAAAACGCCCCGCGCTGTCTCACGCTTGGCGGTGGCCTCATCAGGCCATGTGGCGAGAATCGCATAAACGCCCCAGTTGGGTTTAAGGTTGAAACCTTCGCCCGTGCCAGAACCGCAAAGCTTCCAGAAGCCGATGCCTGCCGTGCGCGCCAAAGGTCCACGCGCCATGCCCATCATTGAAAACGCCCAGAGGCGCGTGAGCGTGCTGTCAAAGCGGTAAAAGCTGAGGCTGACGACCTGTGACATGACGTAAATTCCCTAATGTGTCTATTTTAGTTTACACATTCAGCCGAAGTATGGAAGAGTGTACCTTGAAAACGTAAATCTAATTAGACAGTGTAAAAAGCTCCCCATGACAGATCCGACCGCCAATCCCGACAACCGCGCCATCGTTATTGGCGCAGGCCTTGGCGGGCTTGCCGCAGCGATGCGCCTTGGGGCCAAGGGGTATGTTGTTACAGTGCTGGACCGTCTGGACCGCACGGGCGGACGTGGTTCGTCGATTTCCCAAGACGGTCACCGATTTGATTTGGGGCCGACGATTGTGACTGTGCCGCAGGTCTTCGAATCGCTCTGGCGCGATTGTGGTCGCGATTTCCGCGCCGACATTGATCTGCGCCCGCTTGATCCTTTCTATGAGGTGCGCTGGCCCGATGGCACGAAGTTTGCGGCTTGCAGCGATGATGAACGCATGTTTGCCGAAGTGGCCAAGATCAATCCAGCGGACGTGAAGGGCTATAAGAAGTTTCTCAAGGACAGCCATGCGCGCTATGTCGTTGGTTTTGAGGGGATGGTTGCCAAGCCGATGCACCGCATCTGGGAAACGATCAAGGTGCTGCCCAAATTTGCGATGCTGCGCGCTGATCGGTCGATCTATGCCCATGCGGCTGCCCGCGTGAAAGATCCCAAACTGCGCATGGCGCTGTCGTTTCATCCGCTCTTTATCGGCGGTGATCCTGCGCATGTGACGTCAATGTATGCGCTGGTGGCGCACCTCGAGAAAGAATACGGCGTCCACTACGCCATGGGCGGCGTGCAGGCGATCGCCGATGCAATGGCAAATGTCATTCGCGCCCAAGGCGGCGTGATCCGACATGGCGTTGAAGCCGACGAGATCATCATCGAGAATAGCAAAGCGCGTGCGGTAAATCTTACAAATGGGGATCGGCTTGAAGCGCCGCTCATCGTGAGCAACGCTGATGCGGGCCACACCTACTCCCACCTCATGCGAAACCATAAAAAGCGCCGCTGGACCGCGCCGAAGCTGCGGCGTAAGCGGTGGTCGATGGGCCTTTATGTCTGGTACTTCGGGACCAAAGGCACCGCGTATCAATGGCCCGATCTGGGCCACCATACCATCGTCAACGGCCCGCGCTTCAAGGGGCTGCTCAAAGATATCTTTATGAAGGGCAAACTGTCTGACGACATGAGCCTGTACATCCACCGTCCCTCTGTCACGGACCCGAGTGCTGCGCCAAAAGGAGATGATACTTTCTATGTTCTCTCTCCCGTGCCGCACCTTGGCTGGGACGACGCCGTGGATTGGAAGACGGAAGAACCAATCTATCGCGAGAAAGTTGCCGCCGAGCTGGAAAAACAGATGCCCGGTTTTCGCGACAAGATCAGCACCGAGCTGGTCTTTACCCCCGAGGAATTCCGCGACCGCTACCTCTCGCCCCATGGTGCGGGTTTCTCGCTTGAACCGCGCATTCTGCAATCCGCTTGGTTCCGCCCCCATAACGTCAGCGAAGAGGCTGATGGCCTGTTTCTCGTTGGCGCAGGTACGCACCCTGGGGCAGGTCTGCCCGGTGTGGTGAGCAGCGCCGAGGTGTTGGCCAAGCTGGTGCCGGATATGGAGGTGATTGAAGACTCTCCCCGATTGGCCGCCGAATGATCGCCCCCGCTGACCTTGACCATTGTCGCAATGTGATCAGGACAGGCTCGCTGTCGTTTCACGCGGCCTCCAAGCTCCTGCCCGCCTCGGTGAGGGACCCCGCACTGGCGCTTTATGCCTTCTGCCGCCTCGCCGATGATGAGGTGGATGAGGGCACCGAGAAGGGCCGCGCCGTGATCGAGCTGCAAGAGCGCCTCGATCTGGCCTATGCTGGCACCCCGAAAGATGCGCCCGAAGACCGCGCTTTTGCTGCGATCATCGAGGAATTTGATATGCCCCGCGCGCTTCCCGAAGCGCTCCTTGAGGGTCTCGCATGGGACGCTGTCGAGCGGCGCTATGACAGTCTGTCTGATGTAAGGGTTTATTCCAGCCGTGTTGCCTCTGCTGTGGGGGCGATGATGTGCGTGCTGATGCGCGTGCGTGACGCCGATGCCCTCGCGCGGGCTTGTGATCTGGGGGTGGCCATGCAGCTCACCAACATCGCCCGCGACGTGGGCGAGGACGCGCGTGCAGGCCGTATCTATCTGCCGCTCGACTGGCTCGCGGATGAGGGCGTGAAGGTTGATGATTTCTTCGCCGCACCCGAGGCCACACCCGAAGTGCGCCGCATGGTCAAACGCTTGCTTGCCGAAGCGCGGCGTCTCTACATTCGCTCCGAGGCGGGGATCGGCGCATTGCCGATGAATGCGCGCACAGGCATCTATGCTGCGCGGTACATCTATGACGGCATTGGTGGCGCGCTTAAGCGGAACAATCATGATTCGATCAACTTCCGCGCACGAACGACCAAGGCGCAGAAGCTGGGTCTGATCGGCATTGCAGGTCTGCGCGCTGCGGGCTCGGTCGTCTTGCCCCGCTCTCCGGTGATATATGCCAAACCCCTGCCAGAAGTCGCGTTTCTGGTGGATGCCGCAGCGCATAAATCCGTCACCGCGCCGACGCGCATGTCAGGCCTCATCGAGGTGATGTCCGAATTGCGGGCGCGCGAGATGGCAAAACAGCGCGCGCAAGGGGTGGCGGCGGAGTAATCCACTGCTATGTAAGCAACATGGACATATATCTTTTCGCGATCTTCATGTTGGCTTGCTGCGCGGCAGGTGCCACGGGGGCAGTCTTCTCCCCGGGTGAATGGTACAAAACACTGGACAAGCCGTGGTTCACGCCGCCCGATTGGGTATTTCCTGTGGCCTGGACCAGCATCTATTTGCTGATTTCTTTCGCCGGCGCACGCTTGGCCGTTTTGGAAGACAACGCCTATGCGATGGCTTTTTGGGCAGCACAGGCAGCACTTTCCACTCTCTGGACACCGCTCTTTTTCGGTCTGCGGCGCATCAAAGGCGCCCTCTTGGCAATGGCTCCTTTGTGGTTCAGCGTCGCTGGCTGCACAGTCACGGCATTTTCACTGGATTTCTGGTCAGGGCTGGCGTTCGTGCCCTATCTTGTTTGGGTCACCGTGGCAGCTGCACTCAACCTCGGGATATGGCGCTTGAACCCAGGTGTAAAACCGCTTGTGTCCTCTGAGCTATAGGTACGTCCGCGCTTCAGTTTACCACTAAACTGAAATTCCGAAGATACTTCACAGGCTGTCGGTCGCGTTAGAATGCCCAGCTTTTGCGCCGTGGCACCCGCACGGCCAGCATCGGCTTGAGCAACGGTTGCTTATAGCGATCGAGATCGAGTGCTTCATGCACTCCCTGCACGGTTTCGCCATTCACGACCGTCTCCACCACCGAGCGGGAGTAGAAAGGCGCGTCGAGCATCGGCTTGATCTGGCGCGGCACAGTCCCCGCGTCAGCCCGCGTCTCGCGGCGCAGTGCCCAAAGCGTGCGTTTGAACGGCGTACGGGCAGGGGCATCCGTCAGCTTGGCGTGACCGTTGCGATCAAAAGCTATGGCCGCATCAAGCGATGTGCCGTCGCGGCGGTCCGCATCATAAAAACACGTTGCTCCGTCGCGGGTGGGATAGCGGCCCCACGTCCAATAGCTAAAGTCTTTTTCCAAAGGCCGCGTGCCGAAATTTGCATCGAAATAGCCATGCCCGCTCCATTGCCAATCTTTGGCCTCCAGATCGACCTTGATCCGCGAGGAGGGTGCAAAGGGCCGCCAGACATGCGCGCCGTCATGCGTCAGCGGCAGTTCGACTTCTGTCACAGCCTCGGGTGTAATGGTGATCTGGCCCCGCACGCGGGAAATGAGGGGCGGTGACGAAATCTCGTTGATATCGATGACCAGTTCGTTGCCGTTCCAGTACATCGAGGAAGGCCCGACTTTGAGCATGTCAGGCGTGGCATTGAGCGCCGCCTCGCCACGGTCTGTCATTGTGAATCGCCCGCCCGCGCCATAGGTCGCCACGTTGATACAGCAATTGTCGGCAGGATTTCCCCTCCCCGACCAGTGGTACCAAGGTGAGAAGACCGAGCCGATGAACCCGATCACAGAGACGGCTTTGGTGCCGCAATCGCTTACGCCGTCGACATACCACCAAGCGTAACCGCCTGCGGGGACGTCGAGGTTAAACATCTGTCTCTTATACACATCTCCGAGCCCACGAGACAGGCAGAAATATCGTATGC
>OJDV01000219.1_pt1 | contig 22374 bp, 23 predicted proteins | sample 1592911 | NCBI WGS metagenome assembly OJDV01 (sample SAMN05416860, study PRJEB24817) | seawater metagenome | isolation source: Sea water | place: Canada:Atlantic | collected 2013-11 | reverse complement strand
CCCATGGATGGGTTCACGGCGTGTCCAGCAGCGAAGTACGCCGCAGTGCCACTCGGGCTACGGAGCAGCGTTCTTGATGCAGGTAATCTTCAATCGTAACCATTCGCTTGCAAGGCAAGCTCCTACAGTCAGTGGTTTCTATTTGGGCGCAGCTACAATCTTGCTACATTGAGCTAAAGGGTTCAACGTACAGTTTACAGATAATGCCCCGTAAGCGCCTAGTCTGCGCGTGTCAAGGCGTCGTAGATCGGGTATGATGCGCGGCATGAAATCCTTCATTCAAACTATTGTGCGCACTCCCGTTCTCCTCCTTCTGCTTTGCTTAGGAGCGAGCCCGCAGGCCTTTGCCCTGATCGTTGATGGTCTTTATGACCAAGAGATCGCCGTGCAAGGGCAGGGCGATGCCGAGCGTATTCGTGCCTATCGCGAAGGCATGACCGCTGTCGTTCTTAAGATTACCGGCGAAGAGCGCTGGCTACGCAATTCCGCGGTAGAGCGCGCGATTCGTGATGCCCAAAGTTATGTGCAAGAGGTTAGTTACCGCACTAGCTCTGGCCCACTGGAGCAGCGTAATTTTATTAACGTACGCTTCGACAGAGCGCTCGTAGATCGCATGCTCAACGACGCGGGAATACCCGTGTGGGACCAGAACCGGCCCGCCGTCATGATATGGCTTTCGGTGCAGAGTGCCGATGGCCGTCGCGAGCTATTAAGTGCCGACACAGACCACCCCCTGCTGGATATCGTCAAAGAATTCTCGCGCCTGCGCGGCATTCCCTTGCTGTTTCCCTTATTAGACTTGGAAGACCGTCGCAATCTGCCGACCGATGTTGCGTGGAGTTTAGACGAGCAGGCCATCCGCGCTGCAAGCGCACGCTATGGTGCAGATGCCATCCTCAGTGGTCGAATACTCGAGTCGCCCAGTGGCGAGCTAGTAGGTCTGTGGCAGTTCCTGTTTCGAGATAATGTCGAGAGCTTCGATAGTTTCGAACGCGACTTGAAGGTCTATGCCGAAGGCGCCCTGGAGCGAGTGACTGCGCAAATTTCCTCCCATTTCGGGCTGATTAAATTGGCCCAACCTGTACAAGTAAAGCTTCGAGTCGAGGCTGTCGATAGCGCCAAAGACTATGTTGATCTGTTGCAGTATATTCAGGGCTTGGCGGTAGTCGAGAGCGCCTCTGCCTCTCTGCTCGATGGCTCTGGTATTGAACTCGACGTAAGCCTCATCGGTAATCCCTTCTTATTCGCCGAGTTCATCACTCTCGGGCGCGACCTACAGGAGCAAGAATCCTTCGTCGCACAAGAGCAAGAGAATGTGTTCTATTATCGCTGGGTACGCTAGGCCATGAGCGATTCTCGACGCCAGATGGCGCTGCAGGTTAGCCTGGAAGACTCGGCTACCTTCGAAAACTTCTTCGTTATCGACTCTAACAAACAGCTTGTGGACTATTTGGTCGCGGAATCGAGCGCTCAGCTCGATCAGTTCGTGTTCCTGTGGGGAGCGCACGGCGCCGGCTGCAGCCATCTGCTGCAGTCGGTCTGTCATAACTTCGACGCGCGCGACTGCGCTAGCTTCTATTTGCCTTTGGCGAATTTCCGCGAGTATAGCCCTGAGATCTTCGAGGGTCTCGAGAGTTTTCCGCTCGTTTGTCTCGACGATTTGCAGTTCATTGCGGGACATCGCGACTGGGAGATGGGCCTGTTCTCACTCTTCAACCGCCTGCGCGATAGTGGCACACGCCTGCTAGTGGCGGCGCGCTGCGGCCCGCGTGAACTGCAGGTGCTGCTGCCGGATCTGCTCTCGCGCCTTCAGTCTGGTGTCGTGTTTCAGGTGCAGGGTTTGAATGACGAGGATAAGCGCAAGGCCTTGCAACTGCGCGCCACACTTCGAGGTATCGCGCTCAGCGAAGAGGTGATCAGCTATGTGTTGCAGCGCAACGAGCGCAGTATGCAAGGGCTGTTCGAACTCTTGGAGCGCCTAGATCAATACTCCCTACAGAGCCAGCGTCGCATTACCGTACCGCTACTGCGCGAACTGATGGACACTCCCGAGCTCTAGAGCGGCGTCTTGTAGTAGCCGCGGTAGGTGCGGATATAGACGACCAGCGCGCAAAACAGCAGCGACAATAGAATACTCACCGCAATTCCGTAGAGGCGCGCGTCTTGCGTAAACGCTGTCTGCACCGCCTGCACAAAATACAATAACACTACAAAAGAAAGCCACGCATAGGTGCGCAGTTTGCGTGCGCGCAGCCCTGGCAGGAAGATAAGCAAGGGCAGGGATTTGATAAGCCACAGCACCACGATGGCAGTCACGTTGCCGCCGGGAATTTGCCATAACGCATATAGCGTGAAGATAAGGAGTAGGGTGCTATAACAAATTACCACGGCGCGATGAGAGCTTTCGATCAGGGCCGGTGGAGTGTCTTGTGTAGTCATATTGATTCCGAGTAGGGCTTGAGCTTGCGCTTAGCGCAGTAATTTAACGGCCAGGGTGGCCACGCGTTTGCCGAGCGCGACACACAGTTCGCTTTCGGTGGCGTCGATTTTACGATCGCTATTCGGCCCCGCAAGATGACTGGCGCCGTAGGGCGTGCCGCCACTGGTGGTGCTACTCAGGCCGGTCTCACTATAGGGCAGCCCACAGAACAGCATGCCGTGGTGAAGAAGTGGTGTCAGCATACTGAGCAACGTGCTCTCCTGTCCGCCATGTAGGGTAGAGGTAGAGGTAAAGGCCGCTGCGGGCTTGTCGATCAAAGCGCCGGAGAGCCAGAGCGCCCCGGTGTTGTCGATAAAATACTTAAGCGCTGCCGCCATATTGCCGAAACGAGTAGGGCTGCCCAGCACTAGGCCCGCACAATTGCGCAGGTCATCCTCGGTGCAGTAGATGGCGCCGCTATCTGGGATATCTGGCTCCGTCGCCTCGGTAACTGTGGAGACCGCAGGCACTGTGCGCAGCCTAGCCTCGATACCTGTCACTTGTTCTATGCCTCGGCCTATCAATTGGGCCATTTGTGCGGTTGCGCCGCTGCGGCTGTAGTACAGGACGAGAACATAGGGACTTGAGTTCGTGGTGCTCATAGGGACTTCTCTTGCGCGATTCATTCGAGGCGCTATTGTAACGGGAAACGGGGCGCGATGGCTTGTTAGTCTTGTTTGGGCTCTGTCTTGTCGTCTTTAGGTGGGGTAAAAAAGGTCTCTTTGTTCAAATGCTCCGCGACGCTTGTGTCCACACTATTGAGGTAGTCTTGAACAGGCTTAATCCTGCGAATATGCTTCGAACGGACGATGGGGTCTGGCACGTAGTCACGTAGTTGTTTCCATACCGAATGCATGGTCCTTTCTTCCACCGCGCCGGCGGGCAGATAGCGCTGCGGGTCTTGATTGGTGGGGATAATGAAGCCAATGCCAAGCAAGGTATCGATCACGTCATCGACGATGATGGCGTTGAGCTGAAGATAGTTGGCGAGCTCATTGGCGCTCCAGGGGTTCTGCTGTTTCTGGAAGCGTTCGATTATCAAATAGGCCACGCTCAATACGGAGGATTCGTGCTCGGCGATGGAGAGGCGCAGTCGCTGTCGACCGGTGCGGATGCGCCCTGGGTTCTGAATATAGTAGGCGATGCTCGAGCCGGTGAGCAGAACAAGCCAGCCGAGATAGATGAATATCATCACCAGAATTATGGAGAAGAACGCGACGTAGATGATCTCGTTGCTACTGGAGTTGGCGAAGACGCTCTGGAAGATCATTCCCATCGCCTTCCAGATCACTGTGGTCATCATGCCGCCGATGAATGCTGGGCCGAAACGCACGTGAGTGTTGGGAATGAAGCGATAGGCGAAGGCGAAGGCCAGAGACATGAACAGGAATGCCGAGGCGGTGCCGAAGACTTGCAAGACAAGGCCGCCGAAACTGAGGGTGTCTAAGTAACGCTCGAAAATATTAGTGTTGATATAGGAGGTGATGCCAATGGAGATGAAGATGAGCAATGGGCTTACTATTAGCGCGAATAAATACTCGCTGATGCGCGTGGCGAGTTTACGGCCCTCGGACACACTCCAGATGAAATTAAACGCACCCTCTATCTTCTGCATCATATTGAGCACGGTATAGAGCAGCACCCCTAGGCTGACAAAACCCAGTACATCTACCCTTACGTTCTCGACGAACATGATGATGTTGCGCGTGACCTCTACGCTACGCTCGCCGAGTGGCGAGAGCAGGTTGAGGAGAGCGGGTTCCATGGTGTTGTGCGCGCCAAGCCCCTTTAACACAGAGAAGGTGAGGGCAAGCAGGGGGATGAACGCGATGACCGTGTAGTACACCAAGCTCATCGCGCGCAGGCTGAGTTGGCCCTGTGCAAGATCGCGGGCTACCGCGAAACCGACCTGAAAGGCACGCAAACCGAAACTGCGTAACTTAGAATCTTCGGAGGATGGCGGCACCATGTGGCGCTCTAACCAAGCCTTCAAACTCTCTACTCGCATCACCATCGTGACTTTCTGTTCGCTCATCTTGCTGTGTCCTGTTCGGCCAGCGCAACCCCAAAGGTCGCGCTGGCGATGGGCTTAGCCAAGGCGGATGTTTTCGCTCAGGAAGCGGAGGATGTCGTCGGTCGGAATCATCTCATTGTCTTGGGCGCTGCGGGATTTGTATTCCAGAACGTTCTGCTCGATGCCGCGATCGGACACCACAATACGGTGGGGTATGCCCATGAGTTCCATGTCGGCAAACTTGACGCCGGCACTGGTCTTCTTATCGCGATCGTCGAGTAGGACTTCATAGCCCGCCTCGGTCAATTGCTTGGCCAAGGACTCGCTCAGCTCTACTACCGCTTCTGATTTGTGGGCATTCATCGGAATCACCGCGATATGGAAGGGCGCGATAATATCGGGCCAGATGATGCCATTGTCGTCATGACTCTGTTCGATGCATGAGGCCACGATGCGGCTGACGCCGATGCCATAGCAACCCATTATCATAGTGACGCTCTTGCCATTCTCATCCAATACCTTGGCGTTCATGGCCTCGCTGTATTTGGTGCCAAGCTGGAAGATATGGCCTACTTCTATGCCGCGCTTGATCTGCAAGCTGCCCTGACCGTCTGGGCTGATATCGCCTTCCTGAACCTTACGCATGTCTGTGCTGCTGTCGTATCGGCAGTCGCTACCCCAGTTTGCGTCTATAAGATGTTGACCGTCTTTGTTGGCGCCACAGACGAAGTTGACCATCGACAGGACGCTCTCGTCGGCGAGTACTGGGATGGAGAGGTCAATGGGGCCGATGCTACCGGGCTTGCAATGTAGTGCGGCCACGATCTCCTCGTCCTGCGCAAGCGTGAAGGGGGAGGCCACTAAGGGGTGTTTCTCCGCCTTTATGGGGTTGATGCTCTGATCGCCACGGATGACGAGTGCGACGAGACCGCTAGGATTGGCTTCGCTCAATTCGCCTTTTACCACCATGGTCTTTACTAGGCGGCGTGCCTCGATTCCAAGGCTCGAAGAGACGTCTTCTATTGAATGTGCCTCGGGGGTGTCGACCGCGCTAGCCTTGGGCTTCTTGGTCTCGCCGCTGGAGAAGTCTAAGTCGACCAACTGCCCAGTGGCCATCTCGATATTCGCGGCATAGGGGCTGTCGGAGCTGAACACGATCTCGTCTTCGCCCGAATCTGCCAAGACATGAAACTCGTGGGACATGCTGCCGCCGATATTGCCAGAGTCTGCCAGTACAGGTCTGAACTCGAGGCCGAGGCGCTCGAAGATTCGGCAGTAGGTGGCGTGCATCTGATCATAGGTCTGCTGCAGCGAGTCCTCGCTAGTATGGAAGGAGTAGGCGTCCTTCATCAGGAACTCGCGGGCCCGCATCACCCCGAAGCGAGGACGACGCTCGTCGCGGAACTTCGTCTGAATCTGATAGAAATTGGCGGGTAGCTGACGATAGCTGCTCAGCTCATTGCGAATAAGGTCTGTGATGACCTCTTCGTGAGTTGGGCCGAGGCAGAAGTCGCGGTCGTGGCGATCCACGAAGCGCAGTAGCTCTGGGCCCATCTTGTCCCAGCGTCCAGACTCTATCCAAAGATCTGCAGATTGCACCACGGGCATGGAGACCTCCATGGCACCAGCGCGGTTCATCTCCTCCCTTACTACGGCGGTGACCTTGTGCAGCACTCTAAGGCCAGCCGGCAACCAGGTGTACAAACCGGTGGCGAGCTTGCGTATGAGACCGGCGCGCACCATGAGTTGATGACTGACGACTTCCGCGTCGGTGGGAGTCTCTTTAAGAGTGGCGATGAGATACTGACTAGCACGAATCATTTAGACGAACCTTAAAATGCGAAAAGCAGCCCTAGGGCTGCCTTTGCGTGGATCTGAAAAAGGACTTCTACGTCTGGCCCCATAAGGCAGTGGCGTAGGCCCGCTGTTACTAAGCCAATTTACAGTGCGAATTCTTTGAGCTTTTTCAGAGGTAGAATTTTTACGCGTGTGCTCGCAGGCTTCTTAGGAATGTCCATGAACTCACCCGGCTTGAACGGGTTAGGCACATTCTTGCGTGCTGGACGTGCTGGGCGCGTCACAGACTTGATCTTGAGTAGGCCTGGTAGAGTGAACTCGCCAACGGCACGCTTCTTAAGGTGGCGCTCAATGATGAGTGACAATTCGTCGAGGACTTCTGAAATTTGCTTCTTAGTAAGATCAGTGTTCTCTGAAATCTCATTCAGAATCGCTGTCTTGGTATATTTCTGCTGAATCGCAGAGCTCTTACGCGCTGGAGTGGATGCTTTCTTCGGAGTTTTTGATACAGTTTTTGCTACAGCCATGCCCATGTCTCTTTTATAAGTGAATTTGTTTCTTATGTTGCTCCCGCATAAGGGGAGAACCCCAGGATATCTTCCTGCTTTTTATTCTTAGGCGTACTCAGATTTCCTTACACCTTTGTGGGGCTCTATTTATAAAGCTTTTGCCATTTAGCCGCAAGCACTAATCTACAAGTTTTGTGATTGAGATCAAGGCTAAAATGGCTTGCCCCCCTAATTGCGCAAATACCGTAAATTATAGTGCGCGAATCGCTCCGATAGGGATGCCAGTTGATTTCGAGCTGGGGTATAATGCCCGGTTTTCGGAAGGGCCGGATTGGGCTGGATTGGATTTGCACAGGGCTTCGGCCCGGATGCGTAATGTAAGCTTCAAGCTCGGCGTTTGCTAGATAAATTGAATCAAAGAGGATTTTGGCGCTATGCCAATTTACGAGTATCAGTGTAAAGACTGTGGTAATCGGCTGGAAGCGTTGCAGAAGATCAGCGACGCGCCACTTCGCGAGTGCCCCAACTGCCATGAGCAAGGCTTGACAAAATTAGTCTCCGCAAGCAGCTTTCGTCTAAAGGGCGGCGGCTGGTATGAGACCGATTTCAAGACCGGTGCGAAACGCCATGGGGTGCAAGATACCCCTGCACAGACAGCTGCCCCAAAGGCAGCAACGGAATCCAAGGCTCCTCCGGCAGCCAGTACACCCAGCGCTTAGCCTGCCTGCCGATTAGGCGAGTTTGAAGAGCGAAAGACATCTACTAAAGAATACTTACAGGATAAAGCTATGCGCAGCCATTATTGCGGAGAACTAAACGAAGAACACGTAGGCCAAGAAGTGGTCCTATGCGGATGGGCACATCGACGCCGCGATCATGGCGGGGTTATCTTCATAGACTTACGAGACCTCGAAGGCATCGCACAGATCGTAATCGATCCCGATACCAAGGAGAGCTTCGCGATTGCGGAGACTGTTCGTAATGAGTTCGTTCTCAAGATCACTGGTATCGTGCGCCTGCGTCCTGAGGGCACTAGCAACGAAGTTATGGGCACTGGCCGCATCGAGGTATTGGGAAAGCAAGTGGAAGTGCTCAACGCGGCAAAGACGCCTCCTTTTCAATTGGACGAGCATGCCGAAGTGGGCGAGGATATCCGTCTTCGTTACCGCTATATCGACCTGCGCCGCCCAGAGATGGCAGAGCGCCTGCGCTTTCGCTCCAAGGTCTCTAACTCTATTCGCAACTATTTAGACGACAACGGTTTCCTCGATATCGAGACACCGCTACTAACGAAGGCGACACCCGAGGGCGCACGCGATTACCTCGTGCCTAGCCGCACGCATCAGGGTCGTTTCTTCGCTCTGCCGCAGTCGCCACAGCTGTTTAAGCAGATCCTGATGGCCGCAGGTATGGACCGTTATTATCAGATCGCGAAGTGTTTCCGCGACGAAGATTTGCGCGCAGATCGCCAGCCAGAATTCACTCAGATCGATATTGAAACATCGTTCATGAATGAAGAGCAGATCATGCAGATCACCGAGAAAATGATTCGTCAGATATTCCAGAAACATCTGGATGTGGACCTTGGCGATTTCCCTAGAATGACGTTCGCCGATGCGATGCGTCGCTTTGGCTCGGACAAGCCTGACCTGCGTATCGATATGGAATTGGTGGATATCGCCGATCTCATGAAGAACGTGGATTTCAAAGTTTTCAATGGTCCAGCGAATGATCCAGGTTCGCGAGTCGTAGCACTGCGCGTGCCCGGTGGCGTGCGTCTGAGCCGTAAAGAGATCGACGACTATACTAAGTTCATTTCTATATATGGCGCTAAAGGGCTTGCGTGGATCAAGGTCAACGATCTCGCAGCCGGCACAGAGGGCCTGCAGTCTCCTATCCTGAAATTCATGCCAGAGGATGTCGTCAAAGACGTTTTGGCGCGCTTGGAAGCCGAAACTGGCGACCTAATCTTCTTCGGGGCGGACAAGACCAAAATTGTGAACGAATCCATCGGTGCACTACGCCTCAAAGTGGGCGCAGACATGGGCATGGTGAAGGGCGCGTGGGCACCGCTATGGGTAGTCGACTTCCCGATGTTCGAAGAGACGAGCGATGGCGGTCTAACCGCTATTCACCACCCGTTTACGGCACCTTCTTGCAGCGTTGAAGAGCTTAAGAGCGATCCAGCTAACGCGCTTTCGCGCGCCTATGACATGGTGCTCAACGGCACAGAGTTGGGTGGCGGTTCCATCAGGATAAACCAGCCCTCGATGCAGCAGTCGGTGTTCCGCATCCTCGGTATCGAAGAGGAAGAGGCCGAAGAGAAGTTCGGCTTCCTGCTCTCGGCACTCTCTTACGGCTGTCCTCCTCATGGTGGCTTGGCCTTCGGCTTGGATCGACTGATCATGCTGATGACCGGTGCAAGCTCTATCCGTGAAGTAATCGCCTTCCCGAAAACTCAGTCAGCGGCCTGTCCTCTGACTGATGCGCCGGGCTTGGTGTCTGCGAAGCAGTTACGCGAGTTGAATATTCAGATTCGTCAGGCTAAAGCAGAGTAAGAGGGCGAGGTTCTAATGGCTGGGCATAGTAAATGGGCTAATATCAAACACCGCAAGGCTGGGCAGGATGCCAAGCGCGCCAAGGTGTTTACTAAGCTTATTCGCGAGCTCACAGTCGCCGCCAAGTTGGGCGGCGAGCATGTAGCAGACAACCCGCGCCTGCGCGCCGCGGTAGATAAGGCACTTGGCGCCAATATGACGCGTGACACCGTTGATCGGGCGATCGCGCGTGGCGCGGGTACGGCAGATAGCGACAATCTCGAAGAATTAGTCTACGAAGGCTACGGTCCGGGCGGCGTTGCAATCCTGATCGAAACCCTGACTGATAACAAGAACCGCACTGTGGCCGAGGTGCGTCATGGCTTCTCCAAGTTTGGGGGCAACCTCGGCACCAGCGGTTCTGTCGCGTATCTGTTTGAGAAGAAGGGCTCGATCGTCTTCGGCGCAGGTAGCGATGAGGAGAAGGTGTTTGAGACGGCATTGGAGGCGGGTGCGGACGATATGCTCGCGCACGACGATGGCAGTCTCGAGGTCATTACGACTCCGGAGCAATTCGGTGCGGTGAAAGATGCACTGCTCAAGGCGGGCCTAGAGATCGAATCGTCCGAGGTTAGCATGGTGGCCTCTACCGAGGCAGAGCTAGAACTCGAGGATGCCGAGGTATTGCTCAAGCTCGTCGACCATCTCGAAGACTTGGACGACGTGCAGAATGTTTATAGCAACGCGAATATCTCTGATGAGGTTATGGAGCAGCTCTAGGGCCTCTCTATATCGCATACTCATTACCGCATACTGGGAATCGGCTTATGGCCTTGATATTGGGGATCGATCCTGGCTCGCGAGTCACCGGCTACGGCATAGTCAATGCCGTCGGCAATCGTCTGGAATATGTCACCTGCGGCTCAATTCATCTGCCCAATGTCGACCACCCTCAACGATTGAAGAAAATTTTCGACAGCGTCTGTCAAATCATCGAAGAGTTTAGTCCCCAAGAGAGCGCTATAGAAGAGGTGTTCCTCGGCAAGAGCGTGTCCTCTGCGCTGAAGCTAGGGCAGGCCCGCGGCAGTGCCATGGTGGCCTGTCTTCATCACGATCTTCCTGTGGCTGAGTATTCGCCGCGCAAGGTCAAGCAGGCGCTCGTTGGCAATGGCAATGCCGACAAGACACAGGTGCAACATATGATTAAGGTACTATTGGGCGTCACCGGTGACGTGCAGGCAGACGCGGCCGATGCGCTTGCGATTGCAATATGTCACGCCAATACTAAGGCCAGCCTTATAAAGGTGGCGGGTGCGCGTTCCTTTCGAAAGAGCAGGCTTCAGCATTAGGAGAAGACTAGGTGATTGGTAGACTAATAGGCGTACTTGCGGAGAAACAGGCCCCGGACATCCTCGTCGATGTGCGCGGCGTCTGCTATGAGTTGCAAGTGCCGATGAGCAGCATCTATCAATTGCCAGCGCTTGGCCAGAATGTGGTGCTGCATACCCACATGGTTGTGAGAGAAGACGCTCAGCTGCTGTATGGGTTCTATTCTCTGCAAGAGCGCCGCATGTTCCGTAGCCTGATAAAAGTCAGTGGAGTGGGGCCTAAGATGGCTCTGGCCATACTCTCGGGCATGGCGGTGGACGAATTTGTTAAGACCGTGCGAGTGAATGACATTGCCGGACTAACGCGGATGCCCGGCATAGGTCGTAAGACCGCGGAGCGTCTGATCGTAGAGATGAAGGATCGCCTAGGCGAGTGGGGCGAGGAGATCGATGCTCCGGACTTTAGTAGTGGGGGCCAGGAACAGCTGCCTACGGAGCGTCAGCTCTCGCAAGAGGCCGAGACCGCATTGGTGGCGCTGGGCTATAAACCTGCAGAGGCCACGCGTATCATTGCCAAAGCCCTTAAGGCCGACCCCGAAATTTCACGCAGCGATGAGCTTATTAGGCAGGCACTGCGAAGCATGGCGCAATCATGATTAATGAAGAAGACCGCTTAATCTCCCCCGAGATCAGCTCTAATGACCGTTCGCTGGACCGCGCGATAAGACCCTTATCGCTCGCCGATTATATCGGCCAGAGTGAAGTGAAGAAGCAGATGGAGATATTCATCGGCGCCGCACGCAATCGCAGCGAGGCAATGGACCATGTGCTGATCTTCGGCCCGCCCGGATTAGGCAAGACCACGCTAGCCAATATCATCGCCAATGAACTCGACGTCGCGATCAAGACTACCTCCGGTCCAGTACTTGAGAAGGCAGGCGACTTGGCGGCCATGCTGACCAATCTCGAAGTGGGAGATGTGCTCTTTATCGACGAAATTCACCGCTTAAGTCCGGCGATCGAGGAAATTCTCTATCCTGCGATGGAGGACTACCAGCTCGATATCATGATCGGCGAGGGGCCCTCTGCGCGCTCCATCAAGCTCGATTTGCCGCCTTTCACCTTGGTTGGGGCGACCACTCGTGCCGGTTTGCTGACCTCGCCACTGCGCGACCGCTTCGGCATTATCCAGCGACTGGAGTTCTATACCCCGGCAGAGCTGTGTCGCATCGTGACGCGCTCCGCCGCAATTTTGGGCTGTGAGATAGATGAGGAGGGCGCCGCGGAGATCGCAAGGCGCTCCCGTGGCACGCCGCGTATTGCCAACCGCCTGCTGCGCCGTGTGCGCGATTTCGCACAGATGAAGTGTGATGGCGTCATGAACCAAGACTCTGCCAGTCAGGCTCTGGATATGCTCAGTATCGACGTCAATGGCTTCGATCATATGGACCGTCGCCTGCTGATTACTATGATCGAAAAATTCGGTGGTGGGCCGGTGGGAGTAGACAGTCTTGCCGCCGCAATCTCGGAAGAAAGAGATACTATAGAAGACGTGCTTGAGCCCTATCTAATCCAGCAAGGTTTCATGATGCGCACCCCAAGAGGGCGCGTTGTGACTCCCCATGCCTATCTGCACTTCGGAATGCCCCCTCCCGGTGCAAGCACCGAACTCTTTAAGCCCTGATTTCATTAAGATTTAGTCTTATAAAGACCGTCTTTTTTGTGCCACAATTCATCAGGAGTCCGTCAGCATTGCAGCGGTTGAAAGTTAGATTACATGTGTTAAATGCCTGCGTGTGTGAACGGTGTCCGAAATAAGGAAAAACTCTTTATAAAACACCGGATTGTGTATGAGAAGTACGAAACATACCTTATAATGCCGCCAGTTTTTCGCCAGTCAAGAGGATCGTGTAGTGGGTGAGTCATTAAACGTATGGGCATTGATCGTAAACGCGACCCTTGCCGTGAAATTGGTCATGCTGATTCTGATGGCCGCTTCCGTGACTTCCTGGGTAATGATCATACAGCGCTGGATGGTGTTGACTGCGGCAGACAAGGGCATGTTGAGCTTCGAGAAGCGCTTCTGGTCTGGCATGGATTTGAGCCAGCTGTTCCGCGAAGGCAGCACGCAGCAGAAAGACAATAAACCAACAGGCGGCATGGAGAATATCTTCCGTGCCGGTTTTAAAGAATTTATGCGCTTGCGCCAGCAGGGCGGCCTCGACTCTGAAGTAGTCATGGGCGGCGCTCAACGCGCAATGCGAGTGGCTTACTCGCGCGAAGAAGAGAAGCTTGAGAAGAATTTGACATTTTTGGCGACTGTGGGCTCTGTCACACCCTATATCGGTTTGTTTGGTACGGTGATCGGGATCATGAACTCCTTCATCAGTTTGGCAAGCCAGAGTCAGGCGAGTTTGCAGGTGGTGGCCCCCGGTATTGCAGAGGCTTTGATTGCAACGGCAATGGGTTTGTTCGCTGCAATCCCTGCTGTAGTGGCTTATAACCGCTACTCGTCGCGGGTTGACTCGATTACTGGCAACTACGGCACGTTTACTGAAGAGTTCTCGAGCATTCTGCATAGGCAGTTATATAGCAGCCCGAGCAAGTAAGTAGCGTAATTCAGGTCTTTACTAGGTGTGTGATACAGCATGGAAATTGTGAAGAAGCGCCGCAGGCCGATGGCCGAGATCAACGTAGTTCCCTACATTGATGTCATGCTGGTGCTGTTGATCGTATTCATGGTGACGGCTCCGCTGTTGCAGCAGGGCTTGAAGGTCGATTTGCCAGAGGCGAATTCCGAGCCATTAGACACCGATGAGAATGCAGAGACGCTAGTAATCTCTATTACTGCGAATGAAGAGTTTTATATTAGTCTGGGCAGTACGCAAGAAGATGAACAGGTGCCGGTGGCACTTGAGATGGTGGGAGACCAGGTCAGCAAGATTGTTGCCGCTAATCCACAGATACAAGTGTTCGTAGAAGGTGACGGCGAGAGCAGCTATAGCTCGTTCATCAGTTTGATGACGGTGTTACAAGCGGCAGGTGTGGCCAGCCCCAATTTGATCACGAAACCATTGGAATAGAAAATTGCGCTGTGACGAAGTTTAATGGGTATCCAGTTTCGGTCTTCTTCGCCATGCTCTTGCATGGGTTAATATTCGGTGCGCTGTTATATATGCAGCAGGCGAATACAGAAGTGATCGACGTTGTTAGGCCGCCATCCGTAAAGGCTTTGTTAGTGGCCGAGAATCCGCAGGCGCAGAACGCGGAGTTGCAGCGTCAACAACAGGCGCAGCGAGTACAGGATCAGCGCCGCGAAGAGCAGCGTCGCCAGGAGCAGGCTCGCGCAGAGACGCAGCGCCGCGAAGAACAACAGCGCCGTGAGGCGGAGCAAATAGCGCAGCAGCAACGCGCAGAGCTACAGCAGCGCCAAGAACAGGAAAAGCGTCAGGCGGAACAACGCCAGGTGGCAGAGCAGCAGAAGCAGCGCGAAGAACAACAGAAGCGCGAGGCGGAGCAGAAGCGCCAGCAAGAGGTGGCGGCGCAGCAAGAGGCGCAAAGACAAGAGCAGCTACGCCAGCAGCAGGCCTTGCAAGCACAGCAAGATGCAGCAGCAGGCGAGGCAGCGAGAACAGATGCGGAATTCGTAATGGCTTATTCCGCGGTGATTCACGATCTAGTTCAACAGAACTGGTCGCGACCACCGAGCGCAAGAAATGGTATGGTTGTGGTGCTGCGCATTACCATGGTGCCCACAGGTGATGTGTTAGATGTGGCGATAGTGCAGTCCAGTGGCGATTTCGCCTTCGACCGCGCCGCAGAGAGCGCAGTACTAAAGGTGCGCCGCTTTACCGAATTGCAGGGCATGGAAACACGATTGTTCGACCGTAATTTTAGATCTTTTTTGTTAACGTTTAGACCACAGGATTTGCTGAACTAATGCGGACATTGCGATACATATTCTTGCTTGGGCTTATTTTCTCAAAAATAGCCGTAGCGGCAGAATTGAACATCGAGATTACTCAAGGTGTCGATAATCCTATTCCTATCGCCGTAGTGCCATTCTCATGGGAAGGCACCAGCCCACTAGCCGAAGACATTGGCGCGGTGGTCTCTGCCGATTTGCAGCAAGTTGGTGAGTTTCGCGCATTGCCGCCGAGCAATATGCTCAGCATGCCCGATGAGGCCGCCGAGGTGTTCTTCCGTGACTGGCGCATCCTAGCCCAAGACTATTTGTTAGTCGGCAAGATTACCCATTCTCCGGGTAGCCAGCTTGTGCAAGTTCAGTACGAGTTCTTCGACGTTGCACGCGAGCAGAAGTTAATCGGTGAAGTACTTACTGGTAGTGTTAGTCAATTGCGCGACATCGCCCATGAAATTAGTAATGTGGTGTATCAGCAAGTAACCGGCACCCGTGGCGCCTTTTCTACAGAGATCCTCTATGTGTCGGCGCAGTTTATTTCGCCAGAGCTAACCTATTACCGTATCGAGAAGTCTGACTACGACGGTCATCGCTCGCAGATATTAGTGGAGTCGCAAGAGCCTCTAATGTCGCCAGCTTGGTCGCCCGATGGCAGCCAGATCGCCTACCTGTCTTTCGAGACAAATTTGCCGCGCATCTATATCCAAGAGATCGCGACGGGCCAGCGCCGCCAGATTACAGATTTCCCAGGTATCAACAGCTCGCCAGTGTGGTCGCCCGATGGCTCGAAGTTGGCGATGGTGCTATCTAAAGATGGCAGCCCAGATATCTATGTGATGGATTTAGCGACTAGCCAATTAACTCGCTTGACGGATCACCCCCGTGCAGAGACAGAGCCGAGCTGGGCTGCAGACAGCCGCTCCGTTATCTTTACCTCTGACCGCACAGGGCAGCCACAGATCTATCAAGTCCCTATTACCGGAGGCTTCCCCGAGCGGTTGACCTTCGATTGTTTTTATTGCTCGAAGGGACGTTTCTTGCCGGACGGTAAGAATCTTGTCCACGTCAGACGTGACACCCGCGAAGATAATAGCTATAGCATAGCGATCTTCAATATTGAGACACAGCGGGTCATCACCCTTACTGACACTTCACTAGACGAATCTCCCAGCGTGGCACCGAACGGAAGTATGATAATGTTCGCCACAAAGGTTGGTGGAAGGGGCATCCTAGACGCCGTTTCCATTGACGGACGTGTAAAGTTCCGTTTACCATCCGCGCAGGGCGATGTTCGGGAACCATCATGGTCGCCGTTCTTAAATTAGAGTTATTAAACTTGAAAATTTGATAGCATCAGCCTATCGGAGGGTTTGCAGAGTGGGTACGCACAGCATGAAATTTTTCAGAACAACTATCCTTGCTTTATCAATTATGGGTGTTGCAGCCTGTAGTTCGAGTGGCGACGAAGAAATGGCAGCACCAGTAGTAGCGGATACTTCAGGTATCGATGCGACTACAGCAGCTGCTGCACGTGCGGAAGCTGAGCGTCTGGCTCGTGAGCGTGAAGCTCAGCAGCGCATGGAAGCTGCCGCGTTGAATACTACCGTGTTTTACTTCGATTTCGACGTGTCAGAGTTCATGGCATCAGATCGCGACGTACTAGCTATTCACGGGCGTAACCTGGCTTCAAACAATAGCCGTCGTATCCGTTTGGAAGGTCATGCGGACGAGCGCGGCACACGCGAGTACAACCTAGCGTTGGGCGAGCGTCGTGCTAACAGCATCCGTGACTACCTAGTCGTGAACGGTGCTTCTCTGTCGCAGATCGAAACGGTCAGCTACGGCGAAGAGCGTCCTGCGAACACTGGACAGACTGATGCCGCATACCGTTTGAACCGTCGAGTTGAAATCAAGTAAGGCGCGACAAAAATGAAGCACACTCTTGCAGCGTTATTAATTGCCGTGCCAGCAACCTTGTTGAGCACTGGCGCTATGAGCGCTGCGGGAGTTGTTGAGGCTCAGCCTTTTACGCCCGGCCAAACTCCTGCGGGAGGGCAGTCGGGCAATGCTTCTTCGAATGATGCCTTGATTATGTTGCTGGATCAGTTTCGCGAGCTTCGATCTGAGCTCGAGACGGTTCGTGGCATAGTGGAAGAGCAAGCCTACGAGTTGCGCAATCTACAGCGCGAGTCGATGGAACGTTATACGGATCTAGATTCTCGATTGTCACAGATCTCCTCCGCATCTCCAGCGATGCCGATGGCCACGCCACCAGTGGCTCAATCACCCCAAGTTTCCCAAGGTACAGGAATTGCTCCTGCGCCCAGCGCGAGCATACCGGTTCAGAACCCTTCGCCCGGCACTCAAGTACGAACTCCGTCGGCCGCACAGGTTCCTGCCCCTGTCTCCGCAAGCAGCAACAGCCCAATTCAGGCCGGTGGCACGCCAATGCCGGTGACCTCGTCCCCGAATAGTGGCGCTACCGTTGCGGCTAACAATATTCCCAGCACGGTAGCTCCTTTGCAGCCGACGGTCCTCTCCGAACAGCAGCAATACCAGATGGCGTTAGATTCGTTGCTTCAGGAAGAGCAGTATCAGCGTGCCGTAACAGAGTTCGATCAGTATCTACGTCTTTATCCAGACGGTCGCTTCGTAACGAATGCCTACTATTGGAAAGGGCAGGCCTATGTCAATTTGGCCATGCTGAACGAGGCGCGCGAATCCTTTGAAACAGTCGTAACGCAATACCCAGATGGCCGTAAAGTAGACGATGCCATGTATTCATTGGGTACGGTTTACGACAAATTGGGTAACGCTCAGCGTGCACAACAACTGTTGCGCCAAGTGCAGTCGCGTTATCCGAATACCTCTGCGGCTAATCTCGCAGACATCTATTTGCGCGCTATGAACTAAGAAGGCGTCTATACGCGTTCTGAAATGCCGCACTAATTCTACCCGCCGGATTCGGCAAGTATCCCGAGCCCTCATGGACACCTCGCCTTCACTGCGTATTAACGAAATTTTCTACTCCCTGCAAGGCGAGACCGCGACGGTGGGCTTGCCCACGGTCTTCGTGCGCCTGACGGGGTGCCCACTGCGCTGTGTCTATTGCGATACCGCTTATGCATTCCATAAAGGCGATGTGTTGAAGTTGGACGATATTCTTGGTCAGGTGAAGGCATATGGTGCGCGTTATGTCACCGTGACGGGAGGGGAGCCTCTGGCCCAACCCGAGTGTCTTGCTCTAATGCGCGACCTTTGTGATGCCGGCCATACGGTCTCGTTGGAGACCAGTGGCGCCATGTCTATCGCGAACGTGGATCAGCGCGTAGTGACAGTGCTCGATCTGAAGACGCCGGGTTCTGGAGAATGCGATCGCAATCTCGAATCTAATATCAAACATCTGAAACCAATCGATCAAGTAAAATTCGTGATCTGCGATCGACGGGATTTCGAATGGGCGAAAGCGAAGAGCGAGCAATTCGATCTGCGCTCACGCGTGTCAGAGGTGTTGTTCTCTCCGAGCTTCGAGCAGCTAAGTTATCGCGATCTGGCCGAGTGGATTCTTGCCGAGCGCCTTGACGTGCGCATGCAATTGCAGCTGCATAAACATATTTGGGGCGACAAGCCAGGACACTAGAGAATCGATGCTGCACCGCGAGTGTGGCTGGAGATATTGACGTGAACAACGTACAACAGACTCAGCAGAAAAAAGCCGTGGTACTGCTTTCGGGCGGGCTAGATTCGAGTACATGTTTGGCTATCGCGAAGAGCGAAGGCTACGAGATTTACGCCTTGAGTTTCGACTACGGGCAGCGTTCGCATAGCGAGTTGCAAGCGGCGCGTGTGCTGGCGGAGAGAGTGGGAGTGGTCCAACACTCGGTGATCCCTTTAGGTATCGGCGCATTGGGAGGCTCGGCATTAACTGATGCGAAAATGGATGTGCCAGAGCAGGAATCGGCAGGCATACCCGTCACCTACGTGCCGGCTCGCAATACAGTTTTTCTGTCCTACGCTCTAGCGCTAGCCGAGGCTGTGCATGCACAGACTATTTTTATTGGGGTGAATGCACGGGACTATTCTGGCTACCCCGATTGCAGGCCCGAGTTCATTGCGGCATTCGAGGCGATGGCGAATCTTGCTACTAAGGCGGCCGTAGAGGGCGCTGCGTTGCGTATTGAAGTGCCCTTAATTCACTTGAGTAAGGCGGAGATTATCACCCGTGGCATCGCTCTGGGAGTGGACTACTCTTTGACGGTGTCCTGTTATCAAGCCGATGCGCAAGGGCGTGCCTGTGGAAGATGTGATAGTTGTCGCTTCAGAGTGAAAGGCTTCGCGGAGGCGGGTGTCGCAGACCCGACGCACTACAGCTAAGAAGGCTTGTTTTGTAGTTATTAAACAATAAAAGGCTTGTCTTTTTCGCTCATAATAGTACTATGACGCCCTTCTTTGCACGGGTCGTTAGCTCAGTCGGTAGAGCAGTTGGCTTTTAACCAATTGGTCGAGTGTTCGAGTCACTCACGACCCACCAAATTCTAAAGCGCGTAAGCTTCTATAGTTTATATAATTCAATAGCTTGCCGCTAGAATACCCCCCAGTCTTGGTTCTTTCCTGGGGGTCGTGCCAGCAGCACTGCTGAATATAAAAACTACCTTGCAACTACCTTGCAACCCTCTATAGTTTTGTCCTCTCGCTCTGTCTGATAAAGCGCTGCATTATTTCCTAATATTTTTCAAATTTAGCATCGGTCCGCATTTCGGAATCGACCTGTTATTTCAACAGCCCCTACACCTGCAATTTGAGCTAATGGCTTAAAAAAGTGTGCACCACTACGCTACTTTTCGGGCAGGGTGTTGCAATCTGCGTTATCGGCAATTTACTGTACGTTGGGTGCCGTACATACGTGCCCCTAAAGATAGGACATTCTTGCGTAAGGTTTAATCTACGGAATGTGGCAAAGAGAGAGCCTGAAAGACTCTAAAAACCTTAGCAATCCCATGTGACAATCCGCATAAATTCCTCGATCGAATCATCGACTATGGAAAAAACATTGAAAACATTTAGCCTTATCGCTCTTTGCTGCTGTGTTCTTGCGGTAGCTCTGCTTCTGTTCGTGCTTCCGAGTCTATTGGAGAGCAGCGAGAATAAAATGCGGATAGAAATGCTCGCCTCAGAAGCATTGAGTATGGAAACTCATATCGATGGTCCGCTGGCCATAGGCTTGTTACCAGGTTTGCATCTTACGCTGAGTAAGCTTCGCATCGGTGAGCAAGGGCAGGAGTTGCTGGTAGCTGAGCGGGCAAGAATTGGAATCGCAATGTTGCCCTTGTTAGTTGGGAATATTAAAATTTTATCGATAAACTTGGATCAACCCAATATTTCCATTTCTCCAAGTATTCAAGCTAATCTCCCTTCTGATTATTTCGCATCCATGGAAGACTCTCTAGACGTTCAGGAGATTCCCGAGTTCTCCTTTAGCGGAGCAACGTTGAAATATTTCGATGATCAAGCCGAAGAGATTCTCTCCGCAATGGACTGCGATTTGCAGATGCAGAAACCTCTGACGCAAAGTGGTTCAGCAGACACGCTTTTGCAAAATCTCTCTTTCGATACCGAACTTACTTGCACAGAGTTTCAATACAATAGCTATAAGGGTTTCGACCTGAAAGTCATCGCGGTTGCTGCCGATGGAGTAATCAATTTTGCACCTATTACAATGCAATTCTTAGAAGGGCAAGGCACTGGTGGAATTCTGGCGATTTTTTCCAATGCGACGCCGCGCTATCAAGTCAGCTATGTTTTGCCGGGGTTGAAACTCAAGGGCTTGTTAAACACATTGCCTACGGAATACACGGCGGCGGGTTCCTTAGATTTGACATTGAATCTAGAAATGGAGGGCAAAGATAGCGCACAGCTTATGCAAAGTGCCAAGGGTGCCATTTTTCTACATGGTGCACAGCTCACGCTCACAGGAATTGATCTTGATGAAAAATTCGAGAAATTTGAATCTAGCCAGAACTTTAATTTGATTGACGCGGGAGCCTTCTTCTTTGCCGGTCCGTTGGGCCTTTTGGCGACAAAAGGCTATGATTTTACTTCGCTATTAGCGCAGTCCAGTGGCAGCAGTGAAATTTCCAGCCTGATCTCTGACTGGAAAATTGCAGACGGTATGGCGCAGTCGGTCGATGTCGCGATGGCAACCGGGCAATATCGGGTTGCGTTGCAAGGTCAGCTCGACCTAGTCAATGCACAGTTTGTCGATGTGACTATTGCGATGCTCGATCACGAGGGTTGCAGTGTGATACAGCAAAAAGTTCACGGTAGTTTCGCGCAACCAGAGGTAGATCAATCACAGATACTCTTTAGCCTTGCCAATCCAGTTCTCAAGCTGCTAAGACAGGGTGCCGCGTTTATTACAGATGAATCCTGTGAGGTATTTTACTCCGGGGAAGTAGCCGTACCCGAGTAAGTTCACCGCAGATACTAGGGCTTAACCTATGCAACCCCTACTCATTAAAGCATTTCGTAAGCCACTGGTATCTTCAAGAAAATCTTGTCTATCTTACATAGGGAGAATTCCCTGAGTCTATCTTCAGGGTATCAACACGATCGAGCCCGTGGTTTTGCGTGCTGCTAGATCGGCATGTGCCTGCGCTGCATCCTTCAATGCGTAGCGGTTATTCACCTCAATCTTCACGGCTCCTGACTTAATCACCTTCATCAGGTCGCCCGCGACGCTGCGCAGTTCTTCCGGGGTGCTAACGAAGCTGAACAGGGTAGGGCGCGTCATCATCAGCGAGCCTTTCTGCGCTAGCAATGCGGGTGGGAATGCAGGCACTGGGCCTGAGGCGTTGCCGTAAGTGACAAAGAGGCCGAACTTGCGCAAACAGTCTAGCGAGGCGGGGAAGGTATCGGCGCCGATGGAGTCGTAGACAACCGGGAGCATCGCGCCCTTGGTGATGGTCTTAACGCGTTTGACGAAGTCCTCTTTACTGTAGTTGATCGGGTAGTCGCAGCCATTGGCCTTGGCAAGTTTTGCCTTCTCTTTCGAGCTCACCGTTCCGATTACTGTGGCGCCGAGGGACTTAGCCCACTGACATAGGATCAAGCCCACACCGCCTGCGGCCGCATGTACTAAAATAGTGTCGCCCTTTTTTACTTTGTAGATTTGTCGAATCAAATACTGCACTGTCATGCCCTTGAGCATCATAGCTGCGGCAACTTCGTCACTGATGTGCTTGGGTAATTTGACCAGAACGCTGGCCTTAAGATTGATCTTCTCGGCATAGCAGCCGGTGCCTGCAGTACCGCATGCCACTCGATCGCCAATCTTGAAGTCGCTAACTCCCGCGCCGACTGCCTCGACCACACCGCACACTTCGCCACCCGGAGTGAAGGGCAGTGGTGCTGGGTAGAGCCCTGTGCGTTGATATATATCGATAAAATTAACGCCGATAGCGGTGGCCCGGATGGTGACCTCACCCTTGCGGGGCTTACCCACCTTCACTTCCTTGAACTGCATGACTTCGGGGCCGCCGGTCTTTTCGATGACGATTGCATTTGGCATATTTAGATTCCTTTGTATTTAAGATCTTAGAAATTTATCAGTGTGTGGTGAAACGTGAAAGGTCTTACCCGTAAATAGGGGAGGCGGCTTATCTTTCATGGTCAATTTCACCTCTGCGTTTGGGAGGCTGATCGCCTGCAGGGCAGGCTCCTACATACGAAGAGGGTGTAGACATGATGGATTGACCTACCCAGCCTCGACGCACGTGGGTTATGTTCGGA
>OJDV01000218.1_pt1 | contig 22399 bp, 20 predicted proteins | sample 1592911 | NCBI WGS metagenome assembly OJDV01 (sample SAMN05416860, study PRJEB24817) | seawater metagenome | isolation source: Sea water | place: Canada:Atlantic | collected 2013-11 | reverse complement strand
GTCCATAAGTCGCTGCCTTCCGCGCTCCTTTCTCGGACCCGGCTACCCAGTCGGCAGCACCACTAACTTTCTGCCCTGCTTTGCTTGCTAAAGCCTTGCGGCTAACGCCTTCAATAACCTTCAAACCTTTCTTAACCCCAGCTGCACCTTTACGCGCCACACTTTTTGCGTGGCGCGTACCTGCACGAGCAGCCTCCCGGGCGGCGTAGATTTCGGTCAGTTTAGACATCTAGATCAAGCTTTGGTTTTATCTGCAGCGTCCTTACCTTTGTATTTCTCGTACACAGTTCCCGCGTCGGCGCTGAGTCCTCCGAGGGTTTTACCTAGGGCTTCCCCTTTACGGCGCTGCCTGGCTTTGTCCCAGGCTTTTCCAACAACCGGGAGCTTGCTGCGGAATGTTTTCTTGTTCTGACCTAGTAGCGCTCGGGCGCCACGGTGAACGAAGGTATCGCCACCTTCGGCAAGACCGCGAGCCGACTGCGTCGCGGACACGAGCGCGCCACCTACAGTGCGACCCAAGCGCTTAGCTGCGTCACGCTCGTCCTGCTTCTCGGACTTCACCGCGTTCGATAAAGCGCCGTCTTCAGCCAGTTTGGTCAGTTTGTTCTCGAAGCTGTTTAGTACGTTGATATGGCTCTTCATAGTTATACGGACAAATGTCCGGGGTCTGGGATGAGGTTAGTTACGGTCAAGGCCGTCCCCCGATTCGGGCCTACGAATCGGAGTAGGTTGATTAGTTTAGGGTCAAAGTTTTCCTTCTTGAGGAAGCGTTTGTTGGCGTCCGCCTGTCCTTTGATGTTACCACCTAGTAGGCCGACATAACCACCCAGTGTGGCCCCAAGCGTAGGTACTCCTGCTACGGCACCCAAAGCACCACCACCGGCTGCGGCGAGAAGGCCTGCCAAGGCACCTAACTTAAACCCGCTGTAGACTCGATCTGCGATAAGCTCCGGCTTCGCCATAACAGGAACATTTTCGTCCTGCATGGCTTTCATAGCCAGAAGCTGCCGCTGAAGAAGAGAACCTTCACGTTCACCTTCTTTCGTACGCCACATGTCGTATAAGTCGTCTTTGAGTGCCATTAGATGTGTACCACAACAAAGCCGTCCCGAGACTCATAAACACCCACGTAAAACTCTGAATGGACGACGCCGTAGGCGGCCTCCGAGTTGCGTTGGATCTTGTAGTTCTGACGGAACTCTTTGTACTGTAGCTCTAGGTCTTGGATGATTGGCTGAAGGTTCCGCCACACAGCAGAAGGCTGTACGGTGACGTTACCTGCGGTGTACGGCATGTCGTTTCGAGCAAGTTTGATGACAACCGACTTCATGAGTCGAGCCGACGTCGCATCTACCAGCCACTTCCGCACGCCACGCAGTCCGGGAGAGGCGACAAGCGAGATAGGGTTAATGTCAGCTCCAGCAATGATGGGAGGAGTCGCGTTCCAGGCAAAGACCTCATCAACGATGTACTCGGCAATGGTCTGGTCCGCTGTCTCCTCACCCTCAAACAACTCATTAACTTCCGCATAGTCCTGGACAAACCTACGGACCTGCTTTACTAGTTGACGCGGCACATGAATCGTGTGGTCGTCATCTTGTACGAAGTTGTCGGTCATCTAGCAAGGATCACTCGAACGGGTTGAGGTCTGCAGCAGGCGCTTCCGGCTCCTCTGCAACAACGGGCTCTTCTACGACAGGCGCCTCAGGAGCAGGCTCCTCAACCGCTACCGGCGCAGGGGCAGGCTTAGGCTTAGGCTTACGCTTGGGGCGACGCTTGGCCTTCTCAGGCTTAGGCTTCTCTTCGGCAGGTGCCGGGGCAGGAGCAGGAGTAGGGGCCGCCTTCGGAGCGTTAGCGAACAGCGCTTTAGCTGCTGCGGGGAGTTCTCCTTGAATGGCACAGCCCCGGGGCTTGCAAAGTTGAAGGTCTCGAGGGGAGACCAGGTCCCCACAGAAGTCCATGACCTTGGTGAGCTCATCGAGCACCACGAGGTAGGAGCCGTTGCGGCGCAGGAACACGGGGGTCAGCTTCCGAGAAGCAACAACAGTAGACTGTTTGAAGTTCAGGCTGAGGCCATTGATTGATCTCTTCGAGAAGGAGAATACACGTTTACGTCTGTTCAGGTCCATGATCGGCTCACTAGTGAAAGAAAAAGGGCGGAAGGCGGCTTACGTCACCCCCCGCCCAATAGTAGTTTAATTCAGATTACTGAATCGGGTTAACCGCGTCGTTAACGAGGCGGAAAGTCCCGGAGTCGGCCTGGACCGTACCGTCGGTTGCGTAGAAGATGTTCGGAAGAACAACTGACGCGCCGGCGAGGAGGACGAGACCGAGGCCGCGGATGTTACCGAAGCCAACGCCGCACTCTTCCCAAGCTTCCATGTGGAAGAAACGGCCTTCTTTGTTGATGTAGAACTGGGTGTTCTGCAGAACAAGGAAGCGACCAAGCATCTCAGGCGCCGGGAAGGCGTAGACCTGGCCGGGGCTAAGGATCTTAGCGTTGTCACGCACCGTGGTGACGTAGGAGTAACCGCCGACGGTGGTGTACTTGTACCCACCGATGGTGATCTCCTTAACAAGCTCAAGGCCTGCATCGTCAACGGTCCAGGCGATGCTATCAACCCAGTCGAACTCGTGAAGAAGGAACGTGCGCGCCTTGAGCTGGCGGGCAGGAGCGATCTTCGCAACTTCCTTGACTACGCGACGGGAGAACGTGCTCTCCTCAGACATGATGATGTTTGAGTAGAAGCCGTCAGCCGGGTTGTAGTTCGGGTCCGTGGTGGCAGTGGCCGTGGCCGGGGCGTACGCAGCAGTGACACCCGGGGAAAGGAAACCACCGCCGATACCAGCAACGTTCGTGTTCACGTTACGCGTGAACAGGTAGGAAGCAAGCGCAGCCGCGTTGAAGAAGTTGACAGAGTCAAGGTTGCCGTTACCAGCCTCGAGGCCGGCGGCGCTAAGTGAGTCGCGGACAAGGCCGTCAGCAACGAGCTCGTTCTTACGAGCGATCGTGGCGAAGAGGAGGCCAGCGCGGACGTGCTCCATGAACTTCTCGTCGACAACTTCCTGAAGGTCCTTAACCGTGTTCTGCTCGATGACCTTGGTCAGCGGCATACGGTAGGAGCGAAGCTCCTGCTCGGACTTGGTGAAGCGATCTGAGGAGATGGTCTCCATGAAGATCTCGTAGCGGTCAGACTCGATGTAGGTCTTGTCCGGCTCACCACGCATGTTAACACGCATGGCGATTGAGTCGGGCTCGAGGTCGTCGATATAGACAAGGGACTCGTCCTGAGCGTTACGAGTAAGTTCAGCAACCGTTACCGTCTGCGGGGGGAGGATCTGACGAGCGAAGGAGTTCTCACGAACTTTCTCCTGGATGTAGAGGCCAGTGACCTCTGCAACTTTCTGTAGATCTTCTCCACCACGGTTCAGTGCCTCACCAAAAAGCTCGTTAAACTCTTGATGGTTAAAAGAATCAGTCATAAAACTAAGTTTGTTTAATGGGTTATGAAGTGTGGGTGGTTCTTGACTCTAGAGTCAATTATCAGCCAGCCGCGACGGGGCGGCTCGTGAAGTGGAAGTACGCCTTGTTCTCCTGGTAGCGCTCGACGATGCCGTAGTAGGCGACGCCAGCCGTGGGAGCACCCGCGGTACCCTCAAAGAGACCTGAAGCGTTGATAAGGACACCGTCGCCGATGGCCGGAAGAGCGCCGCCTTCCCAGCACTCTTTCGGAAGACCGATGTCCATGCCGCGACCAACGATACCGGTGAGCTTGCCGCTGCCGGAAAGCTTGGCGGCCGGGAGGTCGCCGAACGGATCGCCTTGGACGTCGATGACGTCGTTACGCTGGCTATCAACAAAGTTGATGTAGACAATCTGGTTGGCAACAGTGCCGTCCGGCTTGACTGCGGAGCCATCAGCACCGCGGGCAACAGGGGCGCCTTCGATAAAGGCTTCTTGACCGTCATAAGCGATGGTCATAAGGTCGACAGCTGAGAGCTTCGTGTTGAGTCCGACCTTGGTTTGACTTTTTCTGGATCGTACCATATTAGTGGTTTGTTATGTTAACAATGTTAGAAAATAGCCTAGTCTCGGCGGATTCACCGTAACCGGCCTGTTTTGATAGTTCAGTCGAATCGACAAGAGTCCCTAGGGAACTCGACGTGCCGGTCAATTCAGCGGCCTTTTTAAAGATCAAGAGACTCTCTGGATCGTCCAAGAATTCTGCAACCTTGTGCAGGATGTCATCGGAATCCACAAGACCCTGATGAACCAAATCAATAACCCCGTAGACGACGCCAAGCTCTTTGGCTAACTCGTCACGCTCATTGAGGCCTGCAATGGCCTCTTTAATCAGTTCGGGGGTTACAGAAGCGGTGTTCATCAGGAACTTAGGATATCAAGTGACATCAGTACTTTGGCAACACCAAGTTTGCTGTTGCCGGCTGCAGGCTCGTCCTCCAGAGTGTTAGCAAGTTTCTCGACAAGAGTGTCAGGAGACTGCTCGCGCTCTGGTTCGGCTTGCTCGGGGGCTGTCGCCTCTTTTACAAGTTTTTCAAGATCCTCGAAAAGAAGCATCTGGATCACTCCTCGGAGAAGTGCTCAATGGCGAGCTCGGAAAGGAACTCGCCGAAAGCGACTTGCTCCTCTTCAGAACCAAACTCAGCAAGCTTGTCGAGGTCCTCAACGGTGACGTCAAGGGCGCCAAGGAGGTTACCGAGCTCGGTGCCGACACCGTAATACTGGGCTTCCTTCTCTTGCTCCTCAGCCATCTCCTCTTCGGACATCTCGGCCTCAACGGCCTCGTCAACAGCCTCTTCGCTCGCCTCTTCGGCAGCCTCTTCATCAGAAGCTTCCTTAGCGAGATCCTCAAGAGCGCGGAGTGAGTACTCGTAGCTCATGGAAACGAGTTGGCTGGGGCTGATCCCGGCGTCACCGAAAGCACCTTCAGCAGCTTGTTTCTCAAGCTCCTCAGTGGCACTAACAAAGAGGTCAAGCGCGAGGTCGTCGCCCTCAAATTGCTCCTGGACGTGGGCGAGCTTGGCGTGAAGCTCACGCTGCTCCATATCCTCACGAATTTCAACTAGACTTTTACTCATTGGATTAAGAACCTCTTTTAATCAACCAAGGGCTTTGGCGGGGTTTACGATGCCGGTAGCGCCGCTACGGTGAGACATGCTTCCATGCCCTTTGTAGCCAGCGGCGTCGGCGCGGACGCTCGTGTCGTCACTGGGCTGGAGGCGACGGCCGTGCATCTCAGCGATGCGGGCAGCGACGGTCTCCCAGGAGCTACGCGGGCGGGCAATCGGGTCTTCAGAACCACCACCAGCGGCCGGAACACCGGAGCCAGCGAGTTTCTCAAGGGCAGCGTTGATGAAGCCAGCGGCCATAATTTCGCCGGCGGCATAAGCCTCCGCAGCAAGCTTCTCAAGTGACGCGTCGTCGGCAACAGAATTCTCTTGAACTCCAGCCTCCTCGGCCACCTTCTCTACTTCCTGGGTAAGACTGGCGAAGAGCGCATCGATATCTTTCGTGTGGTCAGTCATGGGTAAAACTAGTTAGTGATATAGTCAAAAGAAGAAACAGCTGTAAAGAATGGTAGCCACTGTGGTGTCGTTTCCTTAGAAGGAGCGACGCCTGCTACTTTGAGGAGATAGTCATCCAAACGGAGTGACAGTTTCCCGGCAGCATTAGTGTCCAGCCATTCAGCCAGCTTATTGAAATTGAGGGTTTTCAGGTAATCTTCGTACTTATCGAAGCTGGAATCACCTGAGTGAGACACCGCACCACCCGCAGCGGATTGCTTTGTGAAGTGGGGATCGTAATATGAACGCTTCTCTACGAAAGCCGCCAACTTACGGACCAAGCCCGTGTTAACGTCCTCCAACGAGAAGTGAGTAGGGAACTCTTCGTTGCTACTAGATAGTTTAGTCACCTCTTGAGGGCGCAGTAGTATACCTAGAGAAGTCAGGCTCGCTAGAATCTCCTTTAACTTGAAGCCTTTAACGGCCTCTACAAGTTTAGGGTCTTCTGGTGTGCTGCAGTACTGGGTCTTGATTTTATTGCGCAAGAAGGCTAGGAGCTCCGGATTGAGCGGTGTGGAGCCCAAAGACTTCCCCGCACCAAGCGCGATCTCACGTTTTTCAACTTCTGCCACTTTGACCAGAGGTCTCGTTTCAGCCTTAAGCGTATGTAGGCTGGCGACCTTCTTTAGTGCCCAAGCACTGCGGTCAGCAGGCGTACCTACTTCACTGATATCGAAGAACCTGGGGAAGAAGTTGTAAGCAAATACCTTACGGCCATCCGGAAGGGTCTGACCTAGCATGGCGCGTAGGTGGTCACAGTACTCGGCGCGTGTCCGGGCAACAGCAAGGCAGTGGGAGCAGTTGTGCACTGCGAGGTTATTTACTAAGTACGTCTCATCTTCAGCAACAGAGATGTTGTGAACACTTCCCGTATATTCACCAGTTTCGATGGATTCTACGGGAACCCAGCACTGGCCGGGCATTTGAAGCACTTTGTTAGACCACCGAGGTACGGCATCGACCAGCCCACATTTAAAGCTGTGGTCTGCTAGTTCGTAGGTAGCTTGTGTGCCGAGAGTAACAGTACCATATGTGCACTCTTTGCCGTAGGAGCCGCTAGCCGCGTGAGTCCAGTAATACGTGGTCGTCAAACCACAGCTCGTGGCCAACAGCTGGGTACCGAGAACCAAGTTCTCCAATGTGTTGCTGAACCGTGCAGTGAGCTTTTTCTTATCAACAGAGCCGTCGCTGTCGATTAGACCAGCAAGTAGGGCCCGTTTTGTGTCTAGTGAGCTGGACCACACCATGGGAGGTATGCGTTTGTCCTTCTTTGCTCGACACTGGCCGTACAGAAAAGCGGCCAGCCCTTGATCACACGTCTGTACGTTCCACGCCTTGCGATCAGAGCCTGCTGGGTGAACGTGAACAGGACTGTCAGAGACAGCCTCTAGCGCCTGCTTCACATGCTCTACGTATTCCTTGTCGTCCTGGCAGCAGATGGACACACCAACAGCTTTCCTGCCGTACTTCTTACTTTTGCTGTAAATGAAGCAACCATCTCCCAGGTATAGTCCGGCAACGTACGCGAGATCTTGTGGGATCTCCTCATTCGCCTCTGACACTACGGATGGAATAAGTAGATAATCACCCTCGTTTACCTGATCTGCTCGAACGAACTCAGCCTTCTGAGCCAAGTCCTCTGCAGTAATGCCACACTGCTTGCAGTTACCAAAGGTGAATGAGTGCCGGCGGCGGTTGGTGCCGTTGACTTTTCCCTTGCAGGACCGGGCGTGCTCCTGTCGAAGGACGTAGACCGGGTGGTTGTCCGTCACCTCTAGGGCGTCGCCCATGCCGCCAGCCTTTATTTTTACGACGTTGTGGTCGCCTGGAGTTTCAAACGTCCTAGTGACCTCTTGGACGTTACCCTGCTGCGTAAAGACTTGATCTCCAACAGCTAACTCCTCAATCGGGATATAGCCCTCTGGGGTGCTGATAAGGCTACCGGGCACCAGGCACGTGTCGAAGTGGAGCTTAGCGCCCATCGAAAACGCCAGCGGTTCTCCTGCATCGATCTTCCGGACAGCCTCAGGGTGCCTATCTCGGTAGATAAACACAATGAGCTCTACACGATGCATCTCATCGTTGTACGCGGAGGCGATAACATCGCCAACAGCCTTGGCCGGGTCTGTGTTCTTGTGACCCACATACACATGAGCGTCTGTCACAAACGTCGAGTGGCCGTAACGTCCTACCGGGATCTGCCAATTGGGCATCTTCGGAGCTACTTTGTGCTTGAGGATATCCCGCACAGACTTAGGCGGCGCCTCTCCTTTGAGGCTCCACTCAGGGAAAGCGTCTCCGTTGCGGTTAATGCCCCAGTACTCGTGTGCGCCTAGTGCGTTGAGAAGAACGTAGCGGCCTTCGGGGCGCGGCCGCAGCTTCTCCATAACCTCAACCAACGCATCTGGCGTGTAGCCGGCGGATGCGATCTTTGTGATGCTATAGTCGTGGATATTGACGTAGTCAACATCGTCGGAGCTACAGCCTCCTAGGTCTATGATTTTCTCTAGCACTTAACTGATTGCGGTTGAACTAGTTCTTACCAGACAGGTTCATATACTGCCGCAGAGCTTCCTGCTGCGTTTTGATGACCTCACCTTGGTCTGTGTTCACAGACCTAAGTTCTTCGAGCTCTTGACTCTTCCCGCCCTCGAGAGATTTAGCAACGTCGGAGGCTGAGGAAAGACCCTTACCGAGATCTCCCAGTACATTGCCGCCGCTGACGCGCATGCGGTCACTGACAAACTTTTGTGTATTGGCTAGTTCTTTGACTGCGTTGATATCCATCATTGCGGGACCTAGTCGGTTCATCCGATGGAGGATGTTTCCAGACACCAGCGAGTTCTTGGATACGTGAGGGGCGAAGTCTTGGATAGTCTTGTAGTTACGAAGAGTCTCTTCACGCTTAGTGGGACTGAACAGCTCAGGCCGCTCAGCTTCGATCTCCTTAAGGGACTTCGCTCGCTTTGCGCTGTCCCGGTAAGCAGAGAAAGCGCGTTGAGCTAGGGGCGCAATGGCGGAAAGCCCTAGTCCCGCGGCGCCGACGATCTTGACAGCCTTCTCCCAGCCCGGAGTACCGCCATCAGCCGCCTCTTTTTCTAAGAACTCCATGAGGTTAGACGTGATGTAGAAGTCATCCAGATCGTGAATCTCATCCGCCGCGGACTTAAGGAGCCCCGCGACCTTAACCAGGTCCCGCTCCCGCTTGCTGTGCATCAACTGGGAAGCAAACTTCGCCAGTTCTTGCGTCTCTTCCAAAGAGAGTTCCCCGACAAACGCTTCTTTTAGTTCTTCGTAAACTTTCATGATAGTTTCATTGCAGATTGATCGGCAGCCCCACCGCCGGCGCTGTACCTGACTCCTTTGCGGGCCTTGTCCGCGATAGCTCCGCCGGCCTTCAGGGCCCGGTCCGTAACTATGGCCGGCCCGGCGGCCTTTACGGCGGTACCAGCAAGGCCGGTCCCCATCGTTTTCTTGGTGAGTTTGTTAAGGCCTTTAACAGCCTTAGCCCCAAAACGCAGAGCCGTGCCTAATAGAGGAAGGGCAGCTAGCTTCTCAACGGTGGCGTCGCTGGCGCAGCTGCACAGCCCTTTGTAGAACGTGTCGAGCTCTTCAATCGCGTAGCGGTCTACAGACGCGCTATCCGGGAACTCTCGCTCTGCCGTGACTGCGTAGGTGTTCAGTGAGCTGAGCTCATGGGTGAGCTTCTCTTTCATACTAGCGGTCTCTGCCCGGAGGGCGAGTTTACCGAGAGTACGCACAATAGGCACCTCACCATTGATGACCGTGACTTCAGGTTCTGGAACCGCAACGCCAACCCGGTTATGGGTCTCTTCTGTGGCTTCCCGTCCTTTAGCCAGATGTCCGCGGAAAGGCTCCCCTAGTTTCTCTAGTTTGGCCTCAACCCGCTGGAACACTGGATCAACAATGTTGATAGACCCAGTATCAACGAGACTGGCGAACTTTCGGATGTCGCCGTACGTGTACTGGGTCGTGGTGAGATACTGTTTTACTTGATCAGTGAGCTCGTCGATATCGCGTCGGATACCCTCATACTCGGCGATCTTCTGTGCTTCTGCTTCCCTGCTGGCCGTAGCGGCGCGGGCGGCGATCTTACGCAGGAGGTCTTTAGCCTCACTGCGGCGGCGATCTTGCTCGTCGGCAGAACCTAGCTGAGCTAGTTTGTGCATCGCGTCGAGCTCAGGGCTCGGTTGCTCGGTTAGGTTATTCATGACGGAGGCGACTTTCATCACCTCAACGCCGTCGGAACTAACGTCATCCAGGAGCTCGACAACCCGATCTAGGCTCGCCAGATCAAAGGTGTACGTCTTATCGGCGGCAGTTTTCCGCAGATAGTCGTTAGCGAGGTGGTTCGTGGCGGACACGAGGTGCTGGATCTGGAGACGACTTAGGTCGCGCTCTTCCGCACTCTTAGCAATACCTTCGCTCAGATCAGAACCCGCGAGGATAAACTGTTGGGCGATTCGGTTAGCTAGAACTTGAGTCTCAATAATATTCATAACTAGTTCACCCCACGCCACAAAGAGACTTCCAGGGTCGTAATAGGTAGTGTACAGGTACCTAACAGTAGTATAGGGTAGATCACGAGTAGTAGCTCACAGGCACGCCCAGGCCGGAACCCTGCCTAGCCGCCATGTAAGCGTAGTTCAGCGAGTGGAAAGAGTCATCAGGAAGTTGATGTACGTACTTACGGCCACCGGTTTTCTCGTTGTACTCGATGCTGATGGTGGTGAAGTCGTACCGGAAGTCTTGGAAATCCTCGTAGTTGAAGAAGATGATCCCGCCCTCTGTGTCACAGTTACGGATACCGTCGATGCAGCGGTCCATGGTCTGGTTGCGGTCTACGTGGTAATACTTGCCGGTCCAGCTTAACTCCTTGTGCTGCGTTACGTATTTGAACTCCATCAGCACATGGGTGTTTCCAGTCCGACGCCAGCCGCGCTCCCTTTCTAGACGTGCGTTCTGGTGGGCACCGTGTCCCCAGTCAGCCCCGAGCCAATCAACGCTGGCTTGGTCACAGATCCGGTTTATGATGTTAAAAGACTCAACTGATTCCGCCTCTTTGCCGCGGAACTTCTTCATGAAAAGAACCCTAAAAATCCCGTTTCGTTGCATCGTACCAATAGTCAACACGGTCAACGAAGGGTTGGTGCCCTCTCCTGTGCCGTAGTCGATGCCGGCGTAGATCTTATAGCCACGCTTAGCGTACTGTTCTGTAATCTCCAGCGGCTGGAGCATGCGCTCCGGCTTACATGCCTTCTCTAGATCCTTATCGTTGATACCAGAGTCGCCCTCGTCGTAGGCCAAGCCCAGAATCTCGTTCAGGTACTTGCCGCGCGAGATGTTCGGGTCGTCACGGCCTTCGATAATGTGCTTGTGCTTCTTGAACGGCACCATGATCTGACTTAAGTGGAAACCCCACCGCTTGTTCAAGAGCGCGGTATTCCGCGGCACCCACTGTCCGTCAGCATGGGGGTAGACCTCCTTGCGACATTTAGCACACCCATAGAACTCATCATGTACGATGCTTTCATCGCACATGTTCCAATGCCCACAGTGCCGGCACTTAGTCATCCACTCAAACTGGCAAGTGTCCTCCCAACGCAGCGATAGGATGTTACCTGTGCTTTTCGGGGTACCTGCATACATCCGGTATTTGAGCTCATCCGAGCTGTGCGCCTGGCACTGCTCGAGTACTGGAATAGCGTCAGGTGGGATATCCTGAATCTCGTCGATCAGCAGGTGGTTCGCCGAAATACCACGTGCGCTGTCCGCGTCCCGGTAACAGGACCTGAAGTTGAAGAAGGAGCCGTTGGAAAACTGCTTGGCCAACACCTGCCACAGGTTCTTCCCTGGATTAACGAACTCGTCCATCATCCGCGGCGAATCCTCACACATAGGTTTAAACCGTTGCTGCGAGAAGATAACGACTTGGTTATACCGCGGCGCTACGTAGAGCGTCTGGTACGACGGGAACACCATCCCTAAGGCGCAAGACTTCGCCGCCTGCGAGGTGCTATTGTGGGTAATGATCCCGTTGATCACATAGTTGTGTTCCGCCTCTACTGTGAAGTCGCGGCAGGTCTGCTGACCCAAACATTCTACGGCTACAACGGTGTCCCAGTAAATACTGTCGGAGGTCCACTTCATCAAGGGCTGTGGATCAAGACCCTCCGCAATTGCTGCATCGATGTACCGCTGCAGCTTCCCTCGTGTAAGCGCGTATGCAGGCGAGCGACTGAGCCCGTATTTAAATAGGTAGCCCCCCTTGTTGTTCCCTTTAGGGAACACTCGATGGATAGCCGCCGTGATCGGAGCTTTGGGGAGGGTATCTATGTTGCTATTGGAATCTTTAAACGTGGGCTCAAAGGCGGCCGTCTTATGGAGGGCACCAATCTCATCCAAGAACCTATGAATTCCTCGCTGCGTCTCCACCCTAAGGATGAACGCAACCTTCTCTGTACCTTTGTACAGCGTCGGCTTATTTACTCGAATGCCAGAGGGTATTCCGAAACCCCAAAGGAGCGCCTGAACGTCCTTAATCAATTTCTCACTCACCGAGCAGTAAACGATGTCGATTTTTGAGCCGTGTACTTGTTTTACGTGGCCGTCGCCAGACCAGGCACGGCTGAGGAAAGCTGCCCGGACCTCACGGCCTTGCTTCCATAGCCATTGAGGTACCTCCTTAGTAAATGAGGTAGCTGGCTTCAACCCGTACCCGGTTAATACCTCCCGACCTTTGACTCGGATTCTTTGCGTATACGCCGAATCGTTTTTGTATTTGATTGGGTCAGACAATGGCACACCTACGGTGTCGGCGGCCTGTCTGAAGTCCTCTAGACAACCTACATCTCCGGTGTGGAACACCCAGTTGCCGGTTTCTGTCAGTGAACCCTCAGCAACGAGGTGGCCCAGGAGCTGACCGGCGGCAATGTCCTTAGCAGTAGCTACATCGTTCTCAGACAGGTAGGTGGCCGCACCTACTACGGCAATCTTATCTTTTGGCTTCCAGTCCTCAGCGTTTACCCAGTTCTCTCCGTCGTATAGGGGATGCTCGTGCCCCACTGTGACCTGGTGCCCCTGCCGAGTTGTGATCTTATATACAGGCTTACTCACTAGATCACTTCGCCACGTCACCGCACCGGAGCTGCTAGTGTGCGTATCCATGTCATAGGTGACTAGTCTATCACCCAGTTGGATATCTTGAACATGCTTGTATTCACCGGTAGCGGTGAGGATTCGGCCAGTAAACGTGTGCCTTGTGGTATGTGTACTTTTGCCTTGCATTTGATTACCTACAGTAGTTGGACTACTTATAGTATAATCATTACTTGGTGTCAAGGTGTAAAGCTGGCACTTCTCGACCTGTCTGCTCGCAAGCAGGAGCGTGTTTTTACACCCTTCTGGGTACTGATCGAAGTAGTTGTAGACGCCTCGAAGGTACTCGCGGCCGTCAAAGCCAAAAGGTTGCCCCTCTACCGTGAGGTAGTTGGATACGACATCCGTCAGGTGTACCAGACCGGCTTTACCGCTGGCCAACACGTCTACCTGCTGCTGCGTGAGGTCTTGCTCGGGTTGGGCTACTGCCTCAAGCCCTTGGTTAAACGCTAACCAATCCTCGGTGCTGATTGACGGGTCTTCAGTGGAGAGCTCGCCGCGTAGAAGATCTAGATTCTTTAGCTGCTTGTACTTGGATGCGGGCGTCTCGACTTCTAGAAAGTCATTCTTCAACGGTTGTTACCCCTTCAGGGATTGAGATGCGGGCGTCAGGCAGTGCCTGAGTGGCTAACCCCAAGCTCTTAAAGAACTCGGGCACCTCCCCTTTACGCTTCTCTGGAGCGACATCAAAAATCTTCCCGTATCTGTCGGATAGGATGTTGAAGGCGCGGAGGGTGTTGCTGATTTCGGAGGAGTCGACGGTGTCGATGTTCGCGGTGAGCTCGATAACCTTGCGGGCCACCTGCTGCATAGCCACCTCGACGATTTCCTGCGTCTTAACGTCCACCTGTAGGCCGGACTGGAGGCGGTACTCCTGAATAGGAACCCCGTGTGCTTTCTCGAACTCCTGCCGCCGGCTGGGCTCGATCCCTTTGTAGAACTCCTTGATATCCGCAGAGCTCATGTAGGACATGTCGTGGAAGAGTTGCTGGTAGAACATCAAGCCCTCTTCAGGGCAATCAAGGCTTAGAACCTCATGAAGCATGTCAGACACGGCGCCGTAAGTACCTACCGTACTGAGGGTCGCATCTACTACCGTCTTCACGTGGCTGTCTGCCATAAAAGAAAAGGCCGCTTCCCACTCCGGGTGCTCGTAAGCTAGCCGAATTTCGCAAACATCCAGGAGGAGGTTAAATAGCTCGACTTCTTCGGCATTCTTTGGTGGGCGGTTCTCTTCGATACAGGGCCGCAAAGCTTCAGGCAACCGGGATAGGAAGATAGCGTGCTTCCTGTCGAAGTAGTTGTCGTCGTACTTGTGTGTCCAGATGAGGTTCTTAGACTCCAAGTCGAACTTGAGGAGGTCCAGAGGCATCTGGATGAACCTAAGGGCCAGGAACCGCTCAAAGGGCATGCGGAGCCCTGACGTATTGTAGATACAGTTACGAGCTATATCCAGGACCTGGCGATCGTTCTCGGAGAGCTCAACGACTTGAAGCCCGTGGCGGTATTGCCAATCGGGCTTAAGGAGCTCTATCTCGGTCAGGAAGTTTAGAGTCTTTTCGGAGACCTCAAACTCTTTGCAGAGCTGAGGTTTTATGTAGACTTTCTTCTTGGGCACTACGTCGCAGGATGTGTGTGTCTTAGACCACGAAGGTCTTTGATAACACCATCTAGCGCAAACAGAGCGGACCGAACAACATTAACATCAACATCAAGACCCATACGGCCTGCTAGTAGGATACGGCTAAGTACGCCTCTAGCGACCTCTAGATCATCAACAGTTTCAACAATTCTCAGGATGTTCTGATCGTTGATGAAGTTTAGGCCGAGCAGCTTATCGACAGTCTGCTCTGCATCGTCCTCATCAACACCTGCTTCCTTCACGACGCGCTCAGTGATCTGAGCCGCGCTCTTAACGAAGTTCTGGAGGGTAGCCTCGTCCAGGGAGTTGAACACGATCCCTTTCTCTTGGATGGGGTGCTCACAGACGATTACGACAGGGACAGGGGCTTCTGCTGTTTTAAGCATGCTCGCCATCTCGTCAGCAGTCAAATCTTCCGCGAGCTCGCGGCGAAGGTCTTCCTCAGAATAGAAGCGGTTGGCTAGCTTCTCGAAAGCAGTGTTTTGGACCTCGCCTCGGACGCTGTACATTCCTTCTGACTTGTGCAGTTGGATAGCGCCTTTGGCTTTAGCCACTTTGTTTAGGCCCAGGGCGGTGTTGAACCCTGTCCTAGCCTTGATCGGTACGAACTTCCAAGCATCTGAGATGTAGAGGTCTTGGGCAATCTTCTTCCAGCCGCTGAACTCTTTGTCTTGGTGAACGGTTAGCTCTTGTCCCATGGCCGTGCGTACAGCCGTGTACTCAGCGGTTTTGAACATGACTCGGAGAGGCTCCGTCGTAACGAACTCGTCTCCAATTTGAGCGACAAAGACTCCCTCACCTTTAACGGGCATATCCGGGACGGAAGCCTCTTTGGTGAGCGGGAAGCCGGCAACGCTATCAACAAAGCCGTAAGCTCCGTCAAATCCGACGAACATCTTCTTGTCGTTTAGCTTACCGTCAACCGTTGCAATCTTGCACAGGACGCCGCTGCCTTGGGGAGTGTGGACAAAGCCTTCAGAAACATCTTCCCATTCGCGGGACACGTTGAAGCTGTAGTTGATTCTAGCTTCTGAAGCCACCTTTTCTACACCAGCGTGCTGGACATACTGGGCGACGCCCTCCCGGAGGTAGCGGCTATCTTGGATGTCGTAGCTCATCGTCGCCGGGGAGGCATACGCACTATCTAGAACACCAGCAAGGTCTACTGATGTAAAATCGAGGGTGCTCGCGTACGCGTACTTACCATAGTGAGGTGCGCGGGTGGCGGCTCGAATGCCCATGTCAGACCCTTGAGGGTGCGGACGGATACCTTTACCTAGGGAATCGCTGTGGGTGATGTTATCGAGAGACTCCTTCGTGACGGGAAGCAACTTACCGTCGTAGTACATCAGGTCTAGCGGCTGCATCTTAAATGCCTTGATGATAACCGGAAGCCGGATATCGTCATCAATAGTCAACTGCCCAATCCCTGCCCCAGAAGCCCCATCCGTCTTACGCAGTGAGACGCTGATATCGTAGTCAGGGAGGTAGGGGTGCTCCTCATGGAGCCGCTCCACAATATCCTGCTCCCAAGTGGAGAGATCGGAGCCCAGGCGGTAAGAGGCTTCCTTCTCCAAGGACTGCTCTTTTTCAACGAAAAGATCTGGTAGTTTCATGATGTGTTCCTATGTCTAGTTTAGTCTAGATATTAGGCAAGGACGTTCACGATAGATGGGCCGAACCTTGCAAGTACTCCTAGTACAGCCAAAGCGCCAGCCGCCCAGCCTGCTTTAACAAGGAGGCCGCGCAGGTCCTGCTCAACCGTGGTTAGTTTCTCCTCTACATACTTAGCTTCGCGATCAATGCGGTTCCCGATGCCTTCGATGTCGTCCTGAACGGCTCGGACGTCGGATTCTAGGAGGGCAGTTTTGAGAGTGTGCTCCCCTAGAACCTTTTGCATTCCGAGAACGTTCTCCGAGATCTTGCGCTGCTCTTCTGTGATGTTACGTAAGCTCACTGTGAAACCAGCGTGTGATTCTCTAGAGTCTTGCACAAGCGCTATGATAGACTTAAGATTCTCTTCTATACGTGCAATGTCGTGCGCGGGGGTCATGGTTTATTCTGTGTCCTACGTGGTTCGACGGCGGTAGGGCGTTCAACTGCGCTGATTCTAGTAAAATTACTGCAAAAAGTACCTACGGTAATTTTACCAGGCATGTACTAACCCACTAATTAAATTATACCCCGTAACGCTAGGCATACTCCGTGGCCAGGCGGTTGGTTTGAGGAAATACGCCTGTGTGTGCCATATCCGTTTATGGCCACGCTATTTTAGTCATATTTGCGTGGAAGCGATTAGTGTAAAAAACCTTAGACTGTCCGCCTCCAATACACAATCAGGCGGGCGTCGGTGAAACTCGCTGAACCCGCACCAGAACCGTACTCGCACGAGAGGCGGTCGCCCGCAGCGAACGTGTGCCCGCTGCCGATCAGGTCCCCGGAGTAAACGCGGTCGTAGCTCCCGCTGGTGGGCGCTGCGAGCCCGTAGATCTGGGTGCCGTTCTTCTTGACCCTGAACGTCCACGAGCCCGACGTTGTCCCGTCCGAAGAGAACGCCACGCTGTCGAGGATCATGTCCTCCTCGACTTCGAGGCCATAGGTCCCGAGGTTCAAGTTGGCCGACAGCGAGAAGAACCCGCTGCTCGTACCACTGGCCCCCGGCTTGCCCCAGAACGTGCTCTCGCGACAGGTGTCGATCCACAGCGACTCAGTCGAGTTGTAGAAGTAGGTGCCGTGTGTACCTGTATCGAACCACCCTTGACCATTCGCAGGGGACGCAGGCGCGGTGCCAGACACGACAATGCTTGGCCGTTCCCAGGTAGGCGCCGAGTTCGCACCGTTGGACGTGAACCGCTCCCCGGCGCTGCCTGGGTCGCTGTCGAGCTTGTGGTCCCCCGTGCCTGAATAGATCGTATTGTGGCCGTTGGGGTCGATCACGACCGCAGCGCCGTTCGTGCCGTCGTCGCCCGCGAGGCTGATGAGCCCGAGCGCAGGCGTGTACGCCCCCACAGCTCGCGAAGAGCCGTCCGTTAGGTTGATCGTCAGGCTGTAGTTGTTCGATCCGTTACTGATCGTCCTCGCCGACGAAAGGACTTGGTCCTCGTTCGCCAAGATGTGAGGACTGAATGCGTGCTCGTCGAGGCCATCAACGCGGGCCATCAGCGTCCCTGTCGATGCGTGAGCGTGGATCACGAACGCCACGCTCTGCGCCATGTCGTCGATGTCGGTGGGCTCGACGTTCGTCAGTCCGCCCGTCGTCACCGGGTCGATCCACAGCACATCGCCGTCTGCCCAAGTCTCGCCGTATGGCGTGCCCGTAGTGTCGATGCCACGGATCTTGCCGAAGGATGTGACCTTGCCATCCGCGCCGTTGGTGATCTCTTCGGTGGTGAGTCCCACCAGATACTTCGCGTTCGCGGGCACCGAGCCGATCATCTCACCGATCAAAATCCGCCCGCTCGCGCCGACTGTTCCGACAGACATCACGGGTGTACCGTCCGCAATCGTCACGCCTGTCTGGTTCTTGACGTTGACGTGGATCTCCTGCCCAAGCTGGAGCACCACATCGTTGTTCACGAGGTCGAGCGTCTCTTCGTCCGCGTTCCAGCTCAGCGTGCCTTGCGTGCCGGTGCCGCCGGAAAGCTGCACGCTCGGCGCGATCAAGCCGCCCGTCATCGTGTCGCCCGCGAGGTCGACCTTCGCGTCGAGTTTCGTCCAAATTGCTTCGAGATCACCTTGCACATCACCAGCAGTTAGTGCGCCTGAGGTGTCTGTCGTAACATTAGCTGCAGAGGCGACTCCATACTTAGTCAGCTCCCCGTTAACATCCATCATGACCCAGACGTCAGAGGCACCTGCACTATCCATCCCATTGGGATCTAAGGTAATGGTACCTTTAAATTCTGTCGCGGTTATAGACATTAGTTCAGAGAATCGGCAGTAGGCTGTAGGTAAGTGGCGGCCATAGGCAGTATTTTACCTACGTGTATTTAATAACAAGTGTACCTATGCGACGCTCCTACGAGAGGCTCGATCTGGGGAAAACTTCAGCTGTCCCGTGCCTGGTTATCAGTGTCTATTAAACAATGACAATAGATCCGGCAAATGCAGATCCTGTGGGAATCGTCAACGTTACGGCACCGGCCGCAGTGACAGAGGTGTTGACCCCGGCAGTTACGTAGGGCCCCCCGCTCGCTCCGGATTTAACAGCTACCGTGAGGTCTGAGGCTCCTTGAAGGTGAGTAGCTGCTGCAACGGTGTATTGGAGACCGCCGCCTCCCGCGCCCCAATCCCCTGTACCGAACTCAGCCGTGTACGGCTCTAGAACCGCAAGAGCATCGTCAATACCACTCAGGTGAGCAGAGACGCTGGCTCCAGAGGATCCGGTATAGTTAACGCCTGCGGCGGTTGTGAGGATGTCATCCGCATCAGAGTGCGCGTGAACGTGGTCAGCACGAGCAGCTTCCGTTGAGACACCTGCTGAGGCGGTGCCATGGGCTGCGCCTACGGTGGAGGTAAGCGTCAGTGTTTCAAAGACGTTTTGGGTCGTGCCTGGCCAGCTGCCTCCACTTTTGGGTCCGTAGAAGTCGCCGTTAGTTTTATTTAGGTAGTAATCACCATTCTCGCCCTCAGTGCTCGGCGCACCAGCAGCTACAATGAGATTCGCTTCAGCGCCGGCGATACTCCCCAGAGCCGAATCAATTCCGCTTAGGTGGGTGGAAACACTAGCTCCAGAGGAGCCAGTATAGTTAACGCCTGCAGCTGTTGTGACAATGTCGTCCGCATCTGGTAGTGCGTGAACGTGGTCGCCACGAGCGGCTTCGGTGCTCACACCAACGGCCGCAGAAGTTGCGAGATCTTCCGGAGCAGATGTCGTAAGCCCGATGTCGATTGCGTTGAGGGTGTCGATGTCCCCTTGTAGCTCGACAATAGCTGACTGCACTGTTGTAGCGACGGTGTTACCTGTCGCCGAAAACGGGGTATTGGCTGCAGTCATCGCGGCACCAACAGTCACCTCACCTGTAGAATCCAGGTACATGACTTTGTCGGCAGCCACCTGCGCGTCAACCCCGTTGAGGTCAAGCTTAATAGTGCCGAAGAATTGTTGTGAGATAAGTGACATAGGCTAAGATCGAATCTCGATGCGGGTGTCCAACGCTGTGGGAGCTGTGAGCGTCACAGAAAGGGTTACTGGGTCTACTGTTACAGAAAAATCAACAACTTCGCCTGCGGATGTACGTGTAACCACGGGTCCGACAGTACTCAACAGGTGTGTTGCGGCAGTAATTGAGTACGTAAAAGGCCCTGCACCGCTCCAGTCCCCTGAAAGGATATCAGTGGTGTAGACAGCAGTTTGCGAGGCAATCACTAAAGATGCTATAGAAACGGTTTGAGCCATTGTCTGTACGTGCTTACAGCGGTAACATTAAAGGCGGTTACGGGTACCTACCCCCGCCCTATCAATAGTATAGGTACCTCGCTTGGTCGAGCCTCGGAGGGAGGGGCAGTCACGCCGGTGGTATACCCTCAAATTAAAAGGCTAGGCGGCTAGGCACTTTAGACCTATAAAATGAGCTATTGTTTGGGTTAACTAGTAGAAGAACCTTGTTTTTAGCTCAGCCCCGTGATCGTCACGTTCTGGATGTCATTGCTCACCATACTATTGAGTTGTAGCTTAGTATTGTTTTGGTCAGTTGGATACACCTGATTTCGGATGCCGTTCGCAAACGAATCATTCGTCCCATCGCCCATCAGCCAGATCTGAACAGCACCATAACCAATGTTGGGGTTGGATGGTGTGTAGCCCGAGAATGAAGCGGAGTTGACCCATCTTACGAATTGACCATCTTTGTAGTCATCTTCCCACTGCTTAGGATCAGTCACCATCAAACCGATCTCGGTAGCATCTGGCATAGGCATGTTCGTTCTCAATGTCCCCATAACCATACTAGCCACCTTGCCATGGAAGTTTCTGTTGCCTCCCCTGCCACCAATGGTGAAGTCTCCAGTCACGCTTCTATCCATGCGACCACCACTGCTTTGCCAGTTAGAGGAAGTGCTCAAGTTCGACCCGGCGACGCCGGTCGAGAGATTGACGTTGCGGATGTCGAAGCAGCCAGCGAGGTTGGTTGCCGTAGCATTGGCACCACTTAGTCGCGTTCCGTTGTGGGCGATGTAGATGCCGTTCCAGTTACCCGAGCCACTCGGCAGACTTCCGAGGTAGCATTCGTTGAGGGCACCCGACCGGCCCCAGCCGAAGTAGAGGTCGCGTGATCCTGTAACCCGAAGATAAATGTTATCATCGTTGTTGGTCGCTCCTTCACCCTGATTCCAGATGTGCTGGTTCGAGTTGTTGTTGTCGGAACTGAAGACGATGGCAGTTGCCCATGGACGAGCGTTGCTGTCGCTCGAGGTATTGCCCGTCCCCGGAGTGGACGTGGTCACGCTAAGACCGCCCATGCGAATTGGGTTATAGCTAGAACCTACCATCTTCAGGTGCTCGTTGGACCCGCTGAAGTCTAAAGCTTTGGTCCAGCTGGTCTCGTTGGAGGCAGCAGCGGGAACAGACACTTCTGACAATCCTGTCCAATCTATTTCATTTGCATCAAAATCAGAAGCTGATGTGTAGTTGTTGAACCTTATCGCAATTTCAGCATTGGTGATACCATATCCTTGGTCACCCGTGTCAATTTTTCCAGCACCATTCCAATCTGAATATGCTGTTGTAACTGCATTGTCTGTAGATGAGTTATTTGTAGCCCCGAAACGGATGCTATTCCCATCGCTAGATATTTCAATGAATGCGCTATAGTTTGAAACTATAGTAGAAGGCACAACATTAAAGTAGCCACCTACAGCGTAGAATCCTACAGTCCCTGATCCATTCATCTCTAGAGATATGCCCGAACCATTGATGAGGCTTACTGAGCTGATTGAAGCTGAGTTGAAGTCACTATCCTTAACACCAATGAATATAGTGCTATTAGGGCTCATTTCATCCACCAGATCTTTAAGGAAAGTACCGCTAAGTACTAATCTTTGTCCAGCAGTCAAAGTGTCATCAATAGTAGCCCATGCAAATGTTCCTGCATCAGCTCCATTGGTTCCAGTCTGGCTTGCAGCTGGTCCTTGTCGTGTAATGCCAGTAACACCCGCTGTATATGTTGAACCTGCAAGTGTCAATGGTACATCTGCATAAGCAGTGCTTGTAGCTCCATCAGTAAGTGTCAAGAACTTCCCTGGTTCCACATCCGTTGGAATTGCATACTGAAAGTATGTCCCAGCGTAACCTGGGCCTGAACCACCCAGCATAGACAATCCATCGTTCCCTGTGACCGTATTGCCACTAGCGTCTACAATGTCAAAAACATCATTGGTCTGCAATGTTGCCCCGTCTACATAGAACTTGTAAGTGCTTCCTGCATTAAATGTCACCGTGCTGAAGTCCAGTGTAGTAGCACCATCCTGAGTAAACTTAATGGCCCCACCTTGGTCTACGATTGTGAATTCGTTGCCAGCCAAGTTAGCCAGCACGTTGATCGTGATGGTCCCCTGGACAGAGCCAAAGTCGTTAGCCTTCGTCACGTTGATGGTGTGGGTCACCGACTGGCCGTAGCCATTGGTGATGTCTTCTGCGGTGCCGATGATAGCATAGCCATTGTCAGCGTATCCAGCAGGGACGTTAGTCACGTTGAACGTGTCAGTCATCCCGGCAGCCTTATACTGGATGTTGATCGCGCTACCTTCCTGCACATTGTATGTGATGTTGGTGAAGGTTGGGACATAACCCGCGTCAGCTCCGGTCTCCTGCTCGTTCCATACCACGTTAATCGAGTTACCCCACACGCCGCCTTGAGGAGCCGCAGCACCAGCGTGGGTGCCGTTCGTGTCGGGCATATACCAAGTCGTGCCTGTCGGATCGTCAGCGAAGGTATGGGTGTGGGACTGTCTCTTATACACATCTGACGCTGCCGACGATCTACTCTGTGTAGA
>OJDV01000217.1_pt1 | contig 22427 bp, 20 predicted proteins | sample 1592911 | NCBI WGS metagenome assembly OJDV01 (sample SAMN05416860, study PRJEB24817) | seawater metagenome | isolation source: Sea water | place: Canada:Atlantic | collected 2013-11 | reverse complement strand
ACGAGATTTCTGCCTGTCTCGTGGGCTCGGAGATGTGTATAAGAGACAGATGGAGTTCACATTTTTCATGTAATTATATTCATACATTATCAAGGATTACTGAAATAAAATGCCCGTATTGAAATGGATAATTGAATTATTAATGAACAATGCTTAAGATTTACATTTACTGTCATATTTGGAAATAATTAATGAAAACTGTACTAACAGGTATAACAACAACAGGTTCACCACACCTAGGAAATTATGTGGGCGCCATAAAACCTGCCATAGCAAAAAGCCAATCTAAAGATTTTAACAGTTATTTTTTTCTGGCTGATCTACATGCATTAATTAAATGTTGGGAACCTGAAAAAATTGCACAATCAACCAAAGAAATTGCAGCCACATGGTTAGCCTTGGGACTCGATACAGAAAAAGCCATGTTTTACCGCCAATCAGATATTCAGGAAATTCCTGAACTGACTTGGTTATTAACCTGCATGTGTTCAAAAGGATTAATGAATCGCTCACATGCCTATAAAGCTTTGGCGGCAGAAAATATTGAATCTGGAGCAAAAGATCCAGACAAAGGCATTACCATGGGCTTGTTTTCTTATCCTGTATTAATGACAGCCGATATACTCATGTTCAATGCCAATGAAGTACCTGTGGGTAAGGACCAAACTCAACATTTAGAAATGGCACGTGATATAGCCGCTCGATTTAACCACCATTTTGGGAACCATTTCGATATGCCACAAACAATTGTAGCAGAAGATCAAGCCGTACTACCTGGACTTGATGGACGAAAAATGAGCAAGAGTTACAACAACACCATTCCATTGTGGTTACCAGAGAAAAAGTTGCGCAAGCACATCATGAAGATTAAAACCAACCTATTAGAACCAGGTGAGCCAAAAGACCCTGATGATTCTTTTGTTTTTGATATCTACAAAGCCTTTGCCACTAAAGAACAAACTCAAATCTTTAAACAAGCCTTTGCAGATGGCATTGCTTGGGGCGCTGCGAAACAAGAGTTATTTGAACTCATTAATAAAGAATTGTCTGCTCCAAGAGAAAAGTACAATGAATTAATGCAACAACCAGAATTAATTGAACAAGAATTATTAAAAGGTGCTGTAAAAGCGCGTGAGTTTTCTGTGCCATTTATGCAAGAACTCAAAAAATCGGTAGGAATTAGACCTATTTCATAGCTTTTTAGAGGGGTCAGTACCCTTATTGTGCCTTTATAGGTTAAAAACTATGTAGTTATATTAAGGGTACTGACCCCTTTAAAATAAAAAGAGGTAATTATTATGATGGACTTTAAAATGGGTACTGTGTTTTCAGCACTGTGGAAAACCAAAGAATTTATGCTATTTAGATTCCTAATTTTCTTTGCAATTACATTGGCTTATGTCATAGGAACAGGGACTGGAGCAGGCATTGGCTGGTCTGTTGGGACTGTAGCAGGTGGTGATGATGGATCAGCAACAGGACTTCTTTATGGCATGTTTGGTGGCATGGCAATTGTCTCTGGATTTTTATTTTATTTGCGTGAATATTTGTTGTATATGGTCAAGGCAGGACACATTGCCGTTATTATTAAGCACTTAGATGGTGAAAAAATTCCATCTGGTAAAAGTCAAATAACCTATGCCCAAGGCATAGTAAAAGAACGATTTAAAGAAGCATCTGTTCTATTTTTAGTCGATCAAGCGATTAAAAAAGTGGTTAAGTTTATTACACGATTATTTTCAGGGATTATGACATTCCTCCCAATAATTCCTAAGCCAATTGTTAGTGCCATTAATACAGTGCTTAAAAATTCAGTCAATTATGTTGATGAAATTATTTTGGCTTATAACATCAAAAACGAAATTGACAATCCATGGGAAGGATCAAAAAAAGCGGTTGTTTTGTATGCACAAAACTATAAGACATTCTTAAAAAACTCAGTATTTGTGACCATTATTAGTTGGGTATTAACTTTGTTGATATTTATCATTGGATTTCTGCCTATTGCATTGGCGCTCAAAGCTGGCAATGCCGATTTAAGTTATATGCCATTAATCATTGCAGTGGTTGCATCATATGGACTGAAAGCTGCATTAATTGATCCTTTTGCGATGACTGCATTAATGCAAGTATTCTTTAAGGTCACAGAAGGACAAGAACCCAATCCAGAATGGGAAGCGAAATTAGAAAAAGGTTCTAAGAAATTCCGCGAAATGAAGAACAAAGCTGGCGCATGGGTTAGTTCAAAATTCGGTGGAAAGGATAAGCCAGGTTCTGATAACAAGGACGCATTGCCACCTCAGGCTTAAATAACTCTATTATTGTGATTCTGTAGTTAATAGATTAAAACTGCAGAATCATAAATCTTTTAAATATTCTGCTACGATTTTGGAATAATTTTCTGCATCAACCAAAAATGAATCATGGCCTTGTATAGAATCAGTAATCTCTAATTGCGTTTCACATCCAGCATCATTAAGTAATGTGGCCATTTCTTTTTGTTGTTCTTTTGGGAACAATAAATCGCTTCGAGCACCCACCACCATAGCTGAATCTAGATTAACTCTTTCGAAAGGATTGTGTGATTCATTTTTTGCATAATCAAATGCATCAAACCAATCCATTGCCCGCGATAAATAGATATAACTGACCGGATCAAACTTGTGCACAAAATTTTCTGCATGGTGTTCTAAATAACTTTCAATTGGGAATTCAATACCAAAGGGCTTATCTGGTCTTTGACGCAAAGATCTTGGAAACCTATCGTTCCATTCTTCTGCTGAACGATAAGACAACATGCCTAATTTGCGTGCATGTTTCATTCCTTGGGTTGGCCATTCATCACTGGAGTAATAGCCATCATTAAAGTTCACATCTTTTAATATGGCCTCACGCTGTAACGATCTGATAGCAGTGCTAAATGGCCTAGAGTAACAGCCAGAGGCAATATTTATCATGTGATGGCTGGCATCTGGGTGTTGTAATAGCAAAGACAAGGCCGTCATACCACCCATTGAAGGTCCAATAACACACTTGAGCTTGTCTATGCCCAATGACCGAACCATTTCGAAAGATGAATTAGCAATGTCTTCTAAAGTTAAATCAGGAAAGGAAAATTTATAAGGTTCTTTACTTAATGGCATAGGCGAGCAAGGACCAGTTGAACCTTTACAACTGCCCAATGAACTGGCACAAATAACAAACCACTTATTGGTATCAATGGCTTTATTTGGTCCTAACATGTATTCCCACCAACCCGCTGTATCATGTGGATCTCCATGAGATGCCGCGTGTGAATCAGCCGATAGTCCTGTTAATATTAATACAGCATTGTCTTTGTTGGCATTTAATGTACCCCATGTTTCATAGGCAAGTATGGCTTGGTTGAGCTCACCACCATGGCGCATTTTGAAATGATTTAATTGGTAAAGATTTAAATGACTGGCCATATATGTGACTAATAATAAATTGAAACTGATTGTGATTATACAAAAAAAAGCGACACATTACTGTCGCTTTTTATTTTTCCTATCATTCTAATTTATATTAGGTTGTATTTCTATATCTTCTAACCCAAATTGAGACAGAAAATAAAATTCCGGCAAATATGATTCCATAAAGGATTTCCATTCTTTGTACTGATGCAAATAAGTTTGCCAATATTTCACTCAATTGGGCTTCAGAGTCGTCATTAAACTGTATTCCACTAAAACCCATATAATCATTACTATAAGGGAACATGGCATGCCCTAAATAAACAGCTGGTGATTTAAACACAGAAATATTGGTAAATTGTAATGAAGTTAAGACTTTAAACCAATACCATGAGAAAGCAATAATGGCTGGTATAATTACAGAATAAATAAAGGGTCTTTTCTTAAACCATGCTGAACAAAACATCAACCAACCATAGATAGGCAACGCCCACATTGCTTGAATCAATGTCCCTGAGAACATAACAAGCGTGCCTTTAATAAATTGCGCCGGAGACCAAACTAATTCTATAGGATTTAATCCATGAAACAATAATATGATTGAATAAAAAATCATTAATAGTATAAGTACCACAAAATAGATTAGCGAGTAGACTATGGGCACAAACAGAATGGCTGTCAATATTTTTGAAATGACGGTTTCTGCATCACTAACTGGCAAAGATTTCCAAAACAATATACTCCCATCTTTTCTGTCATCATACAAAGAACCCAACATAAAAAAGTACATGACAAAAAACAATACCATAAAATAAAGTGTTGAAGTTCCAATAAACATACCATCCCAAAACAAGATCAAGTTTTCTAGTGACATGTCTTTTAATTCTAGGATTCCTGATTGCAATATGGCTTCGCCATTGACTTTTGCACTAGTGACTCTTATGGTAATATAGGCAATTAATGTTGTGACTAAAAGTACAATACCAATTATTTTCGGTGCTTTAATAAATGCTCCTCGGTGTTCCCAAAATTCTCTTTGGATCAATGCTTTCATTGTTTTTATCATGACTGCTCCTCTTCTCTTAGTAATGCCACAAATAAATCTGCTACTCCAGGACGTTGTACATCACCTAAAGCTTCTAATTCGCCACGATTAACGTTTTTAAATAACATCACGTGCTTACCAAATATTTTTCTGGTACTTAGTGGTTTAAAAGATATGGCATCGTCATAATTATCATTGGACACCATCACCTCAAAATATTGATTTGTTAATTCTTCCATATCTGAATCAAGAACAATTTCACCATCTTTAATAAACAATAAGTCTGTTAAAATGTGCTCAACCTCTTCAACTTGATGTGTCGTGATGACTATGGTGCGTTCATGATCAAAATAATCATTGAGTAAATTGTCATAAAAATCTTTTCGGTAAATAATATCCAATCCCAAAGTAGGTTCATCCAAAACCAAAATTTTAGCTTCAATTGCCATAACAATTGATAAATGCAACTGTACAATCATCCCTTTTGACATCTCTTTTACTTTTTGTTTTTTTCCAAGTTTGGTTTTCTTCAAAAACTTTTCAGCTTTTTCTCGAGAAAATTTTGGATGGGTTTGTTCAACAAAATCTAAAACTTGATCAACACTAATCCATTTTGGCAAGACAGCAACATCGGCTATAAAACAAATGTCCTCCATTAATTTAGCCCTGTCTTTAAATGGGTTAACTCCCATTACTTCTAGATCGCCAGTGTATTTAGTTAATCCCAACATGGCTTTAAGCAAAGTCGTTTTACCAGCACCATTGGGGCCAATCAGGCCTACAATTTTGCCTTTTCCAATACTTAAATTAATATTTTTTAAGGCTTCAAATTTACCATAACTTTTTGATAAGTTATTCGCAGTAATCATCTGTGTCATTATTATCTCTCTTAATTGATTTTTATATTTTATTGTGCAATGTCTTGCAAGGATTTTATCAAAATATCTACATCTAACTTTAAGTCTTTGATTCTATTTTTTATCATTGGCCATTCTGTACTCATGAATTCATTTTGATCGGATTCCATCAGTTGTCCCCTGGCATTTTCTTTTACAAACATACCTAGACCACGTTTCTTTTCAACCAACCCTTCATCGACTAAAAATTGCCATGCTTTCGATACCGTTATGGGATTTAATTGATAATCCGCAGCAACCTGTCTGACAGAAGGCAAAGCTTCGTTCTCTTTTAAGTCACCCACCAATATCATGCTGCGAATTTGATCTTTAAGCTGCATATAAATGGGTTCTTTGTCATTCCATTGGAAACTCATTTTATTGTCCGTTAGAATTTAATGAAATTTTTGGAATGAGTAATTTTATTCCATTACTCAATTTAAAACTATAGTTTTTATCTGCCTTTGAATGAACAAGATAAGCACTGGTCGTTTTTTGATCTGTGCATTGTTCTTGTGTTTTTGCTTCATCAATCATAAATCCATTCATTCCCCATGAAATAACTAACGTGGTAGTCAAAGACATCGAAAAGAAGCCGACTGCTGTTAAAATTTGGTTGATATGTGTTTTCATAATATTCACTATATTAAAGTATTTTATTTAATGTGCTTGTTAACTAGTGTCCTACTATAGTACAACACCAAGACAAATGCAAGATGTTTGTGATTTTAATCGATTGATTTTTAATCCATACTGGTTTACTATTGATTTTCATTAAATCTCACGGTTAATTAAGGTTTAATTAAGACAAAGAAAAAATGATTGCTTATCTAAATGAAACCTATAAACAATTTAGAAAATAAACAGGTATATAAAAGAATGAAACTAGTTTACAAAACAGGAATGGTAACAGGGTTACTATTAACAAGCTTATCCGCTATTTCTGGAGACAACTGCACACCAAACAATTCAACAGCTTTTACTGATTTCAAAGACCGAGTTTATAGAATAAATCATGATGCCATGGCCAATAACACCCTTATTTCTCAATGCAGCAATTTAACTGATGAAATATTATTAAGCAATATGAATAACTGCGCTCCAACTCCAATCAATCCAATCAGTGGCTTGGGATTAAACCCTTCTGACAAATTGCTTTATGGTATGTCTGCAACTGACGCCTTGGGTATTGGTACACATTTAGAAATTGGAATGCCCATTGATGACATAATGAAAGCAGATGATGTCAACTTATATAGAATAGGCAATGATGGTGGCTTTCAAAATATTGGGCATATCGTACCTCCTGAAGAAACCATTGGATTACCGCCTGGAACAAACCAAGTGGTGCCTATAGTGCATTCAGCTGCCAGTTTTAATGAAGCAGGAGATTTATTTGTTTTGGCCTATCGAACCAATTACACATCTAGTACCAATATTATGGCTGGAACGGCTGAAGTATTATACCAAGCCCCTCAAATTGTTATAGGTCAAATCAGTAACAATGATTTACTTAATGCCACTGTTGGACCTATTTCTACCAACTGGGTTGACATTGATGATACCAGCGATGCTACATGTGCAGCAGTTGTTAATAAGTTTAAAGATGACACTAATGTTTTCTCAGTTTGTATGGTCAATCAATATTTAATGACTGGTAATGAGGATGCTGCCTTACAAACTTGTTTAGCATCAGTACCCATTATCGATAAGGGTGTTCACGATTTTGCAGTTAGCCCCGTCAATGGTCATTTTTATGCTTATGATTCTATGACTTATGATGACAAAGATGTCTTAATAGATGTAGATCCAATGACTAATACTGCCGCATGTACAGAATTGCCAGATGCAGGCAATTCAACTGGTGTTCTTAGTAGTTTGATGTTTTCAAGTCAAAATAAGTTAGTGGCAATTTTTGCCAATCAATCTGTTGGTAACTGGATAGACATTAGCAATGGCACGATCAACCCTATTGCTACTGCAATTACACCATCGCCTTTTGGTGATGGAAGTAGTATTCCTTTCGCAAGTATTACTAGAGCAAGTAATGGTGAAGATGATTTGATTTTTATGGATGGATTTGAGGGCATTATAGACCTTATATTTGCCAATGGTTTTGAAGGTGACATACCTCCTCCTACTTGCCCTGTATTTTAAATAATTACTAATTACACTTTATAAAGGTTTTAACATATCTAACCTGGATTGAATTATATTCAATCCTAAGTTAGCAGCTCCACCCAATGAAACCCTGTCTTTTAAAGATTGTTGATAAGTTATTTCAGATTTTGAAATTTTGGCTTCACCATAGGCTTCACGAAAACTCATACCTGATTTTACTTGTTTTAAGGCTTGATCGGTTGCCATCATCTCTTTGCTTATACTAGCTGCCATTTTTTCCTTATTGAAAACCAATGCTTGCATCAACCCCGGAAGCAGCCCTAACACTTGTTTTGTTATCAAAACACCTTTTATCATCGGCTCCTTACTCATTTGTAAATCTCTTTGATAACCTGATGGTAAAGACATCAATGCTTGAATTTGTGCCATCGCTCCTTCAATCAAGGATAATGCAGCACGCATTAACTCAACCACATCAGGGTTTGACTTATTTGGCATAATAGATGAACCAGTGGTATGAGATTTTTTCAAGGAAACAAAGTTAAACTCTTGGGTCATAAATAGGCTTAAATCCCAACTAAAACGACGCACCGTCAACATCACCTGATACAAATTTTGCAATACAACTAAATCGAATTTCCCTCTTGAATTCTGCGCATACATGGGATTAATTTGAACCCGATCAAAGCCCAATTCTTTTGCCACTTGATTACGGGGTAAATCCAAAGGCACACCAAAACCTGCTGCTGTTCCCAAAGGAGATGAGTCGATATAATTCAATGTTGAATCGAGTAAAAAGCAATCATCAATTAATCCCTCTGCAAATCCAGCTAACCACATGCCTGCACTATTAGGCATTGCATGTTGCAAATGGGTATAGCCAGGCATGGCTGTGTCCTTTTGTTCATCAGCCATTTTTAATACATGCTGTGCCAATGTTAGGCTTAAATCTTTAATAACCAATAGATTATGTTTCATGAATAACCTTGAACAAGTCAATACCTGATCATTTCTACTGCGCCCAGTGTGGGATTTTTTACCTAATTCACCTAATTGTTGTGTGAGGTAAAACTCAATAGCAGAGTGCCCATCCTCGTATGAGTTATCTAATATAAATTGACCTTGTTCATATTTTATTTTTAATTCACTTAAACAATTGTGTAAATTCTGGTATTCGATTTGGGTCAAAATTCCAATAGTTTTTAATCCGCCAATGTGAGCTTGTGTAGCTATAACATCATAAACAAATAGGTGTTTATCTAACTTAATGTCAGCACCTGCTAGAAAGTCCATAAGCTCTTCATCAATACTTTTGTCTTGGGCATCACTCCATAGGTAATTTTTATTTGTCATTTATTAACCCCGTATTTATTTTTAAATTATATTTTTCACTCAAAGACAAGTTCATATTCTGTATGGCTTGAGTTGCGGCACCTTTAAGCAAGTTATCAATTGTGACACAAAAAACCAAATGCTTATTTTTAAGGACAAACCCACCAATGTTGACATTGTGCGTCTTTTGAACATTTTGCACTTCTGGAATTTTATTCATTACTTTAATAAACTCAAAGCTTATATAAGCATTATTATAGGTATTAATTATTTCATGTATTTCCATCGTTTCTTTAAGATTTATTGAAACGGTTAAATGTATGCCTCGAAAAAACTCAGCAACATGTGGCATAAAATGGACTTCTTTGTCGAGTACTCGACTGATTTCATTTTCATGAATATGATTAACTAATTTATAAGCCATTAAATTATCATTGAGTTTTTCAGGATTATTGTTATTATTTGGTTTACTGCCTGCTCCGCTATAACCAGAAACACCAAAAATATTGGGCGCTCCGTCAATGTTGTCTTTAATCGGTATCAATCCCAATTGTGCTGCCGTGGCATAACAACCTGGATTCGCTATCAAATTTTGTCCTATGATATTATTGGCGCAAGTTTCGGGTTGGCCATAAGTCCATTTATCGTCAAACCTGAAATCCGAACTCAAATCTATAATACAAGTATCATGGCTCATTTGTTGCCATTGATCCTTGTGTTTAAATGCTATATCATTAGGTAAAGCCAGGAACAATACATCAACATTTAGATGATGTATTGTTTCTAATTCATCATCGCAATAACGCAATTGCTTATCTGTAAAACTATCGACTATTTCGCAAACTTTTTTACCCACATATTCACGCGAATAGGCTGCAACCAATTGTGCTATTGGATGTTTATCAATTAATTGTATCAACTCAATACCAACGTAACCTCTGGCGCCAATCAATGCAACGTTAATCATGAGGCAACCTGCCAACTATCAGCATAACCTGCTCCGGCTTGCATACAAGACATGGCATCTGATAATGGCAAACCATAACTAAAAACAACCCAGTTATTTTGTTTATATGAACAGTCAGCTTGTTTATAGTACCAAGTATTAATTTTATTATTTACCCGTGAACGCCAATAAATTTCAGGATAATAATTTAACATTTTTTCCCAAATAGCCTTGCCTAAACCTTGGCCTTGAGCCAATGTTGTGACAGCAAATTTATTCATATACGGTTTTCCATCTTGCCCTTTTGTGACAATGGCCACAGCTTGCCCAGACTCTGAGATAAATATTGACAACAAATCCAACTCATCGAAAAAGTCACCTTTTAGCTTCTTTCCAAAAGTAGATTGCAACAAACTGATAAGTTTAAGCTTAATAGATGAACCAATGACTTTGTGATGATTAATATTTTCCCCCATCGAAACAAAAGTTCCTTGGCCTTTATGGGTAAATAACTCTTTACCTAATTGTTGAGCCGATGTGATTGATACACTGAGTTTCCTGGGCATGGGTTTGAGCAATTGGTATATTTGTTGAATTTTAAGTTTCATCCCTGAGTGCAACCAAGATTGTTGCATGAGGTTATGGTATTGATTATTTAATTGAATGGCAGATATAATTTCACTGTTCTCATTGAGCAATCCACCAGTTGGTGTGACAAATAAAACCTTAGCTGGTTTAGTATTCCAAACCAATTTTCGCATGGCAATGTCTGCATTAATATTCATCACTTGACCATCACTGTCGCGCCCTAAGCAACTTATTACAGGCACTTGTTTATTGGCAATTGCTTTATTTATGCCATGTAAGTGAACTTGATTTACCTCTCCTACAAAACCATATTTGTCTTTATCCAAATAATCACAGGAAAACACTTCATTAAATAAACTTTTTGCATTGATGCCTACTTTTGTTAAAGCCTCTAATAACTGAACATGAACTTTATTGATTACTGGTTCTATGATATTAATGATTTTTGAATCCGTTACCCTTAACCCTTCAATCTTTTTTATTGATAATTGTTGTTTTTTGATTTCAGTATCAATTTGCGGACCAGCACCATGCAATACAATCGGTATCAAACCCAAGTGTGTCAATAATGATAAAGAATCAACCAGCTCTGATAGTTCTTCGGCAATCACATTTCCACCTATTTTAACCACAGCAAACTTAACTTGATGGCTGTCTTTGTAATGGTCCAAATAATACTGTGCTTCGGTTGAGTTGCCCAGTTGCAACAATACATTTTTAATCAAATCTTGGTTAGTTTTCATGATCGAGTATTCCTGCATAAATGTGATATATTTTTTCTAATTGTGCGACTTCAACCCATTCATCAATGGTGTGTGCTTGTTTTATGTCACCAGGACCTAACACAATGGCAGGAAACCCTGCTTGTGAAAACAATGCCGCTTCAGTCCAAAAATCAACCGCTTGAGCAATTGAAATATTGTTATGCTGACAGAATGCCACTGCCTTTTCATCATTTTGATTGTCCGCTGGTAATGGAGGAGCCATCATCCCTGCTTGCCATTGACTCTGATTATCGAAACTTTTTAATTTATCAAAAACTTGCTGGGAGGACATGCCTGCAGGCACTCTGGCACTAAAATCCAAATTTACTTTTTCAGCAATCATATTGTTTTTTTCACCACCTTTTATCACTCCCACATTAAAGCAGATGCCTGCTTGATTTTTATCACTGACAAAACTGTGTGCATAATCTAATGCTTTGGCTAACCAATAGTTAGCTTTATGTATTGCATTAGATTGAAGTGCAACAGCCATAGAAGAATGACCACTTATACCTGTAAATTCTATATAAGTTGACAAATATCCCCTGTGTGAAACCACAGCGTGAGAACTGGTGGGTTCTGCAATAATTATTTGTTGGTATTGAGATAAATCAGTGTTATCAATAAAGGATTGGACACAGCAACCGTTAGCTCCTTCTTCGTCACTGGTAAAAAGCACGGCCATATTGTCATTTGTTTTTGCCAATTCCATTAAACATGCCGCTGCACCTTTAATGTCACAGCTGCCTCTTCCAAAAACTTTGTTGTTATCAATAGTCAGCTTAAAAGGATCATAGTGCCACGCATCAACAGTACTGGCAGTCACTGGAACGGTATCCAAATGTACATTAAACAATTCGATTGGTTTACCCTTTTTGGCATAAAAAATAACATGGCCTTCACCCAAATCAGTCAATTCAACTGTAAATCCGTGTTTTTGAAAATGACTGGTTAAATACAGATACAATTGATCATCTTGACAGATTTTTCGTGGGGGATTCTGTGTATCTTGTTGAATAAGAAAATCTAGGTGTTTCAGTATATTATTTATCATTGTATTGTCCTCTTCTGACTTTGTTTACCAGTGTAGTGGCCTGTCCTGCGAGTTTGATAAATCCCAAAGCATCAGCAGGTGACCAAGTTGCAGATTGAGCATATACCGAATCATTGTCAAGTACAATAAAATCTGAATCAATCGCACTGGCGGTTAAATTCCCGCCTTCACTAAATAAAGTCACCTCTCCTGTGACATGCGATTGTGAGCTTTTTAAATAAGCTTCTATATCATTTTTATGTGGATCATGAAAATACCCGTTATAAACCAGCTCTCCCCAACGGGCAGAAACAATGTGATTGAATTGATTTTGAAATTTTGAATTTACCGAATCTTGTAAAGCTTGATGCGCGGTTAATAGTCCATCAATGGCTGGACACTCAAAGACTATTCTGCCTTTCAATCCAATACTCACATCGCCTGTATAGATGTGTCTGCCAATACCATAATCCCCCAGTTTTTTATTGAGCTTATCGATAATATCAACACCCTTCAATTGCTTACCATCTACGCTCACAGCATGGCCTTTATCAAAACCAATCTTGATGGATAATGGTTTTTGTGGCCAGTGCTTTCTTTGTTTAACCCACAAATATGAAGAAACATCAGGTTGTTGGAAAGCATCAATTTTGCCTCCAGAGATTGTCACCCCAAGCATATTCTCATTAATAGAATACACTTTATGTTGTCCGATCACTTCAATGCCTGCTTTTGATAACACTTCAATTTCATACTCACGAACAGCACTCACGTGCGACTGTAAATCTCTTATTGGAGCCAAAATTTCATAATCACCACTACTTTTTACAGTTTGATCAAATCTAAATTGATCATTACCCATGGCGGTGCAACCGTGTGCAAAAAGCTTTGTATTCATTTCATTACACAGCTGTAAGCATTTTTTTACAATCATATATCTATCAGAACAAAGTAATGGATACTCATTATTCATGCGTGCATGAGACCAAATCAAAGGTGTCACGAAATCATTCCAAATGTCTTGTTTTATATCATAAGTATGGTGTTGGTAGGCGCCCAATTGCATTGCCCTTTTTTCTAAAGAATATATTTCTTCATCGCTAATTCCACCAGCATTGACAAATACAGAATGTACTTCATAACCCTTATTCACCAAGTCAAACAAACAATAAGTGGTATCTAATCCACCAGAAAAAGCCAGTACTACTTTTTGTTTCATGATTGTTCACCAATTGACTGACCAAATAAGGACATCAGCATGGCTTTTTGCGTATGTAATCTGTTTTCAGCTTCTTCAATGGCCACACAATAATCGGCATCCATGACTGCATCTGTGGCTTTTATATTTCTTCTTAATGGCAAGCAATGGCTAAACTTGGCATTATTGGTCAATGACATTTTGTGTTGATCCACCATAAAATGATGGTACTTGCGCCTTTGATTCCATTCTGCCTCTACATCACCATAAAAAGGCAAGGCTCCCCAAGATTTGGCATAGACAAAATCCGCATCTTTGTAAGCCGAGTTTATATCATGACTAATACTAAAACTGGCCCCTTGTTCTTCACAGTTCTTTTGTGCCAATTCAATATATTTCGAGTCAAGAACATAATCTTCATTGGGGCATAACAGTGTGACATCCATACCAAATTTTGAAGTAATTGATAGCCCGGAATTTGCCACTGCTGTATTCAAAGGTCTAGGGTGATAAGTCCATGTCATTAAAAATTTCTTATTCTTTACGGTACCTAAGTGATTTTTTATCGTCATCATCAGTGCTAATTCCTGACAAGGATGAACGATAGTCTCCATATTTATAATCGGCACACTGGCATATTTGGCAAAAGCTCTTATTACTAAGTCTTGTTTGTCAATTTCCCAATCAACAAATTTTGGAAAAGCCCGAATCGCAATGGCATCGACATATGTCGATAACACTGCTGCCACTTCTTTAATGTGTTCTTCACTGTCTCCATCCATTACGACACCATCTTCAAACTCAATGCCCCATGCATCTTTACCTGGCTGCAAAATGACAGCCATTCCACCCATCTGTTGAATTCCCACCTCAAATGAAGTACGGGTTCGCATAGAAGGATTAAGAAATAACAAAGCAATAGATTTGTTTAATAAAGATGAATTAACAGGATTGTTCTTTAACTGATTGGCGTGAATCAATAATTGATTGATTTCTGCTTTGCTCCAGTTTTCTGTGTTGATAAAATTTTTGTGCATTTCTTAGCTCCAGTAGTAAATTTTAAGTTGACTAAGCCAGAAACGAAAAAACCTGGCTTTTGCCAGGTTTTTTAAGTATTTGTTTGTTTTAGTTTATTTTACAATTTATATCACAATATCTCACAACCCGGCACATGAATGATTCGGCGTAAGCGGCGCACAATAAAAGCAAAGATTTCAACACAAGCAACGATTGCTTTTTGATTTAATTCTGCTTGTTGTAGTGATATGTTCATTTGTAAATATTTATTTGTTTTTAATATTATGTGCAAAGCTTAACAATGAAATTTAAAAGCCACAAGAAATAAATCTAATTAGTTTAATATTTTATTATATTAGTTTCAGCTATATTAGTATTATCTAATATCATTTGTATTATTTTTAACAATCAATATATTATCATTCTTTGTCATGTTAGTATTTATGAGAATGCCAATATGCAAAATTAGGCAGTTTTTTAAATAATTAGAGGTGAGAAATATGATATCACATTCAAAAATAATTTTGACCATAATACTTTCTGTATTTTCTGTAATAGTAATTGCTGGTGATAAAAAAGATAAAGAAGGTGTGGTGGAAAAACAAAGTGCTCCAGAAACATTACACATCATGTCACAAAATGATGATAAAACATTTATGGCAGGTGATATTAAAATAACACGTGTCATGACAAAATGTGCTAAAAACAAAGGATGGCTACAAGCTTTAGTACCATATGAAGGTATAAACCCCATTACTGAAATTGAAATATTGAATATGATTGGAAAAGGTGGTTCATTACTGGTTGATATGCGTACTCAAGAATGGTTTGCAGAATCAACAATACCCTCTGCAATTAATATCCCCTATACTGAAGTAGCTGACAGAATGGATGAATTGGGATGTACTAAATCTGATAACAAATGGAACTGTGATAACGCTAAAAAAGTTTATGCTTTTTGCAATGGTCCAGTTTGCCCTCAATCACCAATGGCTATGAAAGCCATGATTCGTGATGGTTTTCCTTCAAACAAAATCTACTATTACCGTGGTGGAATGCTAGTTTGGTCAGCTCTTGGTTTAACCACTGTGGAAGGTGATTGGTAAAAACTAAGATTTTTTTTATAATCAATAAAAAAACCCAGCTAAACTGGGTTTTTTGAGGGCATTTTAATTTAATTGATTTAAAATTGACTACTGACCATAAACCATACCTTTGTAGTATCAGTCGCATGTGCATCAGCTTCATAGAAAGCAGTTTTGAATAGCAATGAAACGTGATCATTGACTTTTTTACCAACAGAAAAGTCAAGCTCACTGCCTAAATCTCTGCTACTGTCTTGGGCAGCAAAATCATGATAAATCGCTTGCCATTTAAACCCATTGTGCGCACCTTTAACTCCGACAAACAAATCTTCAATGCCATCATCTGGTGTTCCTAAAAATTTATCTGCCCAACCGTTAAAGGCATGCAAAGTAGCTAATGGTGTTCTAAAGGCTGATCCTGCATTGTCAGCATCTCCTTCTAATACCTCATAACCACCAAATACACTTGCTTGCTCAAATTTATAAGCTGCATCTAATCTCCAGTAATTGGCAGAAAAATCTACGGCATTGTTATGTGCATCGCTTTGGGCTGCAATTTCAGCACCGTAACTAAATGCATTGTTACTGCCGTTAAATTTCACACCATAAGTTGACGTTGAAAATGCTGCCGCATCTTTATTGTTTATATCATAATAATAGGCACTAATTTTACCCAAATCTTTAATTTTGTTAGTCCAATTAACAAGATAAGTATTATTATCATGATCACCAGCTGCTACATCTTCACCAAATATGCGGTTAACATTATCGATGTATGATACAAATAATTTGGACCCATTAATATCAAAAGTGCCTGACACAGCATCATAAGTCTGTTCGTTTTGGCGCCAACCTACTCCACCAACAAATCTTTGGTTATCTAGTAGTATTCTTTGCCTACCCACTTTTACACCATTGCCTTCAGAAAAATCATAATTAAACCATGCTTGATTTAATTCTGTTCCTTGTGGATCAGCAACAACTGGATATTCTCCATTTCCTGGGCTGTTTCCAGCTCCAGCATTATAATCATCAATAAAAACTTCCATAACATTGTCTGCTTCTACAAAAAATGTAAAGCCTTTGTAAGTTTCAGTTTTATAGTTAAAACGGGTTCTTAAAGTTGATGCTTTGGCATTTTCTGTAAAACCATCTTGGTCAACAAATTCAAAACGGTAACGAAATGATAGATCAGATGATCCATTGCTAAAGGCCTCCGATAATGAGTCAGCGGCAGTTGCGGACTGTCCCATTTGTAGTAATCCACAGATAGCCACAGTTAAGATTTTTTTATTGTTCATATTATTGCTCCTTAATTGGATAATATTTTGTCTTTATAAGTTAAGTAAAAATAGTGTAAATTGTTGTTTATTCAAGCATCAACAATGGAACACAGTGATATTATGAGCGCATAATAACTGAAGAAATAACAAACAAACTTGACTTAAATCAAATAGGTAGCTTTATTAATACAAAAAAGCAGTCAACAATTTGTTAATTGATAAATGTCAATTTTATAAATAATCAGGTACAATCTAACGCAATAAAAAAAACACTTGGGAATATCACTCTATGAATAAACGAATTATTTCGGCAATTGTCTTATTATTGCTACCAATTTTAGCTTTTGCTAGTATTGATGAATCCATCAATAATGCAGTAGCTCCAATAACCGCCTTTCTATTCAAATACATTTTTTACCCAATCCCAATACCATTCACAGAACATTCTATGCCATTTATTTTGGCTTGGTTGATTATTGCCGCCACTTTTTTTACAGTGTATTTCAAGTTCATTAATTTACGTTCCTTTAAAATTGGTTACCAATTAATCAGAGGTAAGTATGATGAAAAAGATGCACCTGGTGAAGTCACGCATTTTCAAGCCTTATCAACTGCTGTATCAGGTACTGTTGGTTTAGGTAATATTGCTGGTGTTGCAACCGCTGTTAGTTTGGGTGGTGCTGGTGCAACATTTTGGATGATTGTTGCTGGATTTATTGGCATGACCAGTAAATTTGTCGAATGTACATTGGGTGTTAAATACCGTGATATTGAAGCCGATGGAACTGTTCATGGTGGTCCAATGCGTTATTTATCAAAAGGTTTTGCCGAACGTGGCATGGGTGGTTTTGGTAAAGTTCTTGCTGTATTTTTTGCGATTATGTGTATTGGCGCTTCATGGGGCGGTGGTAACATGTACCAAGTCAACCAATCTCTGGCTCAAGTTGTTGTCATGACCGGTGGTGAAGGCAGTTTCTTTGATAACCATGGTTGGGTATTTGGCGTTCTTGTAGCCATATTTGTTGCTGTCTCTATTCTTGGTGGTATAAAGAGTATTGTAAAAGTGACATCGCGATTGGTCCCATTTATGGCATTGATCTATATTGCAACCAGTTTATTTATCATATTGGTTAATTATGCGAATATTCCACATGCCTTTGGTTTAATATTTGATGGAGCATTCAATGCCCAAGCTGGTCTTGGTGGATTAGTAGGAGTATTGATAGTCGGTTTCCAAAGAGCCGGATTCTCAAATGAAGCAGGTATTGGTTCAGCGGCCATTGCCCATTCAGCGGTTAAAACAAAACACCCAGTTACTGAAGGTTTAGTAGCCTTATACGAACCATTTATTGATACCGTAGTGATATGTACAATGACTGCATTAGTCATCATCATAAGTGGTGTAGACGGTGTTGGTGTTGGTGCCAGTGGCGAAGGATTAAAAGGCATCGCCTTAACATCTGCTGCTTTTGAAACAGGTATCACTTGGTTCCCATATGTATTAACATTTGCTGCTGTTCTTTTTGCCTTTTCAACCATGATTTCGTGGTCATACTATGGCATGCGTGCGTGGACCTTTTTGTTTGGACATGGAACGGTACAAGAAAACTCTTACAAAATATTGTTCTTAGTATTTATAGTTATTGGTTCTGCCGTGAATCTTGGTGCCGTATTAGACTTTTCAGATGCCATGTTATTTGCCATGGCATTGCCTAATATTGTGGCACTGTATTTCTTAGCACCTGTTGTTAAACGTGAATTGCACAACTTTATGACTAAGATTAAATCAGGTGAGATAAAATCAAATTATTAAAACTTTAATAATGTTAATGAAAAAGGCTCCTTTTGGAGCCTTTTTTATATCATTCAATCTGAGCTTTCAAATGATTCCCACAAGGGGTTCACCCTGTAGGCCTCTGTATTTTATACAAAATAGTGTTAACCCAAATATTTCATACAATCGGTACGAAACAGCACTTGTTCTTTTATATTTCGAATGTTTATGATTACATTATTACGGGTACAGTTTGTACCTGAATGGTTTTATGAAGAAAATGGCTTTATATCTTGCATAAAATCGCCTGCAACCTAAGAATAACTAGGTATGAGGCGATATTTATACAATCTATTTTGCCATTTACTCCCTAAATTCAATTCTAGTATGAAATTTTCGGGTTAGTAGTTTCTTAACACCAATAAAATGAGTATACTTTTAAGGAAAGCAATAATAGAGAGTTTTGCACAACTATGTGGAGAAAGAAAAAATAGAGAAAATTTGTCAAATTGAGCTAAAATTTGTGTGTAATAGCTTGCTATTGCCAATAATTTTAGCAAAAAGTTGGGAAATTTAATCATTTTTTACTCTTCACACTAGTTATGCAAAGCTCTCTAAAATACAGATTAAAGCTAGAGGAAAAATGAAAACCCCATACCCAAATGCCAACCAAAAAGGAGAATATGTTGATAGTTATTATTCACGGTCGCTTGAGGTAGAAAAGGCATTTCCTGAACTCACTGAAGAAATTAACACACCAGTATGTGTCATTGGTGGCGGCATGGCAGGTGTAGCTACGGCACAAGGGCTTGTTGAACGCGGTATCAACCCTGTCCTGATTGAAGGAAATCGTATTGGTTGGGGTGCTTCGGGACGCAATGGCGGATTTTGCAGTCCTGGTTATTCGTTAGGGCCCGATGCTATTGCTAAAAAAGTCGGGAAAAATCATGCACGTGAGTTGTGTGGTTTAACCAGAGATGCATTGGCATTGATAAAAAAAAGAATTGGAACCCGTACAGAATTGCGCGGTGAAACGGATGGTCTCTTGGTTGCATCTTGGTTTGACGAACGAGAAGCAATTGAGAAAAACATTGAAACGATAAATGATATTTATGGTGTTGATTATCAATTCTGGTCAAGAGATCAAATCAGAGGATTGTACCATTCAAAAAAATATTATGATGGATACATGAAATCTGATGGTTTTCAGATTCACTCGTTAAACTACACATGTCATGCAGCAGGGCAAGCAGAAAAAGGTGGAGCTAGGGTTTATGAAAAATCTACTGCATTGAATATACTAAAACATGGAAATGGCTGGAAAGTAATCACTGAAAAAGGCAGTGTGATTGCCGATCAAATTGTTATGTGTTGTAGCGCCTATATTGGCAGTTTGAATTTAAAATTATCAGTTGCGACATTGCCTGTTGCTACCTATGTTTTACAGACTGAACCTTTGGGTGAGCGACTCAAAACTGCTATTGAGGGTTGTTATGGCGTCAGTGATAATAGATTTTCTTCAAACTACTATAGAACATTACCAGACAGTCGGCTTTTGTGGGGTGGAAAAGTTTCGATGTTTAACCCCAGCGGAAATAAACTTAAAAAAATCATGATGAACGATTTACTCCATGTTTATCCACAGTTAAAGGGCATTAAGGCAGAGGTTGCTTGGGGAGGATTGATGGGGTATCCCGCACACAAAATGCCTCAAATAGGCCAGTTGGAACCTGGTTTTTGGTATAACCAAGGGTTTGGAGGACATGGGATGACATCAACAGTCGCTGGTGGCGAAGTTGTGTCTGATGCTATCGCCAATGGTAGTGAAAGTTACAGGCTTTTTGAACCATTTGGGCTTGATTATGCAGGAAAACCCTTTGGTCCCGTCGTTGCTCAATCTGCTTATTGGCTATTTCAATTGCAGGATGCTTACAAAGCATGGCGCTTGAACAAATAATCATTTTATCTTGGTCATACTAAATTCTAGGAAAAGACTCACTAAATAAAAACCCAAGTGTCGCTTTAATACTAACCCATAATTTAACCATTGTTTACTCACGTACACAAAAAAATATTGACGTGACTTTGGTTAAGTTGGAGGTGCATCTTTCCCGTTGATTGCCTGGTTTATCAGAAGCTGGTATGCCGCCACAAAGCCAGAACCAAATATCAAATACTTTCCCATTAAACCTTCTCATTTGATAAGATGATATATCTTATCAATACATGGGCACATCCTGCATGGAAAATTTGGGTTTTATTTCAATCATTCCAGTTTTAGTTACCTTGGCCATTGCTGTGTGGACACGCAATGTTATTTTAGGTTTATTTTTAGGGGTATTTACTGGTGTAATTATTTTACATGGACCCAATCCATTTACAGGCATGAGTATTTTCGTAGAACAATATATATTGGTGCAAATTACCAAAAGTTCCAATGCAGGTATGTTGATTTTGATGACACTTATTGGTGGCTTGGTTGGACTGATGGAAAAATCCGGTGGTGCTGCAGCTTTTGCAGGGATGGTTGTGAAATACATTTCAAGCAAAGTAAAGGCCATGTTAGCTGCTTGGACAAGTGGTTCATTGTTATTCTTTACTGATGCAGGAACTCCCTTAATTGTTGGCCCATTATTCAGACCTATTATGGATGGATTAAAAATATCTCGGGTTAAATTGGCTTGGATAATTGACTCAACAGCATCACCAGTAGCTGTATTGATTCCATTTATTGGCTGGGGATTGTATTCACAAGGTTTGATAGCACAAGAATACTCAGATTTAGGAATTAGCGAAAACGCATTTACAACCTATATCAAAGCCATCCCGTTTCAATTTTATTCACTCATGGCCGTTATGATGGTTCCAATGGTGATTTTACTAAAATCAGATTTTGGCCCCATGAAAATAGCTGAAATCAATTGTGAAAAGGGCATAACATTAGAAGACCATGTGACTGAAAAAGCGATTGTAAAAACAGAAAAACAAGCAGAGCTAACTTCAGATAAAGCCAAACCGATTATGGTTTGGTTGCCCTTATCAATCATGATGTTCGTTTTATTTGGCATGTTAATACCACAAGGTTTTCCACATGACATATCAAATATTCCATCGAATGCCTTTAGGTCATCTTTATCAACAGGTTATATATTTGCGGCCGCTACTCTGATTTTTTTAATGTCCAAATACGGAGTAAAAACCTTAGCATCGGGATTTACTCTCTATTTAAAGGGAATGAGCAGCATGGTTAGCATACTTATTATCTTAATCTTGGCTTGGTCATTGGGGGCAATAGGCAAAGATTTAGGCACTGCAACTTATATTGTTTCTTTAGCTGATGGATCTTTTCCATCTTACCTCATTCCTACCATCGCATTTTTAGTTGGTGGCATTATCTCCTTTTCAACCGGTTCATCATGGGGAACTTATGCCATTCTGTTTCCTTTAATAATACCCATGGCACACCAGTTTGATGCACCCATGTATGTGTCTATAGGCGCTGTGCTTTCAGGAGGGTTATTTGGAGACCATTGTTCGCCCATATCAGACACCACCATTCTTTCTGCCACCGGTGCTGGCTGTACCCAAATTGACCATGTAAAAACCCAATTGCCCTATGCTTTATTTAATGGTTCTTGTTGCGTCATTGCCTTTATTTTTGCAGGAATAACTGGCAGCATATGGGGCTTAGGAATAGGCGTCGCATTAATGCTTGTGGGTTTATTATTTATAAGCAAATTGAATAAACATTCAAAGAATGCTTAAGACATGACTATAGACCAATCCATAAACCAATTTTTTCCATAATAATAGTAGTCTTGTTATGATTTCTAAGACCACTGTCGATATTAAGCAAAATAATACCTGTCTCTTATACACATCTGACGCTGCCGACGATCTACTCTGTGTAG
>OJDV01000216.1_pt1 | contig 22428 bp, 19 predicted proteins | sample 1592911 | NCBI WGS metagenome assembly OJDV01 (sample SAMN05416860, study PRJEB24817) | seawater metagenome | isolation source: Sea water | place: Canada:Atlantic | collected 2013-11 | reverse complement strand
ATCTACACAGAGTAGATCGTCGGCAGCGTCAGATGTGTATAAGAGACAGGGTACTTTCCTGTTTTGTTTTCCATAAGTAGGTTGTGTCTGATTTTTCTAAAGAATTTTATCATGGGTTTATTCTATAAAAGTAATAAAATTTGACTCAATATTAATCATCTGATGGTTTATTACTCTTAGGTTTATTAAATAACCTAAGTGCAATTAAGATTGGTATTAATCCAAAAAAACCTATGTTGTTTTTTGCTACGCCGTAGATTATGACACCGATAAATAATCCGATGAGGAAAGCATTAATGGTGTTTGATTTCTTTTTGTTAGCTGCATCTAACTGATCTTGATCAGTTGGTTTAGTTTCGCTCATGTTTACTCCTGAGGTAAAATCTTATTCATTTTTCGGTATCTTGGTTTGGCGTGATTAGTATGACATCAGACTATGCCACATCTGCAAATTTAATCTCATTGGGAAATAATTTTATAAAATGGGCTTTAACCAATTGATTGGCCAATAAACGTTTGTATTCAGCTGTGCCTCGCACATCTGAGATGGGTGAAATTTCTTGGTTCATTATATCAAGGGCATCAAATAGTGTTTGTTTGTTGATTGCCTTGCCAACTAAAAATTCACAGGTATTGGTTAAGTATTTTGGTATCGCAGCGACTCCTCCAACCGATAAATCAACGTTACTGATCAAGTTATCATTGAGTTCAATATGCATGGCTGTATTTACTGTTGCGATGTCTAAATGCTTTCTTTTTGATACTTTTTCAAAATTAAACAGGCTGCTATTTGTTGGTAATTTGAACCACAATTTAGCGATGGATTCATCATCATTTAAGTCCATTTTTTTATAATCCAGAAAGAAATCTTTAAGTGCTACTTTTCTGCTGTTATCACCATTAGCAATGAGCAATGTGCTATCTAATGCCAAAAAGAAAGCACTCATGTCACCAATTGGTGAGGCATTGACAAAATTACCTGCAACTGTTGCCATGTTCCGAATAGCTTCAGATGACAGCAATCTTAAAAATTCTTGAAGATTAGGTATTCTTTGATTTAATTGTTTGTGCTCAAATAAATCAGTGACTGTGGCTAAGCCAGATATTGAACACATGTCACCATCAATCAAAACTGGTTGGCCTTGTTCTAAAGTAATGTATCTGAGATTGGGTGTTTTCAATAGTTCATCGGCTTTTTGTACATACAGATCTGTTCCGCCGGCAATGATCTCTTTTCCTGATGTTTGGTGTTGGATTTTATCTAATTCGATTAATTTTTCAGTGATGTCAGTAAAGTAATCAGGAATAAAACCTTGCTCTATTAGTTTTGATAAGGTGTATTTATTGCCTTGTGATTGAGATTCTTCAACCAATTGTTTTGCCGCATTGATAATCGCCACATACCCTGTGCAACGGCAAATATTACCACTGATAGCATCTAACATTTGTTGTTGCTTGGTTTGAGCTGCATTCAGGCAATAATTAGCCATAGCAACCACAAATCCTGGCGTACAAAAGCCACATTGTGATGCATAATTGTCTTTCAATGATTGCTGTATCTTATTGAGATTGTTATCAATATTTAGACCTTCAACAGTAACAATGTGTTTGCCTTTGGCATTGGCAAGCGGTGAAATACAAGAAGTAATGGTTTTGTATACTGTGCTTTTATTATCATCTGATAATTCGCCTACCATAACTGTACAAGCACCACAATCCCCTTCCCTGCAGACTATCTTGGTTCCTTTTAAATTTCTTTCTTCACGAATAAAATCAACCAATGTTTGTGAGCCATTGGCATCGGTACATATATTTTTATTATTTAAGATAAATTCAATCATTTGAGTATTTTAATGTATACAACAACAAATTGGTAAGTTTTGATTTATAAATAGTTAATAAATAAGTGAGAGGATTGCACTTCGTGAAACACTTATTAGATGAGAGTCTTATATCCCTAGACTGGTTCTCCTTAGAAATATTTTAAATTTTCCAGAATTTAATTTTAAATTTGGTGTCAGAAATCATGTAAGGCTCTTTTTTATTATGTGTTCAACAATGAGAAACCTTTGCATAAATATAATAACGACATATGACAATTAATAATTATTTAGAACGGAGAAAAATATTGAGAACCATAAAAGGAAACCTTGTTCAATTAACCACAGTTACTCAACATTTAGAAGAGAATGATGAAAAAGTATATCTTCAAAAATTTATAATTAATGATACAGAGATTGAACTGATGACACAATCATCAATTAATGCCAAAAATGGAGATCTCGTCCTGGTCGCAGGCATTGATAGTGATGATATTTTTAAAGCCTATTCGCTAAAGAATTTAAGTTGATTTTTTTATAAAGTAAACATGGTTTTTATGTAATTCAAATCGGCTTGTATGGCTTTTTTTTCTGCATTTATTTTACTGGTCAAATTAGTTTCGACCGATAGAGATATGGCAGCTATATTAATTTCTGGCAATTTGATTCTTGTGGTATTTTGTTTAATCGTTTCTATTGGGTTTGTTTGATTACTTACTGGCATTAAATTTATCATTAGCACCATTAATGCAGCTGTTGCAAGGCCTGTCGGCATTAACCAATTGTAGTTTCTTATTCTTTTTTGTGGTTGAGAATTTATTTCTACATTCTCAATGCCCTGCATAATTGTATCGTGCACACTCTCAGGTGTAGATTTTTTAAAGGCTTGTGCATCGAGTTTTAATTTTTGTTCTATGCTTTTCATAATAGTATTCCTTGCATAAGAAAATCTTTGCTTAATTTTCTTATGTTTTTACTTTTTGCCAGTTTTTTCTTACTGCGAAACAATGAGATTTTAACCCAACTTTGACTGCGTTGCAAAACTTGTGCAATTTCTTTTATACTGAGTTCTTCAATATAAAAAAACCACAATACATCATAAGCTTCAGGGTTCAAACGGTTTTTAACTTGAATCCATATGTTATCTCGATCAATTGACTTATCGTCTTCATGTTCTATTATTGATTCGTCAATGGATTCATCTTTGTAGTATAAATGGTGTTGTTTTTTAATCAGTCGATTAGCGATGGTAAATAGCCATGTGCTAAATTGCCATTTTGATTGATAACTGCCTATGTATTTATAGGCGCTGATAAATGTGTCTTGAAGGACATCTTCAGCATCATGTGAGTTGTGACATCTTCCCAATAAGTATTGATATAAACGGGCCTGATACAAGTGTACCAGTTGTGAAAAACAACTGGTAACACCGGCTTGTGATTGCTGTATCAAGCTGAGTTCGTTCATGCCTTTATTAATCAAATAAAACCAGATTAAAGATCAACTTTGACTTCGACTTTAACCTGTTTATTATCGTTTGTAAGATGTCCTATTTCATAACGTTTTATGTCTTCAATTGAAGCATATGTGCTCATTAAAATGTCGTTTCCATTTCTATTGATGTTTAGGTTTTGCATAAACGTTGCGTGCAATTCATTTTTATCATTGGCCCCTGACAAATTGTTCATCGCAACTAAACCGTTGATAATTTGTTCAATTTGAACTGCCGTCGCTTCATCGTTTGTACTCAATGCCACATCTAACACCATATCACTGTTAACTTCTGATGCACTGGCTGATACTTGAGCCACTTTTTGAAATATTTCAGACTGCATCATGTGGTTGTTTGAATCAATATTCATGCCCATGTGTGCTAAGGCTGACTGCACATCAACGACAACAGAAAACAAACTGCCTTGATTGATTTCATGGTTATCATAATTATTATCTAACCAGTTTTTAACTTCATCTAATTGAAAACTAATCACAGTTAAGCCGCTGTTTACTTTACTAAAAAACACTTCTTTAGCATCTCCACTATGGCCTTCATCTACTTTCAATGATTTTATTTCATTGTTTTTATAGTTAACTGTACTTTCTTCAATCATATCTGCTGCATCTGATTCATGTGTATATAACAATTCCAATAGATGTTCACTGATTGAGAATTGACTAAAATCACCATGAATCACGGCAGTCGCATCTTCTGCCCCTTTTGCATTGCCATAAAGGCTTATGTAGGATATTTCATCAGGAATTTTTACGAAGTCGTCAGTTTCTGAACTTTTTACTTTGGCCTCAAAAAATTTATAGATTTCGTTATTTTCAATTTGGTCAACATCAACTGAAACGTACCAAGTGGCATCATTCAGTCCTGCTGCTGATTGAAATGATAGTAGTATTAATACCGCGAATAAAAATGATGTGAATGGTTTATTGTGTTTCATGATTTTCTCCTATGTGTAGTAAGTATATATAACCTTATAGAAGAACAAAGTGCTAAAAGTTACACTTTATTTAAATTCGTTACTTTTGGCATGGAGTTGAGTTAACCCTTAATATTCGTGGATTTAATTGAATGCGTATAAAAATATTATCCTTTTCTATGTAAACAAGTCTAAATTAAAAACTAATAACATAATTCTTATTTCTATGTAAATGATTATATTCTATATGTATATATGTGATTACTCATCTATTCATTCTCAATAAATTTAACTTTATTCTATTTAATAAATTTATTATTTATTTTTTTTAAAACTGGTTGACTTTAATTAAATTAAAAGTAATATGGATGTTTAGACTTCTATACGGCTATTGTAAAAAACACAAAAAACATTATCGAATATAAATTTGAACTTAAAAAATTTGATTTAACTTTTGCAGGGAAAGTGTCGAACATAAAAGTTAAATATTCAATTTATGGAAAATTATCTTTACCAATAGTAGTGGTACTTGGTGGTATTTCTGCAAACCATAAAGTAATGGGCCATGAAGGATGGTGGGGAAATATTGTTGGTGAATATAAATCTATTGACATAAGAAAATTTTGTGTGATTTCAATTGACTATTACTCTGGTGTTTCAAGCCCTCGGTTAAATAACACATTAATATCAAGTTATGATCAAGCAAATTTAGTTAAAAAATTATTAGATTATTTAAATATTAATTTGATACATGCATTTATAGGGAGTTCTTATGGTGGAATGGTAGCATTGGCGTTTGGAGAATTGTATTCAAATTTTACTAAACGTTTAATATGTATTTGTGCAGCACATAAAAATTCTATTAAGAGTATTGCCTTAAGGGAAGTACAAAGAAATATTGTAAAATTAACATCATTAAGCAAAGAAGGCGTTGCCTTGGCAAGATCATTGGCCATGATAGGTTATCGTGGTGAAGAGGAATTTGAAGAGCGATTTTCTACTGAACCAAAAATTCACAATGGTAGAACACATTTTGAAGTCAGTCATTATTTAAACCATAATGGCAGAAAATTTGCCAATAATTTTGATACCAACAAATACTTAAACTTATCAAACTCTATCGATATTCATCGCATTAATCCAAAAAAAATAAAATCAAATACATTACTAATTGCCATGAACTCAGATCAACTCGTGCCAATAAAGCTAATGAAAGAGCTACAAAAATCCATTTCAGCTCCATGCCATTTCCAGGAAATTCCTTCAAAATTTGGGCACGATGGGTTTTTATTAGAGCATGAAAAAATAGGCAACCTTATTCAGCAATTTTTAAGAAAAGAGAAAAATAATGACTCATAAATTTGAAACAACAGCCGTAAGAGCCGGTATTGATACCGATTTACAACATGGTTCAGTAACACCACCATTGTATTTATCCAGTAATTATTCATTTGAAGATTTGAATAAACCCAGGACTTATGATTATTCACGATCAGGCAACCCTACTCGCGACATATTAGGTGAAGCTTTATCACAATTAGAAAATGCAGTTGGTGGAGTGATTACATCTACAGGCATGTCAGCTGTGACTCTTGTGATGCAACTCCTGAAAAAAGGTGATCGGGTAATTGCTCCACATGACTGTTATGGAGGCACCTTTCGTTTATTGTCAACATTGCATGAAAAAGGCATTATCCAAGTAGATTTTATCGATCAAACCAATCAAAGACTTATTGAACATGCTTTAAAACAAAAAACCGCTTTACTTTGGATTGAAACTCCCAGTAATCCTTTACTAAGGGTTGTTGACATAGAAAACCTGTGCACATTAGCCGGTGATACAGTATTGAAAGTTGTAGATAATACTTTTCTTTCACCTGCCTTACAACGTCCAATAGATTTTGGAGCTGATTTAGTGGTTCATTCAACCACAAAATACATTAATGGACACAGTGATGTGGTTGGTGGTGCAGTTTTAGCAAAAACGACTGAATTAGCCGAACAGATAAAATGGTGGGCAAATTGTATCGGTATAACCGCATCTCCTTTTGATTGTTTACTAACTACCAGAGGATTACGTACATTAAATGTAAGAATGAATCAGCATTTATTCAATGTAAAACAAATTATTGAATGCTTAAAATCACATCATGCCATTGAAAAAATATATTATCCTGGATTAAAAGATCATGAAGGCCATCAGGTTGCCAAGAAACAACAAAAAGATTTTGGTGCAATGCTTTCATTTAAACTAAAAGGTGATTATAGTAGCATACATACTTTTGTAAATGGTTTAAAGTACTTTACGCTTGCTGAATCTTTGGGAGGTGTCGAATCACTTGTGTGCCACCCAGCCACCATGACGCATGCAGCTATGAGTAAAGAAGCCCGTATCAATGCAGGAATTACTGATAATTTAATTAGATTATCAGTTGGAATTGAATCAGCTGAAGACTTAATCAATGACCTAGACAATGCTTTAAATAGAAGTCAAATAAGAACAATAGAAAAACAATTTACCAAATAAACTAACGATAAGAGAAATATAATATGCCATTAATAACACCCTTAGATAAAAACACCAATAAAGAAGTCACTGAGCTTGCAAAATTTTTTAATGAAACCTTAGGGTTTTGTCCTAATAGTGTCTTAACAATGCAAAGGCGACCAGCAATAGCCTCAGCATTTATCAATTTAAATAAAGCCGTTATGGACAATAAAGGCCGTGTAACATCTGAGCAAAAAAGATTAATTGGCTATCTAACCAGCGCAAATACTGGTTGTCGTTATTGTCAAGCCCATACCATACTCGCTGCAGATAGATACGGCGGATCTAATGAAAGGTTAGAAAAAATATGGGATTTTAGGAGCAGTGATTTATTTAGTGATGCTGAAAAAGTCGCCTTTGAGTTTGCATTAGCGGCATCAAGTGTACCTAATGCTGTTGATGATTCATTTACCGAAAAGCTACTTGAACATTGGACAGAAGGAGAAGTGGTAGAAATTTTAGGCGTTATTTCTTTATTTGGCTATTTAAACCGCTGGAACGATTCTATGGGCACAACATTAGAAACTGGAGCGAACCAAGCTGGTGAACAATTTTTGTCCCATCAAGGTTGGGAAAAAGGGAAACACACTTAATGGTATTTTGATCTGATTTTCTGATTTCAAATAATTAATGGCTGAATCTAATCTTCAGTAATGGCACTTAATTCACCTGAATAACACTGTCCCAACGGGTGGTATAAGCGGGTGTTTTTTTGTTGCTGTTCATGACCCATTGTTTATCAAAGCCTTCGGTGGCAAAGCGTGCCACGCCTTTTCCGAAACGTTGGTTGATTGAATCCAGTACATTCATCAGTTTATAATCGCCTGGTTTTTCATTAACAAACATGTCGGTTTGTACACAATCTTTGTCACAAATATCATTCAATGTAATGCCGACTTTTTTGTATTGAAAACCTTGTTTAAATATTTTCTTTAGCGCCTGCTCACTGGCTTGTAGAAATATTCGGGTATCATCGGTTGGTGTGGGCACTTTAATGGTTACCGATTGTACGTATTGTTTGTCGCGTTGACTAAAAGGATTGGTTCGAATGCCAACCGTTATACAACCAGCCACTGATGTTTGTTCGCGCAATTGCACACAAGCACGCGTTACATGGTAAGCCAGTGCCTCGCTGAGTAAATGGTAGGCTTGCGTTTTTTCACCAAATGAACGGGTACAAATGATTTGCTTTTTCTTTTCTGGATCAGCATCAAATGCCAAACAGGATTGTCCTCGTAATTCGGTAATGGTTCGCTCCATGACTACTCCGAAACGTCGGCGCATGTTTTTAATATCACTGTCACGCAATTGTTGTGCGTTAAATATACCAATGGCATTGAGTTTTGCACTTAAGGCCCGCCCTATTCCCCAAATATCCTTCACTTCTAAATGTTTCAATGCTTCGGTTTGTTGATAAGGGTTATTGAGCATCAATACATTGCCCGCTACTTTCAGTTTTTTGGCAAAGTGATTGGCGACTTTGGCCAAGGTTTTGCTGGGTGCTATACCCACACAGACAGGCAAGCCAATCCATTGCCTCATCTGTTTAACTAATTTTTGGTTATGTTGAATTAAATTGAGGTGGGTAAAATTTTTATAATTAATAAAAGATTCGTCGATAGAATACACTTCAATGTCATCACTGTATTGTTCGATAATAGAAACAGCGCGGTTAGACATGTCTCCATATAAAGCATAATTAGATGACAAAACGGCAATATTTTCATGTGAAACCAAATCGGATATTTGGTGGATGGGTGCACCCATTTTGACGCCCATGTTTTTTACTTCATCGGATCGGGCCACCGCGCAACCGTCGTTATTACTCAAGACAATAACAGGCCGATGCCACAAATTGGGATTAAAAACCCGCTCGCAGCTGACATAAAAATTGTTAACGTCGCATAATGCTATCATTTAGTTTATTTGTTGCTTCTAATCTTGAACAGGAAAAATTAGAGTGTATTTAATTGTTTTCTCAAAACTTGCGAATCAGCGAGGTGACTACACCCCATATGATCAATTCATTTTCGCCACTCATGACTATGGCTTGGTAATCTTTGTTGGCAGGCATTAAACGCACACCATTTTTTGTTGATAAACGTTTAATGGTAAATTCGTTATTAACAGCCGCAATGACAATGTCATTGTTTTTGGCCGTAATAGAACGATCAACCACCACCAAGTCTCCTGCAAAAATTCCCGCATCGATCATAGAATCGCCTTCGACTTTGGCAAAAAAAGAAGCCGTTGCATTTTTGATTAGGTATTGATTTAAATCCATGGTATCGCCCAAATACTCCTCTGCTGGAGATGGAAAACCCGCTGGAATGGTTGTTTCATAAAGAGGCAGTTCTACCTCAGAATGGACTGGCATTAATATTGACACTTTGGACATGGCATTAAAACAATTTGAAATCACTGCCATTTTAGCATTAAAATTTAATGATTCATACTGAGTATGCCGTAATTAAAAATTGAACAAACCAAGCTTATATCTAATGCATATATTTAGAAGCGCTTACAATTGCTTCAACATAAAAACACCACAGGCATGATGGCCTGTATTACCCATGCGTTGTTCTAGGTATTCAAAACCGCGACTAAGATAGAGTTTTTGAGCGATTTTCATGGCGTTGATGGTTTCTAAGTACATGCCTTTGTAACCCAGTTCTTTGGCCTTTTCAATGCATTTATCAATCATGACCCTGCCAAGACCATCGCCGCGTAATGCTGGTGAAAAGTACATTTTTCTGAGTTCACAGTAACTGTTTTCATTATCGCCATCTAATGGGGCTACCCCTGCTCCACCGTAAATTTTTCCTTGCTTTTCAATAACAAAATAATGCATGCCTGGTAATTGATAACTGGCATGCATGTCTAATAATTCATCATCGTCCATCGCAAAGCCATCGCCTTTTTCAGCTCCAAATTCTGCCAATGTCTGGTGAACTAAGTCAATTAAGTCTTTGTTATCCTTTTCTTGTACATCTCTGATGGTTATATCAGACATAAGGGATTCTATTGCCAAAGTTATACGCTATGACTTGTTTTTCTGCCAAAGTATCTTCTATTAGTGCACCATACTCTGATAAAAAGGTTTCTTCGATGTGAACCAGTTTATTGTGCTCAGATTTGGTTTTTGGTGAATTACTGATGAGTGCACAACAATCTTTATAAGGTTCTGTGCTTAAATCAAACAAACCCAATTTGCGAGACACTTCTACTATTTCTTCTTTGTTGTAGGTTAACAAAGGGCGCAGAACAGGCATATCAATTGATTTCGTCATACTGACAACATTTTCCATCGTCTGAGAGGCCACTTGTCCAAGGTTATCACCTGTAACTAAACACTGAGCAAACAATGAGTCAGCCAACTTTTCAGCAACCCTTGCCATAAACCTTCGAAACAATATCAAATCATAATCTAGGTTTTTATCCATTAACGCCAAGTCAATATGTGTATATGGCACCAAATATAAGCGAACTTTTCCGCAGTATTGGCTAAGATTTTGGGCAATTTTTGAGACTTTGTAATCTTCAATTTTGCTGGCTTGGATATTACTGGCTGTAAAGTGAATAAAATCAACATTACAACCGCGTTTTGCCATTAAATAGGCCGCAACTGGTGAATCGAATCCACCTGATAATAAACACATGATTCGGCCAGTTGACGCCACGGGTAAGCCACCAATGGCTTTTATACGGTTGGTATGTACAGAAATGCCACGCGAAGAGATATCTACATAAAAATACTGGTCTGCAGTATTAAGATTAACTGTTTTCCATTCGGTGTTTTTTAATATTACTGTTGCCAATTGTATTTCTAATTGACTAGAAGTTTGGTAAAAACGTTTATCTGAACGTTTAACTCTTATTGCAAAGGATTTGTCTTTTTCATAGGTTTCAATGGCCAGTTTTTCTATTAATGTATCAATTTCAGACAAATCAGGTTTGTATTCAAAGAAATCATATTTTTTATTTGAAAACCAATAAACCCTACTTAGCCATGCAACACCTGGTATATCAGCCAATTTTTCTGCAATGGCATCAATATCTCCAGTATAATCATCTGGGACTTCGATGAACATGCGATCATGAATCGTAACCACGTCCCAGATATGCCCCATAGATTTAATTTTATTGCGAACGTTGATACGTAATTTTTTTACAAACGTATTGCGGTTGCATCCTTTTAAGGTCAATTCCGCATAATGTAGTATGATTCTATTGAGCATATTATTTCATCAAATTAAAGCAGGCTGTATTTTAATCAAAATCTTGATATTTGCAAAAGCCAGCCTGATTTTATTTAAATAGAGTTGTTCAAAACTCTATTACATACCATATTTTTCTAAAAAGCGTTGATCTAGTTCTTGCTGCCTACCATTTAGGTCAAGTTTTCTGCCATCAATATAAGCAGCTTTCAATACGTTTCCACGCATATCTAGTGCATCACCTTCAGTTACAATCAATGTGGCGCTTTTGCCCACTTCAAGACTTCCATAAGATTTATCTATGCCAAGGATTTTTGCTGTGTTAAAAGTGATTAATTTTAAAGCTTGTTCCTTGTCTAATCCGTAACCAACCAAAGTCCCAGCAATAAATGCTAAATTTCGAGCACTCATGGTCCCTGAATAACCAAGTGCAGTAAGAATTCCTTCATTGTGTAGTTTCATGGCTGTTGTATAACCTGCATCAACAGAGCTATCATCTCTTTTAGGCATAGCATGAGTAGAACTAACAATAACGGGAACACCAGCTTCTTTAATAAACCCTTTAACAGGTAAAGCACCCTGTTGGGATACTAGTACTATATTTTCTACTCCCATTTTTTGAAAAAAGTTAATCGATTCAATGATAGATTTTGGGTTGTTAGTATGAATATAAACTTTTCTATTACCAGAAAATACAGGAGTTACTGCTTTTAACTTTAAATTAACCTTATTGTTTTGTATGTATACACCTAATTTTGCATCTTCAAACAAAGATTTAATTTGAACCAATTGTTTAGCATAGTTTTTATTCTTTTCGACTTTCATTGTAAAAGTTGAATAATCAAAACGGGCTCTTTTTGCACTGGGCCAGTTAACATGAACAGCATCATCAATCACTATTGCAGCATCTTCCCAATTCCAAGCATCAAGTTGAACCACTGATGATAAACCACTAATAAGACCACCTTCTGGCGTTGTTTGAGCCAATAATACCCCATTAAACTTTAATGTAGGAGGCAACTCTGAATCTGTATTGTAAGCACTAATACTTCTTACGTTTGCATTCATCTGCCCTACTTCTCTGCTGTCTCTGGTGGCTTTAATCGACCCAACTTCGCTGATACCTAGATTGGTATTGGGTAAAATAAAACCAGGATAAATATGTTTACCTTTAAGATCGATATCAGTTTCTTGCCATTTCATTTTGAAATAACCAATACGTGTAATAACGCCATTGTCAAAAGCAATCGTTGCACCATTCATTACCTCTCCATTGCCTAAATGAATAGTAGCATTATGGTAAACCACTTCAGCGGTTTGTTTTGGAGCAGGTTTTGGTGGCAATGCACTTACAATTGTGGCCAGTAACAAGAATGATAGGGTTAGTAGTATATTTCTCATTGTATTGCTCCCATTAAGTATTCGTAACCTGTCAAACTGTCACAATGCATTTGTTTCTTTGGTTTGCTCATTGATGGCATTTTAGGACCATCAGTTTTATTCATTTTGTTAATAATTCTATTTCTATTTTCTACGATTAGCGATTCAATTTCTGCTTGTTTATCTCTATCGAACAAAAGCTTACCATCTACGAAAGTTTTATCTGCTTTTGCATAAATACTCATAGGATTATCTGTCCAAACAACCACATCGGCATCTTTGCCCACTTTTATACTGCCCATATTTTCATCTAAATGTAAGAGTTTAGCTGGGTTAAGTGTAACCAGTTTTAAAGCTTCTTCCTCAGATAGACCACCATACTTAATAGATTTTGCTGCTTCTTGATTTAGCCTTCTGGACATTTCTGAACTATCAGAATTTATGGCTGTTGTGATACCTACTTTAGTCATAATTGATGCATTATATGGAATGGCATAATTTACTTCCCATTTGTAAGACCACCAATCGGCAAATGTTGATGCGCCCACGCCATGTTCTAACATTTTATCTGCAACTTTGTAGCCTTCTAGTATATGAGTAAAGGTATTAACCGTAAAATCATAATCATTGGCAACCTTCATTAACATGTTAATTTCTGATTGAACATATGAGTGACAAGTGACATAACGCTCTTGGTTTACAACTTCTAACGTGGCATCCATCATTAAATCGCGCCTTGGGGCATTGGTTTGTTTTTTTAATTTTTTGCTTAATTTATTGTAATCATTCCATTGCTTTTCATATTCTAAAGCATTGGTAAATGCATCTCTATAGACTTGTTCAACGCCCATTCTTGTTAATGGATACCTGATTGAATTCTGTGAAGACGATCTTTTTACATTTTCACCCAATGCAAACTTAATAAATTTATCTGCACCTTTAATCAGTAATTCATCACTGGTAGCACCCCATCTCATTTTAATCAAAGCAGATTGCCCTCCCAGAGGATTGGCTGAACCATGTAACAATTGAGCGGCCGTGACACCACCGGCTAAGTTCCGATAAATATTGATATCATCTGAATCTAATGAATCTTCCATTTGAACCATTGATGAATTCGTCATAATATCATTAACAGATAACAAAGCAATGTGTGAATGCTCGTCAATTATTCCGGCAGTCACATGCATGTCAGTTCCATCTATGGTTTGTTCTGCCTTAACTTTTAAATTTTTACCAATTTTAGAAATCTTGCCATTCTTGATATAGACATCATTTTCTTTTAATATTCCTTCCTTTTCATTGGTCCAAACCGTAGCATTTGTAATTAAAAATGATTTGGCTTGATTGGGTTTTATTAAACCATAAGGTGAGAAAGGTTTTGCGATGACAGGGGCAACATCTGGTTTAGATTCTGTTTTTTTGGTTTTATCTTTAGAAGCAGATACTCCTTCTTTTGCCACACTATCAGCACTTTCTTCCTTGCTTATTATGTCAGATACTCTTGTAACAGACCAAATCGGCTGTTGTCCCATAATATGATTGAATGAATTGTGTTCAACTAATCCCAACAATTTCTGTGTTTTCATTTCATCTTTTATTTCGAATCTAACAAATCCATTGTCCATTGAGGCTTTGTATTCCATTTTACTGTCTTCAACTGTATTCTTTAACTTGAGTTTTCCATCTTTGTTCTCAATATTTAATTCATGAACTGTATCTGCAATTTTTAATTGATATGCTCCTGTATTGATTTTTGGCAACTCAGTGATAACAAATCTTTTGCCAGCTACCCAGTTTTCTGCAATCTTTCCTTCTTTTTCAAAAATATCTCCATTCGTAATAATAAAATTGGCGTTCGCACCACGGTTCAAGTGACCAAGTTCTTTATTAGATAATAATTTGGCAGGTGTGGATGTTAATGCTGCCAATGCTGCTTTTTTGGGCAACCCTTTTCCAACAGCTTTGCGTAAATCTTTTAGAAAGGTTTTCTGTTTATTAGGAATGATTGAAAACTCGATGTTGTTTTTATTTAGGTAATAAAGATTATAAGGTGCAGCCTCCCATTCCATTAATTTTTCTGATGATACATTCCATGAATCTAGATCATCACTGACATCTAATGCTTCTGGAAATACCAGAGGCACAATTAAACTGCGGTTTAAGTTTTTTATGGCATCAATGTGCTTGTATTCATCACCTGAAGTTTTAATGACGATATTCTTATTAAATTCTTTAGCTACTTTATTGGCCAATAAGGCTGTTTGCCAAGAGTTGACTGTAAATATGTGTGGTTTTGATTTGTTTTGGTTAATTGATTTTAAATCCAAATCAGTATAATCTGCTTTGCCATTTCCATACCATTCGGCATCTAACCAAGTTTGACGCAATAGAGCCGATGATCCCATCAATGATACAGGGTATATTTGTTTAGAAGTGCCTTTATCAAATGACAAGTGAAATGCTGCTTGAGAAGTTATGATACTTTGGTGATCAGACTCGTCATCTAAACTGAGCAAAACTGATGTCCCACGCATGATACCATCGTGTTTCGATGACAAGACCGAACTAAAACCCAATTTTCTTAAAGCTTTAGCTTTTTCTTTATCATGATGAAAGTCAGAAACAGCATTGTAAGATGCCTTAATGGCCTCATTGGTATTAAAAGGACCTTTTGTTGTGGTGTCCAATACTTCTGATGCACCCCAATCAAAAGGTGTTTTTTTAGGTAATTCAGACAAACCATAATCACTGTCCATCAATATAAACCCTGGATATATATTGGCTCCATGCATGTCTCTAATTGTTGCATTTTTTGGAATAATTATGTCTTTGCCAACGTTTAATATCTTATTGTCTTTTATCAACAATGTGGCACCGCTTAATTCAGTGTCTTTATCTACAAACACATGTGCATTTGTCAGAGCATAAACCACATGCCTTTCGTCTTTTGTTCCGTTAAGTGTGCCAGTAGGTGTTGTCTTTGCAAGAACACTAAATTGCCCAATTAACATAATAAGTGATAATACTAATTTCATATTTTATTGTACCTTTAATAATCGATTAAATAAGTTTGAAGTCAACATTGGATTTTTATTAATCCACGATTGAATCAATGCTCGGTTAAGTTCTGCACCAACAATGTGGTGAATATTTTTGTTCTCAATATACAACTTAGTGCCTTCATCTGGATAATATTCAAAAGACCATTTGTCATGTTTTTTAATGCTAGGTAAAGTTTTTAAAAATTGTTGAATAACATAATAATACAAATCAAAAGTTTCTTTATCGTCAAAATTATCTTTTAATTGACTAAAAAATATCTTTTTAACTTTGTCTTTGGTTAACTTGATTGACAACCAGTCCAGGCTAAACTTCATGGGCAGCAAGCCTTCTTTAAAATCTGCAATATTTCTTTCGCCTATTGGCACAAACAATTTAATTTTATAGGGATATATGAACCCGTGGTCATAAGAACCCTCTCCAATTTCAACCCAATTATTTTGTTTTTGCGCTGAAACTGTTAATGAAACGAATAATACTGTCAATATTACTAATGATTGAAATAGTGTTTTCATAATTTTTACATATTTGAATAGTTTGGGCCGCCACCACCTTCTGGTGTTACCCAAGTGATATTTTGGCTAGGGTCTTTTATGTCACAGGTTTTACAGTGTACACAGTTTTGTGCATTTATCCTAAAAGACTTGGAATTGTTCTCTTCAACAACTTCATAGACTGCTGCTGGACAATATCTTTGAGCAGGCTCATCCCATTGTGGTAGATTAATTTTAATTGGAGTATCACTGTCTTTTAGTTGCAAGTGACAGGGTTGATCTTCTTCATGATTGGTACTAGATAGAAATACAGATGAAAGGCGATCAAAACTAATTTTATTATCTGGTTTGTTGTATTTTATCTCTTTGCAACTTGAAGCTGGCTTCAAACAAGCATAATCGGGTTTCTTATTGTGCAAGGTAAATGGCATTTTACCCCTAAAAATATTTTGATCTATAAATGTAAATGCAGCCCCAAAAAAAGTACCAAATTTATTTAAAGAGGGTTCAAAATTTCTAGCCCTTTTTAATTCAGTATAAACCCATGAACTTTGAATATTACTGGTGTATTCTGTTGATACATTATCACTGTCTTCTAGCATTAAGTTATCAGCGATGCTTTCAGCTGCAATCATGCCTGTTTTCATAGCGGTGTGAGTGCCTTTTATTTTGGCAGGATTTAGAAAGCCAGCTTCACAACCGGTTAATAATGCACCAGGGATTTCTAATTGTGGCAATGATTGCAAGCCTCCTTTATTTAAGGCTCTGGCACCATAAGAAATTCTTTTACCATTTTCAATGACATTCTTTATAACTGGATTGTGTTTCCATCTTTGAAACTCTTCGAAAGGACTTAAATATGGGTTGTCGTAGTTTAAAGCGGTGATAAAGCCTAAAGACACTTTTCCTTGTTCAACATGGTATAAAAACCCACCACCTTCAGTGTGGTTATTCATCGGCCAGCCCAGTGTGTGAACGACTTTTCCTGGGTTTGATTTTTCATCATCAATTTGCCAGATTTCTTTAATGCCTAAACCATAATGTTGTGGGTCAGAGTCTGCATCTAAATTAAATTTTTCTATTAATTGTTTTCCTAAATGACCACGACAACCTTCTGAGAATATGGTGTGTTTGGCTAATAACTCGTAACCTGCTTCAAAGCTTCCTTTTTGCTCTCCTTTGTTATCAAGGCCCATGTCTTGGGTAATCACGCCTTTGACTTGACTTTTGTCATCGAATATTATTTCTGTTGCTGGAAAACCTGGAAAAATATTAATGCCCAGATTCTCTGCTTGTTCACCTAACCAACGGCACAAATTACCCAATGAAATGATATAGTTCCCATCATTTTTCATCGGACTAGGAATTAACATATGTGGCACTTTAATAGATTTTTCTTGAGAGCGAAAATAATAAAACTCATCATTGGTGACCGCAGTAGTCATCGGTGCGCCCAATTCTTTCCAGTTTGGAAACAATTCATTGAGTGCAGTAGGTTCTACAACCGCACCTGAAATAATGTGTGTGCCAATTTCGGAGCCTTTCTCAACCAAAGCAATTTGCCAGTCTTTGCCTTTCTCCTGTGAAATCTGTGCCAATTTGATTGCAGCTGATAAGCCAGATGGGCCGCCACCGACGATTATTACATCAAATTCCATCGATTCTCGTGTCATTAAATATTACTCTGCCATTTAAAAATGTTGTACATTATAACGACTTCTAGTGTGATTTGTCATTCAATCTGTTGATTCAATTAATAATTCAACACTCTCAACTGAACATTGCTAAATGTATTGACACTCGTTAAAATAGTGGATTTTTATCAACAACAAAAATTATGCCTATTTGGGAACCTAAAAAATCACAAATCAGTGAATTGAACATAACTAATTTCAAAACCATATTAATCATAATTATGACGTTGATATAAACAATTATAAGCAACTTCATGATTTTTCTATACATAGGTGTGAGGATTTTTGGGAAAGCCTGGTTGAATACTGTGAAATTGACTTTATCAATCCAGCCAGTCAAACTCTCAAGCAGACACCGCATAAAGTGGATACCAAATGGTTTGTTGGTGGCCACTTAAATTACGCGCAAAATATTTTAAAACACCGCAATAATAAAACAGCGATTGAATTTGAAGACGAAACAGGCAACAAGACTTCTATTACATACAACCAGTTATATACTCAGGTAGCTAAATTACAGTATTTTCTTATTAATCAAGGCATAGTCAAAGGCGATGTTGTGGCTGGATTCCTTCCAAATATAACCGAAACCATCATTGCCATGCTTGCCACTACATCCATTGGGGCTATTTGGACATCAACTTCACCGGACTTTGGATTTGAAGGCGTTGTAGATAGGTTTGGACAAGTCGAAGCAAAACTCATGTTCGTAGCAGATGGTTATTTTTATAACGGAAAAACCCATGGATGTATTAAAAAAGCTGAAACCATAGTCAGCAAAATCAAATCGATAGAAACAGTTGTGGTGATAAATTTTACTAACAACCAATGGATTAATGATAATTTTACCTCTTGGGATGCTGCCTTAAACAACAGCAATACATCGGTAAATTTTACAGCTGTAGATTTTGACCATCCTTTGTATATACTTTATTCATCAGGAACAACAGGAAAACCCAAGTGCATTGTGCATGGTACTGGAGGTATCTTACTGCAACACAAAAAGGAAATGGTTCTGCATGGCAATGTCAGTGAAAATGATAAATTATTTTACTTTACAACCTGTGGTTGGATGATGTGGAATTGGATGGTCTCTACATTAACCACTGGAGCGTCATTGTTTTTATACGATGGTTCACCTTTCTATCCAGATGGAAACCGTTTACTAGACTTAGTTGATAACAATGATATAACCCATTTCGGTACCAGTGCCAAATGGATCTCAGCCATAGAAAAAGCACATATAATTCCTAAAGCGGGTCGTAATTTTGACAAATTAACCACTGTTTTTTCTACAGGTTCACCATTGATGCCAGAAAATTATGATTACGTTTATGGCCAGTGGAAACAAGATGTTTGCTTGTCATCAATTTCTGGTGGCACCGATATTTGTTCCTGTTTTGCCTTAGGTAACCCAGCTCTTCCTGTTTATAAAGGCGAATTACAGTGCTTAGGATTGGGTTTAGATGTCGCTATATTAGATGATACAGGCCAACGTGTGTTTGATGAAGTGGGTGAACTCTCCTGCATGAACGCGTTTCCTGCCATGCCAGTTAAATTTTGGAATGATGCAGACAATACAAAATACAAAAATGCTTATTTTGATAAGTTTGACAACATTTGGTGTCATGGCGATTTGGCTAAGATTACCAAAAACAATGGATTAACCATTTATGGGCGCTCTGATGCAACACTTAATCCAGGTGGTGTGCGCATTGGTACAGCGGAAATTTACCGTCAAGTAGATAACATGTCAGAAGTGATTGAAAGCATAGCAGTTGGTCAAGACTGGGACAATGATGTCCGGGTGGTACTGTTTGTCATTCTGAATAATGGCATCATTCTGGATGATGATTTGGCAAAGAAAATTAAGACAACAATCAGAACCAATACAACACCCAGACATGTGCCTGCAAAAATCATACAAGTCACAGCCATCCCTAAAACATTGAGTGGAAAGATCGTTGAAATTGCCGTGCGTAATGTTATTCATCACAGAGCTGTAACCAATACAGATGCATTGGCCAATCCTGAGGCATTAGAACAGTATAAAAATTTACCAGAACTGAATCATTAACGGCCTTAATGATATTTTTCAAGGCAATATTTTAAAATTGTGACTCTATTAAACTGATAATGTAGATTATGAATAATAAAGTGTTATCATAGACTTACCTATAATTAATGAGACATTTTATACTTCATGGCACTGCATGCATTAAAAACCGATTACATGCTACGCGAATATCGAATAGAGAGATTACTTGGCGAAGGCGGCTTTGGACTCACTTATTTGGCATTCGATACAAATCTTGAGAAACAAGTCGCCATCAAAGAGTACATGCCCAGTGAGCATGCCGTTCGTAAAGACGATTCAAAAATAGTCGCAAAAAGCTCATCTTCAGAATCTGTATATGATTGGGGACTGAATGCCTTTTTAAATGAAGCCAAGACTCTTGCAAAATTTGAAGACTCTAATATCGTCAGAATTTACCGATTCTTTAAGGCCAATGGAACTGCCTATATTGTCATGGAATATTGTGAAGGTGGGTGTCTTGTAGACCAAGTTTCAAAAGAATCACACATGCCAGAAAAGCAATTAATGGAGATTATTTCTTCGTTAGTCCATGGGTTACAATTGGTTCATAATGATGGAATACTCCACAGGGATATAAAACCTGATAACATCATGTTTAGACTTGATGGTACCCCAGTTTTAATTGACTTCGGAGCTGCCAGACAGGCCATAGGGACAAAAAGTCGTAAAGTAACCACCATAATTACACCTGGTTATGCACCGTTAGAACAATACAGCAGCGAAGGAACAATTGGGCCATGGTCTGACATCTATTCACTAGCAGCAGTTGCGTATTTATGTCTGACTGGAAAAAAACCTCCTGATATCATGAACCGTTTACATGATGATACCATAGAAAAATTAAGTCTACGTAGCAATTCATCTGCCTTTTTAAAATCCATAGACAAAGGTTTAGAATTACAAGTAGATGACAGACCACAAAGCTTATCAGAATGGTCATCAACTTGGACTGATTTAGAATTTACAGAAAAAATTAAATCAAAAAAATGGCAACCCAGTCAAATTCCTATTTATGCCAGTAAATCAAGCAATATCAGTAGCAAAAAAAGTGACAGACCTATATCTGCTCGCACCAGTTTAGATCCTTATGAACAAACCAGAATAAACGTTAAGAGTGTAGAACTTAACAGAGAAAAGAAAAGCGGTACTGTAAAATTTTTAATGGTTATATTGGTATTGGGTATACTGTCTGTTGGAGGTTTTTTTGGTTATGATTTTTACTTAAAATACCAACAAGAACAGATTGAAATTGCTAATCAAAAAGAGCAAGACCTACTACTTATGCAACAGCAAGAACAACAACAGCGTGATTTAACCCTACAAGTTCAACAAATATTAAACAAACTCAACTATAAAGTCTCTGAAAGTGGGGAACTAGATACCAGGACTCTCGAAAGCATTAAATTGTTTGAAAAGAAAAGACAAATGATAGTCACAGGCGTTGTTGATGCTCCACTTTTAAAAGAGTTACTCAAGGAGCTTAACAGTGGTGATGAAAAAGCTTGGAAAGATGCACTCAGCCTTAACACAATCAAAGGTTACCAAGATTACCAATTGAATCACCCCAATGGTTTATATATAGGCCAAGTTCCAGACTTGATAGCAGAAATTAAATCAGTTGAACAAACCAAGAGCGATTTATTAATAATTCAGAAACAAGAAGAAGAGCAAGCCATTGCTCTTACTGTTCAACAAGAACAAGATAAACTGAATCGTATATACGCAGAAAAGAAAAAACTCAACCAAGACATTCAGTTGGCTTTAAAGAAATTAAAATTTAAAGACATAAAAACGGACGGAGATTTAGACAGAGCATCTAAAAATGCAATAAAGGCCTATCAAAAACTAAAAAATCTTGAGCAAAATGGGTTACCAACCAAGACCATTCTGTTTTTATTGAATTCAGAAGAAAAATGGCCAGGTAGACAGGATGGCGAAACTTTTTCTGATTGTGAGGATTGTCCTAAAATGATAGTTATTGGCGCTGGCAATTACATGATGGGCAGCAATACTGGAAAAGCCAATGAAAAACCCCCACACAATGTCACAATATCTGAGTTTATCATTAGTGAAACAGAAGTGACTTTTGCTCAATGGAATGCCTGCTTAGCTGACAAAGTATGTACACATATTCCTGTTAATGATGGATTAATTAGAGACAACCAAGCCGTTATGCGCGTCAATATGGATGATATCAATCAATACTTAAAATGGCTAAATGACAAATATTCTAGAAAATATCGGTTGCCATCAGAAGCAGAATGGGAATATGCTGCCAGAGCAGGAACAACAACCGTTTATAGTTGGGGAGATGATGTCGGAAACAACAATGCCAGTTGTATTGGGTGTACCACAGGTGTTGATAACAATATCATTAACGCAGTTAAAAACTATTCACCTAACGCCTTTGGATTGTATGATATGCATGGCAATGTCTGGGAATGGACAGCCGATTGTTGGCATGTGAATTACTTTGGTGCACCCTCTGATAATCTGCCATGGGAGCCAAATGGCTGTACACAATTTACAGTCCGAGGCGGCAGTGGCGGCAACATGCCAGAAGACCTCACTTCTACTAGCCGTGGTTTAATGAAAGATGATACCAGACTCAATAGTGTTGGTTTTCGTGTAGCCATGGATTCAGATTAACTATTAACAATAAAGATTTTCTTTTACACAATTAAAAGA
>OJDV01000213.1_pt1 | contig 22475 bp, 17 predicted proteins | sample 1592911 | NCBI WGS metagenome assembly OJDV01 (sample SAMN05416860, study PRJEB24817) | seawater metagenome | isolation source: Sea water | place: Canada:Atlantic | collected 2013-11 | reverse complement strand
GAGATTTCTGCCTGTCTCGTGGGCTCGGAGATGTGTATAAGAGACAGAATTCAAACTTAACTATTGAAGCTATAATTGAAAACCTTGATATTAAGCAAAAAGTGTTTTCAGAATTAGAAACGTATGTAGCAGATGATTGTATCATCGCATCAAATACATCTAGTTTGTCAATTGCATCAATAGCAGCTTCGCTTCAGAAACCTGAGCGTTGTATCGGAATTCATTTTTTCAATCCAGCACCTTTAATGAAGTTGGTTGAGGTGATTCCTGCAATTCAAACATCAGATGCAGTTTTAGAAAAATCAATACAAACGATTTCCGATTGGAAAAAAGTGGTTGCTGTAGCAAAAGATACTCCTGGTTTTATTGTCAATAGAGTTGCAAGACCATTTTATGGAGAGGCATTAAGAATTTATGAAGAAGGAATTGCTGATTTTGCAACTATCGATTGGAGTTTAAAAACAATTGGAGGTTTCAGAATGGGACCATTTGAATTGATGGATTTTATTGGAAATGATGTAAACTATACAGTAACAGAAACCGTGTTCACTGCTTTCTATTTCGATCCAAGATATAAACCAGCATTTACGCAAAAACGTTTTGCAGAAGCAGGTTATTTAGGTCGTAAATCTGGAAAAGGCTATTATAACTATGATGAAAATGGAAAAATAGTACCACGTCATTCTAAAATGATTTCAGAAACTCAAAAGATGAAGATTGGGGAACAAATTTTTAATCGTGTGTTAGTGATGTTAATTAACGAAGCTGCAGATGCTCTATTTTTAAATGTTGCAACAGCTGAAGACATTGATAATGCCATGACTAAAGGTGTGAATTATCCAAAAGGATTATTGGCTTGGGCTGATGAAAAAGGAATCGATTGGTGTCTGTCCCAATTAGACAATCTTTATAATGAGTATCACGAAGATAGGTACCGTTGTAGTCCATTATTACGTAAAATGAACAAGGCAAATAACACGTTCTTTTAGATGAAAGGAGAACAAATTCCATATAAAATGTTAAGTCAAGATGCCTTTAGCCAATGGTTAGGTATTGAGATTTTAGAATGTGAAATTGGTCGCTGTAAAGTGGCCATGACTATCAGAAAGGACATGCTTAATAGCATGAATAAAGCGCATGGAGGAGTAAGCTATTCATTAGCAGATACAGCATTTGGTTTTGCAGCTAATACGCATGGTAAATTTGCAGTGTCTATAGAAACGAGCATCAATCATATTGAAGCTCTAGATGAAGGTGATTATTTGGTGGCAGAATCTGTAATAGAAAAAGTAAAGAATAAATTAGGGTTCAATATTATTGAAGTGAAACGTGGTGACGAATTAGTAGCCTTATTTAAAGGCATTGTATATAGAACTCAAAAAGATTGGGAAGAATAAATAATAGCATATGAAAGAAGCATACATTATTGACGGAATTAGAACTCCAATAGGAAACTACAAAGGAACACTATCAACTGTTCGTACAGATGATTTAGGAGCTTTAGTCATTTCAGAAGTTGTAAAACGAAATCCTAACATTCCAAAAGAAGCTTATGATGATGTCATTATGGGTTGTGCAAATCAAGCTGGTGAAGATAATCGTAACGTCGCAAGAATGTCATCCTTATTAGCTGGATTACCATTTACGGTTCCTGGAGAAACGGTTAACAGACTTTGTAGTTCAGGATTGTCTGCGATTATACATGCTAATCGTGCGATTAAAGCTGGAGATGGAGATGTATTCATTTCTGGAGGTGTTGAAAATATGACACGCGGACCATACGTCATTGCAAAACCTTCAACTGGATTTGGAGGTGATGCAAAAATGTATGATTCAACTTTCGGATGGCGTTTTATCAATCCAAAAATGCAAGAATTGTATGGAACGGATGGTATGGGAAATACAGCTGAAAACTTAGTTGAAAAGTATGCTATTACAAGACTAGATCAAGATAAGTTTGCGTTTTGGAGTCAAATGAAAGCTACAAAAGCACAAGAAAGTGGTAGACTAGCAAAAGAAATTGTAACTGTCGAAATTCCGCAACGAAAAAAAGATCCCATTCTGTTTTCAAAAGATGAGTTCGTAAAACCAACAACATCTTTAGATGTTTTAGGAAAATTAAGACCAGCTTTCAAGAAAGAAGGTGGAAGCGTAACTGCAGGAAATTCTTCTGGATTAAATGATGGTGCAGCAGCTACGATTATCGCATCAGAAGATGCAGTAAAAAAATACAACCTAAAACCATTAGCTAGAATTGTAAGTTCAGCTGTAGTTGGAGTAGAGCCAAGAATTATGGGAATTGGTCCAGTTCAAGCATCTAATAAAGCTTTAGAAAAGGCCCAATTGACAATGGATGATATGGATGTTATTGAATTAAATGAAGCTTTTGCAGCTCAAGCATTAGCATGTACTAGAGCTTGGGGATTGGCTGATGATGACCCTAGATTAAATCCAAATGGAGGCGCTATTGCTATTGGACATCCACTCGGAGTTACAGGAGCAAGAGTTGCGTATTCAGCAGCGTTGGAATTACATGAACAAAATAAAAGATATGCATTGATTACAATGTGTATAGGTGTCGGTCAAGGATATGCTTGTGTGATTGAAAGAGTATAAGGTTTGTTATTTATACTTGATACAGATCCAATATAAAGTAAAAACATGAATAAACTATTAATTATAATTCTACTGGGTTTTATCTCCTTTGGTACTGTAAGTAAAGCAAAGTACTTTGAAGGGGTTGTTGAATATGACTTGTCTTATAAACCAATTCATAAAAATTCAGCCATTGATTACCTCGAACAAAATTATGGTGTAAAAGAGTTTTTGTATTATAAAAATGGATTTTATAAGAGAGTTAAATTAAATAAAGAAGGAGATACCGTAAGTGTTATCATTCATAATCCACAACTAAAGAAGATTTATGGAAGTCATGTATCCACAGGAGATACAATTATGACGTACTCAACTTTAGAGAATGTTATGAAATCGTTTAACATGAAGGAGTTGAAAAAGACGGTTGTTAATGGAAAGAAAGTTAATGGAGTTGAATTACACCTCGAATTGAAAGATGAATTTGTTTTTGATGAATATAGATCGCAAAACACAAAATATTACTTTTCTAAGAAATATAAAATCGATCCTAATAATCATAAAGATCAAAAGGACGGTTTTTATAATGAATTGGTGAATTCATACCCTTATTTGGTTTTAAAAATGATATTGAATGATGGATATATAAAGGAAGAAACTAAAGTGTTTACCAAAATTGAAAGAAAAGCAATAGATGATAATACTTTTGTAATTGATGATTCAAAACCAATTAAAGAGATATGAAAACAGAAAGAACAGGTTTAATTTTATACGTAAAAGAATACAAGAAATGTGTCCTTTTTTATGATGAAGTTTTAAACCTCTCTATCTTATTTCAGAATGAAGAATTAACTTGTTTTGATTTTTACGGAACATACCTTATGGTTGAAAAGGAAGATAGACCTGAATATTTAGAAGGAGGTTCCGAAATAAAAAATTATAGCTGTTTAAGAATTAATGTAGATGATGTTAAATCAATCGCTGAAGAACTAAAAAAGCAAAACATTAAAGTAGATTATCAAGAACATACTTGGGGAAAAGTAGCAAAATTTAAAGATCCTAATGGAAATTTAATCGCTTTTAAAGATGAAGAAAGTTTTGCTAAACAAATAGAAGATTATAAAAAGTAATATGAATAAGATTCAACATTACGTTCAAGGAAACTGGACAACAGGAAAAGAAGAAGGAACACCAATTTTAGATGCAGTTACTGGTGAAGCATTCACTAGCGTAGCCATTGAAGGATTAGATATTCCTGAAATTTTGAACTACGGAAGAACTAAAGGAGGAGAACAACTTCGAAAAATGACGTTTCAAGAGCGCGGAAACATGCTCAAAAAATTAGCCATGTATCTTACCAAAAGAAAAGATGCATTTTATGAATTGAGTTACAGAACTGGAGCAACCAAAGTAGATAGCTGGATAGATATTGAAGGTGGTTTTGGGAATTTATTTGCCAATGCATCTTTAAGAAAGTTGTTTCCTAACCAACCTTATCACGTTGAAGGTGATGCTATCGATTTGTCGCGTGGTGGACGCTTTATGGCACATCATATCATGGTGCCTAAAAAAGGTGTTGCTGTGCATATTAATGCCTTTAATTTCCCCGTTTGGGGAATGTTAGAAAAGTGTGCTGTCAATTGGATGGCTGGAGTTCCTGCTGTAGTTTTACCAGCACCTTCATCATCTTATCTAGCTGAAGCTGTAGCAAGAGAAATCGTAGCTTCCGGTATTTTACCAGAAGGTGCATTACAAATTATAAACGGAACTGTTAAAACCATATTGGATACTGTAGAATCTCAAGATGTGGTAACCTTTACAGGTTCTGCGGCTACTGGACGTTTATTAAAAGCACATCCAAGATTAATTCAAGAATCTGTTCCTTTTACTATGGAAGCTGATTCTTTAAATGCTTCTATTTTAGGCGAAGATGCAGTGCCTGGAACACCAGAATTTAATTTGTTTATTAAAGAAGTTCGAAAAGAAATGACCGTTAAAGCTGGACAAAAATGTACAGCGATTAGACGAATTATTGTTCCTGAGAATTTAGTTGAAGATGTTCAAATTGCACTAGGAAAAGCCTTAGACAAAATTACAATAGGTGATCCAAGACTAAAAGAAGTAAGAATGGGATCGCTTGTAAGTCATCAACAAGTGCAAGCCGTTAGGGATTCGATAAACGATTTGTCGAAAGAAGCACAAATCGTTTATGGTGATTTAGATAAAATTAAAACCATAGGAGCTGATGCTAAAAAAGGAGCGTTTATTAGTCCGATTTTATTTAGAGCAGACAATCCATTTGAGAATTCTGTGATTCATGAGCGTGAAGCTTTCGGACCAGTAAGCACAATAATGCCTTACAAGAATTTAGACGAAGCTATTCTTTTAGCACAAATGGGTAAAGGATCGTTAGTGTCTTCAATAGTAACTAATGACGATAAAATTGCTAAAGAGTATGTCGTTAATGCTGCAAGTCATCATGGAAGAATATTAGTACTTAACAGAGAAAGTGCTAAAGAAAGTACAGGACATGGTTCTCCTTTACCATACTTAGTTCATGGTGGTCCAGGACGTGCTGGAGGTGGTGAAGAAATGGGTGGAATGCGAGGTATTAAACATTATCTGCAACGTACAGCAATTCAAGGTTCTCCAACTACAATCACAGAAATTACTGGTATTTACCAGCAAAACGCAAAATATAAGGAAGCAGAACAGCATCCATTTAAGTACCATTGGGAAGATATCCAACCAGGCATGTCGCTTAAAACACACAAGCGCACTTTTACTGATACTGATATTATCAACTTTGCGAATTTGACTTGGGATCATTTTTATGCACATACAGATATTACATCGTTAGACGGAAGTATTTTCGAAAAGAGAACAGCTCATGGCTATTTCATTATTTCAGCAGCAGCAGGTTTATTCGTCTATCCTAATAAAGGACCTGTGGCAGCAAATTATGGATTAGAAGATTGTCGTTTTCTGCGTCCATTGTATCACAATGATACAGTTTATGTTCGATTAACATGTAAGCAAAAAGTGGATCGTGATGTGGCTTCCGCTGAACATCCTAGTGGTATAGTAAAATGGTATGTTGAAGTTTTTGATGCTGAAGATGAATTAGTAGCGATTGCAACGATTCTAACAATGGTTCAAAAGAAACAAGAGGTCTTTACTGAAATGACAGAAGATAAAATTGATGAATTATTATCACAATTAAAACCAGAAATGAAACCTAAATGGGGAATCATGACGCCTCAATACATGATTGAACATTTAGAGTATACCTATAAAATTGCTTCAGGTGAAATTCAAGATTTTCAAGTAGCAACTCCTGAGAAAATTTTAGAAAAAGTTCATAATAGTCTTTATAACTATGATAAATTTCCGAAGAATTCAAATTTCCCATTGCTGGAAAAAGATACTTTAGATAAGCTGAACCATGCAGATTTAGATACAGCTATTAGTCAGTTTAAAGAACAAAGAGAAAAGTATATTGAATATTTTAAAGAAAATCCAGAAGCTAAATTGAAAAATTTAGTATTCGGAGATTTGAACAAATATGAATCGTATTTATTAGAACGAAAACATTTAAATCATCACTTTGAACAATTTGGATTAATATAATTATGACACAACCATACGTAAAAATAGACATAGAAAACGAAGTAGGATACATTGAGTTTTTTCATCCTGCTCATAACTCTTTGCCTGGAGATGTTTTAGCAAAACTAGCTCAAACTATAACTGAAGCTGGAGAAAATACTGCGATTAAAGTTATTGTTTTAAAAAGTGGAGGTGATAGAACCTTTTGCGCTGGAGCAAGCTTTAAGGAACTCATCAACATTAATGATGCGGCCACAGGAAAAGTATTCTTTTCTGGTTTTGCAAATGTGATTAATGCTATGCGGAAATGTCCAAAATTTATCATTGGACGAATACAAGGAAAAACTGTAGGAGGAGGAGTAGGATTAGCTGCTTCAACCGATTATTGTATAGGAACAAAATTCGCAGCTATAAAATTGAGTGAATTAAATATTGGTATTGGACCATTCGTTGTTGGGCCAGCCATTGAACGCAAAATAGGATTAAGCGCGATGTCTCAAATTGCCATTGATGCGAATTCTTTTTATCCCGCAGAATGGGCAAAACAAAAAGGCTTATTTACACATGTTCATGAATCAACAGAAGACTTAGACGATGCTGTTAAGGAAACTGCTGAGCATTTATGTACGTACAACACTGATGCGATGACCGAAATGAAAAAAGTATTCTGGAAAGGTACTGATGATTGGGATGAGCTATTAGCAGAACGAGCACAAACAAGTGGGAGATTAGTGTTGTCTGATTTTACAAAAGAAAAATTAAAAGGATTTAAATAAAAATGGTTTACAGTTTTAAAGGTTATACACCTGTTGTTCACGAAAGTAGTTTTGTGCATCCTCTTGCTGCAGTAACTGGGAATGTTATTATAGGTAAAAACTGTTACATAGGTCCAGGTGCAGCGATTCGCGGAGATTGGGGACAAATCATTTTAGAAGATGGTGTAAATGTCCAAGAAAATTGTACAGTGCACATGTTTCCTGGAAAATCAATTACACTTAAAGAAAGTGCACATGTTGGACATGGAGCCATTATTCATGGAGCTAATTTGGGTAGAAATTGTTTGATTGGAATGAATACCGTTATCATGGATGATGCCGAAATTGGAGACGAAAGTATTGTTGGAGCAATGGCATTCGTTAAAGCAGAAACTAAAATTCCAAAACGTAGTTTAGTCGTTGGAAATCCAGCAAAAGTGATTAAAGTAGTTAGTGATGATATGATTGCTTGGAAAACCAAAGGCACACAATTGTACCAACAATTACCTACTGATTGTCATGAGAGTTTAAAAGAAGTAGAGCCTTTAAGAGAGGTTCCTGAAAATATGAGAATTCAAGAAGATGTTTATAAAACGCTTCGTGATTTTATGAAAAAATAACTATGTCAAAAGTAGAATTTAAAATGCCCAGATTGGGTGAAAGTATCACAGAAGCAGCCATTATTACATGGTTTAAAAATGTTGGTGATACTATAGAAGAAGATGAGATGCTTTTAGAAGTTGCTACAGATAAAGTAGATTCTGAAGTGCCTTCAAATGTTTCGGGAGTTATCGAAGAGATTTTATATGATGCCAATGCTGTTATTAAAATAGGAGAAACGATTGCAATAATAAATGCGGATGGAAAAACGTCCACATCTAATAAAGTAAATAACAAACCTGAGCAGGTTAAGAAAGAAAAACCGAAAGCTACAAAAAAACCAAAGCCGAGTCCAGTCTCTTCCGCTGACCAATTTAGTGTGTCAAATTCGAATGCGTTCTTTTCACCTTTAATAATAAAAATAGCTAAAGAGCAACATATTAGTTTTGAAGAATTAGCAAGAATTCCAGCTACTGGTCATGACAATCGTTTGCGTAAAAGTGATGTTTTTCAATATATAGAAGAAGGCAGGCCATATAAATTTGCTCAAGCTGTTGCTCCACAAGATCCAACAGCATATCGTATTCCGCAATTAAAATTTGACAAAGGAAAAGGCAAAGTTATTGAGATGGACAGAATGCGACTAATGATTGCTGACCACATGGTGTATTCAAAACATACATCACCACACGTTACGGCTTATGTTGAAGCTGATTTGACCAATATGGTTAATTGGAGAAATGCGAACAAAGTTGCTTTTCAAGAAAAACATGGAGAACGTTTAACGTTTACACCTCTATTTGTTGAAGCTGTTGCAAAAGCGGTAAAAGATTTTCCAAATATCAATGCATCAGTCGATGGTAAAAATATTATTGTCAAAGAGGATATAAATATTGGTATGGCGACTGCCTTGCCTAGCGGGAATTTAATTGTCCCAGTAGTTAGAAATGCCGATTCAAAAGATTTGAAAGGCCTGGCTACAGACGTAAACGAACTCGCTAAAAAAGCTAGAGAAAATAATTTAAAAGCTGACGATATCCAAGGAGGTACTTTCACGATTTCTAATGTTGGAACCTTTGGAAGTGTCATGGGAACACCAATCATTAATCAGCCTGAAGTAGCCATTTTAGCTTTAGGAATTATAAAAAAGAGACCAGAAGTTATAACAACAGATAAAGGTGATGAAATTGCTATTAGAAGTATGATGTACTTATCCTTATCATTTGATCATAGAGTCGTTGATGGATTTCTTGGTGGAAGCTTTGTACGTCGCGTTGCAGATTACTTTGAACAATTTGATATAAATAGAAAAATATAAATAAAGAGTTACTTGTTCTACAGGATTTACTATGAATAAAGATATATTAAAAAAAGGGTTTTCTAAACTGTGTACAGCCAAAGCAATGGCAGAATTATATGAAGCTAATTTCAAACAAGTTTCAAAGTATGTGCACGCTACATCTAGAGGTCATGAAGCGATTCAAATTGCTTTAGGAATGCAATTATTACCTCAAGATTATGCCTTTCCGTATTATAGAGATGATGCTATGTTATTATCATTTGGCGTAGAACCTTATGATTTAATGTTACAATTATTGGCAAAAAAAGAAGACCCCTTTTCTGGAGGAAGAACTTATTATTGTCATCCAAGTTTAAAGGATGATGATAAGCCGAAAATCCCTCATCAGTCTTCTGCAACTGGTATGCAGGCTATTCCTGCTACAGGTGTTGCGATGGGAATGCAGTACAAAGAACTCCAAAGTTTAGATGATAAAACACTCAAAGATTTGCCATTTGTGGTTTGTAGTTTGGGTGATGCATCGGTAACCGAAGGTGAAATTGCAGAAGCCTTTCAAATGGCTGCTTTAAAGCAAATGCCTATTCTGTATTTAGTGCAAGATAATGGTTGGGATATTTCTGCTAATGCTGCAGAAACAAGAGCACAAAATGCATTTGAATACGCACAAGGATTCCATGGTTTAGAAGCAATTTCTATTGATGGAGCCAACTTTATTGAAAGTTATGAAGCTGTTGAAACAGTAATCGCAACCATTCGAAAAGAAAGACGACCGTTTTTAGTACATGCAAAAGTTCCATTATTAAATCACCATACATCTGGTGTCCGAATGGAATGGTATCGAGATGATTTAGAAGAAGCTAGATCTCGTGATCCATATCCTGTTTTAAAACAACAATTATTAGATAATGGATTTACTTCTGAAGATGTTGATTCTATAGAAAAATCAGCGAAAGCGAAAGTGGAAAGTGATTTTAAAGAAGCGCTAAAAGCTGAAGACCCAAAACCTGAAGATTTATTTACACATGATTTTGTGCCAACACCTATCACTGAAGAAAAAGGAATTCGGTCTCCCGAAGGTGCAGATAAAGTTGTTATGGTAGATTGTGCCTTGTTTGCCGTTGAAGAACTCATGAAAAAACACAAAGAGTGTTTGCTTTACGGACAAGATGTTGGAGGTCGATTAGGTGGTGTATTTAGAGAAGCTGCTACATTAGCTCAAAAATTTGGCGATGACAGAGTATTCAATACGCCAATTCAAGAAGCATTTATTGTAGGTTCGACTGTAGGAATGAGTGCAGTTGGATTAAAACCCATTGTTGAGGTTCAGTTTGCTGACTATATTTGGCCTGGACTTAATCAGTTATTCACCGAAGTGAGTCGAAGTTGTTATCTCTCTAACGGCAAATGGCCAGTGAGTATGATTCTTCGTGTACCTATTGGAGCTTACGGAAGTGGTGGACCATATCATTCATCTTCTGTAGAAAGTGTGATAACTAACATCCGCGGAATTAAAATTGCTTATCCAAGTAATGGAGCCGATTTAAAAGGTTTGATGAAAGCAGCTTATTATGATCCTAATCCAGTTGTGATTTTAGAACATAAAGGATTGTATTGGTCAAAAGTACCTGGAACATTAACTGCAACGTCTGTTGAACCTTCTGAAGATTATGTTTTGCCTTTTGGAAAAGCTTGGGTTTTACAAGAAATATGGAAGCAAGACGATTTAGAAACCTTGACAATTGTCACTTATGGGATGGGAGTCCATTGGGCTTATAATGCGTCTGGAGAATTAGGAATGCGTGATCAAATTGAGATTATAGATTTAAGAACTTTGTATCCTTTAGATGAAGACACTATTATGGCATCGGTTAAGAAGACTGGAAAGTGTTTGGTAGTAACGGAAGAGCCATCTAATAATAGCTTTGCAAGAGCTCTTGCCGGAAAAATTCAGGAAGAATGTTTTAAATTCCTTGATGCTCCTGTCATGACTATTGGTAGTGAAAACATGCCTGCAATTCCATTAAATTCAACTTTAGAGCAGACGATGATTCCTTCAACAGAAAAAGTAATGGCGAAAATTGAAGACCTTTTTAGTTACTAGCTTTTTGTATCTTTCAATTCACTAAAATTATTTCATGTATACAAAGAGAATATTTCCGGTTATAGGAGTTTTAAAATGGACACGTCGCCATATTTTCCTGTTTTTTATCTTAGCAACTATTCCTGTTGTTTTATTTGATCTTGTTGGATTAAAGTGGTTGCATTTGCCTTGGCTACCTTTAGGGGTTTTAGGTACTGCAGTAGCATTTATAGTTAGTTTTAAAAATAATGCATCTTATGATCGTCTTTGGGAAGCACGTAAAATTTGGGGAGGTATTGTTAATACATCTCGCTCCTGGACCATCATGGTTAAAGATTTTATTACCAATACACATGCATCGTCTAAATTAAGTGATATCGAATTACAATCCATAAAGCGAGAGCTTGTTCATCGTCATATAGCTTGGTTAACTGCTTTACGTTACATGTTAAGACAAGATAAACCTTGGGAAATGCATCTTAAGGAGAAGCGATCTAGAAGAGAATTTAAAGAAGCTCATTATCGAGTTTGTGAAGATGAAACCCCAATTGAAGACGTTATTAAAGGTTATATTTCAGAAGAAGAATATAAAGAAATATTTGCTAAAGGCAATAAAGCTTCTCAATTACTTGGAGTACAATCTAGACGTCTTAAAGAATTGATGAATGATGGCTTGATTGAGGATTTTAGACATATGGAAATGGCTAATGTGTTAGTCGAATTTTATACACTACAAGGAAAAAGTGAGCGGATCAAAAACTTCCCTTACCCAAGGCAGTTTGCAACGCTAAACTATATGTTTGTTTGGGTTTTTATCATTCTTTTACCCTTTGGTATCATGCAAGAATTTGAATCTATAGGTGAACACATTGTTGGTGATTTGGTAAATCATGTATCTCACACATCTACCTTACATCGCATTCAGGAATTCATAGCGCTTCATTTTGTTTGGTTTTCAATACCGTTTAGTGCATTATTAGCTTGGGTGTTTCATACAATGGAGGCTATTGGAGAGAATACTGAAAACCCTTTTGAAGGTGGACCAAATGATATTCCAATAACAGATATGAGTAGAGGAATTGAAATAGACATAAGACAACTTATTGATGACACAGATATACCAGAGCCTTACGTCTGGAAGAATGATATTGTGATGTAATAATTTTATTTAGCGTTTTGACTGTATGTGTTTTAAGTGTTTTAATTTTTTGTATATTTAGCTAATAAATTTATTTAATTATATTATGAAAAAAAATATTTTACTTATTGCCGCAGCTTTGTTTTTATTTCTGGGTAATCAATCTGTAACTGCTCAGACAAAAATTAAAAAAGAAGTACAATCTAGTAGTGCTGAAAAAATTGAAGTTACTGCAAAAGAGAAGACAACGAGTTTAATTCGTTCTTTAAGTTTGACTAAAGATCAACAAGATCAGGTTTATAAACTTTTTAGAAAAGTAGAAGGAAAAATGAGTTCTACTAGTAATGTTAAAGATGCGAAAGAGAAAGAAGCTATACAAACTAAAATGGATAAGTATGTTATGGCTTCGATGAAACGAATCTTAAAAGAAGAACAATTTAAGAAGTATGTAGAAAACGCTAAAGATCTTTAGATCTTTAATCAATTGAAAAAACGAACAATCGATTACTCTTAGTAACTGATTGTTCGTTTTTTTTATACGTTGTATTCGGATAATGGCTTTGTGAATTTCTCTGGATTTGCAGCCAAGTGATATCTAGGGTCGTCAATATCTTCAACAATTACTTCTTTAAATTTAGGATTTCCCTTATATAGTAATATTTTACAGTCTTCACTTAGATGCCTCAGCTTTATTGATTTGCCTTCAGCTTCATATTTGCTCACTAAATTAAAAATAGCTTCTAAAGCAGAATGGTCACTTACTCTAGATTCAATAAAATCTATCTCAATATTCTGTGGGTCACTCTTTACATCAAATTTTGAATTGAAATTTTGGATAGACCCAAAGAAAAGCGGTCCCCAAATCTCATATGTTTTAGTACCATCTGCTTGAATTCGTTTACGAGCTCTAATCATAGTAGCATTTTTCCACGCAAAAACTAACGCTGAAATAATAACACCAGCAATTACAGCTACTGCTAAGTCCTTCCATACAGTAATAGCAGACACAGCAATTAAAACAATAGCATCAGATATTGGTATTTTTCTAATAATTCGAAAACTACTCCAAGCAAAAGTTCCAATAACAACCATAAACATTACTCCTATAAGAGCTGCAATTGGAATCTGTTCTATCAAAGGAGCACCAAAGAGTACAAAACATAATAAAGCTATAGCTGCAATAGCTCCAGATAACCTTCCACGACCACCAGAATCTATATTTATTATTGATTGACCAATCATAGCACATCCACCCATTCCTCCAAATAGTCCATTTAGCATATTAGCACCACCTTGAGCGATACATTCTCTATTACCATTTCCTCTAGTTTCTGTCATTTCATCAATAAGGTTTAACGTCATTAATGATTCAATTAAACCAATTGCTGCAAGTACAAATGCTGTTGGTAGAATAGTACTTAGAAAGTGGCCATCAAGTGTTCCGAATAAACCAAAAATTTGATCTTGAAACGTTGGTAAGTTTCCTTCTAAACCTTCTCCTCCTTTTTCAACGATAAAAGAACCTACAGTACTCATTTCTATACCTCCAAAAATTGTAATACATGCCACAACAATTATAGCTACTAAAGCCGCAGGAACCTTTTTTGTAAGCTTAGGTAAGCCATACATGATTCCCATCGTTAATCCTATAAAGCCCATCATTTTCCAGAATGATACATTAGAAAATAATGATGAAAACCATTCAGTTGTGTTTGACCAAATAGAGATGTCTTTAGGAACTGCATTTGGAAACATTCCAAGTTGTGAAAGAAAGATAACAATCGCTAGGCCATTAACAAACCCCATCATTACTGGATGTGGTATGAGTCTAACAAACTTACCTAACTTAAAAACACCAGCTAATATTTGAATACCACCTACAAACAATAAGGTGATAAATAACCATTGAAGACCTAGGCTTTCTATTGGAGTTTCAAGATTTATACCTACTTCATTTCCTTTTTGAATTAAATATACCATTACAACTGCCATTGCTCCAGTTGCTCCAGAAATCATTCCAGGTCGTCCACCAAAAAGAGCAGTTACAATACCCATCATAAATGCGCCATACAATCCTACTAATGGATCTATACCAGCGACAAATGCAAAAGCAACGGCTTCAGGAACTAGCGCTAATGCTACCGTAAGACCTGAAAGAATATCATTTTTCGGGTTCTGGGTAAAGTTTTTTCTTGTGGTTTGACCTAATATCATATTACTTGCTCTTAAAAGTCGGCAAATATAGGCTTTTATAAATGAAGCTAAAACTCATGCTGTAAAACAAACAAGCATCAATATTATATTGATGCTTGTTAAAATGTAAATTATGTAGTTTATTGTTTTTCTTCTGGAGGATATTTTTCCATTATTTTCATTACAAATTCTTTGATTTGTTCTTCTTTTTTATCCATTTTTTTAGAAATAAGACCAGTTCCCATACCTTGCCATATAAGTTGTTTGTTTTCCATATCAATTAGGTCAATAAATAAAGTGCCTTCAGATCTTACAGAAACCTGTGGTTGGTTATTAAAACCCCAACCCCAACCTGGACCAAAGCCTCCCCAGCCCCAGCCACCCATTCCCCAAGCATTATTGTATACATCAACGCGTTGTTGTGATTTGGTGAAAATACTTATAAGCATATCTGGATTTTCAGATTTTGTAAAACCTTTTGCTAATAATTCTGCTTCAATAGCACGTAATATTCTACGTTTGTCTAAATCGCTAATTTCAGCTTTGTCTATTCCTGTTTTAAAGAACGCAAAGGTTTTATAGGAATTAAAATCGGCTTCTTTATCATAATCAGCAGCGACTTTTATGGAACTACAAGATGAAATAATTAGTGCTATAATTAGTAACGGTAAATTTTTTAATAATTTTTTCATGGCAATTGTTTTTTTATAACGAGTCTAGTAAATCTTCATCAACTAAGTTTGGAAGTGTTACTTTTAAATTAGGTTCACTTTCCATTGCACGTTTTATAGCAAATACAGCACCTTCATTTCTTGCCCAATTTCGTCTAGCAATTCCGTTATTTACATCCCAGAAGAGCATAGATTTTAAACGTTTTTCTGCATCAATACTACCATCAAGAACCATACCAAATCCGCCATTTATAACTTCTCCCCAACCAACGCCTCCACCATTATGAATGCTTACCCAAGTTGCTCCTCTAAAACTATCTCCAATTACATTATGTATAGCCATGTCTGCTGTGAAACGAGAGCCATCATAAATATTACTTGTCTCACGATAAGGAGAATCTGTTCCAGAAACATCGTGATGATCTCTCCCTAGAATAACAGTTCCTATGAGTCCGTTTTTTATAGCATTGTTGAAAGCTTCGGCGATTTTCATCCTACCTTCCGCATCAGCATATAAAATCCTTGCTTGTGAACCAACAACCAATTTGTTTTCTTGAGCGCCTTTAATCCATTGGATATTATCTGCCATTTGCTGCTGAATCTCATTAGGAGCGTTTCTTTTTAGCTCTTCTAATACTTCACATGCAATTGCATCTGTCTTTGATAAATCTTCAGTTTTTCCAGAAGCACAAACCCATCTAAACGGTCCAAAACCATAATCAAAACACATAGGTCCCATAATATCTTGGACATAACTAGGGTATTTAAAGTCAATACCATTTTCTGCCATGATATCTGCACCAGCTCTCGATGCTTCTAGTAGAAAGGCATTTCCATAATCAAAAAAGTAAGTGCCTTTGGCTGTGTGTTTATTTATTGCAGTTGCGTGGCGACGTAAAGTTTCTTGAACTTTTTCTTTAAATAGTTCCGGATTATTTGCCATCATATCATTTGCATCTTCAAATGCCATGTCAGTAGGATAGTAACCTCCAGCCCAAGGATTATGTAGCGAAGTTTGATCACTTCCTAAATCGATATGAACATTTGCTTCGTCAAATTTTTCCCAAACATCAACAATGTTTCCTAAGTATGCTATAGAAATAGTTTCCTTTTCAGCTTTAGCTTTATTAACTCGAGAAACAAGTTCATCTAAATCTGCAATTTTTTCATCAATCCAACCTTGATCTAATCTAACTTGGGTGATTTTTGGGTTTACTTCGGCGCAAACAGTTATACAGCCAGCTATATTGCCAGCTTTTGGTTGTGCTCCAGACATTCCACCTAGTCCAGAAGTGACGAAAAGGTTGCCTTTAGGTTCTTTTTTGATTTTTCTAAATCCGTTTAATACGGTTATTGTTGTTCCGTGTACAATTCCTTGTGGACCAATATACATATAGCTTCCAGCAGTCATTTGTCCGTATTGAGTTACGCCTAAAGCATTGAATTTTTCCCAATCATCTGGTTTAGAATAATTAGGTATCATCATACCATTTGTGACTACTACTCTTGGAGCATTTTTATGACTTGGAAACAATCCCATTGGATGTCCAGAATACATAACAAGTGTTTGCTCATCATTCATTTCTGAAAGATATTTCATTGTCAAACGATATTGTGCCCAATTTGAAAACACACCACCATTTCCTCCATAGGTAATTAATTCATGCGGATGTTGCGCAACTGCATAATCTAGATTGTTTTGAATCATTAGCATTATTGCTGCTGCTTGTCGAGATTTTGCTGGATATTCTTCAATGGGTCTAGCATACATTTTGTAATCAGGACGAAGACGATACATGTATATTCTACCGAAGGTGTCTAATTCGTTTTTGAATTCTGAAATTAGTTCTGCATGATGAGATTTATCAAAGTATCGAAGCGCATTTTTTAATGCTAATTTTTTTTCGTCTGAAGATAGAATGTCTTTACGTTTAGGAGCATGATTAATTGAAGAATCATAAGGTTTAGGTAGAGGTAAACTATTTGGAATTCCTTCTTTTATTTGCTCTTGAAAAGAGATATGTGTTGTTTGCATTACTTTTTTTTTAAAGTGTTTTTGTCGAAACCGTAAGGACAATGTCTGCATCCGCTTTCACAGCAATAGCCTCTTTTTAAGAGATACTGTTCTGTAAAACAACGATAGCCTTCAGGTGTTAAATAATAATCGCCTTCTTCTAAAGGAATGATTTTCTTCATATATTACAAAGATAGTGCAATTTGGATTGATTTTTGAAAGCTATAAACTATGATTTTAATCTCTAAATATTTGGTTCCTAAAGGTTATGTTGGAATTACGATTTTCCCGTTTATTTTTCTTAAACATAAGTTTTTGAAAACCAATAATCATCTTGTGAACCATGAGAAGATTCACTTAAAACAGCAATTAGAACTACTTATTCTTCCATTCTATTTTTGGTATAGTTTAGAGTTTTTAATACGCTTTATAGTTTACAGAAATTGGAATAAAGCATATAGAAATATTTCATTTGAAAGAGAAGCTTTTGTAAATGAAAAAGACCTTAACTATTTAAAATCAAGGCCTCTTTTGAATTTTATAAATTTTATTAAATTTTAATTATCTAAGACTATTTTCTGAACTTTAGATTGACCATTTACTAATGTTGCTTTTACTATATAAGTACCAGAAGATAAGTTATGGTTATTTAAAACAAATTCAGTTTCATTAATTGTATTCTTATCAAATAACACTCTACCTAAAAGGTCATAAACAATAACAGAATCTAATATGCTTCTTTCAGAGTTAATTTTAATATAATCACCTTTTGGAGCTGAAATAGTTAACGTAGAGGCTAAATCTAATTCATTTATTCCAAGAGTTTCATCTGTGTATCTCAATATGAAACGATCATTATGGGTTCCAGCGTTAATGGTAAACGAATATGGTGACATACGAATATCATGAATAATATTAAGCTCAGTATCTTCAATGTATATGTTTTGATCATCACTTGCAAACAAGCCGTCTAATGTGTTTATTGCTATCGTATGACTACCTGGTTCATTTGCGATGACACCTATAGGAACCGTATCTTCTTGTAAAAATGGTATAGCTCTACCTTGAATAGACATAGTTTCACCTTCTAAAACGGAATAAAAGCCACTGCTGTCAGTACTTAGGTCATAACCATCATATAAACGATCAATACCGTTTGTCGCATTTTGAACATATCCTACCAATATAGAATTAGTAACATTGTTAGGAGAAAGTAAATCTAACCAAACCCTGTGCCTTTCAATACTACTTTGATTTTGTTCAGGAGAATCTGTTCTAAAAAAAGTATTATTATTATAATTAGTAATTACTTGTCTCATACTATTGTTGAATGTGACATTAGAGCCTGAAGTAGCTCCATGGTTCATTAAAACAAAGAAACCTTGACCTGATCCAATAAACATATCACTTGTACCTGCTGGATTAGACCCCGTATTATTATGTTCTATATAATCATTTGAGTCGTAATTGTAAACGTAGTTTTCATAGAATGGATCTGCGTTAGTATTGGAATATGTCGAACCATGAGGCCAAACATAAACCGTACCATTGATATTGGTGTTTAAGTTTGTAAATGCATTAGCTGAGATTGCTGAAGGATATGGGTTTCCTAATAAATTCCAATTGTCATCTTCGTTCGCAGAAGTATTTCCTATACCAGCATATGGTCCAGAATTATATCCGCCATGAATTATAGCCTTTGTAATAATACCATTATTTGGAACTCCACTAAATAATGCTGTATTATTTGATATACCAAACGCGGTTGAAGGAATCGTTAACGGAGTTCCAACAAGCCCTCTTACAATATATCCTGTACCATCTGTCATAGCTCCAGAAGCATTAAACCATTGTCCATGATTACCTGCTGTGCCATTTGCTACAGTTGGTGTCCAGTGATAGAGCTGACTTGATGAAGGTGAAATATCTGTAACTTGAAAATTATTAACTGGAGAAGACCAATAGACATATTCTGTTCCTAATACAGCACTTTCATCAAAATTAGGTGAACGTTGCATATGAATGTCACCAGTGTTTACAGCACTATCTTGAAATTGAACAAGACTTGCGCTACTTTTTATATTGAAAATTCCAGTATTTTGTACATCAACCCATTCCTGTACAACTATATTAGAATTGGTTTCAATCTCAAGGTATGAATTTGCTGCTAAAGTTAAATTTCTAGCTAAAGCTGGAGTAGGAGGAAGTGCAACTATTGGAGCATTACCATTTGTAACAGCAGTAGCTGGTATCAAAACACAATCGGCACTAGTAGGAATTCCTACTGGTGTCCAATTATTAGCGATGTACCAATTGTCGTCCACAGACCCATTCCATGTTTTATTACCATTTGTTACTACAACTTGATCCGTAAGAGTAACGGTTGAACCACCACATGTTGAATACGTTGATATAGCTGTATATGTTCCAGAAGAAGTTGCAGTATATGTATTGGTTGTTGCATCAGGTGCTCCGGAAGTATCAGTTCCTATGTACCATTCCACACCAGTTAGTCTGGAATTACCACTAGGCACAAAACGCCAAGCTTCATTAGTGATTTCCCAATTAGTGTCTAAACCGTTTCTACATGGTGCAACGGAATATTCATTGCTCGAAACATCTCCTTGAATCCCAACGATGGCGTTTCCATCATTCCATGGAGAAACGTTTCCGTTTTCAATTCGTTTTTCTTCAATATAAACTTCAATGATATTGGTGGTTTCATACAGTACCATCATTCCTGAATATAAAACAGTAACAGTACTACTAAATGACTCGTACATTGGCACATCGGTCCATTCGGCAATGAACATTCTGCAACCAGGAACACCTTGGGTTCTTGTGGTAATAGCATTTGCTGGAAGGCCTCGAGGATCTACATCATGATACACACCATAGATGGTTTGTTCAAATAAAGAACCAACAGTACTTGGTAGATTATCACTAAACGCATAACCACAACCTGAGCCAGGAGTATTTGTACCTGTCATAAAATACGGTGCTCCAGGAGCATCAATATCAAATGTAATCATACTGTTTGCTCCTAAAAGCGTATAATCATATTCATTGTCATAGAAACAAAATGGAAACCCTAAGGCTGTAGGATCATCTGCCCATTGATCATCGTCAGTAATAGTTGAATTGTTAATTGTTGCTCCGAAACTAAGTAAGGTTGCGTATGGTATCTTGATAACATCATAAGATGTTGTTTCATACATTTGTGCGTTGGTCGCTAAATCTACACTGTTTGTAGTACAATCTAAGATGAAGCTAGGGTCAGGGTTATATGGCGAAATTGCAAAAGGGTCTGTACCTACCTCGTCAATAACCATTTCACAAGAGTTAGGAGTTATATCTATAGCTGGAGTAATACATGGCTCTGTTACACAGATATTGAAAGAACCTGAATCAGAAGAGGTATTATCCCAACTATAAACTCTTATAAAATAGGTGTTACCTATAGTTAAACCTGTTAAATTAATAGTCTCTTCATCTGGATCAAACCAAAATGGATCGTTAATGTTTTCGCAATCTAAACTTGTCAAAGATCCACAAGTTCCAGAAAACACTTGTAAAACTAAATCATTTATAGTACCTGAAGTTACTGATACTGTATGCACTGTACCTGTTGCAATAAAGGAGTACCAAACGTCATCATCTGCTGTTCCCGTGCATCCAACTTGCGATTGAGATGCATAATCTGTTGAACCAAGAGTGCTGTAGCATGATGTATCAGATGTTAATCCGATGGCACCACTACAATCATCATTTGAAGGTGGTGTTGGAGTATAAGCACAAATATCAAATGTGCCATTATTATCATTTCCATATTCCCATACTCTAATATAAATGGTATTTCCAGGGGTTAACCCGGTTCTAGTAATGGAGGACATTAAACCATTGGCACTATCATCATCGTCACATTCAATTAAGGTGAGGCCAGTACATGCAGCGCCAGAGTAAAAAGCTATTCCAGAATCTGTTATAACGCCTGTATCTGTATCTACAATGAGTATTCCGCTAGCAGGCACAACAGCAGTAAACCAGACATCGCTACCAGAATAGGACGCACAGCCAGGAGCTGGTACACCTGTTGAAGCAGTTGCAAACTCATTTGTGTAAGTTGAAAAACTACAACTTGAGTTTACTGCTAAAGGTGTGGCATTACATGGGTCATCATTAGGAGGAATTGTTGCAACAAGCGTTGTGAATGTAATAGGTCCATCCCATGCACTAAAATTACCCGAGCCACAGTTGTTTCTCACAAAAACGTAATATGTAGTATTTGGTGCTAGGCCAGTAACATTAGCAGTGGTTATTCCTGCACCTGTAGTTCCAGTGATATCACCAGCAGGTGTGTTAGTTGAATTATCTGGAGAGACTATGTATTCGTAGCCTGCAGTTGGAGCTGCTGCAGTCCAATTAATAGTTGCAGTAGTAATTGCTATAGCAGTTGTAGCAGTTACTGTTGGTATATTACATGGTGAGAATGTCGTAGCGCAGATATCAAATGTGCCATTGTTATTATTTCCATATTCCCATACTCTAATGTAAATAGTATTTCCAGGGGTTAATCCTGATCTAGTTATTGAAGACATTGCGCCATTGGCACTATCATCATCATCACATTCAATTAAGGTTAATGCACCACAAGTTCCCGAATAAATCGCCATTCCAGAATCTAAGATCACTCCTGTGTCTGAATCTACAATTAGAGTTCCGTTAGCAGGTACTACAGCGGTAAACCAAACATCGCCTCCTGAGTAACTACCACAACCTGGAGCTGGAACTCCAATTGTACCTGTTGAACTTTCATTTGTGAATGTTGTAAAAGAACAAGTAGTATTTACAGTCAAAGGAGCAGCGCTACAAGGATCGTCATTAGCAGGTGGAGACGGTGGAGGAGCATTAAGGGTTATATTTAAAGAGAAATTGGCATTATTAGGAGCAGGCCAAGTGTCTATAACTAAATAGTAAGTACCTGCTGTTAACGTAAGTGTTGTTGTTCCACCTGTTCCTGCACCTGTTGTAAATCCACCGACACAATTGCCTACAGTAGGATTACATGCAGAATGAATTGATAATATTTTGTAAGTATTTCCTGTATTAGAGAAATCAAAAGTATAACTGTTGGTACTAGTAACGTTTATTGAGTATACACCATCTGTTCCACCTCCATAAAGGCCGCTTGTGCAATAAGTTCCAGCTGCATAATTGTTTCCTCTACCATTGGTGGTTTGTGCGCCAGTAGTAATTGTGCTACCTACAACTGTAGGCAATGTTAAGGCAACTGCTGCTCCACAATTATTACCTGGAGCTTGTGCAAAAGTCAATTGGGTTATTATTGTAATTAAAAAAAGTAATAGTAGTTTTCTAAACATATGATAAAATTTTAAACAAGATCTATTAAACCATAGTATTAATGGATCTTCAAAAAGGTTAAAGTTTTAGAGGGAATGGGGAAATTACTTAACCTGTCTCTTATACACATCTGACGCTGCCGACGATCTACTCTGTGTAGAT
>OJDV01000212.1_pt1 | contig 22645 bp, 25 predicted proteins | sample 1592911 | NCBI WGS metagenome assembly OJDV01 (sample SAMN05416860, study PRJEB24817) | seawater metagenome | isolation source: Sea water | place: Canada:Atlantic | collected 2013-11 | reverse complement strand
AATTACCACTTTTACTTTTACTATTTGTAATTAATTATTCAACATTAATGGCTCAACAAACTACCCCAAAACAAGCTTTTTTGGAAAAATGGGAAAATTCTAAACATTACCTCATCGCTTTAGCCGAAGCTATGCCCGAAGAATATTACGATTTTAAACCCACTGAAAGACAGATGAGTTTTAAAGAACAATTAATGCACATAAAAGGAAATATGGATTGGCTGTGTAATACTTATTTTACAGATGTGCCTTATAAAAGAGAGAAAAAAGAATTACCAAAAACAAAGAAAAATGCAGTTAACGAGTTAGAAATTTCTTTTAATGCTGTATTAGAAATTATAAAAAACACTCCTGATGAAAATTTACAAGACACTGTTGACTTTTTTGCTGGACCCAAAAGTAAATTACAAATACTAAACCTATTACAAGACCATGTAAGCCACCATAGAGGGCAATTAATTGTATATCTCAATCTGAATAACATAGAACCTCCTAAATACAGCGGCTGGTAATCTATGGATACTGCTTATTTACATACCGAAATTGGAAGCCTTGAAATAAAAGGAAACGAGGAAGGATTGGCTTCTGTTCATTTTTTAAATTCTGAAGAAAAAACAAGCTCTACCATACCTAAACCGCTAAAAAAAACCTTTGAACAACTGAAGGAATATTTTTCAGGAGAAAGAACCGAATTTGACTTAAAACTCAACCCAAAAGGAACCGAATTTCAGAAAAGAGTTTGGCAACAATTACAAGAAATTCCTTTTTCAAAAACCGTTTCGTACCAAATCATTGCAAACCGATTAGGAGATCCAAAAGTGATAAGAGCGGCTGCTTCCGCAAATGGTAAAAACCCTATTTCGATTATTATTCCTTGCCATAGAGTCATTGGAAAAGATGGATCTTTAACAGGATATGCGAGTGGTTTGCATCGTAAAAAATGGCTTTTAGAACATGAATTTCCCTCAAAACAACAATCGCTTTTTTAATTTTACTATCTTTATAGTTCCTCCCCGATTGCAAGACAAAAATTATGTTGAAAAGAATTAAACTAGAAAATGTATTATTTCTAGATATTGAAACAGTTCCATTATTTGCTAATTATTCCGAATTAGACGAAACCTCAAAACAGCTTTGGGAACAAAAAACCAAGTATCAAAGAAAAGAGGAATTTACTCCAGATGAGTTTTATGACAGAGCAGGAATTTGGGCTGAATTCGGAAAAATAGTATGTATCTCGGTAGGGTATTTTGTCTTTAAAGGTAATCTTCGAAATTTTCGAGTAACTACATTTCACGGAGAAGAAGATTCCATTTTAAAAGAATTTAAAACCTTATTAGAAACACATTTTAATAAAGCCTATCATCTGTTATGTGCTCATAATGGGAAGGAATTTGATTTCCCTTATATCGCTCGAAGAATGATTATCAATAGAATTGACATTCCTTTTAAATTGAATTTATTTGGTAAAAAACCATGGGAAGTAGCTCATTTAGATACTTTAGAATTATGGAAGTTCGGAGATTATAAAACCTATACTTCCTTAAAATTAATGACGCATGTTTTAGGAATTCCCTCCCCTAAAGATGATATTGATGGAAGTGAAGTTTGTGATGTTTATTATAAAGAAAATGATATAGATCGAATTATTCGCTATTGTGAAAAAGACACAGTTGCAGTGGCACAAATTATACTTCGATTGCGAAATGAAGAGTTGTTAGAAGAAGACGAAATCCTTACTCTTTAAGATCCTTCAGTTTTAGTTGTAAGCTTACCTTTCCATTCCATTCATTTTCATCAATAGTATAAGCAGCTTTAAATGGTTTTTTATTTTTAATAAGATCTAATTGATTTCCCAAACCAAAACCAATACCTACTAATTTACCTCTGCCATTTTGAGTTGCGGTAAAACGTAAATGAGATTTATCTTCCCCTACTTGTTTTCCATAGCCAGTATCCTGCAAATCTTCTGTCATAAAAACAGGTGTCATATTTCCTGGTCCAAAGGGCGCAAACTGACTTAAAATTCTATAAAATTTTGGGGTGATATCCGCTAAATTTATTTGAGCATCTATAGATATTTCTGGAATTAATAATTTTTTATCTATGGTTTCTGAAACTACCTCTTCGAACTTTAATTTAAATGCTTTGTAATTTTTTTCTAACAAGGTCAAGCCTGCTGCATATTTATGACCTCCAAATTGTTCTATAAACTCTGAACATTGTTCCAGTGCATTATAAACATCAAAGCCCTTTACACTCCTTGCAGATGCTGCTAATACATCGCCACTTTTGGTAAAAACCAAGGTAGGACGGTAATAGGTTTCAATTAATCTAGAAGCAACGATACCAATCACTCCTTTATGCCAATTTTCATCATAGACAACGGTTGTAAATCCTTCCTGTTCTTTATTTTCTTCAATTTGTGCTAAAGCTTCAATGGTGATTTTCTTATCGGTATCTCTTCTGTCTGTATTGTATTGGTCTATATCGACAGCGTATACAGCAGCAAGATTCTGATCGGTCTCAGAAAGTAGGGTTACGGCATGATTTCCGTGTTTCATTCTACCAGCCGCATTGATTCGAGGAGCAATGATAAAAACGACATCGGTAATGGTTAAGGTTTCTTTTTTTACTTGTTTTATAATTGCTTTAAAACCTGGGCGAGGATTTTGGTTAATAACTTGTAATCCGTGATAAGCTAGAATTCTATTCTCTCCAATTATAGGTACAATATCTGCACCTATTGCTGTGGCAACCAAGTCTAAATACAAGAGTAAATCGTCAATGGTTTCTCCTTTTTTGGAAGCCAGGGCTTGGATTAATTTAAACCCTACTCCACAGCCACATAATTCTTTAAATGGGTATTCACAATCCTCTCGTTTTGGGTCTAAAACTGCTATCGCCTTTGGAATTTCATCTCCAGGTCGGTGATGATCACAGATGATAAAATCGATTCCTTTATCGGAAGCGTATTTCACTTTATCTAGGGCCTTGATGCCACAATCCAAAGCAATAATTAAGCTGAAACTATTGTCTTCGGCAAAATCGATTCCTTTAAAAGATATCCCGTAACCTTCCCCATATCGATCTGGAATATACGTGGCCACATTGGGATAATAAGTTCGTAAATAAGAAGCTAATAAGGCAACACTGGTAGTGCCGTCTACATCGTAATCACCATATACTAATATGTTTTCTTGGTTGGTGACGGCTTGTTCGATCCTAGCAACCGCTAGATCCATATCCTTCATTAAAAAAGGATCGTGAAGGTCTTTTAGTTCAGGTCTAAAAAAATATTTCGCTTTATCGAAGGTGGTTATCCCTCTTTGAACCAACAAAGTTGCTGTTGATTTTTCAACTCCAAGTTCTTTAGATAATTGATCAACTAATTTTGAGTCTGGTTTTGGTTTTAAAGTCCAACGCATAAGTAAAATACAATACAATAAGTATTAAAAGGATAATAATATGTTCTTTTAATAATTATAGATGAGGGGGAGTTGAATAGTAAAATTACAACTTATTATTTTAACTAAAAAAATAGTTTACTCGTTCATATGAATAACAATAGTGACCTCAGCAAATGCTCTAAACATTTTAATAACTCCACAATAACGTTCTTCCGATAAGGAAACTGCTTTTTTAATTTTCTCTTCGTTTAAGTCGGTTCCTGTAAAGTAATAATCAATACTTACTTTATTATAATATTTTGGATGCTCTTCTGTCAATTCACCATTTACAATCACTTTAAAATCAGCCAATTCTACCCTCATTTTTTTTAACAAAGACAAGACGTCTAATCCCGTACAGCCACCAATAGAAGACAACATTAAAGCCTTAGGGTTGAGCCCTTGATCACTTCCTCCAAAATCGGGTCCCGTTTCCATGAGCACATGATTACCGTGTGGATTATCCGATTCTAAAAGCATATTTTCTTTCCAAGTAGTGGTTACTTTATGTCCCATAATAAAGGTTTTAAATTTTCTACAAAATTACGAAAAACGGTACCCTTTTTTAATTTTTAAGTTTTGTATTTTAGAGCTCTTTAATCTTAAAATATACTATATGCCATTAGTAAATCCATTGTCTCCAAATCACAGTCCTGAAACCCAACAATTAGCAGAATTTTTTAATGAAACTCTCGGGTTTTGTCCAAATAGTATATTAACGATGCAACACCGTCCCGCTATTAGTAAAGCATTTATTAATCTAAACAAAGCGGTAATGGCAAACGAAGGAGGAGTCACTTCAGCTTTAAAAAGAATGATTGCTTGGGTGAGTAGCAATGCAACGGGTTGTCGTTATTGTCAAGCTCATGCCATAAGAGCTGCCGAAAGGTATGGAGCTGAGCAAGAACAATTAGATAATATCTGGGAATACCGTACCCATTCTTCTTTTACGGAAGCTGAAAGAGCGGCGTTGGATTTTTCGTTAGCAGCATCACAAGTACCAAATGCGGTAAATGAAGAAATTAAAACTCGTTTATATGAATTTTGGAATGAAGGTGAAATTGTGGAGATGCTTGGAGTGATTTCGCTTTTTGGTTATTTAAATCGATGGAATGATTCTATGGGAACCTCCATTGAAGAAGGCGCTGTAGAAAGTGGTGAACATTATTTAGGAAAACACGGTTGGGTAAAGGGAAAACATCTATAAGAAAATAGCATATGGTATGGTGCTTGTTTTAAAAAATTAAATTCTTTTTTTTCTTAATTTATTAAAACTTTGCGTTTCATTGTTGAAAAGAAGGCGCTGTAGAAAGTGGTGAAAATTATTTAGGAAAATACGGTTGGAATAAAGGAAAGCATCAATAATAAGTATATATTACTTTTTCCCACCTACCACAATCACCAATTCTCCTTTAGGAGGTTTTGCTGTATAATGTGCTAATACTTCTGTAGTGGTTCCGCGTATGGTTTCTTCGTGTAATTTGGTAATTTCTCTAGAGACAGAAACCCGTCTTTCTGCTCCAAAATATTCTACAAAATGGCTGAGTGTTTTTAATAATTTATGGGGAGATTCATAAAAAATCATGGTTCTAGTTTCTTCGGCTAAAAATAATAATCGAGTTTGTCTTCCTTTTTTAACAGGAAGAAATCCTTCAAAAATAAACTTATCGTTAGGCAATCCACTGTTTACTAATGCTGGCACAAAAGCCGTAGCTCCTGGTAAGCAATCTACTTCAATTCCTGCCTCCACACAAGCGCGAGTAAGTAAAAACCCAGGGTCACTAATCGCAGGAGTACCAGCATCACTTATTAAAGCAATGGTTTCTCCATTCGCAATTCTTCTTACCACACTCGCTACTGTTTTATGTTCGTTGTGCATATGGTGAGAATGCATCTGTGTAGCAATTTCGAAATGTTTTAAAAGTTTCCCACTCGTACGCGTATCCTCTGCAAGAATGAGATCTACATCTTTTAAAACTTCAAGAGCTCTTAAAGTGATGTCTTTTAGGTTACCGATAGGAGTTGGAACTAGATAAAGTTTTCCCATCATCCTAATTAAATCGTTTTTCAATTATGGCTAAAAAACGATCTGCATACTCATCTTTATTGTCCCAATTATTATAATCTGGCTTAATGTTATTTTCAACAAATGTAGACGCTTCTTGGTAGCTAGACATCGAATTTATTTGTGACAAAACTCGAGTATAATCATCTGTATTATTTTCAAAAAGATGTTTTATAAAAGCAATTCGGTCGTTAAGACCCACATTAAGACCTTGATTTAATTTGTCATTAATAGATTTAGGTTTGTTCTCTTCTGATTCTGTTTCAATTTCAAAATTCAATTCTTTTACTGAAGTGGTAACATTTTCTTCTTTTTCAACTTCTTGCTTTCTTTCAAAAACAGGATTTTCTTGATAAGTAGCTGCGAATTCTTCCAGGTCATTTTTAAAAGTTTCTTTTTTAGGAAGAATCTCTTTTAATAAATCTTCAACTGCAGAACCTTCCGGATCGTTTTGAGAGGGCATTTGAGCTACCAAATCATTAATTTTATCCATCAATGGTTCCACCAAATCATCCTCATGGGTTGGCTGAGGTACAGGATCTGGATCTTGAAACCAATTTTGTTCTCGATATGTTTTAGAATCGGTTGCAGGTCTTTCGGGTTTGTCAAATTCAGATTCAACGCTAGATTTTAAAAATTCCAAAACAGTTAGCTTTTCATATAGCTGAATTAAAGTGTTTTTTGTTTTAGCAATATCCATCTCATTTTCGGAATCAATAATGCTCTTAGCAAGCGTGTTTATTTGGGAAAGGACTTTCTTCTTCATAACTTATTAAAATAAAGCAAATTTTCTGTTTTGTTTTTATAAATTTACACAACCTTTATGTAAACGTCAAGGAAATCTGTTTTAGTTTAAAATAAATTTATGTTTCTCGAAAATACAGTTAATCAAAAAGAACAATTTGGATGGATTGAAGTCATCGCAGGGTCAATGTTTTCGGGTAAAACAGAGGAGTTAATCCGTAGATTAAAACGTGCAAAATTTGCCAAACAAAAAGTAGAAATTTTTAAACCTACGATCGATACTCGGTATGATGACAAGTCGGTAATTTCCCATGATAGTAACGAAATTCATTCTACTCCAGTTCCTGCTGCTGCAAATATTCCAATATTAGCAGACGATTGTGATGTAGTAGGGATTGATGAGGCACAATTTTTTGATGATGAGATTGTAAAAGTTTGTAATGATCTTGCCAATAGAGGGGTGCGTGTAATTGTTGCAGGATTGGATATGGATTTTAAAGGAAACCCCTTTGGACCCATGCCAGCTCTTATGGCAACTGCCGAGTATGTTACAAAAGTTCATGCAGTTTGTACCCGAACCGGAAATTTAGCCAATTATAGTTATAGAAAAGCAAAAGGTGATGAGTTGGTGCTATTAGGAGAAGTAGATGAGTACGAACCACTAAGTAGAGCTGCTTATTATAAATTGATGCTTCGAGAGAAAGTTAGAAAAATGAATGTTCAGGAGCCTGAGGATATTTCTAAAAATAAGCAAGCCTAAGGGATGCCAAAAACAACCGAAACTGTTTTAGAAATAAATCTTACCGCATTAGGTAATAATTTTCAATATTTAAAATCTAAATTAAAAGATAGTACTAAGTTTTTAGGAGTTGTTAAGGCTTTTGCATACGGTAGTGACTCCATTATTATCGCAAAAGAATTAGCGGCTTTAGGAGTTGATTATCTTGCGGTGGCTTATGTTCATGAAGGAGTTGTTTTAAGAGATGCAGGGATTAAACTACCTATTTTAGTTTTACACCCTCAACCTGAAAACTTTGAAATACTCATCGATCGTTGTTTAGAACCTAATTTATATAACACAAGGGTTCTTAAACAATTTATAGAAGTAGCTTCAGAAAAAAAACAAAAAGAGTACCCTGTACATCTTAAATTTAATACCGGTTTAAATCGCTTAGGCTTTAATGAATTTGAGGTAGATGAAATTATTTCAGAAATAAAAAAGACCTCCTCTATAAAAATAAACTCCCTATTTTCTCATTTGGCAGCAAGTGAAGATCCTCAAGAAAAAGACTTTTCAGAATTACAAATAAACAAGTTTATTGCCATTGTAGCTAACATTTCTAATAAGTTGGGATACCAACCAAAATTGCATATGTGTAATACATCTGGAATTTTAAATTATCCTCATGCTCAGTTTGATATGGTGAGAAGCGGTATAGGACTCTATGGTTTTAGTAATATCCCAGAAGAACAAGGAAATTTTGTTCCTATCGCTACCTTAAAGTCTGTGATTTCTCAAAAACATACCATTAAAAAAGGAGAAAGTGTGGGTTATAATAGAGCTTTTAAAAGTGATGGAAATTTAACTACTGCAACCATACCTATTGGTCATGCTGATGGAATTAGTAGGTTCTATGGAAATGGAAAAGGTTGGGTAATTGTTCAAGGAAAAAAAGCATCCATAATTGGAAATGTTTGTATGGACATGATGATGATCGATATCACTGGAATTAATTGTAATGAAGGCGATGAAGTAATTGTTTTTGGAGAACAAAATACAGCCGATCAACTTGCTGAAAATAGCAACTCGATTTCTTACGAATTACTAACAGCAATTTCTCAAAGGGTAAAGCGTACTGTTTATCGAAAATAACATTCATACCTAGTACTTTATAACCTATCAACTGTTAAAATTTCTTATACTTGCATAGTATTAATCTAACTCTATTATTATGTTTAAAGAATTTAAAAAGTTTATTATGACAGGCAATGTTATTGATTTAGCAATTGCCGTATTACTTGCTGGAGCAATTGGTCTGGTTGTAAAAGGATTTGTAAATGATATTATGATGCCTATTATTGGACAATTTACTGGTGGCATGAATTTCGCTGATTTAAAATATGTTTTATCTCCAGCTATTGTTGATGCAGAAGGAGCGATTACCACTGCTGAAAATGCAATTATGTACGGTAATTGGATTAATTCTATCATTAACTTGATCATTGTTGGATTTGTTTTATTTATGATTGTAAAAGCATATAATAAAACTAAAAAACCTGTAGAAGAAGCACCTGCTGCACCTGCTGGTCCAACTCAAGAAGAATTATTATCTGAAATTAGAGATTTATTAAAAAAATAATTAAAGTAGAACTACTTCTAATATTTTAAAAAATTATTTCAATTGAAACCATCCGTCAAAAGCGGATGGTTTTTTTATAGCTTATTTTTAATAGAATTATATTCTATGACCTATTTTTGCGTTTAATAATTTCAACCCTTAAACCTTCCTAGTTTATCTAGGCATTATTATGAAAATAGCAGTTGTTGGAGCCACCGGAATGGTTGGTACTATAATGATAAAATTATTAGAAGAGCGTAATTTTCCTGTTTCAGAAATCATGTTTGTTGCATCTGAAAAATCAATTGGAAACGAATTACAGTTTAAAGGAAAATCAATTAAAATAATTGGCTTAGAAGAAGCTATTTCTAAGAAACCTGAAATTGCAATTTTTTCAGCTGGCGGATCTATTTCATTAAAATGGGCGCCTAAATTTGCGGAAGCTGGCACCACTGTTATCGATAATTCTTCCGCTTGGAGAATGGACTTATCAAAAAAATTAGTAGTTCCAGAAATCAATGCCTCTTTATTAACATCTGAGGATAAAATTATTGCCAACCCTAATTGTTCTACCATTCAATTGGTGATGGCTTTGGCTCCACTTCATAAAAAATACAAAATGAAACGTGTCGTAGTATCTACCTATCAATCGGTTTCTGGTACTGGAGTAAAAGCAGTTAATCAATTAGAGAATGAAATAAATGGAGTTCAGTCAGAAATGGCTTATCCTTATCCAATTCATAAAAATGCACTTCCTCATTGTGATGATTTTGAAGCCAATGGATACACCAAAGAGGAAATGAAATTAGCACGTGAACCTCAGAAAATATTAGACGATAGAACATTTTCAATTACGGCTACTGCTGTTCGCATACCTACCGCTGGCGGACATAGCGAGTCTGTAAATGTTGCTTTTGAAAACGAATTTGTTCTTAACGATATTAGAAAAATATTACACGAAACTCCAGGAATTACGGTACAAGACAATCCCGATACCAACACTTATCCAATGCCTATTTATGCAAACGGAAAAGACGATGTTTTTGTAGGTAGGATTCGTAGAGATGAAACTCAAGAAAACACTTTAAACATGTGGATTGTTAGTGATAATTTAAGAAAGGGTGCTGCTACAAATGCTATCCAAATTGCTGAGTATTTAGTAGAAAACAATTTAATTTAAATTGTATTTATTGTATTTATTGTAAGTCTAATATATTTTATGCGACTTTTTGTTACATAAATATATCATTATGAAAAACATACCGCTTATCATTAGAATTGGATTAGGACTTATATTATTACTTTTTGGATTCAATAAATTTTTCTGGTTTTTACAAGACTTTGATTTTACAGGATATCCTGAAGCTGAATACCTTTTCAATTCTTTACGTTATTCTTGGTCCGAATCTATAGGAAAAGGATATTTAATGAACCTTGTAGGCTTAATAGAGATTATTGTTGGATTGTTATTAGTGTTTAAAAAATGGGTTCCATTTGCTTTAGTAATGTTAGTTCCTATTTCCATCAATTTAGTACTCTTTCATGCCTTTTTAAATCTGCCATCAATTGGCCCAGCAATACTCGTACTTTTATTAAATGGGTATTTAATGTATAATAACTGGAATGCCTTTAAGCCTCTTTTTATTTAGGATAATTAAATGATAGTATTAACTATTTGATTTTTGTACTTTTATGATTACAAATCATCATAAAATGAAACAATTAACAACCTTAGTATTTTTAGCAATTACCTCTATTTTTGTTGCTCAAGATAAAAATGAAACTATCAATTTGAATTATATAAAAACAAAAAAAGTAGATACCGTTACTAATTACTTTGGTGCCGATGTACAAGATCCTTACCGTTGGTTAGAAGATGACCGAAGTGAAGAAACTGAAGCTTGGGTTGAAAACCAGAATGAAGTTACTTATGATTATTTAGATAAAATACCATTTAAAGAAGAATTAAAAGAACGTCTTACTTCTATTTGGAACTATGAAAAAGTAGGTGCGCCTTTTAAAGAGGGTGATTATACTTATTTTTATAAAAATGATGGATTACAAAATCAGTATGTGATTTATCGCTATAAAACAGGTGATGACCCAAGTACTGCCAAAATATTTTTAGATCCAAACACCTTTAAAGATGATGGAACCATTTCTCTAGGAAACTTAAATTTTTCAAAAAACGGGAAGATTGCTGCTTATAGTATTTCCGAGGGAGGAAGTGATTGGAGAAAGATTTTAGTAATGAATACTGAAACTAAAAAAATTGTAGAAGACACTTTAATCGATGTAAAGTTTAGCGGAATCTCATGGTATAAAAATGAAGGATTCTATTATTCTAGTTATGATAAACCTGAAGGAAGTGAGCTTTCTGCAAAAACAGATCAACATAAATTGTACTATCATAAATTAGGTACTTCACAAAAAGAAGACAAATTGATTTTTGGAGGTATAGCTTCAGAAAAACATCGCTATGTGGGTGGTTATGTTTCCGAAGATCAAAAATACCTTACAATTACAGCAAGTGTTTCTACTTCAGGGAATAAATTATTTCTTAAAGATTTAAGTAAGGATGATAGCTCATTAATTACAATTCTTGATCATACTGAAAGCACTACATACATTATGGAAAATGTAGGTACAAAGCTTTTTTTGGTAACCAATTTAAATGCCCCAAATAAAAAAATAGTTACGGTAGAAGCTTCTAATCCTATTTCAGAAAATTGGGTAGATTTTATTCCTGAAACTAAAAATGTACTAAGTCCATCTACAGGCGGAGGGTTTTTCTTTGCAGAATATATGATCGATGCCGTTTCTAAAGTGATGCAATACGATTATAATAGCAAGCTAATAAGAGATGTAAAACTTCCCGGAATTGGAACTATTAGTGGTTTCGGTTCAAAAAAGAAAGAAACTGAATTATATTATTCATTTACAAACTATACAACTCCTGGAAGTATTTATAAATTTGATGTGACAAACGGTGCTTCAGAATTATTCAGAAAGTCAAAAATTGATTTTGATTCTGATAATTTTGAAAGTAAACAGATTTTTTATACTTCAAAAGACGGAACGAAAGTGCCCATGATTATCACACATAAAAAAGGATTGAAACTCAACGGAAAAAACCCTACAATACTTTATGGATATGGTGGTTTTGGTATAAGTCTTACCCCTTCGTTTAGTATTACAAATTCGGTTTGGATGGAACAGGGTGGCGTATATGCTGTACCAAATCTTCGAGGTGGTGGAGAATACGGAAAAGATTGGCACGATGCGGGAACACAGCAAAAGAAACAAAATGTGTTTGATGATTTTATAGCAGCTGCTGAATATTTAATAGAAAAAAACTATACTTCTAAAGACTATTTAGCGATTCGTGGCGGATCAAATGGTGGTCTATTAGTAGGAGCCGTTATGACGCAACGTCCCGATTTAATGAAAGTTGCTTTACCGGCAGTAGGTGTTTTAGATATGTTGCGCTATCATACATTTACAGCAGGAGCTGGTTGGGCATATGACTACGGAACCGCAGATGACAATAAAGAAATGTTCGAATATTTAAAAGAATATTCTCCTGTTCATAATGTAAAAAAGGGAGTTGAATACCCGGCTACATTGGTAACTACTGGAGATCATGACGATCGTGTGGTACCTGCACATAGTTTTAAATTTGCCGCTGAACTTCAAGAAAAACAATCTGGTAAAAACCCAGTATTAATTAGAATTGAAACCGATGCAGGTCACGGAGCAGGGACTCCGGTAAGTAAAACCATTGAGCAATATGCAGATATATTTGGCTTTACTTTGTACAATATGGGATATAGAATTTTACCTGAAAAAGTAGGTGCAAAAATTAAGCAATAGAATGTTTTAAAACACATTCTCTATCTTATAAATGTTACTGTTAAAACTGAATTGTTCTCCAATTGTTTTGCCCAAAAGGTTCATTCCAATTGGAGAATTAGGTGCAACTCCTAGGTAAAAGATGTTGTTTATTTCTAATTTACCAACAGAAATACTCATAAAAAAAATGGCTTGATTGGTTTCAATAATGCTTCCCAATCTTATGGTTTCCGAAGAAGTACTAATATCAACTTTTTCTAATTGACGCATCACTTTCTCAATTTCTCTTAATTGATTTCCGGCATTTTCTCGATCTATTTGAAGCATCGCTCTTCCGGTGTGATGTTTGTCTCCACTGGTGCTTTTAGATTCTTCTTTTAATGAAAATTCAATATCAGCAATCGTCTTTACAATTCTATCGTACCTATATTTTATAAGGTCTTTACATTGTTGTTGTAATTCAAATTTAATTTCTAAAGGTGTCATCATTGTTATTTTAATTTGAATTCTCCAACATTTTGCATTTGTTTTTTTATCCAATAGGTTCTTGAATTTATAAACTTTGAAGCTGGATTTGCTTTATACTTTCTAGGGTTCGGTAATATGGCAGCAATGGAAGCAGATTGAGTTTTTGAAAGTTGAAGAGCCGATGTTTTAAACCAATACTTTGCAGCTGCTTCAGCGCCAAATACTCCATTTCCCATTTCTATACTATTTAAATAGACTTCCAATATTCGTTCTTTGCTCCAAAGAGTTTCTATTAAAAAAGTAAACCAAACTTCAAGTCCTTTTCGCAGCCATGTTCTTCCTTGCCATAAAAAAACATTTTTAGCTGTTTGTTGTGAAATAGTACTTCCTCCCCTAATTCTTTTTCCTTCTTGATTTTCTTTATAAGCTTCTTTAAGTGCTTTTATATCAAAACCATTATGTTCTAAAAAAGATTGATCTTCTGAACAAATAACTGCCAGCTGAAGGTTTTTTGAAATTTTATGGATGGATTTCCATTCGTGCTTTGTGGCATAGTTTTCATCACCATTATAAGAACGGACAGCCATTAATGGAGTATAGGGAACAGGAACAAATTTATAAATAATCACCAACACAACACTCAAAGCAAGAAACCAAAGTGTGGTTTTTAAAAGGAATTTAAAAATACGTTTCATAATTATTGAAAATAGCAAAATATAGATAATGAACAAAAAAAACTCCGAACTTATTATGTTCGGAGTTTATAAATTTTTATTCTTCCTCTTCGGGCTCGCTCATTTCAAAGCTATCCATAAAGGCGGTGGTAAAATCACCTGCTACAAAATCAGGGTGATCCATTAGTTGACGATGGAAAGGAATGGTAGTTTTTATACCTTCAATTACAAATTCGTCTAATGCTCTACGCATTTTACTAATGGCTTCCTCACGAGTTTGGGCGGTTGTAATTAACTTCGCTATCATCGAGTCGTAATTTGGAGGAATGGTGTATCCTGCATATACATGTGTATCTAAACGAACTCCGTGACCTCCTGGAGAATGTAATTCTGTAATTTTTCCTGGATGTGGTCTAAAATCGTTAAAAGGATCTTCTGCATTAATTCTACACTCTATAGAATGAAGTTTTGGATAATAATTTTTCCCTATAATTGGTATCCCTGCTGCTACTTTTATTTGTTCTCTAATTAAATCGAAATCTATAATTACCTGTTCGGTAATTGGATGCTCTACTTGGATACGAGTATTCATCTCCATAAAATAGAAATTACGATGCTTATCTACTAAGAACTCAACTGTTCCTGCACCTTCGTATTTAATATATTCAGCAGCTCTTACAGCAGCTAATCCCATTTCTTCCCTTAATTGATCGGTCATAAATGGACTTGGAGTTTCTTCGGCAAGTTTTTGATGACGCCTTTGTATAGAACAATCTCTTTCACTTAAATGACAAGCATTTCCATTACTATCTCCTATAATTTGAATTTCGATATGGCGAGGTTCTTCAATTAACTTCTCCATGTACATTTCGTCATTTCCAAAAGCAGCTTTACTTTCTGCCCTTGCAGATTTCCAAGCGTTTTCTAAATCTTCTTCTTTCCAAACAGCTCTCATCCCTTTTCCACCTCCTCCAGCACTTGCTTTAAGCATTACTGGATATCCAGTTTCTTTAGCAACTTTTATACAGGTTTTAAAATCTGGTATGGTACCTTCACTTCCAGGAACACAAGGTACTCCAGCTTCAATCATAGTAGTTTTAGCCATGGCTTTATCTCCCATACGATTGATCATCTCTTCCGATGCGCCGATGAATTTTATATCATGTTCTTCACATAATTTTGAAAATTTAGCATTTTCAGATAAAAAACCATAGCCTGGATGAATTGCATCTGCATTGGTAATTTCTGCAGCAGCAATAATATTAGGAATTTTTAAATAACTTTCGTTACTCGGTGGAGGTCCAATACAAACAGCTTCATCAGCAAAACGAACATGTAAGCTTTCGGCATCTGCTGTAGAATAAACAGCAACAGATTTTATACCCATTTCCCTACACGTACGAATAATACGAAGTGCTATTTCTCCTCTATTGGCAATTAATATTTTTTTAAACATAATTTCAATAAATTTCAAAATGTCAAATTATAAACCTCCCACAAATGGAATAATATAATTAACAATTTTAGATTTGACTAATTAAGATGGGTCTACCAAAAATAAAGGTTGGTCAAACTCTACAGGAGTTGCATCGTCTACTAATACTTTTACAATTTTACCAGAAACTTCACTTTCTATTTCATTAAAAAGTTTCATTGCTTCTATAATACATAAAACGTCTCCATCTTTAATAGTATCTCCTACCTCAACAAATGAAGGTGTGTCTGGTGAAGATTTTCTATAAAAAGTACCAATAATTGGTGATTTAACAGTGATGTACTTAGAGTCTTCTGTTTCGGAAGCAGCGTCTGAATTGGCTGGTACAACTACTTCTGCAGCAACTGGTACAGCTGCTACTTGTTGTGCCATTGCCGGCATTTGTTGAATGTATGTTGTTTCAGCTTTCCTCTGATCATCTACGGTTTTTATCGTGATTTTTACATCATCCATTTCAAGTTTAACTTCCGTAGCGCCAGATCTTGCTACAAACTTGATTAAATTTTGAATGTCTTTTAAATTCATATTATCAGTTTTAGTTTGTTCTATTTATTAAGAGTCGTATGCCCAAGTAAGGTACATAGCTCCCCAAGTAAATCCTCCTCCAAATGCTGCAAACACTAATTTGTCACCTTTTTTAAGCTTTTTCTCATAATCGAAAAGACATAAAGGTAAGGTCGCTGATGTTGTATTTCCATATTTATGGATATTCTTCATCACTTTCTCATTAGGTAATTGCATTCTTTTTGATGTAGCATCAATTATTCGATTGTTTGCTTGATGCGGGACTAACCATTGAATATCCTCTCCGGTTAAATTATTTCGTTCTAATATTTTTTCTGAAACATCTGCCATTTTTGTAACAGCAAATTTAAATACTGTTTTTCCATCTTGAAAAACAACATGTTGATTGTTATTTACGGTTTCTATTGAAGAGGGTAATAAAGATCCTCCAGCATCAATTTTCAAGGAATGTCTTCCTCCACCATCAGTTCTTAAAAATTCATCTTGAACACCAAATCCTTCAAGGTTTGGTTCAAAAAGTGCAGCTCCAGCGCCATCTCCAAAAATAATACAGGTAGTACGATCTTTATAATCTATAATAGAAGACATTTTATCCGCACCAATTAATAGTACTTTTTTATAGCTCCCAGACTCGATATATTTTGCTGCTATAGACATTCCAAAAAGGAAACTTGAGCAAGCAGCCATTAAATCGTATGAAAAAGCATTAACCGCTCCAATTTCTGAAGCAACATAAGCACCGGTAACTGCAACAGGCATATCGGGTGTTGCAGTCGCCATGATAATCATGTCGATATCTTTGGGGTCTGTGTTGTTTTTTTTAAGCAGGTCCTTTGCTGCTTCTATAGCAAGGAATGAAGTTCCTTTATCTTTATCTTTTAAAATTCTACGTTCTTTAATACCTGTACGAGCAGTAATCCACTCATCATTGGTATCTACCATCGTTTCCAATATTTTATTGGATAAAACGTAATCTGGGACATAACCTCCTACAGCGGTTATAGCTGCTGTGATTTTACTCATAGTTTTGAATTAATTTCACATAAGAGGTAAAATCCCTCTAAATCGGACGAAAATTACTAAAAATTAGTCGAAAACAAGAGAAAAACGTTTAGTTTTTATCAAGAGACGAAAAAACGAAATAAATAATAAAACAAAAAACGCTCACAATTTTGTGAACGTTATTGTATTTATATTTTCTAATTACTAAGCTACTTCTTCTACAGCGTCAATAACTATTTGACCACGGTAATATAATTTACCTTCATGCCAGTGAGCTCTATGGTACAAATGTGACTCTCCAGTTGTTGGATCTGTCGCTATTTGAGGCGTTGTTGCTTTGTAATGTGTTCTTCTTTTATCTCTTCTAGTTCTTGAGATTTTTCTTTTTGGATGTGCCATTACTATGTATTATTTGTCTGTTAATAATTTTTTTAATTCGTCCCACCTTGGGTCTGTTGTTTCGTCTTCGTCTATTGGATTTTCATCTTCTAGAGTAGGACGTAATTCTTCTAGTTTATTAAGTATGTCTGATTTTAATGTACCGTTTTCAATCCCTGGATGAATTCTTTTGGTTGGAACTGCCAACACAATAGATTCATAAACATATTGCTGAATGCTAAATTCATAACTTCCATGAGGTATAATAATTAATTCCTCATTTTCATCATTAAACTCATCACCAAAATTAACAACAAAATGAAAAGAACCAGAAACATCTTGGTTATAAGGTTCATTTGTGATGTCGCAATTTACATTTACATAGCCTTCAAAGTCTAATGTAAACTCCAACATGGTGTTTTTTTTAATCAGCAGTACATCAAGATTAATAACTACATTATTAAAATCTTCATACTCAAAATACTCAAAGAACGATTCACTTATTTTAAAGTCAAACCTGTGCTCTCCTAATTTTAAACCCACAAATGGGATCGTAAATTGTTTCAAATCCTTCATAATCACTCACCTGTTAAACACGGCTTCCTTACAAATAAGGCGGGTGCAAAGATAAAAAAATATTTAAACTGCATCATCGTTTTTTACATTTCTTTTTCTTATTTAATTTTTAATCTATATAATTGAAGAATAATACTTGTTTTATTGATTGAAAATAGTAATTTTATATTGTTATTATAAGGTATATGCACGAGTTATCTGTTGCAATGGGAATTGTAAATATTGCTGAAAAAGAAATCAAGAAAGCCAATAAAAAAACGGTAGAACTTATCGAGTTAGAAATAGGTTCACTTTCTGGCGTGGAGTTAGATTCCCTTGAGTATGTTTGGGAGATTGCAGTAAAAGACACTGTTTTAGAAAATGCTGAAAAAAAAATAGATTTCATTGAGGCAATTGCAAATTGCTTAGAATGTAACACTGAGTTTAAAGTTGAAAAAGTTTATGATAATTGTCCAAAATGTAAAAGTTATTTTAAGGACATTATTAAAGGAAAAGAATTGCGAGTAAAATCATTAGAAGTAAGTTAAATTTTAAATATAAAAATATGTGTGGAGTTTGCGGATGTGGAACTGAAGATGGTAAGGCAACCATTACAAAACCAAATCATAGCCATAATCATAGCCATGATCATCATCACGATCATGACCACCCTCATGGAGATCATCACCATAAAACCGTGATTGATTTAGAAAGGGATATTTTACAAAAAAATAATATTGATGCAGCAAGGAACAGAGGGTTTTTTGAAGCTAAAAATATTTTTACATTAAATTTAGTGAGCTCTCCAGGTTCGGGTAAGACTTCTATTTTAGAAAAAACACTTACCGATTTAAAGAACGAGCATGATTTTTATGTAATTGAAGGAGATCAACAAACTTTAAACGATGCAAATAGAATTGACGCCATCGGAATTCCTGTTGTACAAGTTAATACTGGTAAAGGTTGTCATTTAGAAAGCGACATGATTTATAATGCCGTAAAAGAACTAAAACCTAAGGAGGATTCGTTTTTAATGATTGAAAATGTGGGAAATTTAGTTTGTCCTTCTATGTTTGATTTAGGTGAAAACAAAAGAGTAGTAATTATAAGTATTACTGAAGGTGAAGACAAACCTATTAAGTACCCTGATATGTTCCATACCGCTGATATTTGTATCATCAATAAAATGGATTTATTACCTTATTTAAATTTCGATGTTCAAAAATTAAAAGACTATGCGCTTCAAGTAAATCATCATTTAGAGTTTTTTGAAGTATCTGCAACCACAGGAGAAGGAATGGATCAATGGTATCATTGGTTAAAAAAACAAAATAACAAATAATCGACTGCCCATGTGTTTATCAATCCCAGGAAAATTAACAGAAATTACTGCCGAACTTGATGAAACTTTCAGAATAGGAAAAGTAGATTTCGATGGAATAAAAAAAGAAGTCAACTTAGCCATGGTTCCTGAAGCAAAAATTGGCGATTACGTATTGGTTCATGTTGGTGCAGCCATCAGTATTATTGATGAAGAGGAGGCTAAAAAAACCTTCGAACTCATAAAACAAATGGGGGAAATGAATGACTTAGAAGACTGGGTCTCAGACTAACAAATTCTAGGTAATTGTTCTCCAATTTGCATACTTACTACTCGTTTACCTCCCATAGTATTCGTAATTACTACTTTTTGAGGATGATCTGAAACGATACTTCCTATGATGGAGGCATGTTTACAATTATCAAACGATTTCATTTTATCTAAAATCTTCGTTGCTTTTTCTTCTGAAACTATTGCAATAAACACACCTTCATTAGCAGTATACAAAGGATCTAATCCTAATATTTCACAAGCACCTTTTACTTGTTTGTCTATTGGTAATTCTGAATCTTGTAGCACTATCCCTTTTTTAGTATCTCTTGAGATTTCATTTAAAGTAGAAGACAACCCTCCTCTTGTCGGGTCTCTTAACAAATGAATATCTTCTCCAAATTCCTCTATTAAACTAAGTATAGAGTGATTAAGGTTTGTGGTGTCGCTTTCAATAGTGGTTTCAAACTCTAACCCTTGACGTACCGATAGAATAGAAATTCCATGCGTTGCAATTTGATTGCTCACAATAATTTTATCGCCCGTTTTTATGTTTAAAATATCGATATTAGCATTTGGATGTACTGTGCCAAGTCCTGTTGTATTTATAAAAATCTTATCTCCTTTTCCTTTATCGACCACTTTAGTATCTCCTGTCACAACGATCACTCCAGCATCATCACAGGCCTCTTTTATGGATACTAAAATTTTCCAAAAATCTGTCATCGGCAAACCTTCTTCCAATATAAAACTCAGTGAAATATACTTTGGAACCGCACCACACATAGCTACATCATTAACAGTACCATTTACTGCTAATTCGCCAATGTTTCCTCCAGGAAAAAATATGGGAGAAATCACAAAACTATCTGTAGAAAATGCAGTTTCACCTTCTAATTTTAAAAAAGCACCGTCATGACGTTTGTCTAATTTCTCATTACTTAACACATCAAAAACACCACTATCTAATAACTTATTGGTTAACAATCCTCCACTACCGTGCCCTAATGTGATAAAATCAAAATCAAATTTTGGCATTGGGCATTGTAACTCCATTTTATTTTTCTTGCTCATAAAATAAGACTAATTTGTATTCAAATTTACGCATTAAGTTGATAATAATTCCAAGAGAATACTTAAATTTACTTCATGCCAAGTTTTCAATTAGAAAAAGAAAATGTTTCGTTTCCACCCGCTCATTATGCAGATAGTGAAGGCTTATTAGCTGAAGGCGGAGAAATATCTGCCAAATGGATTTTAGAAGCATATAAAAGCGGTTATTACCTATGGAATAACCCTATGAAATACCCTAAATGGTGGACACCCGACCCAAGAATCGTAATATTTCCAAACGAATTAGAGGTTCCTATTTATATTGCTGAAGCAATTGAAAAAGCTAATTTTAAAGCAAGTTTCAATCAAGATTTAGAAGGTGTAATGAAACTCATTCAATCTATTGAAAATAAGGAAGAAATGAATAGTGGATGGCTTACCGGAAAATTGATAAATGCATATCTAGAAATTGAAAAACGAGGATTAACTCTATCCGTAGAAGTTTATAAAAACGATGTGCTTGTCGGGGGAGCTTTTGGCGCTGTAAATAAAAATATTTATTTCGGAGAATACATCAATGGAACTGAAAAATTTGCACCTGAGTTTGCCTTAATATCATTAACTAATTTATTACAAAAAGAAAACTTCACCCTCTTAGATCTGCATAAAGACACTAATGAGACCATAGATATTGGTCTTCGTGAAATTTCTAGAAGTGAATACATTCAACTTATAAAAACAAACTCTTAATGACCACATATACAGAAGACATCGCTACCGCTAATTTATTACTAAACGAAAATAAATTAGAAGAAGCTATTTTATATTTTGAAAATGCCTTGAAAAAAACAACTGTTGAAGAACAACAAATAGATATCGCAAATTCTCTTGGAAGGCTTTATTTTAACATCAATCAGTTAGAAAAAGCAGAAAAATATTTTGAAAAATCATTAAGCTTTCATCAAAAGTTATCTGAAAGTAAAGCAGAAAAACTTCAGGTAAATAAAGCGACCATTTTAAATAATTTAGGGGCAATATTTATCAATCAAGATCTAAAAAAGGCTATTAAATATCATAAAGAAGCCTTGGATGTTTTTTTAGTTGTCAAAGAAACGGAACCTGAAAATTATACCATTCATTTAGCTAATACTCATTATTCTTTAGCGGAAGCTTATTATAAAAAGAAAGATTTTTTTCAAGCAAAAAAGCAATTTAAAGAGGCTGTAAACATCTATGATAATCTTAAAGATAAAAGTAAAACCACCGATGTTTTAAAAGGAAATGCCTTTTATAATTTAGGGAACATCTATACAGACGAAAACAATGTTTACGATGCAAGAACCAATTATTTAAAGTCTTTAAAAATATTTTCTGCCCTTACAGAAGAAAACCCGAAAGCGTATAGACCAATTCTTGCAGCAACTTTAAACAACTTAGGAGTTACCGCAAAATCTATGTATGTTTATTCTGATGCTATAAAATATTATAAAAAAGCATTAGAACATTATGAGCAATTGGTTGTTTTTAATAAAAAATATTTTCTTCCATTTTATGCGGCAACCTTAAATAGTTTAGGGGTAATTTTTACAGAACAGCACGAGGTAAAAGATGATTATGATTCTGGAGGTCTTAGTGGGTTTTCAGGATTTGGAGCTTTATCTGCCGATAATGTTGTAGATGATGAGAAAATAGAATTAGAAAAAAAAAGAAAGGAAAAAGCAGTAACTTATTATAAAAAAGCTGCTGATATATACAACGAACTTTCTGAAAAAGAACCAGAAATTTACACGCATTATTTAGCGACAGTACTTCATAATTTAGGTGTATTACACGATGACAAAAAAGATTATAAAAATGCCAAATCTTACTATGATCAAGCATTGGATATAAGAAAGTTTCTTGCCGAAAAACAACCGGAAGCTTTTAATCTTGATGTTTGTGCTACTCTATTAAATATGATTACTTTGTTTCAAAATTTAATTGAAACAACTGGTCAAATGGATTATAAATCGAAAGCTCTTAATTTACTTAAAGAAATAGAAACACGCCTTTCGGAATATTCCGATGATATTCCGGTTGTATTAAGTATGAAAAGTGACACCCAATACTTCACTCAATATTTTAATAAAATTGACAAGGAATATTTAGAGGTTTTAAATGGATTTTCGGAAGCTGATAAATTATCTGAAGAGATTAAATCTACTATTTTACCATCCGAAAAAATAAAGTTTCAAAAAAATATATTAAACACTCTTTACAGTCTCTATTTAAAATATCCGAAAAACGAACTTTTACAATCTGAGCTTCTTACTGTTTATATAGATTATTCTTGGATCGCTCTTAGAAATAATGACGTTTCTATTGCTGAAAAAGCTATTGAAAATGGTTTTAAAATTAAAGAAGATACCTGTCTCTTATACACATCTGACGCTGCCGACGATCTACTCTGTGTAGA
>OJDV01000211.1_pt1 | contig 22694 bp, 18 predicted proteins | sample 1592911 | NCBI WGS metagenome assembly OJDV01 (sample SAMN05416860, study PRJEB24817) | seawater metagenome | isolation source: Sea water | place: Canada:Atlantic | collected 2013-11 | reverse complement strand
AAGTTTGCAAATGGGGCGGCTACTGGGGCGTTTTCTCGGATGTTTAATGATGATTCGGAAGTGGAGGGGAATGAAGATCAGGAATTATATGATAGCGGTGATATTTATGATGTTTTATTTGAAAAAACTCAGGCATTGATGGCAGAATTTGAGGGCTACCCTTTTATGAGTGAAGAAATTAGCTTATCGTATATACAATTAACAAAAATGGAACTTGCTTTTACAGTTGGTCGTATAGGAAGTCGGGGGCAGGAATTGATTACTGAGCTTGCAACGCTAGGTGTAAAGTCACGAGTAACTACTATTGATAGGCTTCTTCGGCGGGTTGGACTCGCAAAAAAAGTTCCAGTTGCTATGGCTTCTGATTTTGGCGTTTCTTGTCCAAGAGGGATTTGCGGAGTAGATTTTAAAGGTAAACAAGTAGCAAAATGCTCGGAAATATCTTCTTTGTGTAGTGGGCTTTAGGCATGATAAATAAATATTTATTGTTGGTTTTATATATATTCATAAGTTGGTCCACTCTTTCTGCTTGTGAATTAGATGAAAAGAAAAGCATCGATCTTAGTGTATTCAATGGTAGTGTGCAGATCCCTAATGGGTTTGTTTGTAGGTTGGCGTTGGCAACAGATAGTGATTTTACTACCTGTATGCGAAAGATAAAGGGGGATAATCCTTCGCTCGATTATGTAATGAAAGGTGCAAAGGGAAAAGATTATTATCAAGAAAGTGTACCTAAAAAAGACGCCTTTAGAATGGTAGAGTCGATAAAGATTGATGATTTTTTTATTGAAATATGGACACCCAAAGATGGAATGCCTTTAGCTAATAGATATTATTCTGTGCTCATTTCTGATGATGAAGAGTTCTTAAAAGTTTCAGGTGAAGATTTATCTCTTTGGAAGAAGATTTTTGATAGCAGAGGCGATTTCGTAGAATCAATGGGGTCAGATACTGTCTTGAAAATCAAGCCTATTTGCAGAATCAATGGGGTCAGACTCTGAGCGATCCCCACGAATCTGAAAGCATAATCAAACATACAACGGCTCTGTCATGAGCCGCTGTATGCGTTCAAACGCCAAGCTCCAATCTTTCTTTTCGAGTTTTAATTTTCTATCTTTAAATGCTCTCAAGCCAATAAACTGAAAAGACAAAACGGCTTTATCTTTGACAGAATTAGCTTGATAACGGCGATGTAAATTAGCCATCGTCACTGCCATTCCAAACAGGTACAAAACAAACTGAGCTAACGCAGCAATCACCAATAATACTGTCAGACGTTTCAGTATTCGTGTATCACCAAGGTTCATATTCAATCCTGTTTTCAAGTCTCTAAAACTCTCTTCAATCTGCATACGTGTCTGATAGAGTTTCACGATGCGTTTAGCAAAACCTTTTTCTGGTATTAATGAAGTCACTAATAACCAAGGCTCTGTTTCACGGGCTGCACTTTTGCGGGAATGGCAATTGCGGCGCGCCTTATCACCCACTGCCGTTTTGTCTTTTCGTCCCTGCGCTTTTTTACGTACCACGACTAATTGACCTATCATGGGTGTATTGCGACAAAGTTGATACGTGCCTAAGTGCGTTGGTCTTGCCGTCGATTGTACATATAAATCCTTGGCCGAAAACCAGCCAGGCGTTGAGGTTGGTTGGCAGAAGGTGCGGTTTCTCACCCGGCCCACAAAGTCCCAATCAAGTGAACGGACTAACTCAAACCAAGGTGTTCTAAAACCAGCATCGGTTACAATAATCGGACGGCAATTTTCTGGAAGCATGGCCTTCAGTCTACTCATAAACTGCTTGTGCGTACCCGGCTTTTCTTTCGTTGTGACGGGATGAACTTCTTCATACAGCGTTAAAGCACGACCGGCCACTGCAACCGAGGCGCGTAATAAAAAGTGTTGCTTGCGTGGGTCACAATCGGACCAATCGACGAGAATAATGGGCTGGGATTGTTGTTCAATTAACGACACGCTTAAGTGTGAATAAATACTCTGGCTCTCTTGCTGTAAATGGGCGTTACTGCACAGCCTGTCCGCCCGTTTTATCTGGTGCTTTTCAGTGGTGTTGCTATCAAGAGTACGGCCTAAACTGGTGACCGATAACGCCGCGCCTGAGAGGGTACTTAAGATCATGTCATTCAGGCTTTGACGTCGGACTTTATGCATTCCAGGCGTGACTCTTTCTAAGAGTTCCTTCAGTATAGTTTGCGCTTTCATGGTGTTTACCGATTTGTGATGTTTGGTGATTGATCAGATCAACTTACACCATGAAAGTTCATTTATTTATACCTTAACTACTGATTATATTAGTTATTTCGTGGGGATTGCTCAGAAACTGACCCCATTGATTCCCATTGATTCGTAATCTCTGGCGGTTTCGAGTAATAAGTGCACAAGGGCGGCTCCAAGTTCAACTTGCCCTTAAGAGTGGGAGTGCTATTTAAAATACATTGTCTTATTGGCTCAGTGCTATAACCTAAGATAGCTTCATCGTTTTGTCATTTATCTATCTTCGATAGTCGGCTGAGCGCCATTTTAAATAAGGCTGCCTAATGACAAATCTACGCTTGTGCTACCAAACCGTTGAGTTTGGAAAAACGGATATTCACCTTTGTACTTTACGTAATAAACAAGAGTTTTATGATCCGGCAGGTATCGCAGATAAGCTTGGGATATGCTCAGCATCTTGGCCTCTTTTTGGTGTTATTTGGCCCGCTAGTTTAGTTCTTGCCCACTTCATTTCTGACTATGAAACAAGCTCAAAACGTATATTGGAAGTAGGCTGTGGTATGGCTTTATCAAGTTTGCTTCTTAATAAGCAATGCGCTGATATTACGGCAACTGATTATCATCCAGAGGTGGATGGATTTTTACAAAGGAACGTCTTGCTTAATGAAGATGAGGCTATTGCTTTTGAGCAGGCTGATTGGTCAGATAAAGATGACAGTCTCGGCCTTTTTGATCTGATCATTGGTAGCGACATCTTGTATGAAGACAATCATATAGAATTACTAGCCAGCTTTATTGAAGTGCATTCAAAACCAGCCTGTGAAGTTATTATTGTTGATCCCGGACGAGGAAGGAAAAATAAATTAAGTGCACGAATGATCGATTTCGGCTTTACTTCATCTGAGCAAAAACCAAGTCATACAGATTATCTGGATAAAGAGTTTAAAGGGTATATTCTAAAGTTTGAACGTTGATTTTTATCATGTAAAGCAGGCTTTAAATTGGCTGTCTTTGCATATTCTGTTTGATTTTTTCAAAGCAAATACTGGGCAGCCGAAATCGCTCGAGCCTGACTTATTGACTTATTGACTGATTTAATGGTTAATCATGATGCCTCAAGAAGCGGTAGCATAGAGCCAGCCGATTCTTGAGGCATTATGTGTTGATGCTTAAATAGCTACAACTTTATTTGCGCAAGGACCTTTTTCACCTTGGCCAACTTCGAACTCAACGGCTTGGCCATCGCTCAAAGTTGCATATGCACCACCGGCTTGAATCTCTGAATGATGAACAAACAAATCTTTACTTCCATCTTCAGGTGTAATAAAACCGAAACCTTTATCGGCATTGAACCATTTAACAGTACCTTTACTCATTTTTCTTTACTCATTATTGTTGGTGATATATAAAATATATTCGAATTCACCAGTTCGAATATAAAACGATTATTTTCAATAAGGCAGTTTATAGGCTGTCTTAGCTGGTGTTTTTGTTAGTGCTTTGACCTCAAAACCCACCAAATTCTTTTTTCTACTCAAATATCTCGAATCTAAATGTTCTCGGATATAGGCTAGAACCTTTAAGTAAGTCGCCCATAATACTAGCGAATTGATCTTTAATAGCGCTATATTAACGCACACTCTCTCTTATTGACACTAGACTTTAACCAAACTTACAAGCATTTATATTTAGAAAAGCATATATCATATGTATTATGCCATCATAATCGGTGTTCAAGTAGGGCGTTGTTGTTCTTGTTCTTGTTCTTGCCTAAAGCAAGAGGCGTGAGCCATATATTAAAGGCTCTATCTCTTCTTTATTTATTCCATATTTGAGAATATATGATTTTCCTTTTTTTAAGCTAACGCCTTGCTAAGTCGTTAGCGCTTTTGGGCCGGAACGATACTTGAACAAATTGTTATACTTGTTTTCCGACATTTTGATTTAGGTACTCTATTAGTTTTTGTATATCAAATTTAGCCGAGGAAATAGATTTTGGTACAATGTGATATAGCCTTGGCATTGGATAGATAAGTATATAGTCTTCATTTTGACGCCATTTAAGCATGTTATCCCAAGGTATTAGTCCCTCACTGGTTGAGGAAGTAAAGCGCACACCATCTTCATTTAATTGAACAGTAAACTCGTCATGAATGGCTTTATATTTCCGATAATGGCGTTTTGCTAGGATTGGTGAAATTATAAGGCGCCCAATTAAAGTAACTATTAGGCCACCGACAAGCGCACCAATAGCGCCACCTTTTAATACTGGCGAACCAAAGACAGCTAAGGCGATTAAGATCAATAAGGCGATAGCGTAAATAACCATAGTCTTTGGAGTTAATTTCCCAAAAAGCTTGAGTGCATTAACATAGTCTTTTTCTGAAATTCGATACTTAGCTTCCATAATTTCCTTTGAGCATAATGTCGCCATAAAGGCGATCTTGCGAATCCAGCTCACGTTTTTTGTGGGTGGTTTTTAGTGTGTTTATTATGTGTTTTCTAAGGCACATGTATGGCGTCAATGAAATATTTAGCAAAAAAGCCAATAACTGAGCCTAATATGGACAACCCTAAAATATATTGATTAGAGGCATTAAAAAACAAGCCTACAAATAAACCAACTCCTACACCAGAAAAAATCTGAAACACCGTAGGATATTTATATGATTCAGGACTAAATTCTGGCGCTGCTAATAAGCCTGTGAAAGCCCCTACCAATGTAGCAAATATAAAGTGATTTTTGGTTGGGGCATCAAAGATGAAGCATAAGGTCGCGAATATAGATGCGCCAATTAATATTCCTATAATTGATACTGTAAATTATTTTATATTAGATTACACGTGTGTTGATGATCACTCATCTTACAATTTCATCAAAACAAACTATTATCAACTATTTTTATTGATCAGCATTTTTTGAGCCAGAGTAGGCTTTAAGTAAAGCCTTTACTTGCTTTGTAGAGCGACATACGTTTTCACAAGGTATTCCATCTTTATCACGATCCTTTTTCCCAAAGTTTCCGCTAGGAAAATCAGATATAACTTCAGCACATGAACGGTACTCTTTACATCGTTTTGCTGCACTTACTTCAGGTAAGCATAGAAGTAAAATGACAAACAGAAGCAACTTTTTCCGGTGCAGCAATTTGAATGCATAGTTGCGCATCAATTACAGCGACCTTTGCTGAACTGTTCTACACATCTAGACACTTTATTGAAGTATAGAATCCGTACGGGCCAGTAGAACAATAGTACCGCTACGACAAGCTGTGGTAACAGTAACAAGGATGAACCCTGCAACGCTTCAGGGAATGTTTTTGCGCCAGGGCCATCAAATAGAGATGAAGTAGCCATCAATAGCGCAAAGCTCATGCGCCAGGAGTGTCTGGCAATTTTGTGCACGCCAACAATGCTTTTTTGCATAAGAATTTTTAAATCCAGCACCGCAGTTAGTAAGGCTAGCCCACCAAAGAAAAAATATGGAGTGGCTGGAAATCCGTCGAGCAGGTTGTCTGCGCTTTGACTGGCCTGATATCCATAATAGATGCCCGCAACACCAATGCACAATGCGTAAACAGCGAGCAAGATACCTTGCCAAGAGTATAAAGCCGATGTATTGCGCACAGTTATTAGAGCACTTAAAACGAGATAGCTTGTAAACAAGCCAGCAAGAAAGGTGACCATCTCAGGCTTCTGGTAGGCGATAATTGATCCCGTTATTGCCATGATGAGCATGGAAAAAACAAACACCTTACCGGCAGTTCGATGTATCTGTTGTCCTTTCTTACTAAGTAGTCCCAAGAAACCGCTGAGTATTGCTACAGCACCCAGTATTATATGAACTAGCATCATAGGAGTCATGTCAGACATCACTTTACTTTTATTTTATGCATAACAGCTTATTATAAAGAAGCAGATAATCACAACCTAGACTAAACCGGCATAGTAAGGTAAAAGTCGATTTTAAGAGCCCATCACAATATAGAAAATATGATATTAGTGTTTGTATATAAACATAATTATAAACAAATCTAGATACTCTTAATGAAATTTTTTCAACTCAATCTGCCATTCACGACTCTTTTGTAATATTTCCTGTTGATCTAAAGTTAAAAGGTTTCGCTCTTGAAGTAACTGTTTGCCAGCGACCCATACATCCGTCACCTGATCACGATTACTTGAATAAACCAGTTGTGAAATTGGATCGTAAAGTGGCTGTTGTTCGATCCCACTCATGTTTATGGCGACGAGATCTGCTTGTTTTCCGGCGGTTATTGATCCTATTTGGTCTTCTAACCCTAAGGCTTTAGCGCCGTTGAGAGTCGCCATTTTCAGGGCGTTGAAGGCGGGGATGGCTTCGGCATTTTGTGCGACGCCTTTTGCCAGTAGAGCTGCAGTGCGCATTTCGCCGATCATATCGAGGTCGTTATTGCTGGCTGCACCGTCGGTACCAAGTGCGACATTAATGTGGTTTTGCTCCAGATCATGTACTGGGCAAAATCCACTGGCGAGTTTTAAGTTGGATTCTGGGCAGTGGACGATGTTGACGCCGTATTTTTTCAGTAACGCCATGTCGGTATCGTCGATTTGGGTCATGTGGACAGCGACTAATCTTGGCGACAATAAGCCGAGTCGTTCCAATCGTTGTATTGGGCGCTCACCTGTCGCTTTAATTGATTCTTCTACTTCGTGTGCGATTTCGTGAAGATGAATGACGATGGGCACGTCGAGTTCTTCGGCATGTACGGCAATTTTTTGGAGTGGTTCGTCACTGACAGTATAGGGTGCGTGGGGTGCGAAACAGGTGTTGATTAATTCGTGATGACGATAGGTATCGTGAACTTCTTCACCTTTATGAAAATACTCCGCGGCGTCTCTTGCCCATGCTGAAGGGAAGTCGATCACAATCATGCCGACCATAGCTCTTATACCCGCGACGCTGGCCACATGGGCAACTTGATCAGGAAAAAAATACATATCATTAAAACAGGTGGTGCCGCAGCGGATCATTTCTGCAATGGCGTGTTTGGTACCATCCAATACAAAATCTGAACTAACAACATCTTGTTCGGCTGGCCAGATGTGATCGTTAAGCCATGTCATTAAGGGTAGGTCATCGGCCATGCCTCGAAAAAGGTTCATGGCTGCATGGGTATGTGCGTTGATCAACCCGGGAATGAGTAGGTGATTACCCAGATCATGAATGGTGTCGGCTTGGTACTTTTCATTGGCTTGATTAGAAGGTAATAATTCGATAATTTTACCTTCGTGAATAGCAACAGCATGATCACAGAGAGTTACATTTTCAGGTTCAACGGGAACGATCCAAGCGGCATGGATGAGGGTATCTATTTTCATAAGGCGAGTGTTTAAATTTAATTATTGTTGTATATAAGTACTTATATACATTCGATTGTAACAAATAGGAAAAACCATTTCTGTTATTGTCGGTATAGGCTAGATTATTAGCTCAATTTCAAAGGAGTAGATATGAAACAAAACGCATCGTTCAAAACACTCTATTGGTCTGATCAAGGTTTACATTTACTCGATCAGCGTAAGTTACCGCAGCATGAAGAATATTGCTTGTTGGTGTCGATGAGCGCAGTGGCTGAGGCGATTACGGATATGGTTGTGCGGGGTGCGCCGGCGATCGGCGTGGCTGCAGCTTATGCGGTGGTTTTGGGTTTCCGTGAGAATGGGCAGAGTGTTGATCTGGCTAGGCTGCGTGATGCGCGTCCGACGGCGGTAAATTTACATTGGGCGATTGATCGGATGGAGCTTGTTCTACATAAAGCAAATTCAGAGGCGGAGTTGTTGGCTGAGGCGATTAAGATCCACGAGGAAGATGTTGCTGCTAATCGTACGATGGGTACGTTGGGAGCAGCGTTGTTGGAAGATTCGGTGAATGTATTAACGCATTGTAATGCCGGCGCACTGGCAACGGCGGGTTATGGAACGGCACTTGGGGTGATTCGAACGGGGGTTGAAACGGGAAAGATTAAAGATGTGTTTGCCGATGAAACCCGACCTTGGATGCAGGGCGCGCGCTTAACGGCTTGGGAATTGTTACGAGATAATATCCCTGTCACTGTGTTGACCGAAGGCGCAGCGGCTTGGTTGATGAAGCAGGGCAAAGTTGATTGGGTGATCACCGGTGCTGATCGGATAGCCGCAAATGGTGATGTGGCGAATAAGATAGGCACCTACTCTTTGGCCTTGGCTGCAAAAGCACATAACGTAAAAATGATGGTGGTAGCGCCGACATCGACGGTTGATCTGAGTTGTCCGACAGGCGAACAGATCACGATAGAACAACGATCAGCAGATGAAGTTTTATATTTTAATAATGAGAGAGTTGCCGCTGCTGGTGCTGATGCTTGGAATCCAGTGTTTGATGTGACGCCAGCTGAATTGGTGACAGCGATCGTTACTGAACAAGGAGTGATCAGTTTTCCACAGACGCCAGCTGGCTATCTTAGCTGATTGATAGCGTTTATAAGGCGAAACCTATCTAAATCAAAACATGCCTTTTTTAGGCCATAATTCATCCACATCATTTCCATATTGACCGCTTAAGGTATCTGCTTACTTTTTAAAAAAATAAGGAGATACGCATGATGCGACAACTAATTCTATCAACGGCGGTAATGTTGGCATCTCAGGTGGTGCGAGCGGATAACAGCTTGACCCTGCCTTGGGATGAGTTCAAAACACTTTATACCGAAAAGATTCAACAACAATTCGATGACGATAAAAAAGTGATTGATGTGCAGTCGATCATGTCGATTGATGAGGCGCGTTATAAGGTCTCGGTGAATGGTACGGAAGCCATAGTTGAAGTTTTGATCAGCGGCAAGCATCTGCAAGGTAAGGCTGAGCCGATTCGTTTATTTGATCATCAGGTCGCTATTAGTCAGATCAATAATGTTGAGGGTGGGGCGATCATTAGTGATGAATCAGGCTATATTTTTTATATTGACTCATCGGAAAATAATAAAACATTTAAACTTAATGTGACATTAGTTGTGTCTTTGTTAGAAGATCGGCAGTCACAAAAACTAAGCTTCACAATACCAACGGCAGTACTTAATGTACTGGATGTGGAATTGCCACTGGAAACAGAGCTGATCGAGTATCCAGGTATTCAGCAATCTTTACAACGATATTATTTTTCGCCAGATGAACAACTAACATTGCGATTTGCTGATGCGAGTAATCGAGATGAGCAAATTGTTGATGTCGATACGTTTACGCAAATTGAGTTGGAAGGTGATAAATATATTTTCACGTTACATGGGGTCTCTGATCAGTTTTCACGTCAGGATGTTACTTTAAGTTTCCAAGAATCATTACGCTATTTAGATAGTTCACTTCCTGCTTCTCGGTTAAAACAAGTCGGAAAAAACAAACTTCAAATTAATACGAGTAAAACAGAAGGAGAAAATTTTATCGTTAGGTTTGAGATGGAAGCAAAAGAAAGTCTAGTCAGTTTAGAAATACCAAAGTTTTCCAATAATATTGGACAACAAAATAGTTTTCAAATCATTGAACCAGTTGAAGCCCAAATTAACTTAACGGGTAAAAATATTACCCGTGGATTATCTTATAATCGTTTGCCGGTGAGCTTACGAAAGAACGCTCATGTTTTAGGTAATTATAATCAGGCAGAGCAATTTAATTTAAAACTCAAACGATTTGAGGAAGTAAAGTCACCCGAAATTGTATTGGATGAATTATATTTTTATACCAGTTTTGCGGACAACGGCCATGAAATTTCAGTTATTAGAATAGAATTGCCAGAAAATTCTGGGGATCGTTTATTTTTAAATTCAATTCCAAACACTGAGATCTGGTCGTTATTAGTCAATGGTAATAAGCAAGAGGTTTTTACACGTCGAAATGATGATCAAAAACCGGTGTGGGTTATTCCGCTTTCAGAAAATGGACGTTCTATCGTTGAGCTAACCTATCTCCAAAAACATAAGAAATTAGGGCTGGAGGGTAAGTTGCCAATCATCATTCCTGAGACTGGATTGGCTGCACATAAGGTTTTTGTTAGCATTGGCCTTGCTGAACGGCTAGAACTTGTCGCGGTAGAAGGAGAGCTGGCTCCTGCAGAGAATGCAGAGTGCCCTATGGTGCAAAATTTTTCTGGAAAGTCGTACTTGTTCGAATATCCATTCTATCGAGGTAAGAGCATGCAAGCCGCTATATTTTATAAAGAACCATTGGAGCAGATCTAATGACTATTAAGAGAATATTCGCCATTATTTTTATATTTCTGTTGGGTGTCGCTGGCTGGGTAACGCTGGGTACCACAAGTCAGTTTAGAGCCGGAAATAGTTACTACTCTATGGATAGGGCAGTCCAAAACTTGTGGGGCAGTAACATTGCCCAGCAAGCCCCCCATTTTTCTGTGAATGTACCGGGGACAAAACGCAAGCGTATTTTGTTACCTGAAAATAATACGATAAAAGTTGATTTACAGTTAGAACAGAGGAAAAAAGGTTTAAATTGGTATCCAACTTACAAGGTGAAGTTTAATGCCATGTACACGATAAAAAACTCGGATGCCGTTAGTCAAAATGTCCGACTACATTTCCCACTGCCATCTGAAACAGCGACCTATGATCATTTTGACTTTTTCATTGATGGCATTTCAAAAAATATAGATTTAAATACTCAAGAAGGCGTTAATTATATTATTGAAATAGAGGCTGGTAAAGAACGCTCCTTTGCTATTCAGTATCACACGAGAGGTTTACGTGAGTGGCAGTACTCTCTCGCTAATATAAACGGACGTGTTAAAAATTTAGATCTGATGATCACTACCAATTTTTCTGAGGTGGATTATAGAGAAGGTAGTTTATCACCGATGACAGTAACGACGGAAGAAGGGGTTACTAGGTTGCAATGGCATGCAGAAGATTTTATTACTAAACAAAATGTAACATTAGTGATGCCGGAGAAATTAAATCCAGGGCCATTGTCAGCTAAAATGACATTTTTTGCACCAGTGTGTTTATTATTTTTCTTTGTTTTGATTAGTGCGTTAGGCGTGATCAAAGCTATAGAAATTCATCCTATGCATTACTTGTTTGTTACGGCTGGTTTTTTTGCATTCCACCTATCATTTGCTTACATGGTGGATGTGATCAATGTGCATGTTTCATTTGTTATTGCTTCAGTCGCTTCAGTTGCACTTGTTATCTTATATTTACGATCAGCATTAGGTGATAAGTTTCCATGGAAAATTGCTGCATGTGGGCAGTTGATCTATTTAGTTTTATTTTCGTATTCATTTTTTATAAAGGGGATGACGGGGTTAACGGTTACCGTTGGCTCAATATTAACATTGGGAGTTTTAATGACCTTAACGGCGAAGACTGATTGGAGTCGTGTTTTTGTAAAAAATATAAATAAATTATCTGTGGAATAGACCGACTCGTTCTTTTTATTAAGTTTAACGGATAACATGGAAGCCAATATGTTTTATGGACGGAGAGTAGCTCTATTGAAGAATAATAAAGATATGATGTGTTATTTTCTGATAGGAATATATAGTTTATTACGAATATGCAATATTTAATCGTTTCTACTCTATGTCTTCAATCGATACCCAACTATTTATCCAAGAATCTTAATACGGTAAGGGTTTATTGTTTGATATAAATTAGCGATAATATAGGATGTTAGCGTATTTAAAAGTATGGTTTTATGTTTTTTAACATTAGGTAAGTACATTTTAAAAACAAAAGAATCTCTGAACGATTTATAGATGATTAGCTTGAGACTATTTTTTTCAATAACGGTTTTTCTAAGTGTTTGTAATAGATTCATAATTACACATACCAAGAGTTTTGTTCTTGAATACTTATGCTTTAACCGATTGCATCCGTGAACTGATGAGAGAGCCCTAAAACATCTGAAAAGGCGGCTTGATGAGTATAGAAACTGTTAATAATAATGATGGGGATGGCGAGCTGTCGCCCGCGAATGATCTGGATTCAGAAGCGATTGTTTTATGTTCTTGCTCACCGGCAGAGAATGTAAAAATATCTCGGTTTCTTAGTGCCTTAGAGTTAGAGGTTGTTAGTGTAAACGACGGTGTTGAGGTGTTTCAGCGTTATATCCAAAAATCACCAAAGCTGTTAATTATTAATAATCAACTCCCCAAGATGAGTTGTGAGCAATTATTACATCAAATTGCAAAAATAAACTCATCAAGCACAGGTGTAACAAGAGTACTTGTTATTTCTAATGATAATGATCGAAATACGATTATAAAAATCATGGGGCCTGTTAAATCTTCAAAAGGCAGTATTAAACTAGCGTTAATGATTGCTCCTTGGAATGTATCCGATTTTTATCGACAATTAGCTAACCTAAACCCTGAAGATATTGAACTTAAATCAAAGATTGACACTGTTTTAAATCAATTTCGCTCATCAGAAATTAAAACTTTAGATGAATCAAGGCTCTTCTTAGGTGTTTCAGAAATTGGTCAAGGTTTAAGAATTGAAATTGGTAATGATCGTATTTTATCTGCGACGAGTAATACGGCTGATGAGTATGCTGCAAAGATTGAAAAAGCATTGTTAGCGACTTCTATTGAATACATTCAATTTAGCCTTGAGGCAACTACCGATTTACTACCTGTCAATGTTGTCGCTATGATGATGCTGATCAATGGTTTTTCTAATAAGCACAAAAAAGAAGTTTTGTTTGTTGCTATTCCTCCTGAAGTTAAAAGGCAAATAAAGAAATTTAGCTTAGAAGAAATTTTACCTTTAGAACAGGAGGTTCAACTTTTTTAGTTTTCTTTGGAACGATGTTTGAAATGGTGCCCTCGGCGCGATTCGAACGCACGACCTTCCCCTTAGGAGGGGGACGCTCTATCCAGCTGAGCTACGAAGGCACATTAGGGGACAGAGCTTATCAGTAAATACTAGAATTTATCAATATATTAGTGGAGGATTTAGCTTAATTGCGCTAATGATTAAAATAATACTGATCATTTCAATTAGAGTCGCTAATGCCTAAGAGGTAATGTTACGATCAGTATAAATATGGCCTGAATTACTTAAATCATTAAGATATCGTTGTGTTATCAACATTTCATTTTTTTGTGAAATGGATAAGTGAAAGTGTTGAGTATTGATTGGTCCAAACTTACCCAGTTTCGCTTAGCCTCGATTGCTGGTGTACCGTACGGTTTGATATGAATTTGTTGTTGTTTTGATAATAGGATCAGAGGATGCAATAAACTATGCATCCTCTGATTTAGATTTTCCCTTTGTAAACTTAGCCAACAGAGCTACAGTTAGGGCAAGTGTTTAGACGATTTTCACCAATGTGTAGTTTCTTATTGAGATCACGCAGAGCCGTTCGAACACCTTCTTCGATCACAGGATGGTAAAAAGGCATGTCTAACATTTCTGAAATTGTCATGCGGTTTTGCAAAGCCCAAGCTAATAGGTGAGCAATATGCTCAGCGGCTGGGCCGATCATTTCGGCACCTAAAAATAATCCTGTTCCTTGTTCACCGTAAACATGTAGTAAACCTTTGTTTTTTAACATGACACGGCTGCGCCCTTGGTTTTCAAACGAAACGTTACCAATAGCGAGACAATCACAGTTCGGATATTTTGCGTTTAGTTTTTTCCAACCGACTCCAACGGTCGCTATCTGTGGATCACTAAAGACCACGGAAATCGGTGCACGTCTCAAACCTGTCTGCGGGTTAGGGAAACGGCCGGCATTATCACCTGCTATTTTTCCTTGATCAGCCGCTTCGTGTAACAGTGGTATTTCATTATTAACATCACCTGCAATAAAAATATGCGGCAAGCTGCACTGCATGGTGTCACTATCAAATGTTGGTACACCCGTTTTATCAAGCTGGAGTGTTGTCTTTTCAATACTGAGATTATCAACATTGGCTTTGCGGCCTGTTGCGGCTAGAACATAGTCCAAGTTGGTGGACTGTGTTTTTCCATCGGTATCAACGTATTTTAAGAAGACACTGTCGTTATTATTATTGCCATCTTCACTTTTTGTTTCACGATACATTTCAAGGATTTCACCTGCCGTATCAAGATAAAACTCTTCAGCAAATGCCTTGCGGCTGTACTCTTGAATAGCTGGATCGGACAAGGGACCAACGGTGCCACCACGACCAAATAAAAGCACATTGACGCCTAATCGATGTAGCGCTTGACCAAGCTCTAAACCGATCACGCCGGGACCAAAAACAGCAACTGATTTAGGTAGGTCATTCCATTCAAAAACATCATCGTTGATGATTAAACGATCCCCCAGATCATTAAAACTTTCTGGCCAAGCTGGGCGTGAGCCTGTTGCAATAACGATCCGTTCGGCTTCGATTAGGTATTTATCATCGACTTGTATCGTATGGTCATCAATAAACTGAGCATTGCCACGGAGCTTATGTTTGGCCGGAATTTCATCAACAGATTCAATGACAAAGCCAACAAACCTGTCACGTTCGCTTTTAACACGATCCATGACTTCACGGCCATTAATCTCAGTTTTGCCACCGGGGTGTACGCCAAAACCGGGGGCGCTTTCAATGTTATGTGCGGCTTCTGCAGCTGCGATCAATAATTTGCTTGGCATACAGCCGACACGTGCGCAGGTAGTGCCGTATGGGCCGCCTTCGATGGTAATAACATCATCGGTGTGAAGAAGTGCTGCGCGATAGGCTGCTAATCCTGCCGTTCCAGAACCAATGACAACAACTTCTTTTTTCAATTTTTCCATAAGACTTTCCTATCGTTATGAGAAGCCGACTAGCGACTTCTCATAAGCTCTTTTAATTATCGATGACATAGAGACCGTGTTGATCAGTTATTGTTCAAATAACTTTCTAAAGCCTCGCTGTCACCAATGTGTTTACCACCCATATAAATTTGGGGTACAGTTTTTGCGCCGGTTACCGCTCGCATGCCAGCTACCGTTGCATCTTTACCCAAGATGATTTCTTCATACTGATAACCATGTTCGGCTAATTGTCGTTTCGCCTTGCTGCAATATGGGCAACCTGGCTTAGTGAAAATAGCAACCGACTCAGGTGATTTAATCTGTGGGTTAATGTAGTTCAACATTGTATCAGCATCAGACACTTCAAATGGATCGCCCGGTTTTTGTGGCTCGATGAACATTTTTTCAATGACACCATCTTTCACCAACATAGCATAGCGCCATGAACGCTTACCGAAGCCCAAGTCATCCTTATCGACTAACATGTCCATACCTGCAGTGAACTCGCCGTTGCCATCAGGAATAACCGTGATGTTTTCAGATTCCTGATCAGCTTTCCATGCATTCATTACAAAGGTGTCATTTACCGAAATACACACTATCTCATCGACACCTTCTTTCTTGAATGTCGAGGCCAACTCGTTATAGCGCGGTAAATGTGTTGATGAACAGGTGGGTGTGAAAGCACCGGGTAATGAAAACAAGATCACCGTCTTATCGGCAAACAATTGCTCGGTTGTAACATCGGCCCAATCTTCATTACCGTTTACCGTTTGACGTGTTTTAAAGGTGACTACTGGAACACGTTGTCCTTCGCGATTTTCTAACATTCTAAATCCTCATTAGTTGTGCTCATGAACGCCATGAACACGATGGAATACAGTTTGTAGTAAATACAGCAATAGTGCTAGTTAAACGTTTTTATAAAGTCGATAGGAAAAATCTATTGAGGCATCATGCTGAGATTGAGCAATCAATGAGCTATTTGTTCTCGCTTGATGATTAGTTTTGAAACCGTCTTGGCAGGCGAGGCGGTAGTAGCGAGATCCGGAGTTATCAGAAGATCGGCAACGAAGAGACAACATTCGAGATTTAGTGTTCAGTTAATTGACTAACCTTGAAAGTCACACTTAGAGCGTCTATATTGATTGTTATGAAGCTCGTAACCAGTTATCTCTTGTTAGTTTTTGTGTTGATCACGCATAGCGCAATCGCGATGGATATACACCTTCCTGAAATTTTTGATCATGAAGCTGAGTCTGTCTTAGAGCATTCATATCATACTCAAACTGCATCATCTAACGAGCATGAGTTACATGGAAATGGTTTGTTGGAAGGGCATTGCTCTCATAGTTCTGCCCATACCTCTGCTTTGGTTTACTCCATCGACATACAAACCTTAGATATCCCTTCTATTTTTTATACTGCCTTAAGATTTACTCCCTACATACATACCCAAACACCACCTATCAGACCACCTAAAACTATCATCTAGTTTCCCCCTTTTGGGAATGTTATCAATTCAATCTTTATTGTTATACGGCCTGTAGTTTTTTGAGCTGTAGCTTTTTATTGTTGGATTATGATTTTTAACCTTTATTTTTATGAAAGGTGTGCTAGATGCGAACAAGAAGTCATTCATATCTGAATATGAAAGCCAGACATGGCTATTTATTAATTAATTGTTGCCGAGATTTTTTTATAGGCTGTTGCGTTTTCTTACTTGCAAGTTTAACGGTTTATGCTGAAGAGTTTGACATAGAAACTGATCAGGAAAGACTAAAAATGCTTTCAAGTTTTTTATCGAATTTGGAAGGTAAACACCCGCAACTAAAACACGCGCAGTCTAAGGTAGCAGCGGCTGAGGCGCGAAGTAGGGCAGCAGATCAACCACTTTATAATCCTGAACTTGAGTTTGATGCAGAACGGGTTGGTTTACATGGTGCTAATTCTGATGCACTGACCTTGGGGATAAACCAAGCTCTCGACTGGCATGATAAACGTGCAGCGAGAACAACCGTAGCCAATAGTGAGCAACGAATTAATCACTATGAGCAGTTGATCCATAGACAAGACTTGATCGTAGAAATTTTTCTTGCTCTGACAAGTTATCAAACGCAAACGTTCAAAACGATAGCACATGAAAATCGTTTGAAGTTAATGGAAAAAGTCATGCTGCAAGCAGAGCTGCTGTATGGAGTTGGGGATATCAGCAAGCTGGAATTTGAGCAATTAAGGTTGTCTCAATCACAAGCTCAATTACTTGGTGATCAAGCAGCGACACAACTGAGTATCGACCGGATGCAATTGGTTACGGTAACGGGAACAGATCAAGCAAACTGGCCACCATTGCCAACAGAATTACCTAAGTTTGAATATAAACAGATCGTTTATAAAAATATTTTATCTCAACATCCTGCCTATCAATTTAACCTAGCTAAGGTTGAAGCGGCGGATAATACTCGGCGTTTACGACGTTTGGAAAAAAAGGCTGATCCAACAATAGGGTTTCGTGTTGGTGATGAAGCATCCGATACGCTTGTAGGCTTGACCTTATCGATCCCTTTAAATGTTCGTAATACTTATCAAGCTGAAGTTGATGAAGCACAGGCTAATTTTAACGCTTCACAATTTTTGAATGAAGGCGAAGCTCATCAACTTGAAACGCGTTTAAAAGCCGCTGCAAAAACTTATCAATTGACATACTCGAGCTGGCAATCGTGGCATCAAGCCACTGGCCGGAGTTTACAAGACCAAAGCCAACTGTTGTTGCGTTTATGGAAGTCTGGCGAGTTGAGTACATCCGATTACCTACTACAACTTGATCAAATTAAAGATGTGGAAATGAATAATGTTGAACTGACAGGTAATGTCTGGGAATCATGGTTTAACTGGCTATTTGTGAGTAATCAATTTGATGACTGGTTAAATGGAAGCTATCCAAATCAAGATGCAGACTTAATTAATGACTTAAGCACTGAAAAATTAAGAGATGAAAAATGAAATTATTATTTAAAAAATATCAAAAAACCAAAGCTTGTATCTTCGCAATAAGCTTGGCTTTTTACTCACCATTAATGTTTGCTGAGCATGACTCGCATGACTCGCATGACTCGCACGACTCGCACGACTCGCACGACGAAGAACACGAAGAACACGAAGAACACGAAGAACACGAAGAACACGAAGAACACGAAGAGGCGGATAATATTGAGTTAACTAAAGCTCAAATAAAACAGGCTGGTATTGAAACCATGCAGTTACAACCGAGCTTGATTAGTAAAAAAATCACAGCGTTAAGTGTGGTGAAACTAAATCAATATCGTACGATCAAAGTATCGCCGACGATAACAACACGGGTTGAAACGCGTCATGTTTATTTAGGTGATGAAGTTAAAAAAAATGATTTGCTAGTGACCTTGCACACTATCGAAAGCACTGACATTTCAGCCAATGTTTTAGCCACCGCAGATATGGCTGTAAGTTCAGCTGAACTAGCAGCGAGTATAGCTGAGGCTAAAGGTGAGCTGACGGCGGCAACAGTGACTTGGGAGCGTATTCGTTCACTGGGTAAAGATGCTGTTTCAGGTAAGCGATATGCTGAAGCCAGAATTTCGAAACAGCAAGCGGAGGCTCGTTTAAAAGCGTATGGAGAAAGTCAGTCGCGTGTGAGTCAATTGTTCGAGTCAGGCAGCAAACCTGTACAGAAGCATTACGAGTTACGTGCAGAACAGGACGGTATGATCATTAAAGATGATTTTGTTATTGGACAAATGGTCTCACCAGAAGATGTGTTATTTGAGATTAGTGACATGGATCATCTTTGGGTTGAAGCAAAATTAAAACCAACAGACGTTAAGTTGATCAAAAAGGGCATGCAGGTTGTTGTCGATGCAGAAGGTAGAAAATTACAAGGGCATGTGATCAATATTGGTCGTGTGTTGGATCATAAAACACGAACGTTGCCCGTGCGGATCGAGCTTGAAATGGCGGGTGTCATTTTATATCCCGGTCAGTTTGTAAAAACGTTGATCAATCGTGATACAAAAAAAACAACTATCACTGTTCCAGCCGAATCTTTATTAAGAAGTGCTGATGGAGATTGGATTATTTTTGTTGAAATTGAGAGTGGGCGTTTCGCATCGAAAGAGATCGAGATTGTTGCAGACCTCGGTGAACAAGTGACTATTAAAGGTTTAGAGGCAGGAGAGATCTTTGTCAGCAAAGGAGCTTTTACCTTGCAATCTGAATTAACTAAAGGTGGCTTTGAAATTCATAACCACTAGGAAAGTTTCTGGCCTAGTGGGCCTGATAGGAAGTAAATATGTTAAATAAAATAATTGAAGCCGGAATAAAAAACCGACAAATAGTATTGCTCGCGCTGATCGCTATGATCATTGGCAGCATCTTGATCGTGCCGAAACTAAATCTTGATGCTTTTCCAGACGTGACGAATATTCAAGTACAAATTAATACAGAAGCAAAAGGCTTGGCCGCTGAGGAGGTCGAACAGCTGATCACGTTCCCCATTGAAGCGGTGATGTACTCATTACCTAACGTGGAAGAGGTTCGATCAATTTCAAAAACAGGCTTGTCAGGAATAACGGTAGTGTTCAAAGAAGGCACCAATATTTATTTTGCACGACAATTAGTTTTTGAGCGATTGCAAACTGCACGTGAAGATATTCCTGAGGGTGTCAGTAGTCCTGAAATTGGTCCGAACACATCAGGTCTAGGTCAAGTGTTTCAGTATATGTTGCGATCAGAAAAACCTGAGTATGACGCGACGGCTTTGCGTAGTTTAAATGATTGGGTCGTGAAGCTTTTGATCATGCCAGTTGATGGGGTCACTGACGTGTTGTCATTCGGTGGTGAGGTTCGTGAATATCAGGTACAGGTAAATCCAGAAAAAGTTCTTGCTTATGACTTATCAATCGCAGAGATAGTCGAAACCATAGAAAACAATAATCAGAATGCAGGTGGTTGGTATCTCGATCGATTTGATGAACAGTTAGTTATTCGTGGTGTCGGTTGGATCAGGGGTGGAGACGAAGGCCTTGAAGATCTTAAAAATATTCCATTGAAAACGATTGATGGTTATGTTGTAAAAATAGCAGATGTTGCCGAAGTAAATTTTGGAACAGAAATCCGTCAAGGTGCAGTGACGATGACAACGCGTGAACAACAAGGTGAAATAAAATCACACGGTGAAGTTGTGGTTGGTATCGTTTTAAAACGTATGGGGGCGAATACCAATGCGACTATCAATGGCGTGAAAGATCGCTTGCCCATTATCCAAGCAGCATTACCAGAAGGCGTCACGATTGAACCATTTTATGATCAATCAGAACTCGTCGATCAAGCGGTTAATACGGTGAGCAAAGCTTTGTCAGAAGCCTTTGTGTTAATTTCTGTTGTCTTAATACTTTTTTTGCTCAACATTCGCGCTACATTTTTAGTTTTGATCTCCGTGCCGATCTCGATCGGCTTGGCGCTAATGATGATGGTTTATTGGGATATTTCAGCAAACTTAATGTCACTAGGCGGGCTTGCGATAGCCATCGGCATGATGGTTGATGGTTCAGTTGTGATGATGGAACATATCTTTAATCGCTTGAGTGAACGAGATGAGACTAGTGAAAAAAATATAAGTAATTTGATTTTAATGTCAGCCAAAGAAGTTGGGCGACCAGTCTTCTTCGCGGTGATGATTATCATCATAGTCTTCTCACCTATATTCACTTTACAAGGGGTCGAAGGCAAGTTATTTCAACCGATGGCGATCTCTATTGTTCTGGCGATGTTAGCGTCATTAGCTGTTGCCTTACTTGTTGTACCAGCTCTTGCTAGCTTTCTATTTAAGAAAAATGTTCAACATAAAGAAAACCCGTTGATGAAAGCGTTAGAAATGAGCTATAAACCCTGTTTACAATTAGCGATCAAATTACGCTGGTTAGTCGTTTTAATCGCTGTTGTTTTATTGATAGGTGCATTATGGTTGGCGACCTTGTTAGGGACTGAGTTTGTACCCGAACTTGAAGAAGGAACGATTAATGTTCGAGTTACCTTAGCACCTTCTTCAAGTTTAAAAAAATCTCTCGAAGTAGCCAATGTTTTAGAGAACAAACTTTTTGAGTTGCCCGAGGTTAAGTACGCATCATCACGCATTGGTCGATCAGAAGTTGGAGGCGATCCGGAGCCTGTCTCAAACATTGAAATCTATATTGGTCTAAAACCAATAGCAGAATGGACTAGCGTAAATAATCGACAAGATCTACAAAAATTGATGGAAGAAAAAATGTCAATTTATCCGGGGCTACTGTTCTCTTTTTCACAGCCAATAGCCACACGTGTTGATGAATTATTATCCGGTGTAAAAGCTCAACTTGCGATCAAGTTATTCGGCCCTGATTTAAACGTATTAGAAAAAACAGGTAAGCAGATTGAATCCATCGTCAAAAAAGTAGAAGGCACACGAGGTGTAGAAATGGAACAGATCGCGGGCGAAGCACAACTCGTTATCAGGCCTGATCGTGAAGCACTTGCTCAATACGGAATACCCGTTGGTCAAATTATGTCATTAGTCTCAGATGCCATTGGTGGCATCGAAGCAGGGCAGGTGATCAATGGTAACGAACGTTATAACATTTACGTACGTCTGGCCGAATCCTATCGTAATAGTGTGCATGATATTCGAAACATGACGATTGAATCTCCACAAGGCGCATGGTTGAAACTATCCGATGTAGCAAGTGTGGAAATAGAATCGGGCCCACCACAAATCCGCCGTGATGACGTGCAACGCCGAGTCGTTATACAAACTAATGTTGATGATCGAGACATGGGTGGACTCGTTGCAGAATTAAAAGAAAAAATAAAAGCAGAAGTCGATCTACCAACAGGCTACAGCGTTGTTTATGGAGGACAGTTTAAAAACCAAGAGCGCGCGCAAAAACGTTTAATGATCGTCGTACCGATCTCACTAGCGCTTATTTTTTTACTACTCTATCTAGCGTTCAACTCCATAGGTCAAGCCTTGTTGATCATGCTCAACGTACCACTGGCATTAATAGGGGGAATCGTAGCCCTCTTTATTTCAGGGCAGTTTTTATCCGTACCTGGATCAATCGGATTTATAGCACTGTTTGGTATCGCCGTTTTAAATGGTGTCGTGATGGTCAGTGCCATCAATCAAAAAATCAGCAATGGATTCGAAACATCACAAGCTATTGTTGAAGGCGCTTTATCAAGGTTACGTCCCGTACTTATGACAGCCATCACAGCTGAGTTAGGACTAATCCCAATGCTACTAGCAACAGGTGTAGGCTCCGAAGTGCAAAGGCCGTTGGCTACAGTCGTTGTTGGTGGATTGGTTTCATCAACCCTACTTACCTTGTTTGTACTGCCTGCTTTGTTTGGGGTTTTTAGCAAGGGAGGTAGATTCTGGTACATACTGAAAGTGTATTGATACAAGTTGTCAGTATCCCCTTAAGTAAAGAAAAATCAGATTGTTAGTTCTGCTTTTTATATAACTATACCGAATCTGTATAAGCTGTTAATATTTGGTTCTTTATAATAAGCTGTTAGGTGTCTGCGACGCAAAAACAATCTATATAAATTATCATTGCTGTCCCGTTAACTTTCACAATAGCACCATCTGATTAATATCGGGTT
>OJDV01000210.1_pt1 | contig 22775 bp, 17 predicted proteins | sample 1592911 | NCBI WGS metagenome assembly OJDV01 (sample SAMN05416860, study PRJEB24817) | seawater metagenome | isolation source: Sea water | place: Canada:Atlantic | collected 2013-11 | reverse complement strand
ACACAGAGTAGATCGTCGGCAGCGTCAGATGTGTATAAGAGACAGAATTTAGATATTATTTGATTCTGATGAATGCCCTACTCTAAATGATATTAATTTAAATATATTTTACATGTCATATTTGCTAGGTTTTTTTCGTATTGATTTCTAGAGGATTAAAAACCCAATAACCCTATGAGGAAATCACCGTGAAAAATTTTAAAACACTAATTTTGGCTTTATTAATAATAAGCCTCAAAACATTGGCCGGCACCGTGGCTTTTGTAGGTCCAAATGCAGATAGTAACTGCGATTTTGATAGTATTCAAGCTGCTATGGACTCAGGAGCCACAGACATTTTTGTCTCAAATGCTATGCAGTACAATGAAAACCTGATTGTGCCTAGCACTAATAATAATGTATTGATTGATGGTAAATATACAAGCTGTTCTTTAGCATCAATTGATATTACTGTGCAATCCGCAGTCTCAGGACACCTATCGGATGCACCAGTTATAATAGTTCTAGCATCATCTGAAAGAAAATTTGTAACCATAAAAAACATGTTATTAGTTAACGGAACTGGTGCTGGTTTTATTCCTGCAGGTGGAATTACAATGGCCTCTTCTAATGACATATTAAACATTGACAATACAACTGTGGCTTTAAATGAGGGTTTTGTCGGAGGTGGTGTCTATATTGGGACTACATCTGATACTCCCTTTGAAGATAGACCAATATTAGCATTGAGCAATAAATCTCAAATAAACAATAACTTAAGCACTAGCGAAACCCTTGGTGGTGGCGGTGTTTTTTGTGAAAATGGTTCTGTGATAATTCGTGATAATTCAAGTATTAAACGCAATACAACAGAGGGTTCTGGAGGTGGGATTTATGCATTCGGATGTGTAGTGAATGAATGGAGTGGATCATCTGAAAATAATGATGCAGAAAAAGGAATCTATGAAAATAAAGCAAAAATACATGGTGGTGGAATTTTTGCTACTCAGGACAGTACAATTCAAATTGGAAGCGCTAATAGTTTTTCTAGCTCGTTTGGATCTGTTATAAGCAATGAAGCTGACAGCGATAATGATGGTATTGGTGATGGAGGTGGTATCTACACCGAAACTGATGAAGATGCAGTGGTTTTACTTGGTTCTTTGATAAAGGGGAATGAATCTGGTGGTAATGGCGGCGGCATTTATGCTCAAAATGGTTCATTTGTTTCCGCACGACGACAAAATGATACTTGCTGGTCAGATTACAAATGCAATCAAATCATTGATAATTATGCAAGTAATAGCAATGGAAATGGTGGTGGAATGTATTTTACAAATGGAGGTTATGGAATCATAGAAACTGCTTACTTTGAGGGAAATCGTGCAGACAATGGTACTGCAATTTATACCACCAGTGATCCAAGTTATACAACTATTCAAAATGCCACTTTTTTTAAAAATGGCAATAATGGCACAGATGGCTTTAGTGATAATAATGTGATTATGGTGAATAACAATGCAAGTATTAATACTTTACATAGTACATTTGTTAATAACAATGAAACAGTATCAACATTTAGATCACAAAATGATTCTAATTTGACAGTTAGGGCTACAATAATAAATTCTGAAACTGCTGAGTCTGCAATTAGAATTGCCAGTTCATTACCTGTGACTGCAGAATGTGTGAATACTAACCTCCCCCCTCCAGTAGGTACAGATGTTTTTTTTCAAGCTATAACCTTTGTAGATGCAGCCAATGGTGACTTTCATTTATCTAGTGAAGACAATGGAGCCATTGATATATGTATTGATTATGAGATTCCTATTGATGGCGAAGGAGACGAACGCCCTTTTAACAATCCAGATGTTCCAAATTTTAGAGGCCCTAGTGATGTTGGTGCAGATGAATATACTGACATAATTTTTAAGAATGGTTTTGAGGAAAACATTAATTAAACTGTTAATTTTGAAAAATTGTAAAGTAGTTCTTGTACCTTACGTTAGGTGAGCATATATACTTCATAATAACAAATGATTAAGGGCATTATAAATTGAGTTGGAAAATTGGCGATTTAATTAAAAAAACAGGGCTTACTGCAAGAACACTGCATTATTATGAAGAAAAAGGTTTAATTGGACCTATTTCACGTTCTGATGCAGGACATCGTCTCTATGAACAAGTAGACCTCATTCGTTTACAACAAATTCGTAATATGCGATTTTTAGGCGTTCAAATTTCTGATATGTCATCATTAATTAATGATGATATCAACAAATTAAAAAAACAGTTGCAAGATCAATTAGAAAGTTTGAAATTAAAACGTTCTTTGATTGAAAAATTCGAAAGCAGAACCTCTAAATTATTGGTTTATTTGGATTCTGATGACATCAACCCTGAAAGTTTGGATAACTATCTATTTAAAACTATGGAAACAATGATGATGTATGAAAAATATTTTAAACAAAGTGACATTGATAAAATGCACGACAATGATCATGATAATAAATCAGAACAAAACAATGAAGAGACTTGGAATCAATGGGTCAAATCTATGAAGAGTGAATTATTATCTGGAACGAATCCTCAGTCAAAAAAAGTGCAAAATTTAATGAAACATTGGAACGATATAGTTCATAAACTTACTGATGGTGATGAAATGCGTACGCAAGCTTTTAATGATTTAATGCACAATGAGCCACAGGCACGGTTGGATCATGGAATAGATGATGCTCTTTTTGATTTTATGTCAAAAGCCAGTAGTGGTCACTGAGATTTGATGGAATATTAAGTAACTCTTCGTTCCTTAAATCTAAACAAAACCAGCAATTCAGCCTAACCATATGTTAATGGAAAGGCTGAATTGATTATAAAATCAGTTCTTAGTATCTGTATACATGTCTATGGTTTCCTCAATTGCATGGCTGCAAACATGGCAAAAATCTTCTATGCGGGTAAACATGATGCAATTTTGTTGGCTACGATAATAGCCAGTGGCTGTGTAATTAGCGCCTTCAAATAAGCCAATATCATTGCGGTATTTATTTTTACCAAAAAGATTAGTTTCAAACTCGGCATTTTCTTGAAACAAAGCACTCATTACCGATTCAGGTAACTTTTGTTTTCGAATTTCAGCACGTTTTTTTTGATATTTATACGAATGCTCATCGAATGCTTTTTTATCCCAAGTTGTGGGGATTGGTGTTTCTTTTTTTACTTGGTCCTTCCATTTTAATGTGTTTCTGTCGGTATTTGCAGTAACATTGGGCTCATAGGGTTCATCAAGCTTTGGAGAGGCACTATAGGCAACTGGTGAGGTGTAATACTCATCGGCAAGGCCTGCAAAGTGGTGACCAAATTCATGGACAAACACATACTCAGACCAATCGTTATTGGCCATTGTTGTGCCGTATAAACCATATATGCCCCCTCCTCCATATGTTTTTGTATTGGCAAGAATTTCTACAAATTCATAGGGTGCATTAGAGGCGATTTGACGAAATGACTTGTTATCTAAGGTTAGCATATATCGTTCACTGCCAAATATGTCATAGCGTAACTGTAAAGGTGTGTCTTTGTAGACTCCAGTAGATGGACGGGACACGCCAGAGACCTGGCTATTGGGTAATACTGCCCATACGTTAAAATCAGATTGACGTGATTTAAAAGGTTCTGCTGCAAACAATGCATCTGACATGCGCTTAACATCTGTTTTAAATTTTGCTTTTTCACCTACACTATAACCATCACCCATAATAAGCAAATCCACCTTGTTTGCTGGATCTCCGTTTTCCATAACCGCAAAAACTTCTCCATCAAATTGAGGTTGTGCTTTATTTACAAACATATGATTTGGGTCAATCTCAATCTTCCAAATTTCATGAAATGGTTTAACATAAGTGCGTTTTTTTAATTGAATTTCAATTGGTTTTTTTGGAGCTGGAAAACGCAATGATTCATGAAAAGTTCTGGTAACTTTGCTTGCCTCTCCGGTTGTTTCCCATTCACCATAAATACTACTAAAACTTCTTGAAAACAATAACTTACCCGATTCAATATCTCGTACTTCAAAGATATATTTTCCACGAGGTATAGTATCTATTTGTTTGTTTAAGTTTCCAGCCCAAGGTTTGGGTTCAATCACTACTTCATCAAGGCTAAATAACTCCTGCGTGGCATTTCCTGTATGAAAATAGTCAATTCGCATTGTCTTAGGAGTTGGTTGCTCAGCACTTGCTGCAATTGATAGAATAGAGAAAAATATTATTAGTACATTATGTTTCATGCTTTAGTTACTCTTTTTTATTCGCTAAAAGAATACTAGATTTTTTCTATAAAGTCCAATACTCTCTTTTAGCAAAAACTGTTTAAAATAATAAAAATGAAATATAAACCACACTAATCCAATCTATATTTATGTAAAAATAAGTATGAGTAGTAAGTATAAAATAATTTCAAGATAAAGTAAGATACATTGCTTGAAATATTAAATAGAATTCTACCAACATGAGAGAGAAATACATGAAACTGAGAAACCCCATTTTTTTATTGGCAATCATTGTTAACTTTAACACCAATGCATTGACTCTTGAGATTCCAAGTTATCCTGAAAATGCTGTAATACCCGATGATTATACCTGTGATGCGATTGGCAGTAGTGGTCTATCGCCACAATTATTATGGGGCGATGCACCTCAAGGTACCATGAGTTTTGCAGTGATTTTTAATGATGAAACCTTAAACTTCTTACATTGGAAGTTGTTTAATATTGATCCATCGGTGTTTCATATTCCAGAGGGAAAACCAGTTGATGTTGGTACTGAAGGACTTTCGAATTTTGGACAAAGAAGATATGGAGGTCCCTGCCCTCCTGGAACTGGCAACTATGTGATGACAGTTCATGCAGTTAATACCATTTTTGCATCTAATAACCCTTCTGTTGCACAAATTGAAGCTGCATCAATTGAATCTGCAACTTGGGGTGCTTTTAGAAGTAATAACAGTGATCAAGACAGATATGAATATCTAGCCAAATACCGTGTCACATTTAATGCCGATTGGAATTCTACAGATCACCCCATTGATTTCCCTGGTGGCAGTGCGCATTTTTCTCCACTTGTTGGAAATACGCATAATGTAGCTGGACAAATTTGGGATGTTGGTGGTATTGCTACTAATGGCATTGAACAAATGGCTGAGACTGGTGGCACCAGTATATTAAATACTGAAATTGATACGGTACTCAATAGTGGTGGAACGGAGAGTCGAGTAAATGGTGCTGGTGCAGGAAATGTCGATAGTATTGAAATCGAAATGACTGTTAGTAATTCGCATCCTTTATTTAGCATGGTCACGATGATAGCTCCTAGTCCTGATTGGTTTGTTGGTGTACATGATCTAGATTTACGTGAAAATGGTGTCTGGAGACAAAATTATACTGTAGATTTATTCCCATATGATGCAGGAACTCAGGATGGTGATAGTTTTAATAATGCTGGAGCCAATACAAATCCAAGAGATCCAATTGAGCAAATAGTCACTTCTCCGTTTCCAAATGGCATCCCTTTAGGCACTTTTGTGTTTGAACGATTGAGTGTTTCAGGTGTAGTTCCAGACGATATATTCCAAAACGGTTTTGAATAATAGTAATTAAACTCATAAACCCACCACCACATTCTTTTTTATTTAGGATGTGGTGGCTTTGAGTATTATACATTTTATTTAATGCTCTTATCTACGGGGTAAGGACCATCCTTAAACTGTTCTGCATGATACCCTTTTATACTTATAGTCTTTGTTAACTCACTAAATGGTTCTAAGTTGTTTTTTAACTTATTTATAATTTCTTTGAAGTTATTTTTGGGTTGCCACCCAAGTTCATTTCTTGCCTTGTCATTAACATATACCCTATCAATTGATGGGAACATTTTCCAACCACACCGTCTATATTCATCTACAAAAGCTGGTATTAAACGCCTGACTACATTATGTGGATTAATACGTAGTTCTGATAGATCTGATTCTGTAAAAGGGGTTGTAGCACTGATAATATAACGAGAAAATCCTATTTGAGGCGCTTTTTCCATGGCCAATAAATGTGCACTAACCACATCTTCTAAATCAACCCTTCTGTATAACATTTCATTGACCTTGGCATTTATATCTTCAAACCCTGAACGGATACTAGAGTTGTCGTCTTCTTCTGGGAAAAAGCGAGAAGTTCTTAATATGATGCAAGGCAGTTGATTGTTTCTGTAGAACAGTTGACAAAGGTTTTCTGCAGCTACTTTGGTTATTCCGTAGATGTTTTTTGGAATACAATTGACATCTTCTGTAATCCACACAGCAGGTTCATCATCAATTGGTCTTAATGCATCGCCAAAAGTGCTCGTTGTACTAGTAAATACAAATGATTTAACATTTTCATTTGTTGCTTCTTCAAGTAAATTTAAGCAGCCTGTAATATTGGAATCTATAAAGTCCTGTCGGCTGTGTGTTGCCACATGAGGTTTATGTAGAGTTGCGGAGTGAATAACAAATTTAACACCCTGCATGCAACTTCTAACAAAATCGCGATCTGCAATTGATCCAACATGATCGGTAAAATCAGATTCGATTATGTCAATTCCAACCACATCGTGATTTTGATTTCTTAAGGTTCGCACCAAGGCCTTACCCAAATGACCTGCACTGCCTGTTACTAGTATTTTCTTGCCCATGGGTACTCTCCTATCATTGCGGTCTATCATGGTCTTTGGGCACATAGTAAATATTTAGATTCATATTTGTTCCAGTACAGATGTGTATTTCATACCATTGATTCTATTAGAGGCCTTTGCACAACCCGTGGAACGTGTAAAAAAGTTGCTAAAAGCTCCATTCATCGTTAAAAAACTCGCAAATAGCGGGCTATTTGACTCATTTTTTCCTTGATTGAAGCTTTTATCATTCTTTTTTTCATCGTCCCAGAGTTATGCAAAGGACTCTATTATAATTGCATAACAATATTAAAAATACTAATCAATCGCATAATAGTTTTTATTTAATTACCCAAATAAAATCATAATTCACATCTAAAAATCAATTCAGGTACAATGATTATATGATTATTCAAAACTTTATTTTATCTTTAGTAGTCCTGATCCTTGCCAGTTTATTGGCTGAACCATTGTCTCGATTATTGCGTTTGCCATTTGTTGCCATTCTCATTGTTGTGGGATATTTTGGTTCAGAAATAGTTGTTAATTTTGGATACGATACAGGGATTAGAGCCAGTAATTTTCCTTTGTTGGTCTTTTATGTATTTTTGCCCATCATTATTTTTGAATCGGCATATAAAATTGATCAAAAACAGTTATTAAAATCTCTATATCCCATACTTGTTTTATCAATGCCAATCATGATGCTTGCTGTTATCCTGATTGCTTTGTTGCTGTATTTGGGAATTGGGCATCCTACTGGTTTTCCGATATACTCTGCGTTGGTAGCAGGCTCATTGTTGGCAGCAACTGATCCTATGGCCGTTGTTTCAAATCTTAAAAGGATGAATACACCTAATAGAACTATTATTTTACTTGAAGGTGAAAGCCTATTTAATGACGCCATTGGCGTGGTGTTATTTACAACTTTTGTTTCAATTGCTGTTTCTTATCAAGGTCCTGGATTTGGCAATTTTTCAATCAGTTGGTTAGATAAAACTCAATACTTTTTAATTCAGTTTTTTGGTGGCATTTGTTTTGGAATTTTTTGTGGATTAATAGGTACATTTTTCAGTTATATTATTAAAACCCGAATCCTAGAAAATGTTTTACTCATTGCCATCGCCTATGCAGCATTTTTAATTGCAGAAGATTTCTTAATGGTCTCAGGCATGATGGCTGTATTGAGTGCTGGATTAATTATGAACAAGGCACATCAAAAATATGTATCCCCTCAAGACAAAGAATACATTAATTATTGGTGGGAAGTCATCAGCTATTTCTCAAATTCTATGTTGTTTTTATTGTTAGGAGTCACAGTAACTGCCAATATGTTTGCTGATCGCTGGCTTGCAATGGTTATTGCAATAGGTTCAGTGATCATTATAAGGTTGTTATCAGTTTATGTTTTATTACCAAGCATAAGTGCATTTTCTAAAAACAAAGCTTCAAATAACGAAAAACTGATATTGTTTTGGGGAGGTTCTCGCGGTGCAGTTACTGCAGCATTAGCACTATCATTGCCAACCGAGATAGAAGGATGGTGGACCATTCAATCTATGGCTTTTGGGGTTATTATATTTACATTGTTTATACAAGCACCAACCATTCCATTGATTTTGAAGAAATTATACAAACCCAATCAACAACAAGAATAAATATCATTACTATTTTTTCTTGCGAACATAAATTAAATCGACTGACTGATTTTCACCTTGTGTTGTTTCCAATCTTAAAGCTTTATTAATTCGGTATCTTAAAACCCAAAACCCTATTCTATTGAATAAACCTTGATTGTATCCCACATATAAGTTTTCATTGAATTGTTTTCCTGCTTCAACTGTACTTTCATTAGCTGTAGCACCTTCTTTAATAGTTAAGACATCAATTCCTAACCTGGATTGGATTTCAGAAAAAATCGGACTAGATTTTTTTAGTCCTAATAATATGGCAGCTTGGGCCAATTGTTGGGAACTGGTATCACTTTCTTCATTCAACCCACGACCAGATAGTATATAGGATAAGATCTCCAAATCAGGTAAAACTGGATCTGAATACAATGATGATTGCAGATAATTGACAGTACCACCCAATTCAACACCGGCAGTCACATCCCCAGATATAGATTTTCGACTGGCTATAACATCTAGTGACGGATTATCAACCGGGCCATTAAATAATAATTCACCCTTTGAAATATCCAGAGTTTGACCATAAACAGTATATTTTCCATCAATTGTTTTTAGGGAGCCATAACCATTGATTATCGAATTCTCGGTATTGGTAATTCTTAAATCGCCCTGTAGATCGGATTTTAAACCCAAAACATCAACTTTTACTTTGTCATCTATGTGTGCTGCGACATCAAATTTAATTGGATAATCATCTAAATTTTCAATTTCACCCTTGTTTTCTGTGTGTATAACCACATCTGGAGAGGAACTAATTGCAGATTCTGGTAATTGCTTTATATTAACTACCGCATAAGGAATATTTATATCTCCAGAGATATATGCTGCTTTATTATCTGCTTTTATTTTAAGCTTTGGAGTGATGTCTAATTCTAGCTCTGGCAATGTTAATAAACGCATGTTGTCACCTTGAACATCTGCAGTTAATTGCCATAAAACATCCGTACTTGTATTTTCTAGAGACAGTTGGCCTTTACTACTAAACTCGCCTTTCCCAGCTGTTCCAATGAGTTTGAATACTATGTCTTGATCAGGTTCTTTTTGTAAATCAAAATTTAAATTCTCAAGTTTAGTTTTTGACTGAGAAAGTATTAAATAACCATGGGTCTGAGTAGCTTTAAGATTGGTTTTAAGTTTATTTAAAGGTCCTTGAATCGTGCCATTAATATTAAAATCACCTTTCATTTCATCGATTTCTTCAGATAACGATGCTAAATATTGGGTATTTGTAAACATGCCATTAATATTGCCTTTTAACTCAAGTTGGTCATTTGCTGATTTAAATAATTCAAAGTTCAAATCTAATTCTGTGCCATCATCTAATTTAATAATTGAATTTATTTTCGAGTTCTGATTGTCTTGTATTGCTGATAGTGACGCCTTTAGGACTTTTGTTTTATAGGATTGTTTTGAGCCTTTGAAAAAATGTATTTCACCATCAATGAAGTCAATATTAGATTCGATACTAACATTATCTTCGTAAAGATGAGCCTTGGCATTACCGTCTAAATTTCCATTAATTAATAAATCATTGGGCAAAAATAATTTTAAGAATCTAGCATTCAATTTATTTAATTCTAGATTAATTTGATGATTGTTATTTTGAGAACTGATAGCAAAATCAAGGCAGATATCACCACTGTTATCTTGGTTGATCCAACAAGCTTTGGATAAGTCTATGTCTTTTTTATATTCTATTTTAATGGGTTCTTTAAGGTTCCATGTGCTTTGGATGTCCTTTAACACAATATTATTGTGCAAAACATGTCCTATCCATTCATTTGAAGCTTCATTAAAACTTCCATTGGCTGTTAATTCTGAAGAAATCGCCTCATCTTCTATACTCAAATTTATGTCATGTTTATTCTTGTTACCAATTAAATTCAAATTGATGGTGTTAAACGATTTGTTTTTTGAATCAACTCCTTGAGCAATAGAATTGATTACAATATGATTTAACCAATCACCATTAATATCAATATCTAAAGAATCAATTTGATAACCCTGATACTTTAAGTCTTTAACTTTTGCTTGGCCAAATATTTTTGGATTGTTAATATCTCCATTGAGTTTAAAGTGTGAATTAATCTTTCCATTTGAATTTTTATTGAGGATTGATAAGTCATTTAGTTCTGTTTTGATATCAGCCTTTATATTCTGGTTTTTAATAATGGCTTGTAAATCCACTTTATTATCACCAATGATTAATTGGCCTGCATCAATCAAAATATCATCAGGTTTGATTTCTGCATTTCCTATGATTAATAAATCCTTTTGTTTAAGCTTGCCCTCAAAACGCGCTTTTTTAACTGAAAGTGAATAATCACCATCTTCATCTATTATTGAAGTAAGGCTTGCTGTTCCATTGACTAGGCCTGGCCATTGAGGCAAATAGGCCGTAGGATTAAATTGAATAAATTCTAATTGAGAAACTGCAGTAAATTCATTGTTCCAATTAAGAGTTGATGGGAGATTAATTGTTCCAAGAGAATTTTTTAGGCTTAATGTTTCAAAGTCGATGTCATTTAAACTTCCTTGTCCTATAACACTGAGTTCTGTTTGCTCTATTTCATCATTAAAGAAGTTAAGGTTTGATGTTAATTTATAATTATCAAGTGGCCCAATAAGAGTACTTGTATGGGTTTGAATGGTGATTGGTGGCTGGTTAGAAAAATTGTAAAACAATTCATCTGAAGATACTGTTGCATCGATATGTGGATCATCTTGACGCAATTCTAGTGAGGCAACAACTTTTACTTTACCTATCAAGGGTTCTTTATCGCTGTTTATATTGTTGTTTAATTCAATTTTATGAATATCACCACTAATACTTCCCTTGCCAGTAATGTTTTTGTCAACATCAAAAAAATGCCAGTTTGTATCGATGTTAAAAGGTAAGTTTGGTTTTAATTGTAGAGCTAAAACAGCATTTGCAGAAGCATTCTGATTTTGAATTAATAGCTCTGAGATTTTTACATCTTTATCTTTTATGTGAACAGACATGTCAATTTTTTCTATTAAATGTGTCGACTGGTCAGACACTATTGTAATGTCATTGATTGTGATTAACTGGGCTTCAATCTCAATGGGCATTGTGAAGCCTTCAAATGTAGTAGAAGATGATTTGCCATTGCTTGTATGTAACAGTTGGACTTCAATATTTTGTAATCCAATCTGTTCAAATATTAATTTTTTTGAAAACCATTGTATGTCTTTTATTTGATAATTTAATTGGTTGGCATTAATAACCATTTTACCATCATCATATGATATGCCAGTCAGTTTAATTTGGTTAGCTAATGTACCTTCAATTTTCTCAACTTGTAGGGAAGATTGTTTAGTAAAAAAGTTGATTGTCCAACGGGCACCAAATTGAGTGTGTAAAATGATGAAATAGATTACCAAAACTACTACAAGAAGTAGAGCCAATAATCGCCAAGTATATTTAAATAATCTTCGCATTAGAAATCTGGGCCGACTGTTATGTGTATTTGAAAATCATTCTTTTCATCATTTATGGGGACACCTATATCAAAACGAACTGGGCCTATTGGAGAGAACCACCTCAACCCTGTTCCTACACTCTTTTCTAATTTGAAACTATCACTGAATGCATTGCCCACATCCGTAAACACAGCAATGGCCCACTGTTCCCCTATTCTGTGCTCATATTCAATGCTGCTGATAAACAAATGTTTTCCACCAATGGCATCTCCTTCATCATTGGTAGGTGACAACATATTATAATCATACCCTCTGATACTATTATCTCCTCCAGTATAATAGCGATAACTGCTGGGCAGAAGGCTAAGGTCATTAATTAAGGTTGTTCCAATACGCCCTCGATAAATCAATCGATTTCGATCTAGTATGGGATAAATAGCTTTATAACTGAAATCCAATTGTGCAAAGCTAACATCTGAAACAACTGAATGACTTGCCCCTCTAATTTCGGTTTGAATTTTATAACCTTTCATAGGGATTCTGGGATTGTCAGCTTTTGTATATGACCAACTGGTACCAGGAACCAATAACAACGACTGTTTTTGATTGTCCCCATCTTCGAATTTTTCATCGACCAAATCAATAAAGTTTATATTTTGCCATTTGTTTTCATGAATTCTGGTTTGACTGAAACCTAATTTACTGGTGTCACTTGATGTTGTGTCTGTTCTTTCTCTTTGATAACCTGCATCAATGCTATACCATTTAAATAATGGATTGCTTTTTGATGGCATTTTAATTCCTGTAGTAAGTTCTGATAAAACTTCTGATGAGCTTAACTTGGAATTTAATTGATAACCAAAATCTGTCACCCTATTTTGGTTATAATCAAAACTCATCCGCAGGCCAGCATCTGTTGAAAATCCTAAACCGGTAGAATATTTTATCCGGTCTCCAGGTGTTAATAGAATTTTTATGGGGACACTACCATTTGTACGGTTTATATGATCTACTTCTACAGATACCTGTCCAAAATACCCAGTGGATGCTAATTTTTTTCTTATGCTGAACAATTGGCTATTTGTAAAATAATTATCGGGCTTAAGTGTCATTAACTTGGCTATAAAATCATCTCTCAAAAATTCAGGGTTTTGAATTATTACAATTTTATCAATTTTATACCTAACACCAGTGTCAAAATGTAATGAAATGTCTGCATGTTGTTTCTCAGTGAAAACATCTATTGTGTTGGTTGAGAATTTAGCATCTAAATAACCCAGCTCTGATGCTTGTGTTTGTAAGCTTGATTTAAATGATTCATAGATATCATGCCTAAGAATATCTCTTTTTTTTAGTGGGAATCTGAGTTCAAACAACCGTGCGTTTTGCTTTGTCATTGTATCACCAACAATATTCAAATCTACATTGTTGAGGACAATAGGCCTTCCTAAATCAATAGCTATTGTGATTTTCCAGCATTCCTTTTCTTTAGGTAACTTCTTTAATTCGATTTTGGAGTCATAATATCCAAATGGACGAATCGATTTTCGTATTTTAGTTGGTATGTTTTTAATAAAAGTATTCACTTGGCTTTCAGTCGATTGGCAACTGATATTGGTGGCACTCATATAGGAAAGTATGTTTTGTTTAATTTCTGGGTTCACACCTTTGATATCAAAAACATTATTAGAAAAACACGGTGTTTCGTGAAAGAACATTGTTATTAATAATAAAATATTGAGATATTTAAATTTCATTAGTGTTGGACTATTATTATTAACAAAGTTCAATATTTAATAATAGAGGTTTATGAATAAATGGCAACAAAATTTAATATAATGAATAATGATTAATGTAATATTATGATACTGAATAAATAATTAAAATTTTTTAAAGCACTTTTTTAAAAAGACTAATTAGCTTATCGATTTCATCAATTGTGTTGTAGTGAACCAGACTAACTCTAACTACACCATTGTTTTGACGCAAACCTAAATCATCAATCAACTCTACGGCATAAAAATCTCCAAAACGGATGCCAATGTCATGGGCGTCAACTTTCTCAACTATGTGCTGGCTGTTCAAATTTTTATGAACAAATGATATTGTTGAAACTCTGAGGTTTTTATTTGCAGATGTTTCACCAATAACGGTGATATTGGGGTTTGAATTTAAATAATTTAATAGGTGATTTGCTAATTCTTGTTCATAATCAGCTATCTCCTCAAATCCTTTTTCCAAATCATTATTCCCTAATCTTTTTACATAGTCAGGAATAGCTGCCAATGAATAACTCAGTTCATAATTCAAGTTTCCGGGTTGGAACTTATAGGGAATACTGTCGATAAAAGTGTGGTTTATACCGCTAATGGCTGTTAAATGTTCTAATTTACCATACATAATGGCTTGGTGAGGACCAAAGGTTTTGTAGGTGCTGAACACATAAAAATCAACATCAAGGTCCTGAACATCAACTAATCTGTGCGGCGCAAATGCGACTCCATCTACACAAATTAAGGCCTTGTTTTCATGAACTAGCTTTGTGATTTCTTTTATTGGGTTTATGCTTCCTAAGATATTGGATGTATGCGTCAATGCTACTAATTTGGTTTTATTTGACATTAATGCTTCAAGGTCATCAAGTTCTAATTGATATGTAATTGGATTGACTTTCCACCGTTTTAATTTAAATCCGGCTTTTTGTAAATCTTTCCATGGAGCCATATTGGACTCATGATCACTGTTTGTGATGATGATTTCGTCGCCTTTTTTCCAATTCTGACTTATACACAAACTTAAAATGCGTAATAACATGGTGGTTGATGAGCCTATCATGATTTCTTCAGGATGCTTGGCGTTAACCCAGCTTTGCAAAGGTTTTTTAGACTCCTCTAATTGAGTAGATGCAATCTGTGAAGTGGAGTAGGAAGCACCTAATTGCACATCATAATGGGTTAAATATTCTGTTATACGGTCCATTACAGTTTTTAAAGTCTGAGATCCACCGGCATTGTCCATAAATGCCATATTATTTTTTAGTGCAGGAAATTGTTCCCTAACCCATTCTATGTCAAATGAATTGTTTTTCATTATTTAGATCTCGATTATGCTTTGTTAGATTTATAAGATTCTGCTATTGATAATATTATACTTAAACTATCTTCTACATCTTTTTGATTTGTTTGCCAATTACATACGCTAATACGCATGGCCGTTATGCCTTTCCAGTGCGTTTGACCAACCCAACAAGTGCCCTCTTTTTGTACTGCATCCATAATGGCTAAATTAGCTTGTTCTGATCCAAAATTAATCACTACTTGATTCAGTAATACATCATTCATCACTTCATAACCAGCTTGTGTAAACCCATCTGCAAACTGTTTGGCACATTCACAACATCGGTCAACAAGTTCCTCTACACCTGATTTCCCTAAATGGTGCAAAACTGCATATATATCTAGTCCCCTGGCTCTTCTGGATAATTCGGGTGTGTAATCTGAAGGGTTTCTGTCTGCATTTTCTGAAGGGAGATATGAGGCAGTGATTGCCATAGCAGCTTTTAATGCATGTTCGTGCTTTACAAAAGCCAATCCAGAATCATAAGGAACATTTAACCATTTATGTGCATCAGTGGCCCAAGAGTCGGCTTTTTCATAGCCTTCTAATAGGTATTCATGCTTTCTACTTGCTTTCGCCCATATCCCAAAAGCCCCGTCTACATGTACCCATGCATTCTTTTTAGCCGCTAAATCACAAATTTCAGATATGGGGTCACATGCACCTGAATTGATATTTCCTGCTTGGGTTATGATGATTGTGTTGTCTTTAATCTCAGGAAAGTGTTGCATATTAATTCTTCCTTGGTCATCAGTTTTAACTTTCGTGACGCGATTTCTTCCTAAACCAAGCATGGCAAGTGACTTATATACTGTTGGGTGCGACTCCTCACTGATAATAATATGCAGTTCTGGTGCCCCTATTAAACCATCAGATTCAACATCCCAACCTGCATTTTTAAAAACCAGGTTTCGAGCAGCTGCAAGTGCTGTAAAATTGGCAACAGTAGCCCCAGTAACAAAAGCAGTTGCAGATTGTTTGGGTAAACCAAGGATATCTAACATCCAACGCGCTGAAATTTTTTCTACAGCCGCTGTGGCTGGCGTTGTTTTTTCTAATCCAGAATTTTGATCCCAGACTGTTGTCAACCAACTAGAAGCGATAGTTACTGGATATGAGCCTCCAATAACGAAACCGAAAAATTTTGATGAAGACATCTTCATGGTCGCTGGCGATACCAGCTTGTTCAAGTTATCAATCACTTCATCAGCATTAACCTGACAGTTTTGTAAATCAAAATCTAAACCAGATAACTGCTGCCTGCTTTCTTCACTTACCTGAATTTTTTCATGATTCATTGTAGATAAATATTGGTATGCAATTTCTGTGGTTTTGTTAAGTAGATTTTTCATGAAAATTTCTCTTGAGTGCTGAATATTAGTGTATAAATAAATATTACTGTGTTTTCATTCTAGAATGGTCTTATTGCTTTGATATAGGCAAAAAAAAGGATTGTTTTTAGTAACAATCCTTATCTTTATCTTTTTTGGTTATTTCAGTATTTCGAGTATTTCTTCAAGTTCAATACGTGTTTGATTGATGACTTGATAAGATTTGCTGGCTTCTTTTTCTGTTGTTTTGCCTTCTAACTTGATGCGAGCACCACTGATAGTGTATCCGTGTTCATACAATAAACTGCGAATTTGACGTATCATGATGACATCATGTCTTTGATAATAACGGCGATTACCACGGCGTTTGACAGGTTTTAGATTTGGAAATTCATTTTCCCAATACCTTAAAACATGTGGTTTGATATCACACAGATTACTGACTTCGCCTATAGTAAAATAGCGTTTTGCAGGAATCGGTGGTAGTGATTTATTGTGTCCTTGATCCAGCATACGTTTCTATTTTATCTCTAATTTTTTGTCCAGGTTTAAATGCAACAATACGTCTAGGTGAAATTGCAATCTCTTCGAGTGTTTTAGGGTTTCTTCCAGGTCTGCCTTTTTTGTCTCGTAATTCAAAATTACCAAATCCTGAGAGTTTAATGTCTTTGCCATCAACTAAAATGTCTTTAATTGAATTAAAAAATGCATCGACAAATTCATTTGCTTCGCATTTATTCAACCCTACATCCATATAAAGCGCTTCAGCTAAATCTGTTTTTGTGACCGACATTAATTTCCTCGAATTTCAATATTTAAATCTTGTGATATAGAAGATACCACTTTAGACATGAGTTTGTCCACATCTTTATCTTCAAATGTTGCATTTTTTTGTTGAAGTACCAATCCCATTGCCAAACTGCGTTTGCCAGAATCAATATTGTCACCCTTGTATTCGTCAAAAACAATGGTTTCTACCAGCAAATCCCCTAAAATATCAGATACCAGATGAGATATTTGTTGTTGGCTAATGTCATCATTCACTAACATGGCCAAATCTCTTCTTACTGAAGGGAACTTTGAAACGTCTTGAAACACTGGCAAGCTTGTTTTTTGAATATTTTTCATAAACAATTCAAAAGCATATACATCTTTTTTAACGCCTATTCTACGACAAATTTCTGGATGAATTTGACCAATCCAACCAATGATTTTTCCGTCTATTTCCACCTGTGCTTGACGCCCAGGGTGAAGAAAACTGTGTTCAGATTGGCTAAATTTATAACTGCTTTTACAGTTATTTAATAATGCCTCTAAGTCGCCTTTACAGTCAAAGAAATCGATAGGATCTTTGCTTAATCCCCAGTGCTCAATGTGTCTTTTTCCGGTACAAACGGCCAATATTTTATCGTCTTCTTGAATATTTGAACGCTTATGAAATACATTTCCGGTCTCGAACATTTTGATGCTGTCATTTTGACGTCTTAAGTTATATTTAATGGTTTGCATCATTCCAGGTAATAAACTGGTTCGCATAATGGCAAACTCTTCGGTGAGTGGGTTTTTTAATGCAAATGAATCTGATGCTAAATTAAAATCATTCAAATGTTTTTCAGATACAAAGCTATAATTAATGGCTTCTAAATAACCTAAATGACACATTTGTGTTTTAATTTTATTATGACTGATATGCTCTTCTGGCATTTGTGAGATGACACTTTCACCAAATAAATTTTCTGAAGGCATGTTGTCATATCCAACAATCCTAACAACTTCTTCAATTAAATCTTCTTCAATTGCAATATCAAATCTACTTGAAGGAGCAGTAACATGCCATGCATTTTCATCTGTTTCGACATGCATAGTCAATCCTTGTAATATCTCGGTCACTTGTTGTTGTGGTACTTCAAACCCCAAAACGCGACGCAATTTGCTTTTGCTTAAGGTGATTTTCTGTATTTTTGGGATGTGTTCACTGGCCACAGCTTCAGTAATAGGTCCTACTTCACCTCCACATATATCAACAATGAGTTGAATGGCTCTGTGCATGGCTTGTCTTTGTAACTCTGGATCAACACCACGTTCAAAACGCAGGGCTGATTCTGTATGAACACCAATGTCCCTGCTTTTACCCATAATGGTAGCAGGATCAAAATAGGCAGATTCTAACACTATGTTTTGTGTTTTTTCAGTAACACCACTGTTTTCACCACCCATGACACCTGCGATAGCCAGATGACGCACATCATCGGCAATCATTAAGAATGATTCATCTAATTTAATTTCTTTGCCATCTAGTAATGTAATGGTATCTTGGGCTTTGGCCATTTTTACGTTAATGGCACCGTTTATTGATTCTTTATCGAAGCCATGCATGGGTTGACCCAGTTCTAACATAACGTAGTTAGTGACATCTACTACAGGGTGGATCGCCCTAATTCCACTTCTGCGGAGTTTTTCCTGCATCCATATTGGCGTTTGCTTGGTATTATCAATATTATTAATAACACTGCACAAGTATCGTGGACATTTATGTTTTGCGTCTAAATTGACAGATATTTCTTCACTGTGTGTGGCTTTTACTTCTTCAATTGAAATTTCATTTAATCCTGTTTTATTTAAACAGGCCACATCAATGGCAATGCCTTTAATGCAAAAACAGTCAGCACGATTAGGCGTTAAATCTATGTCAATAATGGTGTCTTCCAACTGATAAAAATCTCTGATGTCTTGGCCAATTTGCGCAGAACCAGGAAGTTCTAACAAACCTGAGTGATCATCACTTAATCCAAGTTCAACATTTGAACATAACATCCCAAATGAATCCATGCCACGCAATTTTGATTTTTTTATTTTAAAATCACCTGGTAAAACAGCTCCAATCAAAGCCAAAGGGGCTTTAAGCCCTACTCTTGCATTGGGTGCGCCACAAACTATTTGTAAGTTTTCTCCAGTCCCCGCATCGACCTGACAAACATTAAGTTTATCAGCATCTGGGTGTTTCTCCATGCTAACAACTTCTGCTACAACAACTTGTGTAAAATCACCAGCTGCAGGCATAACATCATCAACTTCTAACCCAAGCATTGTTAACTGCTCAACCAATTCATCCGTTGAAATTTCAGGATTAACCCATTCTCTTAACCAATTTTCACTTATTTTCATCTGTCTATATCTCTTTAATTCTGCTGTAAGGGTTTAATTGAACTGCTTTAAAAAAGCGATGTCATTTTCAAAAAATTGCCTGAGGTCTTTAACGCCATAACGTAGCATAGCGAATCTTTCTACCCCTAAGCCAAATGCAAATCCCGTATATTTTTCAGGGTCAATACCTCCAGATTTCAATACATTGGGATGAACCATGCCACAACCTAATACTTCTAACCAACCCGTTGTACCATCGTCTTTCTTCCATTCTACATCTACTTCTGCTGAAGGTTCAGTGAAAGGAAAATAAGAAGGTCTCAATCTGATTTTTAAATCTTTTTCAAAAAAGGCATTAACAAATTGATTTAAAACGCCTTTCAAACTAGCAAATGTAATGGTTTCACCAACAACTAAGCCTTCTACTTGATGAAACATAGGTGTGTGAGTTTGATCAGAATCGCTTCTGTATACACGACCTGGTGCAATGATTTTGATAGGTGGCGACATATTCTTCATGGCACGAATTTGCACGGGTGATGTATGTGTGCGTAGTAAATGTCCATCATCAAACCAAAAGGTGTCATGCATGGTACGTGCTGGATGATGAGCTGGGAAATTGAGTGCTTCAAAGTTATGGTAGTCATCTTCAATTTCAGGCCCAGTTTTGACTTCAAAACCCAAACCTGCGAACAATGAAACAATGCGGTCCATGGTTCTTGTAACAGGGTGAATGTTAGCGCTAGATATTTTTCTACCTGGCATGGTTACATCTATTGATTCAGCTTTGAGTTTTTTCTCAAGCTCTAGGGCTTGCAATATTTCTCTTCTGGCTTGAATATTTTGTTGTAATTTACCTTTGGCTTTATTAATTTCAATACCCGCTTCTTTACGTTGATCACCTGGCAAAGTTCCCAATAACTTAAGTTGAGATGTAATGGTTCCTTTTTTGCCTAAATAGGCAACACGAATGTCTTCTAGTGTTTGATTGTCAATAGCACTATTAATTTCAGTTAGGGCTTTTTCTAGTATTTGATTGAGATTTTCCACATTTCACCTGTGTGATTTTAGGTTAACTTAAATACCGATATAGATTTACGTGTGAGAGTGTGAGTCATTGACGTGCATAGGAAATTCAGAAATACCGTGGTTACCTTGTTGGCAATGAGGATGTTTATGAATTTTCTAGGTACGTTAAGGACTTGTGCTATCATCGTATTTCTATGTCGAGATTTAGGTTTAATTACATAAAAAAAGGGAAACAACAAACCAGCAAAGCTGATAAGCTAATTTCCCTTAGATTTTTAAACTTGTATTAGTTGATTTATAGCGCTGACTTAGCGACTTCTGCAACTGCTGCAAAACCACTTTTGTCATGTACAGCCATATCAGCCAAAACTTTACGATCTAGAGAGACATTAGCTTTCTTTAGACCGTTTATAAATCGTGAATAAGACATGCCATTTAATCTGGCTGCTGCATTAATACGTGTTATCCATAATGCTCTGAATTGACGTTTACGTTGTTTTCTATCACGGTATGCATATTGACCCGCTTTGATTACTGCTTGTTTAGCAACACGGTAAACTTTTCTGCGTGCGTTGTAATAACCTTTTGCTAGTTTTAATATTTTTTTATGACGTTTTCTAGCTGTAACGCCTCTTTTAACTCTTGCCATTTTTCTTAACTCCTATTATGCGTATGGTAGCATTGATTTAACTTGTTTAACATCAGACTCATCAACCATGTCTGTACCACGTAAATTTCTTTTACGTTTTTGACTCATTTTCGTTAAGATATGACTTTTATTAGCGTAACCACGCTTAAAGCCATTGGCCGTTTTCTTAAAACGCTTGGCAGCGCCTTTTTTGGTTTTCATTTTTGGCATATTAATGCTCCATTTTAAATTATAAAACTACAATAAGTAATGTTTAGTAATGACACTAAATCATTTTCGCTTTCCGAAACTCATTGCTGTTAATCGGTTTGAAATAGTTTCAAGCCTGTGCTTTCAAATCCTTGTTCTTAGGTGTTTTTACCCGAATGACAGTTATTTGGCAGTTTTTGGTGCCAGTAACATTATCATAAACCTTCCTTCCATTTTTGCAGGGCGTTGTTCTACAACAACTTCCTCTATCAAATCTTCTTCTAATCTATCAAGCATGTTAGCGCCAATGTCTCTGTGAGCCAGTTCTCTGCCTCTGAACATTATTGTCACTTTTACTTTGTTACCTTGATCAATAAATTTTCTTAAATTACGCAGTTTTACCTGGTAATCCGCTTCTTCAGTGTTGGGTCTGAATTTAACTTCTTTCAGTTGTACCCTCTTCTGCTTTTTCTTTGAAGCTTGTTTCTTTTTGGAATTTTCAAATCTGAATTTTCCATAGTCCATAATTTTACAAACTGGTGGTTCTGCTTTTGGTGATATTTCTACCAGGTCAAGCTTTTGAACTTTTGCTCGGTCAAGGGCTGCGTCAGTGGCTAATATTCCAACTTGCGAACCATCACTGTCAATCAAACGGACTTTCATTACTGTGATTGCTTCATTTATTCTTGTTTGGTGTTTCTTTGCGATTTTTTAAATCCTCAATTTTAATTATTTAGTAGTATTATACTTTATCAGTTTCTAATTGTCTAAAGTGTTGTACAAGTTCATCAATGCTCATGTTACCTACTGCATCTCCGTTAAGTTTTCTAACAGTAACAGTATCATTTTCCATCTCTTTGTTACCAACAACTAACATGTATGCACACTTCTCTAAAGTATGTTCGCGAATTTTATAGCCGATCTTCTCATTTCTCAAGTCTAATTTAACTCTAAAGCCATTGTTTTTCAAAACTTGGGCTATTTTTGACGCATATGGGCCTTGAGCGTCAGTAATATTCATTATTACGGCTTGCATTGGTGACAACCAAAATGGCATGTTACCAGCATGGTGTTCTATTAAAATCCCAATAAACCTTTCAAATGATCCCAGTATGGCTCGGTGTAACATCACAGGAACATGACGGTCCCCATCTTCTCCAATATAGCTAGCATCTAGTCGACCTGGCATTGAAAAATCGATTTGTACTGTTCCACATTGCCAAACCCTACCCAAACAGTCTTTTAATGAGAACTCAATTTTTGGGCCATAAAAAGCACCTTCTCCAGGTAATTCTTGCCAATCTAATTTTTTATCGTCTAAAGCAACAGCCAAAGCTTTTTCCGCTTTGTCCCAATCTTCTTCACTGCCTACACGTTTTTCTGGTCTAGTAGAAAGCTTATATATAATATCTGTAAAGCCAAAATCTTGATAGATTTTATGTAAAAAATCGATAAATCCAGAAACTTCAGCTTGGATTTGATCTTCAGTACAAAAAATATG
>OJDV01000209.1_pt1 | contig 22830 bp, 26 predicted proteins | sample 1592911 | NCBI WGS metagenome assembly OJDV01 (sample SAMN05416860, study PRJEB24817) | seawater metagenome | isolation source: Sea water | place: Canada:Atlantic | collected 2013-11 | reverse complement strand
TACACAGAGTAGATCGTCGGCAGCGTCAGATGTGTATAAGAGACAGGTATAAGGGTGTGCATGCCAGTCGTGGCAAGGTGGCGCGCGCTGAACCTGTGGCAGCCCTCTATGAGCAGGGGCGGGTGCGCCATGTGGCCGATCTGGATGGTTTGGAAGATCAAATGTGCCGCATGACGCGGCGCGGCTATGAGGGGGGCGGTTCGCCCGACCGTGTGGATGCCCTTGTCTGGGCGCTCCATGAGCTGATGATCGAGCCCGCGGCCAAGTGGCGACAGCCCGGCGTGCGGAGCCTGTGAGGAAGGGGAGGCTGCGGCCTCCCCTTTTTTGTTGCGGTGCAGGTGTTGCGCGAGGCGCGCACGCTCTGGTCCGCCAAGATTAGTATTTAAATGCGATGTTGTTTTCAGAAGCGACACGGCAGCGGGCCTGCCACAGGACATGAGATGAGGAGAGCGGAAGTGTTTGATTTTCTAAAGCGCGGCACGGTGGACATTGCCGAGACCAAAGCATCAGCTACGGGGCGCGTTGTTGGCGTGCAGACCTCTGGCCGTGTGGCATGGAGCCCGCGTGACACGGTTTCCCTCACACGGACGGGATTTGCGGGAAATCCTGTGGGGTTTCGTTCTGTCAAGCTGATTGCTGAAGCCGCAGCGGCGCTGCCGCTGGTGTTGCAGGACGCAGAGCAGCGGTATGACACGCATCCTGTGCTGGGCCTGATTGCGCGGCCCAATGGTGCGCAGGGCCGTGCCGAGCTGCTGGAGGCGCTCTACGCGCAGTTGATGCTGTCCGGCGATGCCTACGTGGAGGCCGTGGGTACTGATGCAGGCGTGCCGCTGGAACTGCATGTGCTACGCTCGGATCGGATGTCTGTGGTGCCGGGCAGTGACGGTTGGCCCGTAGCATATGAATATGCTGTAGGTGGGCGCAAACACCGCTTTGACGCCACCCAGGGTTCGCCCGTGTGCCATATCCGCAATTTCCACCCACAAGACGATCACTATGGTTTTAGCCCGATGCAGGCGGCGGCCACGGCGGTGGATGTGCATAATTCGGCATCACGCTGGACCAAGGCGCTGCTTGATAATGCGGCGCGTCCTTCGGGAGCGATCATTTACAAAAGTGCGGACGGTCAGGGGGCCATGAGCACCGATCAATACGAGCGTTTGGTCAGCGAGATGGAGACCCACCATCAGGGTGCGCGCAATGCGGGCCGTCCGATGCTGCTGGAAGGTGGTCTGGATTGGAAGCCGATGGGTTTCTCGCCCTCTGATATGGAGTTCCAGAAGACCAAAGAAGCCGCTGCACGCGAGATTGCGCTGGCCTTCGGCGTGCCGCCGATGCTGATCGGGATTCAGGGCGATGCGACCTATGCAAACTATCAGGAGGCGCACCGTGCGTTCTATCGCCTTACGGTGCTGCCGCTGGCTAGCCGTGTCACTGCGGTACTGTCGCACTGGCTGTCCGGGTTCACGGGGGAGGCTGTCGAGCTGAAGCCTGATCTGGATCAGGTAACGGCGCTGAGTGCGGAGCGCGATGCGCAGTGGGCGCGGGTTGCGGGAGCGGATTTCCTGACGGAAGCGGAAAAACGCAGCCTGCTAGGTCTGCCAGCGGTGGCGGCAGATGAATGAGCATCCCGTCGAGCGGTTCCAATGCGCGCCAGGTATGCGGCTTCAGGCCCACGAGCGGGTGAGCGACATCCACTTTGACAACCTCGCCAAACGCCTCGACCGGATCGAGGAGATGATGGAGCGATTGGAGCGGCGGCTGTGGCTCACTGTCTATGGGGTGGCAGCAGTGATCATCGCGCAAGCGGTGCAGGGGTTTCTGGTGGTGGCACCTTAAACCGAACAGGAGAAAGACATGGATATGAGTGGAAATGACTTCGCACCTTGTGCGGAGAACGGGAGCGGCATGCCTGCGCTAGAGCGCAAGTTCATGCAATTCGACGAGGTGGCAAAGGTCGAAGGCGGTGTCGAGATCAAAGGTTATGCCAGCTTTTTCGACGCAGTCGATCAGGGCAATGACGTGGTCCAACGCGGGGCGTATGGCGCGAGCCTGATGGCGCTCAAAGCGGCGCGGCGCGGGGTCAAGATGCTGTGGCAGCATGATCCGGCACAGCCCATCGGCGTGTGGGACGAGGTGCGTGAGGATGCGAAGGGCCTCTTTGTAAAAGGCCGCATTCTGCAGTCAGTCGAGAAGGGCCGAGAGGCGATCGCCTTGATTGAGGCGGGCGCGATTGACGGCCTCAGCATCGGCTACCGGACGGTGAAAGCCACAAAGAATACCAAGGGCCAGCGGCTCTTGCAGGAACTGGAGCTTTGGGAGGTGTCGCTGGTGACCTTCCCGATGCTTCCCAGTGCGCGGGTGGGGGCGAAGGCGGACAGTTTTGTGCGCGTCGGAGACGTCCTGCGTGAGATGGCGGGAGTATTTGATGCGGCAATCGCCGACATCAAGACCTGCCCAAACAACCAAAAGGGGACCGCAAGATGAGCGATACCGAAAACGATGCCGCGGGTCTGTCCCCGGCCGAAGATGTGCGGCGGGCTGTTACAGGCTTTGTTTCACAATTCAAAGGCTTCCAAGCCGAAATCGAGACCAAACTTCAACAAACAGAAGAGCGAATGACCATGCTGGACCGTAAGACAATGACTGCTGCCCGACCACCTTTGGCGGGTGCCGTGGACGCAGGCGCGCCCCATCAGAAAGCCTTTAACGCCTATGTGCGCTCAGGCGATGACGACGGGCTGCGCGGCCTTGAGCTGGAGGGCAAGGCGCTGTCCACCGCGGTGAATTCGGATGGCGGTTATCTTGTTGATCCGCAGACCTCCGACATTGTGAAATCCGTGCTCAACACCACAGCGTCCATCCGTGCAATTGCATCCGTGGTCAATGTGGAAGCCACATCATACGACGTGCTGGTGGACCACACGGATGTGGGTGCTGGCTGGGCGACCGAGGCTGCGACCATCGGCGAAAGCGACACGCCACAGATCGACCGCATCACCGTTCAATTGCACGAGTTGAGCGCGCTGCCCAAAGCGTCCCAGCGTCTGCTGGATGATAGCGCATTCGACATCGAGGGCTGGCTTGCTGGTCGCATCGCGGATAAATTTGCGCGTGCCGAAGCGGGTGCTTTCATCAACGGTGATGGCATCGATAAGCCCAAGGGCTTCCTGGACCACGCGTCTGTAGATAACGATGTCTGGACTTGGGGCAATCTTGGCTATGTTCCAACAGGGGTTGCGGGTGAGGTCACAGCGGATGCGATTGTGGACGCTGTCTATGCGCTGGGGGCGCAGTACCGTGCCAACGCGTCTTTCGTGATGAACTCGAAGACGGCGGGCCTTGTGCGCAAGCTCAAGGATATGGATGGTCGCTTCTTGTGGTCTGATGGTCTGGCGGCGGGTGAACCTGCGCGTCTGATGGGCTACCCGGTGCTCATTGCCGAAGACATGCCCGACGCCGCCGTCGATGAGATGGCAATGGCGTTCGGCGACTTTGCCGCGGGATATACCATTGCCGAACGTCCTGATCTGCGCATCCTTCGTGACCCCTTCAGCGCCAAGCCGCATGTCCTGTTCTACGCGACTAAACGTGTGGGCGGTGATGTGAGCGATTTTGCTGCGATCAAGCTTGTGAAATTCGGCACAGCCTAAGTCAGGCAGTGGCGAAGCCGGAGCGGGAATTGTCCGCTCCGGTCCGGGTGTACGCCCTGACTATTCCTCCGCGTTGTCTAGCTGCTCCCCTCCAACCGAGCAATGCGGAGGCGGGGCGTGCACCCGGGAGGGGGGTGCGTGCTGGGCTTTAGAATGAAATTTGAGAGAGGCATTGGGATGTTGATCGAAGAGACAAATGTGCCGGATACGGCCCTGCCTTTGGCAGCGTTCAAGGCGCATATGCGCATGGGGACGGGATTTGGCGAGGACACATTGCAAGATGCTGTTCTGACGAGCTTTTTACGCGCAGCGATGGCGGCAATCGAGGCGCGCACAGGCAAAGCATTGATTGAGCGTGAATTTACATTGGCGTTGTCTGGCCTGCCTGCTTCGGATGCAGTCGCCCTGACGGTGGCCCCGGTCACGGTCATAGTCGAGGTGCAGCTGGTGTCGCGCAGTGGCGTGCAAACTGCCATTGATGCAGGGCAATACTGGCTTGAGCGCGACGGGCATACGCCGCGCCTGCGGGCTGTTGGTGCAGCTTTGCCTCGTCCTGAAGCGGGCGGCGAGGTGCGCGTGCGTTTTCTGGCAGGATATGGCCCTGAATGGGACGACGTGCCTGTGGATTTGCAGCAAGCCGTCTTGATGCTGGCCACGCATTACTACGAATACCGCCATGACACAGCGCTCACGGACGGCTGTATGCCATTCGGGGTGACCTCCCTGATCGAGCGGTTTCGTACTTTGCGGTTGGGCCGCAGCGGGGCGCAGGCATGAACGCGCCTCGCCTGAACCGACAGCTGGTTCTGGAAGCGCCCGATGTGCTGTCGGACGGGGCAGGTGGGTACGTCAAAGGCTGGGCCCCATTGGGTGTACTTTGGGCCGATGTGCGCGCTGGCAGTGGTCGTGAGACGGCGCAAAGCGGCGCACCCGTGAGCCGTGTTGCTTACCGCGTTGTCGTGCGTGCCGCTCCCGTCGGCCACGCGCAACGTCCCGCAGCACAACAGAGATTTCGCGAAGGGGCGCGTATTTTCACCATTGAGGCCGTTGCAGAGCACGACCCTGAGGGTCGCTATCTGACGTGCTTTGTTCAAGAGGAGCAAGTGGTATGAGCTATGCAATTTCTGGTCCGCTCCAAACGGCCGTATTTGACGCTCTGAACGCGGATGCGGCGCTGGCAACCTTTGTGGGCAGCGACATTTATGATGCGGTCCCTGCAGGAGCTGTGCCTGACCTTTATGTGCGCCTTGGCTCGGAAACTGTGCGTGACGCCAGCGATGGAAGCGGCTCGGGTGCTGTGCATTTCTTTACCGTTTCAGTCATTACCACCACCCCTGGCTTTGCGTCGGCAAAGATCGCGGCGTCTGCGGTCAGCGATGCGCTGCATGATGCCGATCTGACGCTCACGCGGGGCAGGCTTGTCTCACTTAGGTTCGAAAGCGGTGCGGCGCGGCGAATTGATGATGCGAGTGCGCGCCAGATCGATCTGCGGTTTCGCGCGCGGGTGCAGGACGACTAGGGCCGCGTAGACCGCGCTGCCCCGATTTCTCAACGCCAAATGGCACACGATAGGAGTACACAGAATGGCTGTTCAAGCAGGTAAGGACCTTTTGGTCAAAGTCGATATGAGCACGGATGGAAATTTCGAGACGATTGCGGGCCTGCGCGCCACGCGGATCAGTTTCAACGCTGAGAGTGTCGATGTCACCGCGCTTGATAGCGAAGGTGGCTGGCGCGAATTGCTGGCAGGGGCTGGGGTGCGCTCTGCTGCGATCAGCGGATCGGGCGTGTTTCGTGATGAGAGCACTGATGAGCGCACGCGTCAGCTCCTCTTTGATGGTCTGACGCCTGATTTTCAGGTGGTGATCCCCGAATTTGGCATCGTGGAAGGGCCATTTCAGGTCACATCACTGGAATATGCGGGCCAGCTCAACGGCGAGGCGACATACGAGCTGTCGCTGGCCTCTGCGGGCGAGTTGCAATTCGTACCTTACGTCGATCCGGTTCAGCCGTAATGGCAAACCGGTGGAGGGGAGAGGTGGTGCTGGTTGTGGACGGCCAGCACCACTCGATGCGCCTCACGCTGGGGGCGCTGGCCGAGCTGGAAGAAGATCTGGCGGAGCCGTCATTGATGGCGCTTGTGCAGCGGTTTGAGACTGGGGGCTTTAGCACCCGCGATGTGTTGGCGCTGCTCTGTGCCGGTCTGCGGGGCGGGGGTACGGTGATGGACCCTGACGCTCTGGCCACCGCCGAGATTGAGGGCGGACCTATGCGCGCGGCCCAAGCGGCAGCAGAGTTATTGGCGCGGGCGTTTGTGGTCGAGCCGTGAGTGCGGGCTTTGATTGGCCCGCGTTGATGCGGGCAGGGCTGCACGGGCTTAAGCTGGCGCCTGATGTGTTTTGGTCGCTGACCCCTGCGGAGTTGCAGCTGATGTTGGGCAGTAGCGCGGGGACTGCGCCGATGCTGAGCGATGGATTAGCGGCCCTGATGGCGGCCTATCCCGACAAACAAAAGGATCAACACGATGAGAGATGATGACGGGTTTGACGATCTGGAGAGCGATGCAAATACGCTTAACCAGACCTTGGGGCAGACAAGTGTTCTGGTGTCGGGATTTGACAGCGAGTTGCGCCGTATGAGCACCTCGCTTGCTGCGACGGGCAAAGATGTAGCCACCCTCGAAAAGGGCCTGAGCCGCGGGCTGCGTAAAGCCTTCGACGGTGTGGTTTTTGACGGGATGAAGCTGTCGGACGCGCTGAGCACTGTGGCGACGTCGTTGTCCAACAGTGCCTATAACGCCGCGATCAAGCCTGTCGCCGACCATTTCGGCGGTTTGCTTTCGCAGGGAGTGGGCAGTCTGATGGGGGGGGTGCTGCCCTTTGCCAACGGCGCGCCGTTTAGCTCGGGCCGTGTAATGCCTTTTGCGAATGGTGGTGTCGTGAGTCAGGCAACGCATTTCGGCATGCGCGGCGGTATGGGCGTGATGGGGGAAGCGGGGCCAGAGGCGATTATGCCGCTCGCCCGTGGCCCCGATGGCAAATTGGGCGTGCGGGCAGGTGGTGGCAGTAGCGCTGGCTCACCCACAGTTGTGATGAACATCACAACACCTGACGTCGCAGGATTTCAGCGCTCACGTGGGCAAATCGCGGCACAGATGGGCCGCGCACTGAGCGCTGCCCAGAAAAACCGATAAGCGAGGGGACACGCTATGAATTTCCATGAAGTGCAATTTCCGACGCATCTAAGCTTTGGCGCGCTTGGCGGCCCGCAGCGGCGCGTTGATGTAGTCACACTTGCCAATGGCTATGAGGAACGCAACACGCCATGGGCGCATTCAAGGCGTATCTATGATGCCGGCCTTGGCATGAGGTCTCTGGATGACGTCGAAGAGGTGATCGCCTTCTACGAGGCGCGCTTTGGTCAGATGTTTGCGTTCCGCTGGAAGGATTGGTCCGACTATAAGTCTTGCAAGCCGTCCGTTGATATTGCGCATGGGGATCAGCAAATCGCGGTTGGCGACGGCGTCACAACCGCCTTCCAGATCATCAAGACGTACCGATCAGGCAGCCATATCTATGAGCGCCCCATTGCCAAGCCTGTGTTGGGCTCTGTTATGATTGCGGTCGAACAGGACAACAAGTTCGAGACGATCGACTACAGCGTTGATTACACCACTGGCATTGTCACATTCAATCATCCGCCCGACCCCGATACACGAGTGTTTGCGGGATATGAATTCGATGTGCCCGTGCGCTTTGACAGCGACAGCCTGCTTACAAACATGGCGAGCTTTAATGCGGGTCAGGTGCCCGACATTCCGGTCCGCGAGGTGCGGGTATGAACGCGGATTTCAATCAGGCGCTCGAGGCGCATCTGAGCGGTGGCCTGACGACCCTGTGCCACGCGTGGGCGATTACGCGTCGTGACGGCGAGGTCTTTGGCTTTACCGATCATGATCTTCCGCTGAGCTTTGCTGGCGTTGAGTTTCGTGCCGATACGGGGCTGAGCGCGCTGGCGCTTTCGCAGTCTACGGGGCTTTCTGTGGACAATACCGAAGCGCTCGGCGCGCTATCATCGGCCAGCCTGCGCGAGGATGAGATCGAGCAGGGGCGCTTTGACGGCGCGCAGGTACAGGCTTGGGTTGTCAATTGGGCCGACACCGCCCAGCACTGGCTAAATTTTCGCGGTACATTGGGCGAGATAACCCGTGCGGATGGTGGATTTCGCGCAGAGCTGCGCGGCCTGACTGAGGGGCTGAATCGCCCTTTGGGCCGTGTGTATCAAAAGCCCTGTTCGGCGGTTTTGGGCGATAGCAAATGCCGCTTTAACCTTGAGCAGGAAGGCTTTGATCTGGCGCTGCCTGTGCAAGCGGTGGAGGGTGCGCGGCGCTTTGTCTGGGACGGGTTGCTGTTTTATGGAGCGGATTGGTTCACACGGGGGCGGCTTGAAGTGCTCAGTGGCCCTGCGCAGGGGCTATGGGGGACGATCAAAGCCGACCGCATCGACAACGGCACACGGGTGATCGAGCTGTGGGAGCCCATTCGCGGGTTGGTCGAGGCCACGACGCAGGTGCGGTTGGTAGCGGGATGTGACAAGCGGGCACAAACCTGCCAGTCCAAATTCGATAACTTTGCCAATTTTCAGGGCTTTCCCGATTTGCCAGGTGAGGATTGGATACTGTCCGTGCCCAGCAGTACGAATGTCAACACGGGCGGCTCACTGCGATGACCGGGGCCGCCATTGTAGCTGCCGCGCGCGGCTGGATCGGGACACCTTATGTGCATCAATACGCGGTGCGCGGCGCGGGCAGTGATTGTCTCGGGCTGGTTCGAGGTGTCTGGCGCGAAATCTACGGTCAAGAGCCTGAGGCCATCCCTGCCTATTCGATGGATTGGTCGGAGCCTCAGGGCGAAGAGCAGTTGTGGCAGGCGGCCTTGCGCCACTTGTCCCAAAAACCTGCGGCGCAGGCCACTGCAGGAGATGTGCTCTTGTTTCGGATGCGTCAGGGGGCGGTCGCAAAGCATCTGGGCATTTTGTCAGCCGCCGACCCGCAAGCGCGCTTTATTCATGCCTATTCGCGCCACGGCGTTGTTGAAAGCGCGCTGAGCGCACCGTGGCGCCGTCGCGTTGTCGCATGTTTTGAATTTCCAAAGGAGGTCACCTGATGGCAACGATGATATTTTCTGCAGCGGGTGCTGCGGTCGGCGGATCGATTGGTGGCACCTTGGCTGGGCTGTCCTCTGTGGCTGTTGGCCGTGTTGTGGGGGCAACGCTGGGCCGCGTGGTGGATCAGAAGATCCTTGGTGGCGGTGGCGAAGCTGTCGAGACGGGAAAGGTTGACCGCTTTCGTCTGACCAATGCGGGTGAAGGCGATCCGATCACACAGCTCTATGGGCGTTTCCGTCTTGGTGGGCAGGTCATCTGGGCGTCGGATTTTGAGGAGGTCAGCACCACAACAGGTGGCGGCAAAAGCGGGACTCCGCAGCCAAAGACAACTGAATACAGCTATACCGTCAATGTGGCGATTGCCTTGTGTGAGGGAGAGATCGCGGGCGTCGGACGCATATGGGCGGATGGCGAGGAGATATCGCCTGTAGACCTGAACATGACGGTTTATATGGGCACTGAGGATCAGCAGCCCGATCCGCTTATGGAGGCGGTTGAAGGGGCGGGGCAGGTTCCCGCATATCGTGGCACGGCCTATGTCGTGATGGAAGCGCTGGCGCTGCAGCAGTTTGGCAACCGCGTGCCGCAATTCAGTTTTGAAGTCATCCGTCCCGAGCAACGCGGCGCGCCGAATGCCTCGCATGCGATGACCTACGGCGTTGAGGGTGTCGCCCTCATTCCTGGCACAGGGGAGTATTCGCTGGCCACCACCGCGGTGAGCTATGCGGGCGAGAACCAAGCGCTTTGGAGCGCCAATATCAACTCGCCTTCGGGTAAAACGGATTTTCTGACCTCACTCGACGCGCTCGAGACTGAGCTGCCCGAGTTGCAGGCAGCGTCCCTTGTGGTATCGTGGTTCGGGTCTGACTTGCGGATGGCGGAATGCATCGTTCGCCCCAAGATTGAGGATCCCGCGATTGACGGGCAGGAAATGCCTTGGACTGTGACCGGTGTGACCCGCGCAGATGCCGAAGTTATCACGCGCGGTCAAGACAATCGTCCCATCTATGGCGGTACGCCTGCGGATGCCTCCGTTATTGAGGCGATCCAAGCGATGAACGCTGCTGGTAAGGCGGTGATGTTCTATCCGTTTATTTTGATGGATCAGCTGGAAGACAACACGCTGCCTGATCCTTACACAGGCGAGGCAGGGCAGCCAGCGCTTCCTTGGCGGGGGCGCATCACGCTTGATGCAGCACCACAGCAGCCAGGATCAACAGATCAAACGCCTGCTGCAGCCAACGAGGTTGCCGCCTTCTTTGGCACTGTGCAGGCATCTGATTTTGCAGTTGTCGACGGGGAAGTCTCCTACAGCGGTCCCGAGGAATGGTCTCTGTCGCGATTCATCCTCCACTATGCAGCGCTGTGCAGTGCTGCTGGCGGGGTGGACTCATTCTGTATCGGCTCGGAGATGCGGGGGCTGACCCAGATAAGGTCGGGGCGCAATACTTTCCCCGCTGTGCAAGCCTTCATCGCATTGGCAGCACAGGTGCGCACGCTGGTCGGTCCAGATACCAAGATCAGCTATGCGGCGGATTGGAGCGAGTATTTCGGATATCAGCCGCAAGATGGTACTGGAGATCGCTTGTTCCACCTTGATCCGCTCTGGGCGGACCCCGAGATCGATTTCATCGGGATAGACAATTATATGCCCTTGTCCGACTGGCGGGATGGCTTGGACCACTTGGATGCACAGGAATGGGACGCGATCTATAACCTCGACTACCTGCAATCCAACATTGAAGGGGGCGAGGGGTTTGATTGGTATTACGCCTCCGATGAGGACCGTGCAGACCAAGTCAGAACCCCGATTACCGATGGTGCGCATGACGAGCCCTGGATTTATCGGTACAAGGATATTCGCAGTTGGTGGGGCAATCTTCACTATGACCGCATTGATGGCTTGCGCGCCAATGAGCCCACCGGGTGGGAGCGAGGATCTAAGCCAATCTGGTTTACCGAATATGGCTGCGCCGCGATCGAGAAGGGCACCAACCAGCCCAATAAGTTTCTGGATTTGAAATCATCCGAGAGCCGTTTGCCATACCATTCGGATGGCAGGCGCGATGATCTGATCCAAATGCAATACACCCGTGCGATGGTCGATTATTGGGCTCAACCGCAGAATAACCCTCAGGGTATTGAATATGACGGCCCCATGATCGACATGAGCCGCGCCTTCGTCTGGGCGTGGGACGTTCGTCCGTATCCTTTCTTTCCCAACAACCGTGATTTGTGGAGCGATGGCACAAGCTACGCCCGTGGTCACTGGATCAATGGGCGCACATCTGCGCGCAGCCTGGCGTCTGTCGTCGATGAGATTTGCAGCAGATCGGGCATTTCGGCCTATAATACCGACGCGCTCTACGGCGTCGTGCGGGGCTATGCGGTCACCGATGTGGGTGATGCGCGGGCAAGTTTGCAACCGCTGATGCTGCGGCACGGTTTTGACGCGATTGAGCGTGACGGTGTTCTGACATTTCGAATGCGCGACGGTTTGCGCGAGACTGAATTGGATAAGGACTGCTTTGCTATCAGTTCTGATTTGGACGGCACACTGGTTCAGGTCCGTGAACCTGATGCTGCCTTGTCGGGTAGAGTGCGACTGCGTTTTGTGCAGGCTGACGGCAGCTTTGATGTCATTTCCGAAGAGGCGGTTCTGCCTGACGAAGAAACCCATGCGATTGCCGCAAGCGAGTTTAATATGCTTCTGACGCGTTCGGAGGGACGTCAAGTCGCCGAGCGGTGGTTGAACGAAGCGCGCATTGGCCGCGAAACGGTGCAGTTTGCCCTGCCGCCCTCCAAGATGGCGCTGCGCGCGGGTGATATCGTATCGCTTCCTGCAGATCAGGAAGAAGGATCATCGCTCTATCGCATTGACCGCGTGGATCAGGCCGAATTCCAGCAGATTGAGGCTGTGCGGATCGATCCAGAGGTATATGAGCCATCGCCGCTAATTGATGACCTCGCTGGGTTTCGTCGATTTGTGGCGTCGGTTCCTGTGCTTCCGTTTTTCCTCGACCTTCCGCTGCTGACGGGTGATGAAATTCCGCAAGCGCCCTATATCGCCGCAAGTGCAGATCCTTGGCCTGGAAGTGTGGCAGTTTACTCGAGCCTCACTGATCAGAATTATCGGCTGAATAGCGTCTTGCCCATCCGTGCTACGATCGGGCGCTCTCTCAACGAGATGGGGCGTGCCTGCGCGGGGCTCTTTGATCGGGGTGCTGGGCTGGAGGTCAAACTGATCAGCGGGCAGCTTGAGAGCGTCAATGAAGATGCGCTCCTGAGCGGCGCGAACCTTGCAGCCATCGGTGACGGGAGCAATGGAAACTGGGAGATATTCCAATTCCAGACCGCCGAATTGATTGGGCCAAAAACCTACCGTTTGAGTGGTCGCTTGCGCGGACAGGCGGGGTCGGACGGTTTGATGCCAGATGTCTGGCCTGCAGGCTCTGAGTTTGTGCTTCTCAACTCGGTTCCGTTGCAGATCGATCTGGCGCGCAACATGCGCGGGGTCGAGCAAAACTACCGGATCGGACCGGCTGCAAAATCCGTAGATGATCCCACGTACCGTCAATTGGAGCGTGCGTTTGAAGGCAACGGGTTGCGGCCCTACGCTCCGGCGCATCTGCGGGCCAAGCAAACCAATGAGGGTGATTTGGAGATCACGTGGATCAGACGTACGCGGATTGACGGCGATGGCTGGGAAGCCATTGATGTCCCTCTGGGTGAAGAGAGTGAAGCATATGTGTTACGCCTTAGAAGCGACGGTGTTGTCATGCGCGAGGAAGTACTGTCATCACCGAGCTATTCATACACCTTTGAAGACCGTGTAAGTGACGGAGCCTTTGGCGCGCTTGTGGTGGAGGTTGCTCAGGTCTCAGCATCCTATGGTACAGGTTTGTTCCAGCAAATTGATGTTGCCGCGCTGTAAGGCAGATTGGTCTGAGTGACTTACAACATGCGGCACGCGCGATTGAGCATGTAGCACCACGTCACCGTGCAGGTGCATGTGCCCGCCTCATTTGGCAGGCACATGTAGCAGACAAATATGCGAAACGTTTGAAAAAGCACCATCCCCTTTGGGGCGATGGCAGTCTGCGTGCGGCAGCGTTGGCAGATGTTGCACGGCGTGCGTCGCCGCAAATGAGCGCCAATTTGCTACAGTGCCTGTCCGTTGTTCTAGAGGCGATCCAGCAGCGAAATCACCTAAACGAGATGTGTCGCAGTTTTGAACGGGTTTGCACTTGCTGTAATTGTGCTAAGTGTAGGGAGTAATCAGAAAAGAGGCTCCACCATTATGGCCACTCCGCAAAGCAACGTTACATCCGTTGATCCTGTTTGGGACCAAATCAAATCAGACGCGCAGAAGGCCGTGGTGCAGGAGCCTCTTATCGGAGGGTTCGTGCATGCAACGATTCTGCACCATGCCTCGATTGAGAAGGCTCTATCCTACAGAATTGCGGCGAAGCTTTCGTCCAATGAGATGTCGATGATGGTCGTGCGCGAGATCGTCGAGCAGGCCTATGCTGCTGATCCCGCATTGGTAGATGCTGCACGTGCTGATCTCGTGGCGATTTACGAGCGTGACCCCGCCTGCCACAGGCTGCTGCAGCCGATCCTCTATTTCAAAGGCTATCAAGCGGTTCAGGCTTACCGTGTCGGTCACCACCTCTGGACTTCAGGTCAGCGTGATCTCGCCTACTTTTTTCAGATGCGTGTGTCCGAGATTTTTGGCGTCGATATTCACCCCGGAGCAAAAATAGGCAAAGGAATCATGATCGATCATGCCCATTCCATTGTAATCGGCGAGACCGCAGTCGTCGGCGACAATGTCTCTATGCTGCATTCGGTGACGCTGGGCGGGACTGGCAAGGAAGAAGAAGATCGGCACCCCAAGATCGCAGACGGTGTTTTGATCGGCGCAGGAGCCAAGGTTCTGGGCAATATCAAAGTTGGGCATTGCAGCCGCATCGCTGCGGGTTCCGTGGTCCTTGAAGAAGTGCCGCCGTGCAAAACAGTCGCTGGCATCCCCGCGCGGATTGTAGGGGAGGCGGGATGTGATCAACCTGCGATATCGATGAACCATATGCTGGGGTCGTGGGAAAAGTAGCCTCTTACCTTTAACGCAAAAGGCCGGAGCAATGCTCCGGCCTTTTTGATTTCTTACACTCTTTTGTTTATGCAAGCATCGTCATTGGCGCTTCTAGGTTTGCCTTGATCGCGTTGAGCAATTCGGCCCCTAATGCACCGTCAATTACGCGGTGATCGACAGACAGTGTTACGGACATCACTGTCGCGACCTCTATCTGGCCATCCGCATTGACCACAGGCTTTTTCGCACCTGCGCCAACAGCAAGGATCGCACCGTGCGGCGGGTTAATCACCGCATCGAAATTGTCGATCCCGAACATGCCGAGATTTGAGATAGCAAAGCTGCCGCCCTGATATTCGTGCGGTGCCAGCTTGCGATCACGGGCACGGCCTGCGAGGTCTTTCATTTCTGCGCTCAGAGCAGAAAGCGATTTCATCTCGGCGTCTTTAAGCACAGGCGTGAACAACCCGCCTTCAATGGCAACGGCTACGGCCACGTCAGATGGCTTGAGCTTGAACACCTTATCCCCCGCCCAAACTGCGTTGGCATCGGGCACTTCTTGCAGAGCCAAAGCGCAGGCTTTGATGATGAAGTCATTGACCGACAGCTTTACACCACGAGGCTCAAGCTGCTTATTGAGCTGGGCGCGGAAGGCCATCAGCGCATCAAGCTGGATATCGCGGCGCAGATAGAAGTGCGGCACGGTCTGCTTGGCCTCGGTGAGACGCGCAGCGATTGTTTTGCGCATGCCATCGAGGCTGATCTCTTCATATTCGCGGTCAGCATACATTTTGCTTATGGCGTCGCCTGATGGGCCAGACGGGGTCGGCGCAGCAGCAGCAGTAGCCGCGGCAGGCGCTGCGGTGTCGGCAGGTGCTGTGGTCTGCGTCGCCCCTTCAACATCTGCTTTGACGATACGACCACGCGGGCCCGATCCCTTGATTTGAGCAAGGTCGAGCCCTTTCTGGGCAGCGATGCGCCGTGCCAACGGCGAAGCAAAGATGCGAGAGCCATCCGCCGCATTTCCTGCCGCAGGGGCAGGGGTCGCATCCGTATCGCCGCGACCATGCCCTTTTGCAGGTGCAGTGGCATCCGATGCCTCGGCAGGCGCTACATTGCTAGACGCCTCGGCTTTAGGCGCGGGCGTGTCACCAATATCATCAGCACTCTCGCCGTCTTCCAAAAGTACGGCGATAACGTCGTTCACTTTGACGCCTTCCGTGCCCTCGGGGATCAGGATTTTCCCGATGACACCTTCGTCCACAGCCTCGAACTCCATCGTGGCCTTATCGGTTTCAATCTCGCACATCACATCACCAGAGGAGACTGTATCCCCCTCCTTCACCAGCCATTTGGCCAATGTGCCTTCTTCCATGGTGGGCGAGAGGGCGGGCATCAAGATTTCTGTAGGCATAACGTCCGCTCCTTATTTATACGTAACTTTTTTCACGGCTTCGATGACCTCGGCCGTGGTTACCAGTGCATGTTTTTCGAGATTTGCGGCATAGGGCATCGGCACATCCTTGCCTGTGCAACAGATCACGGGCGCGTCGAGGTAATCGAACGCCTCCTGCATGACCACGCTTGAGATGTAGCTGCCGACCGACCCTTGAGGCCAGCCTTCCTCGACTGTCACAAGGCGGTTTGTCTTCATCACCGATTTGATGATCGCAGGCGTGTCCATCGGGCGCAGGGTGCGCAGGTCGATGACCTCGGCGTTGATGCCTTCTTCCGCCAGCTTCTCTGCCGCTTCAAGCGCATAGGTCATCCCGATGCCAAAGCTCACGATTGTCACATCGTCGCCCTCGCGCCAGATGCGCGCTTTTCCGAACGGTACCGTATAGTCATCCATATCAGGCACATCGAATGTGCGCCCATAAAGAATCTCATTCTCGAGGAAGATTACAGGATTAGGATCGCGGATCGCGGTTTTCATGAGACCTTTGTAATCGGAGGCGGAGTAGGGCATCGCGACCTTGAGGCCCGGTATCTGCATGTACCAAGCCGCGTAGTCCTGAGAGTGCTGTGCACCCACACGCGCAGCAGCACCATTGGGGCCACGGAAGACCATTGGCGCGCCCATCTGACCGCCTGACATATACAGCGTCTTGGCCGCAGAGTTGATGATGTGGTCGATCGCCTGCATGGCGAAGTTGAACGTCATGAACTCAACGATCGGGCGCAGCCCGCCGAACGACGCCCCCGTAGCGATACCGGCAAAACCATGCTCGGTGATCGGCGTGTCGATTACCCGCTTGGCGCCGAATTCGTCCAGCATCCCTTGGGAAATCTTATAGGCCCCCTGATACTCGGCGACTTCCTCGCCCATGAGGAATACCGTGTCATCGCGGCGCATCTCTTCGGACATGCCATCACGCAAGGCTTCGCGCACTGTCTGCTGTTTAAGTGCGGTGCCTTCGGGCCAATCAGGTGTAGTGTCTGTTTCAGGGGCAGGGTGGGCCATGCCAGCGGCGGGCGCATCCTCGGAGGATTGCGCCTTGTCTGCAGGAACTGGTGCGCTCGCAGGCTGCTGTGAGGCAGTCTCCATCGCGGACGCATCCTCACCCTCCTCAAGAAGGATCGCGATGGCTGTGTTTACTTTCACGCCCTCTGTGCCTCCCTCTATGAGGATTTTACCAACGATACCTTCATCGACGGCCTCGAATTCCATTGTTGCCTTATCGGTCTCGATCTCGGCCATGATGTCGCCAGACGAGACTGTATCGCCTTCCTTCACGAGCCATTTGGCCAGCGTGCCTTCTTCCATCGTGGGGCTCAGGGCGGGCATAAGAATTTCGGTTGCCATGGTTTAAGCCTCCAGCTCTGCGTAAATATCTGTCCAAAGCTCGTCGAGATGTGGCTCGGGGCTTTCCTTGGCGAACTCGGCACTCTCGTTCACGGTGGCTTTGATCTCTTTGTCGATGGCTTTGAGGTCATCCTCGGTGGCGTGCTTGCCTGTCAGCAGCATCGTGCGGATCGCCTCGATGGGGTCCCGCTCGTCGCGCATCTTTTGCACCTCCTCGCGGGTGCGGTATTTGGCGGGGTCAGACATGGAGTGGCCACGGTAGCGGTACGTCTTGATCTCGAGGATGTAAGGGCCTTTGCCCGCACGGCAGTGGGCCACGGCCTTCTCGCCAGCGGCTTTCACGGCCAGCACGTCCATCCCGTCGACTTCCTCGCCCTCGATGCCGTAGGCGGCACCGCGCTCCCAATAGCTGGGCGAGTGGGTCGAGCGCTGGGTCGAGGTGCCCATAGCATATTGGTTGTTTTCAATGACAAAAATACACGGCAGGTCCCAGATTTCGGCCATGTTGTAGGCTTCATAGACCTGGCCTTGGTTGGCTGCGCCATCCCCGAAGTAGGTGAAAGTGACGTTGTCATTGCCTTTGTATTTGTCAGAGAACGCCAGTCCCGCACCCAGTGGCACCTGAGCCGCAACAATACCGTGGCCCCCGTAGAAATGCTTCTCCTTGGAGAACATGTGCATGGAGCCGCCCTTACCCTTGGAATAGCCACCCTCGCGGCCTGTCAGCTCGGCCATGACGCCTTTAGGGTCCATCCCGCAGGCCAGCATGTGACCGTGATCGCGGTAGGAGGTGATACGCTTGTCACCTTCCTTGGCGGCTGCTTCAAGCCCGACAACGACCGCTTCTTGTCCGATGTAGAGATGGCAGAACCCGCCAATCAGGCCCATGCCGTAAAGCTGGCCCGCTTTTTCTTCAAACCGGCGAATGAGCAGCATGTCGCGGTAATACGCAAGCAGCTCTTCGGGCGATACATTGGATTGGTTCTTCTTCGCACTTGGCTTTTTGGCGGCCATAAAGGCAGTCCTCCCCTTAGGCGCAGTGGCTGCCGCGCCAATATAGTTTAGTGTTAAACTATCTAATAGAGCAAAACAGCGGCGCGGGCTAGGGGGCTTGGTGCAGGGCTGGCATGTTGCAAACGCGCAGCTTGCTTAACGGATGACGATCTCGTCGGCGCGCACCATCCCGAGGACCGATCGGGCCTGCTCATCCAGCAGATCCAGATCGAGGTAATCGTCTGACAAGCGGTGGGTGAGGTTTTCCATTTGGGCAACTTCGGCACGCACATCAGCCAGATGCGACCGCATCTCATCTGCCTCGGCAAGGATTTCAGCACGACGGAACAGGCCGAAATCGCCCTGCACGGCCGCAAAGGTGAAGTAAAGGCTCAGCGCAAAAGCAATCGCAAAAAAGAGAAGGGGTCCAACTGCGGGTTTGCTCATGCGCTGATGCCTATGGGTACCTGTAGAAACTGCCGTAAAAGCCACCTCTTATCGGGTGGTGAGACCGTTATGGCATAAGTGATTCGCTATGGGAATCCCTAATGATTCGCATTGGTGTTTTTTTAGTTAATTGGTTCAATGAGGCGACTAGCCACCCAATGCCGCAACACCAGGCAAGGTTTTACCTTCCATCCACTCCAGAAACGCGCCGCCTGCGGTGGAGATATAGGTGAAGTCATCAGCAACGCCTGCCTGATTGAGAGCCGCGACCGTGTCGCCACCGCCTGCAACCGAGATCAGCACGCTATCACGGGTTTGCTGTGCTGCGATACGCGCAGCAGCGACAGTAGCTGTGTCAAAGGGCGCGATCTCGAAAGCGCCCATTGGGCCGTTCCAGATCAGGGTTTTGAGCCCTTCGATGGCAATGCGGATTTGCTCAATGGTTGTGGGCCCTGCGTCCAGCACCATTTCGTCTTCGCCAAGAACTGTATCTGGCCCCAGCAATGCCACGTTGTGCGCAGCACCGGCCTTGAATTCCGTCGCGACCAACCCGTCCTCGGGCAGCAGAACGCGGCAGCCAGCGCGGGAAGCTTGTGCAAGAATATCGCGCGCCGTTTCAAGGTGGTCGGGCTCGACCAATGAGCCGCCAAGGCGCGCACCCTGTGCCGCCAAAAATGTATTCGCCATGCCGCCGCCAATGATCAACAGATCAAGGCGGTTCACGAGGTTCTCCAGCAGTGCAATCTTGGTCGACACCTTAGCACCGCCCACCGCGGCTCCCACAGGGCGCTCTGGCTTGGCGAGCGCCGTTTCAAGCGCTGACAACTCGGCCTGCATCAGGCGGCCTGCGCAAGAGGGCAGGTGGTGTGCAATGCCCTCGGTCGAGGCATGCGCACGGTGCGCGGCAGAGAAGGCATCATTGCAATAAACATCGCCCAACTTGGCCAGACGTTTCGCGAATTCGGGATCGTTGGCTTCTTCTCCCGCGTGGAAGCGGATGTTCTCAATCAGCACGACCTCAGCGGCGGCCACCTCGGCGGTCATCGCCTCCGCCGCCTCCAGCGTCTCGACCAAAGCGACGGAGCGCATCAGGGCGTGCCTGAGCGCTGGCACCACCTGCCGCAGGCTCATGTCGAGATTGACCTTGCCTTTGGGCCGCCCGAAATGCGCGAGTAGGATTGGTGTACCGCCTTTTGACAGGATGTCATGCACAGTGGGAACGATCCGCTCGATCCGCGTTGCATCCGTAACTTGGGAATTCTCGACAGGCACATTGATGTCTACACGCACCAGAACGCGCTTCCCGTGCAGGTCCATATCATCCAGTGATTTCCAGCCCATTTCATCCGTCCCTTGTGTCTGCGATCAAACTTACGTGCTGTTTTGCCGTAATCTCGCCTGTGGTCAATGCACCTCCTTGGCAATTGTGGTGCAGCGCCTTAGGTACGGGTAAAGAATTTATGAAGGAGAGCCGCATGGCCGAGATCAAAGACCCCGAAAACACAATCCTGATGGAACTCAAAGATGGCACAGTCACCATCGAGCTGTTGCCCGACGTTGCCCCTCAGCATGTAGAGCGTATGAAGACGCTGGCGCGCGCAGGTGCCTATGACAACGTAGCCTTCCACCGCGTCATCGACGGCTTCATGGCCCAGACGGGCGATGTACAGCACGCCAACATGGAGAAAGACTATAACCCCCGCGCCGCTGGCACAGGCGGATCCGAGCATCCCGACGTTCCTGCCGAATTCTCCAAGATCCCGCACGCACGCGGCAGCCTTGGTGCGGCGCGCTCTGCCAACCCCAACTCGGCCAACAGCCAGTTCTTCATCAACTTCAAAGACAATGATTTCCTCAACGGTCAGTATACCGTCTATGGCAACGTCATCGAGGGTATGGAGCATGTGGACAACATCGCCAAAGGCGAGCCACCCGCCAACCCCGACCGTATGATCAGCGTGAAAGTCGCAGCAGATGCGTAGCCTTATCGCAGGCGGGCTCTTCGCGACGCTCATTGCGGGTTCTGTGGCAGCCTCTGGCATCCAGATTGAGGTCGAGGGTCAAGCCAATGGCACCGTGACGATTGATCTGCTTGAGGATATCGCTCCGCAGCATGCGGCGCGCATCACCGCTTTGGCGGCGGACGGCAAGTACAACGGCGTCGTCTTTCACCGTGTCATTGACGGATTTATGGCACAGACTGGCGATGTAGAGCACGGCAAAATGGGCGGCGACATGCGCCGCGCAGGCACGGGCGGCTCGGACATGCCCAACCTTGCGGCCGAGTTCTCTGACGTGAACTACGAAAAGGGCGTCGTGGGCATGGCCCGTGCGCAAAGCCCTGATTCAGCGAACAGTCAGTTCTTCATTATGTTCGACGAGGCACCCTTCCTGAATGGTCAATACACGGTCGTTGGCCGTGTGACGGACGGGCAGGACGTGGTCGACGCGATCAAGCGTGGCACAGGCGGCAATGGCGCGGTCATTGGCCAGCCCGATATGATGAAGACCGTCACGGTAATCGACTAAGAAATCTGGCTAACAGCTGGAGCAAAGGCGCCCTCAATAGGGCGCCTTTTTTAGTTTTTCAGGTTTGTATCGCATTACCGCAAGGGGAAGTGAGAGAAAGCGGATCATCGCTGCGCGGGTAGAGGTCCCGCTCCGGAAACCCTTTCGAGTAACCGTAGTTCCGAACGGCCGTGAAAAGGCCGTTTTCCAAACGTATTGAAGACACTCAGAGCTGATCGAAATGACCCTGCAATTAAGCAAATTTCGGAGTTTCCTATGAAAACTATCTTTGTAACCTTTATTTTTAGCTTCTGTGTGGCGGGTGGAGCAATGGCAGGCTCGGTTACGACTAAGGTTGGTTCTGGCACATATATCACCACAACAACTGACGGAAATGGTGGCGGCACCACTACGTCTTGCACGACCGTTGGAAGCTCAATCATCTGCAACTGAGCCTTTGGAAGAGCATACCGTCACGCCGCACAATCGATTTGCTGCGGTGTGATGGGGCCAAAATTTTTAACGAGAAAGCGTTGGACGATAAATTATAATCGGCCAACAATTCCACCTTTCGAGGTGTTCCCGCGTTGCTTGAATTATAGCTGCCATCAACTTGGTTCAGAACTTAGTTGGTTCCCGAAGAGCTATTCGCACCCGGAAGCAAATCAACGCTCAACCACCATGCAGCATTGACGCAAATGAGCGTAAAGAAACAGTCCTGTCAGGGCGAGAAAACGAGAGCGCTTTTCAAGGTCGTGACAGCCTCTTTGAACCGAAATGCACATCGCCAAGAACGACAGGGCCAAACCCGTTGATCTAACGAAAAACGCCGCGAGCAGGGCTCACGGCGTCATGTTCTGAAACTGGTCCAGCGCTTAGGAGGCAGGGTTCGCCTTGGGTGCTGCCGCTGGCTTGGCACCCGGGTTGAGCGGATCGTCCTGACGCTGCACGGAACCTTCGAAATGCGCACCGCTCTCGATTGCGATCGTCTTGTGGATGATATCACCCTCCACACGCGCTGTAGACGTGAGGCGCACCTTGAGGCCGCGGACACGGCCAACGATGCGGCCATTGATCACAACATCATCAGCAATCACTTCGCCTTTGATCGTGGCCGTCTCACCGATGGTGAGCAGGTGGGCGCGGATATCGCCTTCAACAGTGCCTTCAACCTGAATGTCACCCGTTGTCTTCATGTTGCCTGTCACGTGCAGGTCAGCGGACAGGACGGAGGCAGGTGGCTTTGCCTTGGGCGCGCTTGCTTTGAACTCGTTCGTCTTCTGGGAAGACGCAGGCGCGGAAGGCGCGGCAGTGGGTGTAGCCGAAGGCTTGGCCGTGTCTGTACCACTTGGGGCGGGATCGTTGATTTTGCTCTTAGAAAACATCGTTTGCTGCCTTAATATAGATCATAGGATTGACGGCTTTTCCGCCGACGCGAACTTCATAATGAAGGTGCACGCCAGTCACCCGTCCTGACGCACCCATATCACCAATTCTATCGCCACGCGATACTCTTTGACCAACCTTTACGCGCATTCTCGACATATGCGCATAGCGTGTTTCGATCCCGAATTCGTGCTGGATTTTGACCAACCTACCATATCCTGAGCCCCAACCCGCGTGGGTCACAACACCGTCCGCTGTTGCATAGAGAGGTGTGCCGTTGGGTGCGGCAAAGTCGACACCGTTGTGCATGCGACGACCACCTGTCTTCGGGTCACGGCGGAAGCCGAATTTGGAGGTGAATCGGAAAGAGTTTTTCACAGGATTCGCAAACGGCGCTTTTTGCGCGGCCAAACGGTACAGGTTCAAACGGTCCATCTGGTTCAACAGGCGATTGGCGCGCAGCGTGTCTGCGGTGGGCTGCTCGCCGCGTGTGGTGAACGACAGCGGCGTCAACGGGCCGCCTTGACCGGAATAGCCGCGGCGCACAGTGTCCAGCATACGGTCGGTTGGCATGCCCGCGGCGCGGAACATACGGTCCAGCGGTGCAACGGAAACGGTCATCGCTTCTTCAAGCTGGCGGAAGATGGCATCGTTCTGCTCTTGCATCACGGCAATCTTCCGGCTCATCTCATCGGCCTGCAGCAGGGCGTCTTGCGCATCCAGTACGACCTCTGTCTCTTATACACATCTCCGAGCCCACGAGACAGGCAGAAATC
>OJDV01000208.1_pt1 | contig 22914 bp, 15 predicted proteins | sample 1592911 | NCBI WGS metagenome assembly OJDV01 (sample SAMN05416860, study PRJEB24817) | seawater metagenome | isolation source: Sea water | place: Canada:Atlantic | collected 2013-11 | reverse complement strand
AAATCTGCAAAGAAAATAGTTGACAAAAAAGAGCCTGTAGTTTGGGATATTTTGGAAAACGTTTTAAAAGGTCACCCGATTTTATTGAACAGGGCTCCTACGCTTCACAGATTAGGAATTCAAGCATTTCAACCAAAACTTATTGAAGGAAAAGCGATACGTTTACACCCATTAGTTTGTACTGCATTTAACGCGGATTTTGATGGTGATCAGATGGCGGTTCACTTGCCTTTGGGAAATGCTGCAATTTTAGAAGCTCAATTGTTAATGTTGGCTTCTCACAATATTCTTAACCCTGCAAATGGTTCTCCTATTGCAGTACCGTCTCAGGATATGGTATTGGGTCTTTATTATTTGACCAAAGAGAGAGTATCTGACGAAGTAAAAACGATTAAGGGTGAAGGCAAGACATTCTATTCTCCTGAGGAAGTTATTATTGCTAATAACGAAGGAAGGTTAGATATTCATGCTAAAATCAAAGTTAATATTACGAAGAACGGCGAAACGAAGTTAATTGATACCTCTTGTGGTAGAGTTATTTTCAATGAGCATGTTCCTGAAGAAGTACCTTTTATCAACGAATTGTTGACGAAAAAATCGTTGAGAGACATTATTGGTGACATTCTGAAAGTAGCAGGTACTGCTAAAACGGCTAATTTCTTAGATGATATTAAGACGTTAGGTTACAACATGTCATTTAAAGGTGGTCTATCATTTAATCTGGAGGACGTTATTGTTCCACCAGAGAAAGAAGCAATGATGGACAAAGCCAAGGATCAGGTAAAAGAGGTTTGGAATAATTATAACATGGGATTCATTACGAATAACGAGCGTTATAACCAAATTATTGATATCTGGACGCATACAAACACAAGGTTGACCAATACGGTAATGGATCGTTTGAAAAACGACAACCAAGGGTTCAACTCAGTTTACATGATGTTTGATTCTGGAGCGAGGGGTTCGAAAGAGCAAATTCGTCAGCTTTCAGGAATGAGGGGATTGATGGCTAAGCCACAAAAATCAGGATCTTCAGGTCAAGAAATTATTGAAAACCCAATTCTTTCTAACTTTAAGGAAGGGTTATCAATTTTGGAGTACTTTATATCTACTCACGGTGCACGTAAAGGTTTGGCCGATACAGCATTAAAAACTGCAGATGCAGGTTATTTAACAAGAAGATTGGTAGATGTTTCTCAAGATGTTGTTATTTCAGAAGTAGATTGTGGAACGCTTAGAGGTGTTACCATTGCTGCTTTAATGAAAAATGATGACGAAGTAGAATCATTATATGACAGAATTCTTGGTAGGGTAACAGTTCATGATGTATATCATCCTAACTCAGGCGATTTAATTATCAATGCAGGTGAAGAGGTTACTGAAGAGATTGGAAAGATTATTCAAGATTCTCCAATTGATGATGTAGAAATGAGATCTGTTCTTTCATGTGAATTGAAAAGAGGAGTTTGTTCTAAATGTTACGGAAGAAGTTTGGCTACGGGTCGAATGGCACAAAAAGGAGAATCTGTTGGAGTTATTGCTGCACAGTCGATTGGAGAGCCGGGTACACAGTTAACACTTCGTACATTCCACGTTGGTGGTACTGCATCTAAAATTGCTGATGATTCAAGAGTTGAAGCTAAATACGAGGGTGTATTGGAGATTGACGAATTGAGAACTGTAGATGGTGAAGATAGAGATGGAAAGAAAGTTTCTATAGTTGTTGGACGTTCTGCTGAAGCAAGAATCTTAGATCCTAAAACAAATATTGCATTAATGACGGCTGTAATTCCTTATGGTTCAATATTAGTAGCAAAAGACGGTGCTAAGTTGAAGAAAGGTGAAATGGTTTGTTATTGGGATCCATACAATGCATTGATTATTGCAGAGTCTTCTGGTACAATCTCTTTTGAAAACTTAGTAGATACTATTACTTATAAAGAAGAATCTGATGAGCAAACTGGATTTACTGAGAAAGTAATTATTGAATCAAGGGATAAAAAATTAATTCCTGAAATTAAGTTGTTGAACTCTAAAAAGGAAGTTATCAAAACGTATAACTTACCAGTAGGAGCTCACATCGTTGTTAAGGAAGGAGATAAAATTGAAAGTGGTAAAACATTGGTAAAAATCCCTAGAACTTCTGGTAAGTCAGGTGATATTACAGGTGGTCTTCCAAGAGTAACTGAGTTATTCGAAGCTAGAAACCCTTCTAACCCAGCTGTTGTTTCTGAAATTGACGGTATCGTTTCTTTCGGAAAGATTAAGAGAGGTAATAGAGAAGTTATCGTTGAGTCAAGAACAGGCGAAGTGAAGAAGTACTTGATCAACCTTTCAAAACACATTTTGGTTCAAGAGAATGATTTTGTTAGAGCGGGAGTTCCATTATCTGATGGTGCAACTACTCCATCTGATATTTTAGCAATTAAAGGTCCTACACAGGTTCAAGAATACTTAGTAAACGAGGTTCAGGAAGTTTACAGATTACAAGGGGTGAAGATTAACGATAAGCACTTTGAGGTAATTGTAAGACAAATGATGCGTAAAGTATTAATTGAAGATCCGGGTGACACAAGATTCTTAGAGAAGCAAATTGTAAACAAATCTGATTTCGCAGTAGAAAACGATTGGATTTACGGTAAGAAAATTATTGTTGAATGCGGCGAATCTGAAAGTTTGAAGGTTGGGCAAATCATTTCTCCACGTAAGTTAAGAGAAGAGAACTCTATGTTGAAGCGTCAAGATAAGAAGACAGTTGAAGCAAGAGATGCTATTTCAGCAACTTCTAACTCAGTGCTGCAAGGTATCACAAGAGCTTCGTTACAGACTGATAGTTTCATATCGGCGGCATCTTTCCAGGAAACTACGAAAGTGTTGAATGAAGCAGCTGTGAATGGTAAGCAAGATACATTAATGGGCTTGAAAGAGAACGTTATTGTTGGGCACTTGATTCCTGCGGGAACTGGTTTAGATGACTATCAGGAATATGTTGTCGGTTCGAACGAAGAGTACGAGATGTTAAAAGCTGCTAAAAATCAGGTAGAAGTAATAGAAGAAGGGGAAGTAGCAGTAGTTGTTGACGAAGTAGAAAAAGCATAATAAAATGGCAGACGATAATAACAATCCTCAAATGAAGGATGGCAAATTAAACATTGAATTGACCGAAGAAGTAGCGGAAGGGATTTATTCCAATTTAGCTATCATCAGTCATTCTAGCTCTGAATTTGTTTTGGATTTTATTAAAGTAATGCCGGGCTTACCAAAAGCAAAGGTGAAATCAAGGATTATGATGACACCACAACATGCTAAACGTTTGGTAAGAGCGCTACAAGACAACATCAACAAGTTTGAGCAGCTAAATGGAGGAATTAAAGAAAGTGAGCAACCTCATTTTCCAATGAACTTTGGAGGCCCTCAAGGAGAAGCTTAGTTCTGATTTGAATTGAAATTCAAAAGCCGCACATCGAAAGATGTGCGGCTTTTTGTATTTTACAACACTGAGGTCTGCTAAAGCTTTTGAATTCTAACCTGTGTAAAAACACTTTGTCCCCAAAGCACCGCTTCACCTAAACCTGTAGAGGTTTTTGCATTTGCACCGAAGTGTTGTATATTAAAAGTGATGGGACCCGAGCTAACAGTTACTACCGTTGTTAAATGGCTCCAACTATTTGCTGTAAATCCAACTGCCACAGAACCATATGACTCTACTATGGAAGCAGTGAAATTGTATAATCTAATTTGATTTTCTCCAACACCTATGGCCGGAGCATTAACTTTGATTTCGTAAACTCCATCAGATAAGATGAACCCATCATTTGTACCATTTATGCTCACGAAACTGCTATCGCCAACGTAATGATTAAGCGTTCTATTTTGCCATACACTCGCTAAAAAGTTACCTCCATGAATAGAAGCGTTTTTTATATCGCTGATTATTGAAATTTTAGATTCAACAATAGAGCTAACATTATTGACAGAAGAGCCCTTTAAACTGGTCCAATTTGCACCATCAAAATAATAGAATCCTTTATTAAGATTTGTTTGGTAAACAAGTAAGCCTTTTGCAGGTGTGCTTATCGCATCCATCTCTGCTTTAGTCATTCGTGGAATTAATAAACCTTTGATAGTACTTTTTAATTCTAACGTAGCTGAAGCGTCGGGAGACCCTCCGCTTTCGCCAATTACAATACTTTGAGCTGGCAATTGAAAAGCAACTAGTACAAGTAAGAATAGCGAAAAGTATCTCATATTAAAAGTCTAGTTTCTTTATTTTAACTGTTGTATATACATTTTCGCCCCATGCATTTGCAGATCCAAAACCGTTATTAGTATTAGTTCTAGTGCACCTATGTTCAATAAGAAAGTCATAAGGTCCTCCATTAACTTCTATAATAGAAAGTATAATACTAGAACTAGAAGCCCCTGAAGATCTTGACGCTGTGCCAATCGCTGCAATGGTACTTAAGCTTGAATTGACCAAACGAGTTTGGTTTACTAAAACACCTAAATTTGGCGCAATTGATTCAATCTCGTAAATACCATCCTGCAAAGAAAAAGTATTATTAGCATTGTCTAAGGTAATAAAACTGCTATCTCCTTCATGCGTATTAAGTTCACGTGTAATCCAAATGTCCTTTGTAAATGTTCCACCATCAACTCCTGCGGCTTGCACTTCTGATAGAACTGCAATGTTAGAACTACTTGTGCTAAATACATTACTTGTACTTACGCCTGGTAAGGTATCCCAGGCAATACCGTCATAATAATAAAATGCTTTAGGAACATCTGTTTGAAAAACAAGTAACCCTGTTGCCGGTGAAACAATGGCAAGTCTTTCATTTTTAGTCATTCTTGGAACTAATAAGCCGCCGGCGTTACTTCTAATTTCAAGCATTGCAGATTCATCTATTGAACCACCATCAGTACTTATTAATATATTTTGTGCTTGTATTTTAGAACAAAACAATAGCAATAAAATTATGAAAATGAGTTTCATAAATGAAAATTACAATTGTTTAATTACAATTTGAGTAAAAAAATTATCGCCACTCGAAGTTCCTTTTCCAAAACCAGTAGTTGCCTGTGTAGAAGTTCCACGATGAGAGACTTGAAAAGTCTCATTAGAAGAGCTAACTGTTATAATTGAGCTTAAGTAACTGTTACTCGATGCTGTAAGCGCTTTTTCTGTTGAGCCCAATTTTTGAATACTTGTTAAGCTTAGGTTTTCTAAGCGAATTTGATGCTGATCAACACCTAAAGCAGGGGCAAGTACTTGAATTTCATAGACACCTGTGGTTAACGAAAAGGCTGTGTCTCCAATAAGAGAAACGAAGCTGCTGTCACCCAATTGATAATTTATGGTTCTAGTCCTCCAATCGCCTGCAGTGAAAGTACCGCCATCAGTTCCAGTTGGTTTTTTGTCAACTATTGTAGCAATTTTAGAATTCGAAGCTAGAACAGTGATGGTTTGCTCATCAATTTTTATAGTATCCCACTGTGAACCTGTATAATAAAAGTATCCAGAATAGGTGTCATCCTGAAAAAGAAAAAGGCCTTGAGCTGGACTTGAAATGGCACGTCTTTCAGCGGCTGTTAAGCTCGATGGTAATAGGCCTTTTGAACTAGACCTTATATCAAGTATTGCAGAAGAGTCAGGTACACCACCGTTGTTACTGATTAATATACTTTGACATTTCCCAGAAAAAGATGACGCAAGTACCACAAGTAGAATAGCAGTGTCTTTAATACGTTTCAAGTTGTTGAAATTTACAACGCCAATATTACACATTTACAACTCTTTTGATTAGAGGTAAAGCAGCAAATGTTATATCATATGTACTTTTTACCCTTGTACGTGAACTAAATACCATTCTTCCATCTCTTTTTTTGTAAGATGGATTTGAATTGCTAGTCCATAAGAGATATGCTCTTTAAACATAACCAATGTATGAAGGGATTAAGAAGCGTTACGATTTTTGGCAAACACCATATGGTCAGATTAATAATGCTTTACGTCAATTCAAGAAACTAATATAGTATTGAAGACTACCTAAATTAAATCCATTTCTTCGATTTGCACAAGAATGGATTGAATTTTACCCGAACGTTTGAATACATCTTTTGATTCAAGGATGCTCAATACGTTAGTAACTAGCGAATTTGCTGTGCCGTCCGAATAATTGACAATTACTTTTCTTTCGGTTGATATTGCATAAATGATAGGAATCTGACAATATGTAAATGCAATAGCATTTATTGGAACCTCAATCTTACATGCATCTCCGTTGTGATTATAATAAGACAAAGTATCAGGTTCAATTATAAATTCTGATTTTCTTAAAATAAAAGGTTCAAAGCTTAAACATCCATCTTTTACATGAATTCCTAATTCTGCCCATCGGTTAATGATATCTTCTTTTACTTGGCCAGTCATACCTGGCTGTTTGGCTCCTGCATACTTAGGCGTATGAGAGTAAGCATCTGTTGGAAACGCACCATATAACTCCGGCGATTTATTCACGCCAATACCTGCTCTTATTTCATAATAGTGCTCTATCAGTCTTCCAACTATCCCGTCAGAAGAATTTGCCTTCTTAGCAGCATATATATTTTCTTGGATCGCCAATAAAAGTTTCGAAACCATGTGCCAATAAATACTTCCTAGGCCTTCATATCCATAAAAAGCTCCTGAACGCCCAGTAAATTCTTTATGATCAAAAACCGCTTCAAAGGCCAATAAAAATTGTTTGGTTTCTCGTTTTGCCATGCGCTTTAACTCAAAATCTTTGATCGAGAGCAGAGCTTTCTTTAAATCATTAACATTGTGAAAGTTGCCATTGAAATGTAGTTTCCCATCTACATCTTTTTCAATTATTTCTGTGTTGCCGGTAGCTAGTAATTTGTCTAAAAATGGAGAGCCTTTTAGAAGCTCAGGGTTAATTATATTTTTTTCTAAAAATGGAGATAATTCTCTGTCAGGGTATAGCATATAGCTGTACTGATCTGGTCTGAACATTTTACTAGTTCTGAGCGAATCTAATACCTTTAACGCTTCTTCTGGGTTTAAATAATTAGCGCTTAATGCAGACACTTGCCCTTCTAACATTTCGTACAAATGAGTGTAACTTGCTTTTCCCTCAGATAATTCCACCAAATTATAAGAATGATACAAGCCATCCGCTCTTGAATTTTTATCAATTGTATCTTCTAAAAATTTCAATGATAGGGCAAAGAAATCCAACATGTCTCGATGGGATAACTTTCTTTTTTCTCCCGTAAAACCAGCATATGCCGTTGTTCTATAATGTTCTCCTGCCACCCCAAAACCATCCATAAATTGGCGACGTTGTTGGTCATTAAACGGTTTGCCAAGGTTATCACTGTGCAATGAGAACCCTCTTTTTAAGGCTTCCATTAGATCCACAACAGGCTTATTCACTTCCGTTGTTAATCCTTCCTGCTCTTTATAAATTTCACTTGCAAAGTTTAAGAGTCTTCTCAAGTAGTACAGGGTTACCATAGAAACGCCATTGCCTACTAATGCGTTGTTTGCATCATTCCATTCAGGTCGCTGTGTATTTAACCAAATACCGGCATCAGGAATGAAATTGTACAATTTGGTAAGTACCATTACCAGAAGCTTCTCAGTAAGATTGACCCGCTTTAATTGATTGTGCTTATTCCATACTAGCTTTCCATCGGAACCAACTTTACTTACTCTTTCCTTTATGGAAGCTTCAAGCTCATGGTCAAAATCAATGGTATCTTTTGGATTAATGGCTATGGCATCATACCCTTTGATTTTATAGGGGACATTGGCGTACGTGAAAATCTTATTGCTCAACATGCTTTTTAAACGTTCAGGTTGGTAGTGCAATGAAATTTCCAATAATTTACACAAGTAGATGACCTGATGGTCTCCCCAATAACCGATGTGCGACCACGGATCACTTGGCTCTACAATCTCCCAATCAATTCCATCTCTTGAAATTCTGTATGGATTGTATCCATCAATGGTAGAGGCGTTTACAAATTTGGCGACCATGCCAAGGGCAAATTCTGGATAACTGAATGCTAGCGCTTCCCAATTTTGAAAAATGTCACGCCAATTGCCCTCAAAGTTTCTTAGTTTCTTGCCGTATTCGTCTTTCGTTTCGATAGAAAAATGGTTCCAAGGTCTACTTGGATCTCCATGCCTTCTGCTGAAAGATAGCGGCAAGTATTCCAAGTAATACCTCATGGTATGTTGGTGTTTTGAAGCCACCAAGAAATGTCTCAGCTGGTGATAAGAGATTTGTTCAGGTAGAGCTTTTAAAACAGGTTTTAAACGCTGATAATCCTGCATGTTCATTTGCTTGATATGCAATAAAAAATCAGCAGTTTCAATTTCATATTGATCGTCAAAAGTTCCACCTCGCATGATGTTGAATAGAACGTTTGAGAAATGACGACCTGTTGATAGTCGATCTTTAGAAAGTTGAATGCCATCAGTTAGACCAATCTTTTTACGCAAGTCTTGTTTGTTTTTATCAATGTCAGTTTGCACGGTACTTAACATGCTATCTTCGCTTGAAAGTGCTGTTTGAAGCTGTACTATCTTGGTAACGGATTGGTTTACCTCTGCAACTGTTGCCCAAGTAGCAGATTTTTTCCCTGCTATGCGTTGTTTCGAAGTAATAAAAAATGCACCTTTTTCCGCTTTAATATCTTTTTCTGTCGTTGTACCAATGCCATTTCTAAAACTTCCTAGTTGCAAAGATGAAAGTAGAATTGAATCGGCCTTGATTCCAACTGACCAAACGGTTGTTGCTTTCAAAGCTTCACTCGGCTCAGCTTTGTCAACAATCATAGAGCTTAATGAATAAATCCCAAGATTAACATTGGTATCTAATTCGCATCTTTTGTAAGCATCTACAAGCGTGCTTCTAATATCTTGCAGTGCGCTGCTCACTCCATATGGAAGAATATTCCGTATGCCGTCTAATAGTTCAACGTCAATACTCCTAGAGGTTAAATTAATAAGTTGTGATTTCTTTACGATACCATATTTCTCAGAAAACATCCAACCGTAACGAAAGCAGAGACCTAAATCGTGGTTCGTTTCCTCAAAGATGATTTTACTTCCTTCTCTGTTTTTATAAAGATTCGAAGTGGTATTGTAAATGCCCTCAAATGCTTCAGTAAAAGGTTCCCAAAGTTTTATTCCTTCCTCTGTTTTTACGCGTAATATAGTTTTTGACCCGGTGTCACCTGTAGAGCTAATAATTTTATCATCAGAGTAGTAGGGAAATAGTGATTGTTCTGGATTTTTCCTTCCCGCTGAAAGTCCACCGTTACTAGCAATAAATAGCCAATGATCGTTTGCGCTAACAATCGTCATGAAAAAGGGGCGCATTTTAGAATAATTCTCTATGAGAAAAAAATCTTCTCCATCTATGATCGCGTATTTCCCACTTACTATTTTCTCGCCAGAGTTCAGCTTGGCATCTCCAAAAAATATTGAATCCTTTCCCATATTACTTCTAAATGTTTTCTGCTTTTATTAAAATTGTTTGTAGTCCTTGAGCAGGAATACGTATTGCTTTTTCTCGATTGTTAAGTTTGATAACAAACCTATTTGAATCATTGGTCATGTTTAATGCTACCACTACTATACTACCATCTTCATTGATCACAGCTGTGGCTATAAGATCCTGATTTGATAGTTTATAGTCTATTCGTTTTGCTCCGGGACGAATGAATTTGCTAAAATGCATCATTGTATAATAGAGTGGAGTGTAGTACACCTCGTCTTTTTCTACGTCCACAATAACCGGAGCGATACACCAATTTTGTGCCAAATTAGGACCTCCTTGCCTGTCTAAAACCATGTTCCAATCCACCCAACCTTTAACCCAGTTGTTGAGGCAGCCAATCATATCCCTTGCATAACGATACACCGGCACATATTTTGGGTGATCTTTTTTGTCTTCTTCAGGAGCCCAATCAAACCCCCAATCCGTAGCTTCTTTACTCCAATACCATTTGTCGTCTTTCCAATGTGGAATTTCAGAATCGATACATCCTTCAGTTTGAATAATCGATTTAGAAGGAGCTAAATCATGGGTGTAATTCAATGATTCTTCCAAGACATTGTTCGTACTTGTGTACCAATGCACAGCAGTACCATAGATGTATTTTTCCAAACTTTTGTCTTTCAATAGAACATCTGCCCACTCCTTTAATTCTTCTCCTCGGTTCTGATCGTAGACTAATATTTTCTGAGCTAGGTCATCTCTCTCAAATTGAGGGCCTAGATGATTTTTAACAAATTCTCCCATTTCTTCAGGAGAGTAATGCATGCTTTCCCAATTTGCATCATTTCCTAAAGGTTCATTTTCTACTGTAACAGCCCAGATGTCAATTCCTTCATTTTTGTAGGCAGAAATGTATTTTGAGAAGTAATTGGCCCAAGTTGGAAAAAATTCTTTTTTTAGTTTTCCTCCGTTCCATGCATTGTTTGTTTTCATCCAAGGTGGAGCGGTCCAAGGCGATGCTATTATTTTAAACCCTTCTGGAGAGATCTCTTGAGCGGCCTTGATCATTGGAATTAAATCTCCCTTATCTGGTTCTATATTGAAATGTTCTAAGGTAGTATCATTCTCAACTTCTGCATAGGAGTAATTGTTTAGTGAGAAATCACAGGAGTTGATATGAGTTCTAGTCAAGGAATAATTTGCACCACTTTCTGAAAAGTAAGAGGTCAAGATCTCCTTTCTTTTTTCTGCACTCATTTGGTTTAACAAAGATGCAGATGCTTCAGTAAAAGCACCACCAAAACCGGTGATGTTTTGAAAAGTACGCTCTGGAAACAAGATTAATGTATCCATCTTTGAACTTTTATTTACCTCCAAATCTATCGCAGCAAAATGATCTCCTTCCGCTGAACTTTGAAAAATTTGAACTTCTAATTTTTCCTTATCTTTTTTATTGCACAAAACGCCTGCTAGAAGAATGATTATGATGACGACTTTGATATTCATTTTTTCTCGTAAACTCGGACGTAATCTAAAATGTACTGATGTGAAGTGTAACTGCTGTCAACACCTTTTGCACCTCCCCATCCACCACCAACGGCAAGGTTTATTATAATGTTCTGGGGTTGATGAAATGGCCATTCAAGGTCATTGGCATTTTTGTCGTACGTGTAGTATAATTCTCCATCTAAATACCCTTCAATCTTGGTTGGATACCATTCTACTGCATAGGTATGAAATTTGGTATTCATACTATCAATTTCAATTTCACTTCCTATTTGATTCCCTTGTTTAAAATAATAGGCTCTTGTATGGCAAGTAGCATGATTTAATCCACTACCGGTAGTGTCGTTAATTTCATATCCTACGCATTCTAGAACATCAATTTCACCACAATACGGCCAAGATAATTCATCTTGATACGCGTCGCCCAATAACCAACCTGCTGCCCATGTACCTCGTCCTGCAGGAACTTTTGCTCTATATTCAATTCGACCGTATTTGAAGGAAACTTTGCTTTGGGTCGTTAATCGAGCGGAACTCCAATATCTGTTATTTTCATTTTTGTGTGCTTCAATAATTAAAACCCCATTTTCTTGTCTTGCATTTTTCAAATCTTCCGCCGTGTAATATTGAAGTTCGTTATTCCCCCAACCCCAATTACCGGCATTATAACTCCATTTAGAATAGTCCACTAAGCCGTCGCCGTCAAATTCATCCGACCAAACTAGATCCCAATTATCGCCTGTCATTTCTTGGGAAAGCACTTTGGGCGTTTGAACATGTAGTGTAATAAGTTTGAAACTGATGCTATCTATGTACGTCCCCTTTTCAACGTGAACTTTCATTTGATGCATTTTTGCTGCAAGAGGAGAACCAGTAATTTTTCCTGTTCCTTCTTTATTCAAATCTAGACTTCCTGTTATGTTGTAGGTTCTTTGATCTTTGTTATTGATATAATCTTCAATCCAAATTTGTGATACACTGTCTTGAGAGCCAAATACAGTTATCTCATATCGTCCGGTTTCTTTTATTTCTACCGAAAATTCAGCTACATCAGGTTGTAAGTAAACAACAGTAGGTTCAATACTATTTTTTGACGCTGTCTTCACTTCATTTTTATTTGAAGCAGCTTGTTCTGAACAAGCCGCAAGCAGTACAACAAATTGAACAAGGAGGATTTTTGAGATGATTTTCATGTGTTTTTATTTAACGTATTCTGCTTCAATTTCTTCAAGAGATTTACCTTTTGTTTCTGGTAATATTTTCAATAGAACAGCAAATCCTACTAGGGCAATCAAACCAAAAATTAAAAAACTCAATGCATTTCCGAGGTTAGACAATTCCCATGGAAATATTTGCTGAACGACCCAACTTGTAAACGAGTTTACAAATCCTATAACTCCTATAGCCAAGCCTCTGTATTTAATGGGGTACAATTCTGATAGTAGCACCCACATTACCGGTCCAAGAGAAAAGGCAAAACAGGCAATAAAACCTAAGATGCCAATTAATATCAAGGTAGCATTGATAGAAGTCGCTGCCTCTAGAATAGCACCTTCATTTTTAGCATAAAGCTGAGTTCCCAATGATTGCTTCATGTCATTTTTAAAGTCCAAATCATTTGTATACTCTTTGTCAATCGCAAAAGCAAGTTGTTCAGAACTCATACCTGACACTTCAATAGTTGAGATATCGTTAGCCGTTAATTTATAGGTTGCCTGATTGAAACCATATGCGCAAAGCAGTAAGCTGATTGAAATTCCTGCAACTCCTATTAAAAGTAAAGGACGTCTTCCCATTCGGTCAATGAGGAATATTGCAACGAAAGTGAATAAAACAGTTATAAAGCTAAGTAGTACTCCAGAGGAAAATGAAGCATCCGTGCCTATTCCAGTTTGTTTAAATATAGATGTTGCGTAAAAATAGACGGCATTAATTCCTGTGATTTGTTGTAAAACTCCAATAACTAGCCCCACAAGAAGAATGAATCTGAGGGATGGTTTCAGCAACGACAAAAGAGAAACCTTTGAATTGTCTGTTGACTTTGCAACATTCTCAATCGTTCTGATTTCTTCAGAGGCTATTTCACTGCCGTAAATTTTATTTAACACGTATTTCGCTTCAGCAACCATATTTTTAGTGTACAACCATCTAGGACTTCTTGGAACAAAAAACATGAAAATAAAATAGAAAATCGCAGGAATAAATTCTATCCCTAACATCCATCTCCAAACGTTTTCATCTGTGAAAAACTCGCTTCCTGCAGTATTTACTTTATTTAAATAATAGTTACTTAAAAAGGCTGCAAAGAAGCCCAGAACAATGTTCAGTTGCTGCAATGAAACAAGTTTTCCTCTATTTTTTGCGGACGAAATTTCAGCAATATAGGTTGGGGCTAAAACAAGAGCTGCTCCAAATCCAAATCCTCCAATCATTCTAGCAATGTAAAGCATCTCGTAGGAGCTGGCAATGGCAGAAAGTACTGCAGATACTGCATATAAAAATGCAACAAAAATTAATATCTTTTTTCTTCCTATAATGTCGCTTAATCTACCAGCAATAAGCATCGCAATCATTGCAGCAAAAGATGGAGAACTAACAACCCAACCGATTTGAATATCATTTAAATCAAACTCAGGACCAGCGTATGACATAACACCAGAAATAATTCCGGCATCAAAACCGAATAGAAAGCCACCTAATGAAACTACAAATGCTATTAATATTACTTTTTTAGTCATAACTTATTTTTTGGATTTGGTTGCGGGAGCATATATGGTTTGAAGCAATTTTTCTTCATTTCCATCGTACGTTTTTGAAATATAATTGCCATTTCGAATGAGGCCTTTAAATTTTCCTGAATCCACTAGGCTCCATAAAGCATATTTGGCCTCACTGTTAATTGTAATCAAACCAAAATGGTTTTCCGAGGCTCTTGCATCATTGGAGTCTTTCCAAGGTTCGTCAAAAGCTTCAAAGAAAAAGCAAGATAATCCATTTACATTCGACCATTCTCTCATATAATCGTAATACAACTTTTGTTTGAATTCATCAGCTGCGTGAGATCCTTCATCTCCATAATTGGTATAAGCGGAAGTTGCCCAGCCGGTTTCTCCGATATGGATGGGTTTGTTAGGGGCAATTGAACGGATGTATTTTTTAGTGGATTCGTACTGAGAAATCGCGTAGTTCTTGGCTCTCAACATTCCTTCTTGTACCAATTGAATTCTACCTTTTGATAACGCTGTAGAATCGGTTTGCCAAAACTCTGGATTGTAATGCGTATCATGAAAAGGATAAGTATGCATCGAAACATAGTCCACTGCATCTATCAATTTAGTTAAGTCACCATCGTGGTAGTCAGCTGACCCGCCGCCCCAAGAGGCAAAATTGTCTGAACTGGTAATCCACAAATCTGAATTTAAATCTCCTTCCTTTTTTAAGTTTTGAAGCTGCTCAACATAGGTCAAAATCACTTTTGGGGAAACAAAATACGTTTCAGCCCAGTGCACCATAGACTCATTTCCTACTGCAATAATTTTAATAATGTCAGGATACTCTTTTGCTAACTCAATCGCCCTCTTTATCTCAGCTTGATTTCCCTTAACGTTTTCTTTAGTGTGATCCCTAGTTGAAGTAAATGCCCCTTCACACTCTATCCATGAGCCTAACATGACATACATTTCAAATGCAGGATCTTCTTTTTTCAACTCCTGAATGGCTTTTAATACTCTTTCAGCATGAGGAAATAACTGAGTGCTATACGTTCGAATAATTTTAATATCTATCGCTGATAAAATTTTCATATCCTCCTTTAAATCCTCAACAGAAGGGCAGATCTCTCTCGTTTTTTCTCTAAATCCGCCAAATGAAATGGCCGTGTAATTAGGGTTGCCTAAAATATATTCTGCTGTTATCGTTTCTTTTACTTGTTTGCCTTCCTTACTAGTCGCGCAAGCAAACGCAATTGAAATGATAAATAGAATTAATATTTCAAGTAAAGATTTCATGTTATGATTCGGTTCTTTGAGTATTCCCTACTTTTTTGCCCTCGGCATTCGATAACACATTTAAGTAATTTCGATGATAATTCACCAATTCATTAATTGGGCTCTTTATTATTTTACCGGCTTCGTATCCTTGTTTTTTTAATTCTTCTATTAGAATGTCCTTGAAAATAAATGCGATGCTACCAACAAAACCAACTTTTTTTGATTCGTTTTCTGAAAAACAGCCTACATGAATCTCTATAAATTTGGCAAAACCTTGACTCAACAAATCAACCATGTATTGCTCTTGACTATGTTTAGCAATAAAAGGCATGAAGGATGCTAAATATACGTTGGCATGGATATTCCCATAAATTTTTTCTCTTGCCTCTCCCCACGTCAAGTGGTAGGTAGCTTCAAAATCTTCTTGAATAGTTAGGGGTAATTTTTTATAGAAATAATCGGATAAAAGTTGTTTTCCAAAATATCCTCCACCTGCTTCATCTCCCATTATGAAACCTAACGCTGGAATTTTTTCGGTTAAATTTTCTCCATCAAAATAACATGAATTCGATCCAGTTCCAATAATGCAATTAATTATTGGTTCTCCATCGTATAAAGAATATGCCGCAGCTAAAAGATCGTGATCCACAACAATGTCTGCATTTCTGAATACTTGTTGCAAGCCTTCAACAATTCGCAGCTTTAGCATTGCACTAGAACAGCTTGCACCGTAGAAGTACACGTTATTTATTTTATCTTTTGAGGCAAATAAATCAACACATTTACTTAGTGTACTTGCCACATATTCAGTATTATGAAAATCTGGATTAAAACCTTGTGTTTTAAAATTGCTTTCGACTAAACCTTCATCGTTTAAAATGACCCATTCACATTTAGTTGAGCCGCTTTCCGCTATTGCTATCATCCTTATTTTGTGTTATAGTTTTTTTGAAACCAAGAACCGCCTACCGCAACTACGTTGTTGAGTGCCAGGTATTCTTGACTTGTTTCTTCTGATATTCCTCCTGTAGGACAAAATTTAATAGTTGGAAAAAGCCCTCCAAACATCTTCAATGCACCAACTCCCCCGTATAAATTAGCGGGGAAAAACTTGAGGTATTTTAGACCTAACTCTTGCGCTTGTATTATTTCACTTGGAGTAGCAACCCCGGGAAGAAAAGGGACTTCAGATTTCATCATACATTCAAATAAATCAACAGTTAACCCAGGACTCACTATAAAGTCTGCGCCTATTGACTTTAGTTGATCTACTTGAGAAGGATTAATAACTGTTCCCGCACCTACTTGAATCGTGTCACTGAATTTATTTTTCAACAATTCAATCGCTTTTAGCCCATATTCAGTTCGCAAGGTAATCTCGATACAAAAAACATTGCGCTGAATTAAATAATCCATAAATGCTTCTGGACTGTCCTCCTTCTGAAAAGTAACAACCGGAACTAGCGGGTTATTTTTTAGAATTTTATGTATTGATTGATTTCCCATTTTTTAAATTATAAAAGAAGCTCCTTCTTCACTTTCGCTCACTAAGGTTTTTAATTGATTAAATAATTCTCGACCAACTCCGAATGATGGATTTTCGAATGAGCTTTTTGTTTCCCGCTTTTCAACTTCTTCTATATTCAGGCAGTTTAATGTGCCATTTTCAGCGTCCAACTCAATCAGATCTCCAGTTTCCAGTTTGGCAATCATTCCGCCTTTTGCCGCTTCAGGACTTAAGTGTATTGCTGCAGGAACTTTTCCCGAAGCTCCTGACATTCTTCCGTCCGTTACTAAGGCAACTTTATGACCAGCAAATTGAAGTAAACTCAACGTTGGAGTAAGTTTATGAAGTTCAGGCATGCCGATGCTATGCGCTCCTTGGTTCTTTACAACCACTACCACATCTTTATTCAACTCTTTTCTTTTAAAGGCTTCAATAACGTCGTCTTGATCTTCAAATACAACGGCCAAAGCTTTCACATATCTATTCTCAGGCTTTACAGCAGAAATTTTGATAACGGACCGCCCAAGATTGCCTTTTAAGACTTTCAGTCCGCCTGTTGGTTCAAAAGGATTAGAAACTGGACGTAAAATATTTTCATCTAATGAATTTTCGGGAACTGGCCTCCATTGAATTTCACCATTTTCTATAAACGGTTCTTTGAAATATGCATCTAATCCCGGACCCATGTTGGTTTTTACATTATCATTTAAAAACCCTCCATCTTTTAAGGTTTTCATTAGGAAACCCATGCCACCACTAGCTTGAAAGTGATTAATGTCTGCTGTTCCGTTAGGATATACTTTAGTAATTGATGGAACTACCTCAGAAACATCGTTAAAATCATCCCAATTCACGATTATTCCTGCGCTTTTCGCAATTGCTATAATATGGATGGTAAGGTTTGTGCTTCCTCCGGTAGCCACTAAACCAACTAATGCGTTTACAATAGTTTCCGGACTAATTATTTCATAAAGAGGAGTGTAATTTTCTTTTTGAGGCGTAATTTCAAGTAGCCTCTTTACTGCATACTCGTTTAATTTTTCTCTTAATTCAGTTCCAGGCGTGACGAAAGAGGCTCCCGGTAAGTGGACACCCATAATTTCCATGAGCATCTGATTGCTATTAGCTGTGCCATAGAAGGTACATGTTCCTGCAGAGTGATAGGAAGCAGATTCTGCCTTTAGTAACTCTGCTCTTCCAATCTTTCCATCTGCATAATCTATCCTGAACTGAGCTTTTTCATCATTTGTAATTCCAGATTCCATTGGGCCTCCTGGAACGAAAACAAATGGTAGATTACCAAATCTAAGCGCTCCAATCATCATTCCAGGAACAATTTTATCGCAAATACCTAAACATAATCCGCCATCAAACATTTGATGAGACATTCCAATGGCAGTTGAAAGCGCAATTACATCTCTGCTGAACAAAGAAAGTTCCATGCCTGCTTGTCCTTGAGTCACTCCATCGCACATAGCAGGAACTCCTGAAGCAACTTGAGCGACACCACCATATTTTTTAGCCGCAGCTTTTAGTTTTGGTGGATAGTCTTCATAGGTTTTATGAGCACTTAGCATATCATTGTATGCCGTAATAATTGCTAAATTCGATTTTACTTCAGCACTTAAATCTACTTTCTCATCGTCAGCGCAAGCAGCAAATGCATGTGCTAGATTTCCGCAAGCCAAGTCAGCTCTATTCACATTATTTTTATGAACGAGGTGCATCAAGTCCAAGTAACTTTTTCTCGAAGCCTCAGATCGTTTTATTATTCGTTGGGTTATTTCTATTATGGTTTTATTCATAGTCTTATTTGCTCCAGAATAATTCTGGTTTAATATTGTTTTGCGCAATAAACGCCTTAATAGGATATGTCTTTTCTGAGTTTAAATCTAAAGTATCTAACAGTTGTTTTTTTTCATCTCCATAGCAGTGAATGAATAAATTATCAGTATTCAAAAGCGCTTTTCTTGTGAAGGAAATACGCTGATAATTAGCAGTTGTAGGGTTTGTGATGATCAAATCGTCATTGTTACTTAAATCTAATCCGTACTCTAATTCTTTAGAACAGGGGAAAAGAGAAGCGGTGTGGCCATCAGCTCCCATTCCCAAAATAACAACAGTGAAAGGTCGAAGAATCGCTTTAATCGATTTTTTTACTGCGTTTAAATTTATCTCGGCATCTGTTGAATTAAGAATTAAAGGACAAAAATTAGCAGTTGAAGCTTTATTAATTAATAAGTGCTTTTTAATTAACGTACCGTTTTGATCTGGGTGTTCGTTTGGCAGAAAGCGCTCATCTACCGGTATTACATTTACTTTTGACCAATCAATATTACCATTGGACAGTTCTTTAAATAATTGCACTGGTGTAGAGCCACCCGAAATTAGCAGACTAGCAGAGCCTTTTTTGGCAATAGCATTTTTCAACTTTGAACAAATCGAGCTAGACAGCTCTATTTCGACTTCTTTTCTAGTCTTCATCTGATTTTCTTTTTTCTTGCGCTTTAAATACATGCCTTGATTTAATCCAAGATGTTGAATCATTCATTACTATATCTCCAGGCCCCTTGGTTCCAGCTTCGTACAATATATTTGGAACTTTCTCTGATTTCCAATTTCGTAAAATTGACTCAATCCACTCCCAAGATGCCTTTACTTCATCTCTTCTCATAAAAAGTGTTTGATTTCCTCTTACCACATCCATTAACAGCCGTTCGTAAGCATCAGGAAAACGATCATCAAAGTGGTCTGCATAGTCCAATTCAAGAGAAAATGGTTTGTAACGGTAACCACCTGGTCCCGGGATTTTTACCATTTGTTGTAGTTCAATCCTCTCCTCTGGCTGTAAACGAATTGTCAATTTATTATTGTCAATGTCCTTTTTTTCAGGAAATATGTTGTGAGGAACGTGCTTAAAATTGATCACAATTTCTGAATACCGATTTGGCATTCTTTTACCTGTTCTCAAATAAATTGGAACGCCACCCCACCGCCAATTGTCGATATATGTTTTTAGTGCTACAAAGGTTTCTGTTCCAGAATCGTACTTGTTAATATCTTCCAAATAAGAAGCTAAATGTCCTTCTTTCGTTTTTCCTCTAGTATATTGCCCTCGAACGGTATCTGTAGTAATTGTTTCTTTGGTAAAAGGTCTCAATGCTTTTAAAACCTTTAACTTCTCATCTCTAACTTCGTCAGCATCTAAGGTGACCGGAGGCTCCATGGCAATCAAGCAAAGCAGTTGTAACAAATGGTTTTGTACCATGTCTTTTAACGCTCCGTACTTATCGTAGAAGTCCCCTCGAGTGCCAACACCTAAAGATTCTGCAACTGTAATTTGTATGTTATCAATTTCTTGGGCATTCCACGAACGTTCAAAGATGTTGTTTGCAAAACGTAAAACCATTAAATTCTGAACAGTCTCCTTCCCTAAATAGTGATCGATTCTATAGATCTGTTTCTCTTTAAAATATTCAGCAACCTTAATATTTATTTCTTCAGAACTTTTTAAATCTGTGCCCAATGGTTTTTCTAAAACCACTCGCGAGTTGTCGTTAATTAAACCAAGGTCACCTAAAAAAGATGAAATTTGACCAAAAATACTAGCGGGAGTCGCTAAATAAAACGCACGTATCCTATCTTCCGAATTTTGAAAATACTTTCGAATATGGACAGCGTCCTTCGAATTATTGATATCAACACTATAATAAGTGACCATTGATAATAAATCGTCTGCAATTTTATCGTCAAGACTTTCTATATGCTTGCCTAATTCTGCTTTTAAAGTAGCTCGAAATTCCTTATTCGTTTGTTGATTTCTAGCTAATGCTAAAATTCGATCGTCCGTGCTGATCTGATTTTCAAGTAATCTATAATATAGCGCAGGGTAAATTTTTCTAAAAGACAAATCTCCATCTCCACCAAAAATGACAAGGTCGAAATGAGTTTTTAATTCTGAGGCAAAGTTTTTCATCAGAAACAAATATAAGACACTTAAAGTAATATTTACAATAAGTGTTTCGAATTGATGAAAATGCTCATCTTTTACAAGTCAATAAAATAAACTAGATTACTCTTGGCACCTATTTATAGAGATTTACATTTCAAAGCTAAAGCCTTTCTTACGAAGACTTTCATATGCTTTTTTATCAAACGAGAAAAGTTTTGCCGGACGATGAGAAACTTCTTTTTGAAGTTCCTTGGTGTCTTTCAATAAATTCATGCTCAATATTTTTTTTCTAAAATTGGCCTTATCGAATTTGGTGTTCAAGATAGCCTCATACAGTTCCTGCAATTGACCTAATGTGAATTTTCTTGGAAGTAGCTCAAATCCAATAGGTTGCAATCTAACTCTTTCGCGAAGGGTAGAAAGAACTTCATTAACTATCTTATTGTGATCAAAAGCCAGTTCTGGTAGTTCATTTACATCTACCCAAACAACATTTGCTGCCCACGAATTAGCTAATGGCTGATATTGGTCAACATTTATTAATGAATAATACCCAACGGTGACAACTCTACCTATAGGATGTCTGTCAACCTGGCCATAAGATTTAGATTGTGTCAAAAAAACTTCTTCTAAACCTGTTAAGTCTTTCAATACTCTGCTGGCAGCCAATTCCATATCCTCTGTTGGGTAAACTAAATCACCGGGTAGTGCCTTTTTTCCTTTATGAGGTTCAGTGCCTCTTTCAATTACTAATAATTTTAGACCATTTTCGTGGTACCCTAAAATGACACAGTCAACAGATAGAGCAAATTGAAAAAATTTGTCAATTGGAATTTTATAGAAAGCTCCAAATTGATGACCTATTATATCTTCCGTAGAAGAAGATCTTTTATTGTGCATAGATAATTTTTCTCTTTTGGTTTAATCTGGCGAAGATAAGAATCTAAATTAATTTACAATAAATTTTAATTCGTTGTAAAGTAGATGTGTACGGGCTTGCGGTAGTTGACGATGCTTATTGTAAGTCCTACATTAAGTGAGTTTTTTTTATTTTAATCCAACATTTATTTTGAAAAATTGTTTTTTTTTAAAATAAAGTTGCTATCATTGTTATGGTAAAAATAACCAAAAGCATGCTGCTTGTGTCCTGAACCTTTTAAAATCAAATAATTATGATGAAATATTTGTTATTTATTGCAACGATTGCCTTTCTAGGGAGTAACGTCTTTGCTCAAAGAGGTACAATTACTGGACAAATTAAGGGTGAAGATGGACTTACTATTCCGGGCGTTAGCGTTGTTGAAAAAGGCACTACCAATGGAGTTGCTACGGATTTGGATGGAAACTACAGTATAAAAATAGCTGACGTAAATACTGCTATTTTACAATTTTCCTACTTAGGATACAGTACGCAAAACATTGCTGTTGCTGGACGAAAAAAAATTGATATTGAATTAAAGGAAGCTACCACTAATATTGACGAGGTAGTTGTTGTTGGATATGGAACTTCCACTAAGAAAACATTGACTGGGGCCACTAGCCAAGTTGGTGGCGAAGATGTGGAAAAGTTAAAGGTGCCTAGAGTTGATCAGGCGCTACAAGGTCAAGTTTCTGGTGTTGCAATTAATACGAATTCTGGTTCTCCTGGTGGCGGGTCAAGTATAAGAATTAGAGGCCTTTCTACTTTTGGAGATAATGATCCTCTCATACTAGTGGATGGAGTTGTTTACGATTCGGAGGGATTGAATGCTTTAAATCCTTCTGACATTGCATCGATTAACGTGTTGAAAGATGCGACTGCAGGTATTTACGGCGTTAGAGCGGCAAATGGGGTAATTATTATTGAAACAAAGAAAGGTTCTATAAACTCTCCTCCTCGAGTTGAATTTAGTTCCTACATGGGTGTTCAAAATACAGCAAGACGTTTAGATTTGTTAAATGCAACAGAGTATGCAGTTCTTAAGAACGAAACCTTTGGTTCTTCTGGGGATCCTTTGCCATTTACTAATACAGCGTTGGGTGAAGGAACTGATTGGCAAGATGAGGTTTTTCAAACAGCATTAATGCAAAATTATAACTTTTCTGTCTTAGGAGGAAATAAAAAATCAACTTATTCTGCAGGGGCATCTTACTTTACGCAGGACGGGATTGTTGGAGGAGATAAATCTAATTTTGAGCGGTACAATGCTCGTTTAAATCTCGGGAATCAACTGAATGAAAAGTTTACGTTGAATTCAGTTATTTTATATACCCGTGAAAAGAGACGGGCACTTCCCGAAAATGGAATTGGTTCAGTTTTGTATAATACAATTAATGCCTTTCCAACTGAGCCAGTGAAAACAGCAGATGGGAACTACTCTTACCTAGAAGAAGTAAGTGATATTATAAATCCTTTAGCTCAAATAAATAACAGTGAAAACTTATCAAGTACCTGTCTCTTATACA
>OJDV01000207.1_pt1 | contig 23048 bp, 23 predicted proteins | sample 1592911 | NCBI WGS metagenome assembly OJDV01 (sample SAMN05416860, study PRJEB24817) | seawater metagenome | isolation source: Sea water | place: Canada:Atlantic | collected 2013-11 | reverse complement strand
GGTAATCAAAGACGAAGATCCGCGCGCCTGCTCGACGGGCTTGGGTCATGAGAAATGCTGACAGGACAGATTTACCTGATCCGGGCCGTCCCATGATCAGGGTATGTCCGCTGGTCGGTTCCTTATCGGGACTGCCTTGCTCGTGATAGGAGAACCGATAGGCACTTTGCTCGGGCGTGGGGAGCATGGTGATCACCTTGCTCCATGGCAGCTCACTCGCCTTCTTGCCGAGTTGTGTGCGGTGAAACGCTGCGAAATCCGCAAAGTTGCGGTTTGTGATGGCACTGGCGCGCACGCGTTTGGGCTGATTGCCGGGATGTTGGCTAAGGTAGTGCGCTTTCGCTGCAACCCGCTCGCCTATCATCTTCACGCCTTCAGCAGCGGCGGCGTTGACGATCTCGGCGCTCAGCGTCTGCAGCTCATCAAGCGTGTCGCAGAAGATCGTCACGACCATATGGTGTTCACCAAAGCTCTGGCGTTTCGCCTCGAGGTCATCCGCGGCGATATCCAGCGCTTCCATCAGCGAAAGGGCCGCGTCTTGGGAAGCCTGCATTTGCCGTTTCTGACGCTTGATGCGGCCCGCCATGAGGTTGGAATTGATTGGCGTGAACGAATGCGTGACGATCATGTCGACAGGCAGATTGAGCATGTCGAACATCGTGCAGGATGTGGCCTCGGAATATTCGCCGATGGTGAAACTCTTGCCGTAGCGGTGACCTACGACGCCTTCTGAAAGCTCAAAGTGATCCTCTAAAAATGTCACGCGGGTGTTGGCGACGTTAAACGAAAGGAAACCGTAGGTAGTGGCTGGAAAAAGCGGCAGTTCCTGACCGGTATTGAGCGCCCCGAGGAACCCAACCAGTTCACCAGACTTCGCCAACAGCACGCGCGGTTTGAGATCGGCCAGACCCGAGGCAAAGACATTCACGGCCTCGTTCAGCCGTCGAATACGTTTCTGAGTTTCTTCTTTGAAGCGCTCAGGTGCGCTGCGATTGAGAAATGGAAGAAAACTCTTGGACGGCGGACGGTGCATGACTGTGAGCGTCAGTGTTTTGTCGCGCAGCCAGCTGGTCGCCAGCTTTTCGCGCCACTGGCGATCCACTTCGCCTGCAAAACTGTCTGCGGGCAGTGGTTCAAGCTCCGGGGTAATCGCCTTGGAGACCTTGTGTACATAATAGCTGAACTCTGGACCTAGCTGGGCGACGATACGGGCAAAGAGGGACGTGACCTTGTCGAGGTAGGCATCGTCGGTTGTGTAACTGTTGACCCCATCTAGCCGGATGCATTGGAATAATTCGTTCACCCGCGTGCGCACCGTTTGGTCATCGACCAAGCTGACATAGGGCAGCATATGTGCGAGGCGCGTTTCTCTCTCGTACCAGGTCGGTGTCAAAGTGCGGGTATCGACGGGTTCGTCGCTCGTTCCATCACGGGGCATAGCTGTCGCCGCCATGAACTTGCCGGTTTCGCGTGGGCGGCGTTTCCTGCAGCGCCGTCATCATCACGTCGATGAATCGCGGATCCCAATCGGCTGCTTTCCACAAGACGGGATAGAGCACGATCGCAACCCCAAGGATCACGACGTGCTGGACCCAGACGAACAGCAGCACCGAGCCAAAGAGCCAGACCATGGCATACATAATGGGCAGGCCCAGAAGCTTGGGCGGGCGCACGAGGCCGAGGAAGAGTGGCGCGCGCTCAGCGATAGCCATTACCCTGCAAAGACTGCGGCGACGATTGTTGGAGCAGCCGCAACGCCGGCGATACCGACGAGCACCCACAGCGCCTGACGCAGGTCAATTATGTTGAAGAACCAGCTCAGGAACACGCCTAGGACGGCCAGCGTGGCGATCACGACGCCAAGCGGACCGGTCAGCGCATCCACGATGCCTTGCAGCAAGCTTTGAATTGGCGAAAGGTCGATGCTTTGCGCAAGTGCAGGGTCTGCGATCAGTAAAAACAGCGCCAATAATGCCGCGAACGCGCGTGTAAAATGTCTCATGGGTTTGTTCCTTCCAGACGGGCGACCACCGCCATGACGCGGGCCACGTGATTTCGAGTTTCTCGGTAAGGGGGTATGCCGCCATATTGATGCACAGCGTCGGGGCCAGCGTTGTAGGCTGCCAAGGCAAGACGCGGATCGCTGAACAGTTCCAGCATCATTGCAAGATAGCGGGCAGAACCGTCGAGGTTCTGCAGCGCATCACGTGGATCGACGCCAAGATCGCGGGCGGTGGCTGGCATCAGCTGTCCAAGCCCAATGGCACCAGCGCTGGATACGGCACTCTGACGATAAGCGCTTTCAATTTCTATGTTGGCGCGGAAAAGAACGAGCCAGTCTGAAACCGAAAGTCCCGCGTTGCGCAAACCGTTGTGGCTGCTATAGCGCAACGCTGTGGTTTCTATGGCCGTTAAGATTTCGGCACGGGGCAGGGGAGCACGCGGTGCAATGGTGGCAATGCGGATTTCTTCTGCCGCGGTATTGGCATCAGGTGCGTTAAATATCGCGAGCGCATCAGCTGATGAGCCTTGTCCGACACCGTCGTTGTAGTTCCGAGCAAAGCTATTTTGGGATTGCGTGGCGGTCAGCGAGCCGTCGCTCTCCATGACCAGAACCATTTGGGCTGCTGCGGGTGGAGCAAACAGCCAAAAGAAGAGAAGGCTAGTCGCTGCTGCTCTTGTCAGGTGTCGGAAGCTTGTGCGCTGTGCGTTGACCTTCAAAGAGAGGCACATCGGCGTGGGGGAAACCAATCCCGATGAAGAAGGAAATGACGCCAGTGATCGTTTTGAACTCGCGGATCTTGATGTCGCTCGTTGTATTCCGAGCAGTGACCAAGAGCTTTTCCATGCCATCATCCGAAACAGCCCGCATGATCCAGACCCCATAATAGCTGGGACCTTTCTTATGCGCGGACTCTTGGCAGAGGATTTCGGCGTTATAGCCGTCCTCCACGAGTTCGCGGAATCTCGCTTCCGTGACCACATTTGGTGCTTCAATTTCCCAGTTCATGGCCCGGCTCACGCTTTCTACAAAGGCGTAACCCTAGGCATTCCTACTTGAAGCCCAGAGATACGATAGTATATTAACAACCACAAGGTATATTTATGTGTTGTGGCTGTAGTTTAGTTGCGCACCCATTAGGCATGCACAGTGGATTCAATCAAGGAAATATGGGGTACAGAAAACCTCCGGTTGTGCAGTTCTACCGTTGCGTGGGCTATAGTATTGTGGGTCATCTCGGTGAGTGGGGCAGGGGCTGAAACCTGCACAGCCCCAGTTCGGCCTTTTGTTCCAAGCGATCCAAAATCGGTTCAAGAGTATCGTGACTTCATTCAGCGAGACTTCGAATTCTACATTCAAGACGTTCAGGAGCACTTTCGTTGCTTGGATGCTGAGAGAGAACGTGCGTTCGAAGAAGCACGCGAAGTCAGCGCCGAGTTCGGGCAATTTCTGGATCGCGCTGCGCAATGAATTTTCCTCTTAGGTGATCTTGAGATTGCAAACACGCGAGCATCTCAAATATCCAAATTTTAGATAATCTATATTCTAGATTAGCGCTGTCGCAAGAGGTTTGTGACGCGTGGCAAAAACTATCAGAAGTTCAGGACATAAAGCGCTGTGCGAAGCCTTGATCGACGCGAGGAAGACGGCTGGGCTAACACAGGCGGAGCTTGCATCGAAGCTGAAGTGTCATCAGTCATTCGTTGCGCGCATTGAAAGCGGTGAGCGTCGGATTGATGTGATTGAGTTGATCGTTCTTGTGCGTGTGCTGGGTAAAAAGGCTGAAGAGCTGTTAGCTCTTGCGGAAGAGGCTACAGAGGCCGACCATCGGATTTAGCTTGAACTAGGTGTCGGGCTTCGAAGACCTTTCTGCCGTCCAATTTGCCCAATCAGAACACTCACCGGGCAATGGATCAACAATAAATTCTGAAACTTCTTCACCTAACCACATAGGTTCGGCCTCGCCGCATTCCCAAAGATAAAGCTTGCCTATGACGGTGCCTGATTCAGGGTGCCGAAGAAAGGCGACATGTTTTGCTTCAAGTTTCATTTTGCAATTCGAGGGTTAAATTTTGAATGTGCTAAGTAAGTAGAAAATAGTGATGTTAATGTGCGGTATCGCCCTCAACGGGTCTTATCCAATACGTCTAATGAAGGCCCATGGGCTTTTTCAGAAAGTTCAATGATAGAGTTGCTGCGCGGTTTAAGGCGCAATTTTTTGACCGCCAGCTGTTGCTAGGCTTCAACCTCAACTACAGTTGCTGCTATGGTCTCTGCCGCCGCCCTTGCTAACGGAAGAAACTCTGTCACGGCGATCAGCGCACTTGATAAGATCGCTTGGCGAAACACCTCGCCTCCATCGTTTGATGTCACTGCTTGCGCCGCATCGAGTTGACACCAGACAGCGCAAGCATACCCAAATAGCGGCAACACAGTCCCGGCGCGGTCCTTGGAGCGACTAGGAGCTGCGAAACAAATCTTTAGTGTTTCAGCAAGGGTCTCGACGAACTCGGCAAGGTGATCCGCGGAAGCTCTAAGCAATCTGTCTTCTGAGAACTTCAGTGCTCTAGCAGTTGTCGACATTTCGGCGAGAAGTTCGAAGGCTGCTCGACCCTTATCCTTCAATATTTTCCGACCTACTAAATCAAGTGCTTGAATGCCGGTTGTTCCTTCATAAATGGTGGTGATCTTAGCGTCGCGGTAGTGCTGTGCCGCACCGGTTTCTTCTACAAACCCCATGCCGCCATGAACTTGCACGCCCGCAGATGCTGTCTGAATGGATTGTTCGCACCAAAACCCTTTTATGATTGGGATTAGAAGACCAACGCGACGATTATGAAAGTCGCGCACTTCTTCGGAAGCTGTGCATTTTGCGATGTCTTGAGAAGCGGCTGCGCGATAAGCTAGAATGCGGCCCGCTTCCGTCATTGAGCGCATCCTACCAAGCGTTTGAGACACATCTGGGTGGTCGACAATTGCCCGCCCGCCTTGGTTGCGGTCTTTCGCGTAAGCGAGCGCGTCCTGGTAAGCATGTTCGCTTACGCCTATTCCTTGAATTCCGACCGATAGGCGAGCACTGTTCATCATCGCAAACATATACTCGAGTCCGCGGCTCTCCTCGCCGACGAGGTAGCCGACCGCACCTGCGTTTTCGCCAAATGCCATTGTACAAGTCGGACTGCCGTGGATACCCAGTTTGTGCTCGATCGAGACGCATTTCACATCATTGGTTTCGCCAAGACTGCTATCGTCATTTACCAGAACCTTTGGCACAACAAACAACGAAATACCTTTTACTCCTGACGGGGAATCTGGAAGCCGCGCAAGAACAAGGTGAATGATGTTTTCCGTTAGATCGTGGTCACCATATGTGATGTAGATTTTCTGCCCTCTGATGAGGAAGTGATCTTCCTTGGGTTCGGCAGACGTCCGAATTCCGGAAAGATCAGAGCCAGCCTGTGGCTCGGTTAGATTCATCGTTCCTGACCATTCACCAGTGACGAGCTTTGGCAGAAAAATCTGCTTTTGGGTTTCACTTCCATAATGGTGCAGAGCTTCGATCGCGCCTTGCGTAAGCATGGGGCAGAGCTGAAATGCCATGTTGGCGCCATGCAACATCTCTTGAATGCAGGCGTTAACGACATTTGGAAGATCCATCCCTCCAAAAGCCTGATCAGCGCTTGGACTGTTCCAACCGTTTTCAACGAGACCGTTGTATGCAGTTTGCCATTCCGGAGAAGTTGTCACACTGCCCTCAGACCACGTGCTACCGGTCAAATCGCCATGGCGATTGATTGATGACAAGCTTTGCGCGGCAAACTTGCCTGCCTCATCAAGCACGGCATGGGCTGTCTCTTTCGATGCATCCTCATTGGCAGGAAAGCCAGAGATAGCATCATAGTCACAGAGATGATCAATGACGAACTTCATGTGATCAAGCGGCGCGATATAGGTCATAACAGCCTCCTAGAATTGAGCCGTGAGTGCAGGAACTGCGTCGAAGAGGTCTGCCACGAGGCCAAAGTCCGCCACCTGAAAAATGGGAGCTTCTTCGTCCTTATTGATTGCAACAATGATCTTGGAGTCTTTCATTCCAGCAAGGTGCTGGATGGCTCCAGAAATCCCGACGGCAACATAAAGATCGGGAGCAACGACCTTTCCGGTTTGCCCGACTTGCCAATCATTAGGCGCATAGCCGCTGTCAACAGCCGCTCGCGAAGCGCCGATTGCAGCGTTTAGCTTGTCCGCTAGTGCTTCGATCAATTTGAAGTCGTCTTCAGAGCCCACACCGCGACCACCCGAAACGACGACCCCAGCAGAAGTGAGTTCTGGGCGATCCGAAGCTGCGAGTCTGTCCTCCACCCAGGAGGACAAGTCAGAATTGGCGGGGGGCCGGACGATCTCGATTTCTGCAGCACCAGCTTGACCGACAGCGTCAAAACTAGCCGTACGGATTGTCATGAGTTTCCAGGTATCCTTGGATTGGACAGTCTGAAGCGCATTCCCCGCATATATTGGGCGCACGAATGTTTCAGTATCCACAATGTCGGTCACGTCCGAAATCACCATGGCGTCGAGAAGGCCCGCAACGCGCGGTAAAGTGTTCTTGGATGCTGCGGTCGATGGTGCAACGATATGAGTAAAGTCGGGAGCCAGGCTGACAATCAGATCGGCTAATGGCTCAGCAAGGTCGTGATCAAAGGCGTCATCCGTGCAGCAAAGAATATTGGCCGCACCGGTTAGCTTAGCAGCCTGCTCGGCGACCGCTTCGCCAGCAGAAGATGCACACAAGATGGTTACAGCTCCGAGCGTAGCGGCAGCGGACATCGCCTTCGCGGTCGCATCGACATTGAGCGCGCCAGCGTTGGATTCTGCAATAAGTAGAACGGCCATTACACAGCTCCCGCTTCTTTAAGTTTCTCAACCAGCTCGTCCACAGACCCCACAATGATGCCTGCTTGACGAGCCTCAGGTTCCGCAGTTTTCACCACGGTTAAGCGCGGAGTAACATCTACACCGCAATCCGCAGCCGACTTCTCTTCGAGTGGCTTCTTCTTTGCCTTCATAATGTTTGGCAGTGACGCGTAGCGCGGTTCGTTCAATCGAAGATCCACAGTGACAATTGATGGAAGCTTCACCTCAATGGTTTGAAGACCGCCATCGACTTCGCGGGTGACCTTGGCCGTTCCGCCATCAAGCGAAACTTCGGAAGCAAAAGTTGCCTGCGACCAGCCAAGTAGGGCAGCGAGCATTTGGCCGGTCGCATTCATATCATTGTCGATTGCTTGCTTTCCGCAAAGCACCAGCCCTGGGCTTTCCTCGCACACCACTGCCGCGAGAAGCTTGGCGACTGCGAGAGGCTCAATATCCGTGTGAACGTCTTCACTAGCATTGATCAGGATCGCGCGGTCCGCACCCATTGCAAGGGCAGTTCGGAGTGTTTCCTGAGCCTGTTTGACACCAATAGATACGACGATGATCTCGTCAGCCTTGCCTGCCTCCTTAAGGCGGATCGATTCTTCGACCGCAATTTCATCGAATGGATTCATCGACATTTTGACGTTGGCGAGGTCGACGCCGGACCCATCCGCCTTCACGCGTACTTTGACGTTGTAGTCGATCACCCGTTTGACAGGGACGAGGATTTTCAAAACGTGAGTTCCTTTCTAGCGTGTCGGTTGCGGCGTTTTTTGGCGGTAGTCGTAAAAGCCACGACCTGATTTCCGCCCCAGCCAGCCGGCATCGACATATTTTTGCAAAAGAGGGCAGGGACGGTATTTCGGATCGTGAAGGCCGTTGTTGAGGACATTCATGATCGCTAGGCAGGTGTCCAACCCGATGAAATCGGCGAGCTCAAATGGCCCCATCGGATGATTGGCCCCGAGCTTCATCGAGTCATCAATGGACTGGATCGAGCCAACACCTTCATAGAGCGTATAGACGGCTTCATTGATCATCGGGATTAGAATCCGGTTTACGATGAACGCGGGATAGTCCTCGGAGACTGTGGCTGTCTTTCCGATCTGATCGATCAGCGTCTTAGCAGACTGGAAAACGGCATCATCAGTTGCAATCCCACGAATCAATTCGACCAATTTCATCACCGGAACAGGGTTCATGAAATGAACGCCGAGGAACTTCTCAGGCCTGTCCGTTGCGGCAGCAAGCCGCGTGATAGAGATAGAAGAGGTGTTGCTGGCGATGATCGTATCAGGACGAATATGCGGCATCAGGGCGTCGAAGATGTCCGTTTTGATCGCTTCGTTTTCCGTTGCCGCCTCAATGATAAGATCAGCCTCACTAAGAGCTTCGAGCGTGTTTGTGGTTGCGATGCGCGCCAAAGTGTCGATTGCGTCATTTTCCGCGATGCGTCCTTTGTCCGTCAGCTTTCTGAGGTTCGCCTCAATCGTGCTAACGCCCTGTGTGAGGGCATCCTCAGAGATGTCATTCAGAAGGACATCAAGTCCTGCGTGGGCAAAGACCTGCGCGATGCCATTGCCCATCTGTCCTGCGCCAATCACGGCAACTGTCTTAATTTGGGAAGTTTCTTCCATAGTCTCACAAAAAAGGCGGGGGTGACCTAGCCACCCCCTAGGTTCAGGGAGGTAGTATCTTGTTCAGACCAAGGCGCTTGCCTTGTCTCTCAAAACAAATTTCTGGACCTTGCCGGTCGACGTCTTTGGTAGAGGACCGAACACAACAGTTTTCGGAACTTTGAAACCGGCCATGTTGTCTTTGCAGAAAGCCACAATATCTTTTGGAGCGACTTCTGCGTCAGGTTTGAGGGTTATAAATGCGCAAGGCGTCTCGCCCCATTTCTCGTCCGGCTTTGCGACAACGGCAGCTTCAAGAACATCCTTGTGGCGGTAGAGAACGTCTTCGACTTCAACCGACGAAATGTTCTCGCCGCCGGAGATGATGATGTCCTTCGAGCGATCTTTGAGTTCCAGGTATCCGTCGAGATGCATGACACCGAGGTCGCCGGACGCAAACCAACCGCCATTGAAGCTCTCACCCGTTGCAGATGGGTTCTTAAGATAACCACGCATCACGTTATTGCCGCGCATGAAGATCTCACCCATCGTTTCGCCGTCCGACGGGACCGGTTCCAATGTATCGGGGTTTGCCACCATCAGCCCCGAGAGCGCCGTGTTTCCAACACCTTGACGCGATTTCAGTTTCGCACGCTCATCTGCGCTCAAATCATCCCAGCGTTCTTTCCAGACACTGACGACAGCTGGTCCGTAAACCTCTGTCAATCCGTAGACGTGGGTGACTTCAACACCCATGGCTTCCATCTTTTCGATAACAGCAGCAGGGGGAGACGCTCCAGCCGTCATCACCTTGACCTCTTGTGTGAAGTCTTTGAGGTCATCTCGCGCATTTGCCAGCATGTTGAGTACAATTGGAGCGCCGCAGAAATGCGTAACCTTCTCATCCCGGATTAAATCAAAAATCGGCTCAGCGCGAACAGCGCGTAGACAGATGTTCACACCTGCATTCGCAGCGATGGTCCACGGGAAACACCATCCATTGCAGTGAAACATTGGCAGTGTCCAAAGGTAGACGCTGTGATGCGGCATCCCCCAGTCAACGATATGCGAAATTGCATTTAGATGTGCGCCGCGGTGATGGTAGACAACGCCTTTTGGATTACCTGTGGTACCGGACGTATAATTCAGAGCGATCGCGTCCCACTCGGTTTCCGGGCGCAACCAATCCCAATTGGCATCACCTGTTTCAAGAAACGACCGGTATGTTTGTGAACCAATCGGTGCAGTATCTCCAAACAGTGGATCTTCAATGTCTATGACAATGATGTCGTCACGGCCGCCGATCTTAAGAGCCGCTGCAACCGTTTCTGAGAACTCTGGGTCCACAAAGAGAACGCGAGTTTCGGCATGATCCAGGATGAATGCGATAGTTTTTGCATCAAGTCGCGTATTGATGGCGTTTAGGACCGCTCCAGCCATGGGAACAGCAAAATGCGCTTCAAACAGCTCTGGTATGTTTGCAGCAATGATCGAGACTGTGTGACCGCGACCAATGCCTTTCTGACTAAGGGCATGGGCCACTTGTTTGCATCGGGAGTATGTCTCGTCCCAAGTGCGGCGCACGGCTCCATGAATGACAGCAGGCGAATCTGCGTGAATATACGCCGCGCGCTCCAGAAAGCTCAACGGTGACAGCGCTGAGTAGTTTGCAGCATTTGCATCGAGTCCAGCTTCATAGATGTTGATTGAATTGGATTGCTCGTCCACCGCCGTCTCCTCACCGCCAAGTTTGGATCGCTTGTCTCAGGGTGGTGTTGTTGGAGTTTGTGGAAAATGTACCGAATTGTGACTGGAGCAAAATTCTCGGCCCGGGGAAGCAGAGAGATGTTAGGCTGTGACGCAGTTAGCCGTAGAGGATGAACGTTTGTCACCGCAGTTATTGATGAATTCTACTCAAGCCTGGGATGTTTTCCAGTTGATCAATCAAGGTGTGACGATTTTCGACGACGACCTGAAGCTCGTCCTCTGGAACGACAGATTTCTTGAACTCTTAGAGTTTCCAAATGAACTTGCCTTCGAAGGTGCCGAATTTGGATCCTTTATGAGGTACAATGCAGAGCAAGGTGAATACGGAGAAGGCAATGTAGATCGGCTTGTTGAGGAGAGGGTCGATATTGCGCGTAGGTTTGAACAGCACCGATTGGAGCGCGTGCGTCCGGACGGCACTGTTATCGAGGTCAGCGGTTCACCTCTCCCGAATGGTGGCTTCGTTTCCATCTATACCGACATCACCTTGCAAAAGAAACGGGAGCTCGAGCTTGAGCAGCAGGCATCGGAACGAACACAAGAACTGGCCAATAGCGAAGCGCGTCTTCAGCTAATTGCCAATGAAGTTCCTGCTGGGATCGCGCATGTCGATAGTGATATGAACATCCTGTTCGCGAACCGTAAATTCGCACGCGCTTACGACCATACACCCGATAATATTGTTGGTTTGAACTGTTACGAGGTTTTGCATCCCCAAACGCTATCCGAGTCTAAGAAGTTCTTTGAGCACGCACGCAGAGGCAAGGTCGTCGATTTTGAAATGAAGGTGCGGATGCCCAAAGACCGTATTCGGGACGTTCGGACGTATCTCAGGCCGGAGCGCCCGCAAGAAGGCCAAGCCTCCAGCTTCTACATTTTGAGTGTTGATGTCACACGGAACAAAGCAGCGACAAAGGCGCTCCTCAGCGCACAAAAGATGGATGCTCTTGGCCGACTTTCCAGTGGCATTTCGCACGACTTTAACAACCTCCTAACAATCATTCTTGGGAACCTTGTGCCGCTAGAAGACAAGATAGATGACGACGACATCCGAGACGAGTATCTTGTCCCAGCTATTTCAGCCGCTCGTCGAGGATCGAGCCTCACTGAGCGCTTAATAAATCTCGCAAGGCAGAAACCAATCAATCCGAAGACGGCAAATGCAGACGACAGTCTCTCTGACGTTATTAATCTGTTACGGAGCTCGATTCCTGGCAACATCGATTTCTCGGCGGAACTAAACGCAGCAAACACCTTTGTCAGGGTAGACGCGTCCGAGTTGGAGACAGCTATTCTCAACCTCGTGGTGAATGCAAGAGACGCCATCTCTGGGGCAGGTACGATCGATCTTACCTCTGAAGTCGTTGTCCTGAGTGGAGAAGAGGCCGCTGTACAGCGTATCGCGGCTGGTGAGTATATGAAGATTACGTTGGCCGACACAGGCGTGGGCATGACCCCTGAAGAAATGGAACAGGTGTTTGAACCGTTTCATACAACCAGGGCAGATGTGGGCGGCTCAGGGCTCGGTTTGGCAATGGTCTATAGCTTTGTACGTCAGTCCAATGGAGCCATTTGGGTGGAAAGCGAAGTTGGGATGGGGAGCCGCTTCACAATTATTCTACCAATTACAAAGTCTATCGCGCAGGAAAAGTCGGTGCAACTGAACGCGCCTGTGATACAATCGGGTGCAGAAAAGAAACCACTTGTGTTGCTTGTCGAGGATGACAAAGACGTACGCAAAGTTGTTCGTCGACAACTCAACGAAATTGGCTTTTCTACGCTCGAAGCAGACAACGCGGCTAATGCAATAGAGCTCTTAGAGATCGTAGAAGATGTCATGGCAGTTGTGTCCGACGTGATTATGCCAGGGGAAATGAATGGCACAGATTTGATGTGCAAAATTCATCAAAATCATCCGGAGCTTACGGTTGTCCTCATGAGTGGGAATCAGGATGAAACCGAACATCTGATCGATGCTAAGAAGAAAACGACTCTTCTGAGAAAGCCATTCAGCAACTCTGATTTGTCTATGGCTCTGTCAGAGGTTGGTAAGTCCGATGAAGCACTGTCGGCTAAACCAGGATGAAACCCCTGATTTATATCCTCGAAGATGACGCCGACATCGCAAACGTCCTCTCTAGGACTCTGAAAGAAGAGGGATTCACGATTGAGGCATTTCCGAGAAAGGGAAGCTTCCTCAATCAATTCAAACGAAAGAAACCAGAACTCTGCTTGATTGATCTGACTCTGCCAGACGGTGACGGGTTGAGCGTGATTACCGAGTTTCTCAGGACAAGCCGCATACCGTCTATTGTTGTGACTGGTAAAAGTGCCCTGACAGACAAGATCATCAGCTTAGAAGTTGGCGCCGACGACTACGTTGTGAAGCCTTTCGAACCGCGTGAACTGGTTGCCCGGGTCCGGGCGGTGCTCAGACGGCACCGGTTTTTTGACGATCAAGGGCCATCATATACAGAGAGGGTTGCGGTTTTCGCGGGTTGGACTGCGGACTTCCAAAGTTGCACTTTGACTGATTCTGAAGGGAGCATCAGCGATCTCAGTGCAGCTGAAACACGTCTCTTGGAAGTGCTCCTGAAATCGGCTGGTCGGGTACTAAGTCGCGGGCAGTTGATGGACCATATTCGATCCAACGATGAAGATCCTCTCGATCGCAGTGTCGATGCGCGGATCTCCAGGTTGCGCAAAAGGCTAGGTGATGATCCAAAGTCACCGAAGCTTCTCAGGACAGTCTATGGCGCTGGTTACATTTTCTCCGCAAAGGTCAAATGGCAATGAAAAGGAAAGGCGGCGGCAATGAAACTTGAGGTCTGGTTCGAGTTCGCCAGCCCATATTCCTACCTGACAGTTTCGAGGGTTGAAAAGGTAGCCCGCGAAGCAGGAGTGCAAATGGCATGGAGGCCGTTCCTGCTGGGCCCAATTTTCCAAGCTAAGGGTTGGGCGACATCCCCGTTCCTGATCGATACCGTCAAAGGCAACTACATGTGGCGAGACATGAAACGCCGGGCAAAGCGACAAGGGATTGCGTTCCAGCGTCCAAGTGATTTTCCAGCACATTCTCTGGGTGCGGCTCGCATGATGACCGCCGCCCTGGATGAGCCATGGTGTGGACAGTTTGCGCGTGATGTATTTCACGTTCAGTTCGCTGAGGGGGAAGATATCTCGGACAAAACCACCCTGCTTGAGATCCTACACAGGCTTGTTGATGATCCAGACCATTGGATTGGTCTTTCTGGCAGTGCCGCAGTCAAATCTACGCTAAGAGCAAACACCGACAGGGCGACAGAAATTGGGTTGTTTGGAGCGCCGAGTTTCATGGTCGGTGACGAGTTGTTTTGGGGCGATGACCGGCTCGAAGATGCTGTAGATTGGCTCAAGGCCACAAAGATTACCCAAGCTCGAGAATGTTAGTTTGGTCGTTGGTTCTTGCGATGTAAGTTTTGAGAGATGGCAAAGAGAAACAAATACAAGCAAAGAGAGATCGTAGAGGAACTGCTAGCACGCATGTCCGAACGGATCTTCCCAGCCGAGTTGGGCCGGAAGAGGGTGACAATTGATAGCCGAGCAGCAGACGGGGATGGTGTTCTTCATAACCTGCTCTATGGCCGTGAGTATTATCCAATCAAACTGCTGATTGGGGCTGGCGCGGACGTGAATTTGGTCGGCAACCTCGGCCAAACGCCCCTGCGTGTCGCTGTATGGAGAGACCATGCCGAAGCCGTCGATCTGCTGCTGTCAGCCGGTGCGAAGCCCGATGTTTGCTGCGAATTTGGCAGATCGCCATTGGACATGGCAGCAGAACGCGGGCTTCGCGATATTCTTCGCCTCCTGAAGCAGTTTGAGTGACCGGAAAACATGGCAACCAAATATAGAAATACAAATTTGGACCTGGTTTCGGTGATCCCCCTTAAGCCGTTGGTTGCGTCACTCTGTGCCAAGGACTGTTTGAGCTTGGGACTTTCCAAAATGACGAGGGGGAGTGGCACGCTTCCTTTGAGATAGTCGATGAAGAGGGAGACCAGTTTCACGCGAACGCGGAGGCCACAATCGCTGCGATGCTTGATGTCATAGAGGCCTTGGGTGATCAGTCAGGGTTACTCTTGAGCCAGTACAAGTTGCGAGAATTCAATGTTGCTTATGACGTGGATGTCGAGCCTCTCGACTTCAATGAAGCTTTAACTTTACACACCCTTGCTCGTAAGGTTTCGTTAAACTCTTAATTACGCATCACGCTATACTTAGGTGAATACTGCTGAACATCCAAAAGGAATTGCGAAGTCAGACGGCAGATGGAACTCGAAATAGAACAGAAGCAACCAATACTCTTGAGCAGCGGTATTTATGCTCGCACAGGGAAGACATCGGCCCACCCTTTGGCCTGGCCAAAGACCGCGCCAACTCTAGATGTTATAAAGCGGTTTCCTTGGTTTGATGATGAGTACCATTTGGAATGCGTCAAAGTGCATCCCCGGCGGCTCCGCGCGTTTCATGATCAAGGCTACATTGAAGCTGCGTATACCGCTGAGTCGGAGCAACAAGTCTCTGACATGAACCGCCAGAAATATGGTCTGGGAACCGGAGATACCCCAATTTTCCCACGCGTTATTGAACGGGCCGCCACTGCTTGCGGTACCGCACGGAAGGCTGCTGAGTTGCTTAGGGATGGTGGTATTGTACATTCTCCACTTGGCGGTGCTCATCATGCTCACCCGGCCCGAGCCGCAGGCTTTGGGTATTTCAATGACATTGTCATCGGGATATTGGCTATGCGCGAGAAGGGGTTGAAACGCATCGCTTATATCGACCTTGATGCTCATCACGGTGATGGCGTAGAGGCGGCATTTGCCTTTGATCCAGACATTCTAACGTTTTCGATCCATGAAGAAAACTGTTGGCCGTATAGCGGTACTGAAAGTGATCCACGCTATGCTGTTTACAACCTTTGCGTTCCGGCAGGTTTCAACGACAGCGAAATGTCATATTCTGTCGACAACGCACTACTGTTGATTTGCGCTGAGAACTGACCCGGTCAGCCGCATAATTTTCACTGAGAATTGACCCATGTAACGACGCTACCCTGACGCTTTTGTTCAGGGAGATATGGAGTGATCGACATGGGGTTTTTAAGTGTCATTCGACGTTGGGCATTACGTGAAGGGATGCCAATTCGTGAGATAGCCCGCCGGACAGGTTTGTCTCGAAACACAATCAAGAAGTACCTGCGTGAGGGCGCTGTTGAACCGAAGTTTAAGGTACCCAAACGACCGAGTAACCTTGATCCGTACGCGGATCGTTTGTCTGCATGGTTGTTGGCTCAGACACGCAAATCGCGCAAAGAGCGGCGTACTGTGAAGCAGATGCATGCTGATTTGGTGAAGTTGGGCTATGCGGGATCCTATGCGCGCGTGGCCGCTTTTGCCCGTGCATGGCGTGAAGACCGGCATCGTGTGGAGCAAACAACTGGGCGGGGCACGTTTGTGCCTTTGGTGTTCCAACCCGGCGAAGCGTTCCAGTTCGATTGGAGCGAAGACTGGGCCACTATCGGTGGTGAACGGGTCAAGCTTCAGGTGGCCCATACGAAGCTCTCGCACAGCCGGGCTTTCTTGGTGCGCGCCTATCCATTGCAAACGCATGAGATGCTGTTCGATGCCCATTGGCATGCGTTCCGCGTGTTCGGCGGCGTACCCGGGCGCGGTATCTATGACAACATGAAGACCGCAGTTGATCGCGTTGGCCGCGGCAAACAGCGCGACATCAACGCGCGCTTCAAAGCGATGGCCAGTCACTATGTTTTTGAACCTGAGTTCTGCAACCCAGCGGCAGGCTGGGAGAAAGGCCAGGTCGAGAAGAACGTCCAGGATGCACGCAATCGCATGTGGCAAGTTATGCCTGTCTTTAAGGATCTGGATGAGTTGAACCAGTGGCTGGAAGACCGCTGTATCGCCCTTTGGGCTGAGACACCGCACCGAGTCCTCCCTGGTACCATTGCCGATGTCTGGGAAGCAGAGAAGCCCATGTTGATGGCATTGCCACCAGCCTTTGATGGATTTGTCGAGCACAGCAAGCGTGTATCACCGACATGTTTGATCACCTTCGAACGTAACCGCTACAGTGTCCCGGCCAGTTTTGCGAACCGGCGCGTCAGCCTTCACGTCTATCCAGAACGTCTCGTGATCGTTGCAGAGGGCCAAATCGTCTGCACCCATGATCGGATCATTGAGCGGTCCCACCGCAAACCTGGCAGGGTCATCTACGATTGGCGTCATTATCTGGCGGTCATTCAGCGTAAACCCGGAGCTTTACGCAATGGCGCGCCGTTCATTGAGATGCCAGAGGCCTTCCGCAACCTGCAAGGTCACATGCACCGCAGAGAGGGCGGTGACCGCGAGATGGTCGATATCTTGTCATTGGTTTTGCACCATGATGAGAATGCCGTTTTGTGTGCCGTAGAATTGGCGTTGGAGGCTGGCGTGCCAACCAAGACCCACATTCTGAACCTGTTACACCGGCTGATCGACGGAACACATACTGATCTCCCAGAAGTCGATCCACCTGATGCACTGGCATTGGAAACAGCGCCAAAGGCAAACGTGGACCGCTATGATGATCTGAGACAGCCTGGGGAGAAGCGCCATGCGTCATGATCCAGCAGGCGCTTCAATCGTGATCATGCTGCGCAGCCTCAAGCTCTATGGCATGGCAAACGCGGTGGAAGATCTGGTTGCCCAAGGTGGGCCAGCTTTTGACGCTGCGACACCGATGTTGTCCCAACTGCTCAAAGCCGAGATAGCCGAACGGGAAGTGCGGTCAATCACATACCAAACAAAGGTCGCGCGCTTTCCGTCGTACAAGGACCTCGCCGGCTTTGACTTCAAATCCAGTGACATCAATGAAGCGACAGTCAAGCAACTGCACCGGTGCGAGTTCATGGAGAACGCTGAGAACGTCGTGCTCATCGGCGGTCCTGGAACGGGCAAGAGCCATGTCGCGACGGCCATCGGTGTCCAGGCTATTGAACATCACCGGTGCAAAGTTCGCTTCTACTCAACCGTCGAACTGGTCAACGCGCTAGAACAGGAAAAGGCGCTCGGCAAGACCGGCAAAATGGCAGAGATGATGACCAAAATCGATCTCGTGATTTTGGATGAACTTGGCTACCTGCCATTCAGTCCTTCCGGCGGCGCACTGCTGTTCCATCTGCTGAGCAAACTCTACGAGCGCACCAGTGTCATTATCACAACCAACCTCAGCTTCTCAGAATGGGCGCAGGTCTTTGGGGATGCTAAGATGACAACTGCGCTTTTAGATCGCCTCACACACCGCTGCCACATCCTGGAAACTGGAAACGACAGCTACCGCTTCAAAGCCAGCTCAGAAGCTGCAAAGAAAACACGAAAGGAGAAGCCAACATTGACCAACACATAACCGCTGATACATAAACAAAGGTGGGTCAAATCTCGGTGAAAATACCGGGTCAGGTCTCAACGCAAATCAACAGTGCCTAGAGCATGCCTCCGATAATATACTAATGCAACGGAAAATATACGAACGATAAATTTCGGATAAGGTTTATTATGTAAATTATTGCTAAGAACAGTGCTGAAAGCTTGATGTCCAACTTTAAATCGATAGTGCAATAAATATTATGGTCGGCGCGCAGCACCTAAACATGATCATCTTGATTATGACACAGTCCATGTTTGGAATGCGAGCGGCTGCTGAGGCGGATCATTTCAGTCGACAACAGCACCTGTTTTTGCGACAACAAGTTAGAAATACATCGTACGCACACATCAAATTACGCTGAAATGCGCCTTTCGCGGGTGCTTTTGAAAAAGGGAGGGGCTCGCATGTCAAACACCAAGCAAATCCTCGCCATGCTTGAAAGCCGCGCGGATGGCGATGATGAGCAGTTTTATGCGATAGCGTTGCAGATCGCCGCTTCCGAGGCCCGCTCCGGTCACAGAACAACCGCAGAGCAGTTGAGATCAGCCGTCGAGAAAGCGCGTGACAGAGTTTCCCGTGGCCCCAGCGTCGCTGTCCCCTTCGCGACACCCCGAGGAGATCTCGCAGATCTAATTGAGCTCCGCGCGCCGCGTTTTGATTTGGACCACGTAACGTTAAACGCAACACTCCGGGGACGCCTTGATGATTTTGTTCGCCAGCAAAGCAAACGCGACTGGCTACGCGAACATGGCAAGACCCCGAGCAGGCGTGCCTTGCTTGTAGGGCCACCGGGGTCAGGAAAGACAATGACGGCCGAAGCGCTGGCGGGTGCTCTTCATCTGCCTTTGTTCGTCATCCGATTGGAAAGCTTGATCACGCGCTACATGGGCGAGACGGCAGCAAAGCTGCGTCTGGCGTTTGATGAGACTGCGCGCCATCGGGGAGTCTATCTTTTTGACGAATTTGATGCAGTGGGCGGCCACCGTGGGGCTAGCAACGACGTGGCCGAAATGCGGCGCGTCCTGAACTCATTTCTCCAGTTCATGGAAGAGCCAAACGCAACTGACAGCCCGATTGTTGGGGCGACGAACTATCCCGAATTACTCGATCCAGCCCTGCTGCGAAGGTTCGACCTTGTTCTCGAATTCCAACCGCCATCCGACGACGAAGTGCGCGCAATTATTAAAGATAATCTGCGCCCGATGAAGTACCCGCGCCTCGCTTGGAAGCAAATCCTAGCTGACGCGCAAGGGTTCAGCCAATCTGAGATAGCGCGGGCCGTTGAGGACGCTGTAAAATCTGCAATCTTGGACGAACGAAATGTCGTAACGACGCAAGACTTGACCAACCGCCTTAAAGAACGCCGCGCGATGCGTGACGCGTTCCGCCCGAACAAGGCGCTGTCGTAAAGCCATGACGACAAGGTATTCGTTACCCCATATCGATTTGATCGGTCGCAGATCTCGTACGGCGTTTAAATCTACAAATGACCGGTTTCCGGGTGGCAAACAGCCACGGGACCGCGTGGCACACGGGGGACGTTTACGTGGCGACCTGCAATCTGCCTTTAGCGCATTCGATGCCGATCGCCCTATTGACCCACGCGTGGAGCCTGTCAAAGGAGCTTTTCTGGAAGTTGAATTGCAGCGTGGGGCTTCGGCAGATAAGCTTGAGCGTAAGACTGACGGTGTCAAACCTCTCGCGGCAAATCTTGACGAAACAGAAAGCCGCATCGTCGGTCTCTTCGTGCCTGACGACGCACGACCCGCTCTCGCGAAAATCCTGGAAGACTACCACACGGGCCCCTTGTCGGAGACAACTGACAACCCACCACAAAAGAGCTTTGTCGAACCCATTGAAAGCTTCCGGCAAGCCCGTCTAGAGACATTCTGGACTGATGATCCGCAATTTTTGCCTACCGACCCCGCGCAGTTCATCTGGTGGGAGGTTTGGTGCACGAAATCAGCGGAGCCTGATCTCGAACATCTGGCTGAGACCCTAGATGCAAGATGTGCCGCAGCGGAGCATCGGCTGGAGTTCCCCGAACATATCGTCGTCCCCATTTATGCAAATAGGGCGATGATTGAGATCATGCTATTTGCGCGCTTTGCCATCATGGAGTTGCGACGCGCCACGGATAATCCATCGTTCTTTCTCGACACCTTGGATCGCGACGAACAAATCGAATGGACCCAAGATCTCGCCGAACGCGTCACCTGGCCCGGTACGGACGCGCCCAGCATCTGTTTGTTTGATTCTGGCGTCAACCGCGCGCACCACCTGATCGAACCCGCCCTTGCACCAGACGAGCTGGACAGCGTTGTGCGCGTGTGGGGTGTGGACGATTCGGGACCATTTCCGGGGCATGGCACCCAAATGGCCGGGCTCGCGCTGCATGGTGATTTGACCTACCGTCTTGCTTCCACCCTGCCCTATACGCTTTCGCACAGGTTGGAATCTGTCAAGATACTGCCACCTCCAGGAGCAGATCCAACTGAAGAACGGTTCTACGGGTCGGTGACAAAATCGGCTGTCAGCATTGCAGAGATCAATAATCCGCAACGACGGCGTGTTTTCTGCATGGCTGTCACCAATGAAGGTGTGTCCGGTGCACAACCAACCACCTGGAGCGCCGCGATAGACCAAGAAGCAGCAGGTGTCACATTTGACGGTACCGATACGCCTAAACGCTTGTTTGTTATCTCTGCTGGAAACGCACCAAATCCAATCATGATGCGGGATGTGCAACCACGTGATGTTTTGCCGATTGAGGATCCAGCCCAAGCATGGAACGCTCTGGTCGTGGGCGGCTATACCGACAAGATCGACATTCAGGAACCAGACCTTTCTGACCACACCCCTATGGCAGATGCTGGAGATCTAAGTCCCTTTACGCGCACATCCACCCTTTGGACAAAGGGACGTGCGCCCTACAAACCCGATATCGTCATGGAAGCTGGGAACAGAGCGGTTGATCCGATGGCTCAAACCGTCGTGGACGCGAATTCTCTGTCAGTGCTCACGTCAGGGCCCGATGTTGACGGCAATCCCCTCGTTGCGTTTCGCGCAACAAGTGCTGCGACGGCCGAAGCGGCACGACTGTCCGCGCGACTCATGGCAGCGCACGGCACTTACTGGCCTGAGACGATCCGGGCATTGATCGTTCATGGCGCGGAATGGACCGACAAAATGCGCTATGCGCTTGATCCTCTTGGTAAAACCGACGCGGCAGCTCTACTTCGTCATTATGGATATGGCGTGCCTACATTTGAGCGTGCGTCCGCATCTGCCGAGAACCATCTTGCGCTTGTCGCTCAATCCGAGATCCAACCCTACACGTCAAATGGTGGTCGCAGCTTTTTCGACTGCCACTATTACGATCTGCCATGGCCGGCAGCTGCGTTGGAACAGCTTGGGGACCAAGAGGTGAAACTTAAAATCACTTTGTCCTATTTCGTTGAGCCTAACCCCGGTGCCCTCTCCACTTTGGACTCTTATCGGTACCAGTCCTTTGGTCTGCGCTTTGATCTCAGACGGCGCAACGAGTCCGCCAAGAACTTCAAGAAACGCGTGAACATGGCCGAACGCAGCGACAAGTTCGATAAGCCACCTCCAAGCAGTGATGATGGCAAGTGGCGGTTTGGCCCGGACGCTGTATCTTGTGGATCCTTGCATTGCGATGAATGGTCAGGGCCAGCCGCACACCTGTTAACGCGCGACCTTCTTTGCATCAAACCAGTCGGCGGGTGGTGGCGTGGCCGTGCCGATTCGAAAGTTTGCAATAAACAGGCGAGATATGCCCTCGTGGTATCGCTCAAGACCGATGATCAGGATGTGACATTCCATACAGATATCTCGGCCATAATCGACGGGACGGTAAAGATCGGGACAGAATTGGATATCGACATTGGTCTTTAGCGTCTGAGGATTCGCAAGTGCGAAAGCAAATGTTGGTTATTCAGCAACCGAAATAGCGTGTATGAGCACTTACCGCATGCGCCAAGCTCTACATTTCTCTTTGATAAGGTTGTCAGAACCTATGCCAATAGCCGCCTCTCGCTTGCGGTCGCTATAGACTTGAGCCCCGAGTTTCCACCGGTCTTGAGCAGGTAAGAGTTGTGACCTTAGGCGGCTACCAGACGACCTCCCTGTAACTTACCGCCGGCTAAGAAGTGAGTTGATGGCACTTTTTTCGTTGCGACTACGTTAGCAACAGACATAGGGCGTCAACAAACAAGAGTGACGGTTCATGTGGGGGAAATCTGTTGACCGAAAAAAAGATTATTGAGGGGGCGATAAGCAACCTTGCAAACACAATGCGTTTATATGTCGAGGCAAATTTACGATTTGGAGAATTATTAAAAGTGGATCCCGAAGAAGCGATTGATAATGTTGATCGTGCATTCGAGATGAAGCTGGAAGCTTTCCACACACTCTATGATGTCTCAAAGAAGATTTTCCCATATTTTGATCACGGAGATACCACGCTGCTCATAACGATACGAAACGCAATCCATCACCGTAACCACCCGCTCTTTCGCAGCTTGAACCGGCGCCTACACCTCGAAGGTGGTGTGGAGCGTTGGCTGGGCGCATCATTCCTCCTTTCAAGCCATCCTACCAGACATGGTGGCAATCTTTCGATGTCGCATTACGTCCGGCTGGACGATTTGGATGCGCGCATTGACGCGTCTGTCGCTTCACCACACCTCGACAAGTTGACCAAAGGAGACAATGCTATTCGGCGTCTTGAGATCATCAATGATCATCTAGGCCTCGCAAAAATTCGTGCGCGTGCAACTCAGGACCGTTATCCAAACGATCAGGTTTATCTAAATCTGATGCCGATTTTCGTGTCCTCTGTCTGCAAGGTCTTTCAAGCGATGAAGGCGGCCGGAATAGGATTCAACGGCTTCGACGCCGAGACTTACGCCACGCCTTTTACGACTGAACTCGAAGTCGAGCTCAGCGAGCTGGAGTTCGAGCGTCTGTGGTTTCGCGGCTATGGTTGTCTCGACCTTATCCCAGTTCCACTCTGATCAATCCTTTACACATCTAACCCTTTTGATTGTCCTGATTCTGACCGTAGTTGGAATGGGAAGCGCTAGGACTTGTGCTGGTTCCTAAGAGCTTTGGATGTCGAATTCCCGTTGGCTTTATGCTCATCAATGAAGGCCTTCCACTTATTGGAGACCTTGCCCGCGAATCTGCCATTTGGACGGGAACCTTCGAATCTGTCTCTTATACACATCTCCGAGCCCACGAGACAGGCAGAAATCTCG
>OJDV01000206.1_pt1 | contig 23082 bp, 19 predicted proteins | sample 1592911 | NCBI WGS metagenome assembly OJDV01 (sample SAMN05416860, study PRJEB24817) | seawater metagenome | isolation source: Sea water | place: Canada:Atlantic | collected 2013-11 | reverse complement strand
ATCTACACAGAGTAGATCGTCGGCAGCGTCAGATGTGTATAAGAGACAGTTCTAAGCGAAGTAATTAAGTATTCGTGATAGCGGTCAATTTCCGATAGCTCTTCTTTTTCAAAATAGCTCGTTCCGTTCTCAATAGCCTTTAAATAAAGAGAATTGTTACGGACGTTCCATTGACGTGAAACTCCGTCGAACGAATGTGCCGAAGGGCCAACACCTAAATATTTTTTACTTTGCCAATACGAAGTGTTGTGCTTAGAATAGGATTTGTTTTTGCAATAATTAGAAAGTTCATATTGTTCAAAGCCATGTTGTTCAATAGCTTCTTGAAGCATTAAATATTGAGCGTAATTTTTTTCGTCATCTATAGTTGAAATTTTGCCTTTTGCTACTTGGTGCGCTAAAGCTGTTTTTTCTTCTATTGTCAACGAATAGGCTGAAAGATGGTTAATTCCCAAGGCAAAAAAGGTGTCTAGGTTTTTCTGCCACATTTCGTTGGTGGTAGTTTGGCTTCCAAATATTAAATCAATAGAAATATTTTCGAAACCAAGTTTTTGGGCATTATCAATACTCTGCAAAGCTTCACTTGAATTATGGGCTCTGTTCATAAACCGCAAATCTTCTTCAAAAAAAGATTGCACTCCAATACTTAGTCGGTTGATGGGAGTCTTTTTTAACTCTTGTAACTTCTCTAAAGTTAAATCATCAGGATTGGCCTCCAACGTAATTTCTGCTTTCTCAGAAACGTCGAAACGAGCATGAATTTTATCGAAAAGTGATTGGAGTTCGGCTTGATTCAATAAACTAGGTGTACCTCCTCCTAAATAGACAGTTTCAACTAATTCCTCGCCTATGTAATTTGCTCTAAGCTCAAGCTCTTTTTCAATTGCCCCGAGTACTTTTTGTTTGTTGGTTAGCTTGGTAGAAAAATGAAAGTCGCAGTAGCTGCAAGCTTGCTTACAAAAAGGAATATGAATGTATATTCCTGCCATTTTGCATGTTTTTGTTTAGTACTATTCTAAAAGTAGTTCCTTGTCCAAGCTCTGAGCTTTTAACAAAAACTTTTCCTGAGTGGTAATTCTCAATAATTCTTTTGGTCAACGATAAGCCCAGTCCCCAGCCCCTTTGTTTGGTGGTAAAACCTGGCTCAAATACCGTTTTTCTTTTCCCCTTAGGAATTCCTTTTCCGTTGTCTGATATGTCAATATAAACGAACTGAGATTGATCAATAATATCAATGTCAATGTTCCCATCCCCCCCAATGGCATCTACACCGTTTTTTATGATGTTTTCCAACACCCATTCAAGCAATGGGATATTCATGCTTGCTAGAACTTCACCGCTTGCTCCCGTTTGAGAGAATTTTACATTTTTAGAAAGCCTGGTTTTCAAGTAAGAAATAGTTTTCCCAATCACAAAGTTAACGTCATGCTGCTCCAAGTTTGGTTTAGCCCCAATTTTTGAGAATCTTTCAGTTACTGTTTCTAATCTCCCAATATCTTGACTTAGTTCTCTTATTGTTTCCTCATCAACTCCTTTAGCTCGTAATACTTCAACCCACGCCAATAAAGAAGAAAGTGGGGTACCTAATTGATGGGCAGTTTCTTTTGCCATTCCTACCCAAACTTGGTTTTGCTCTGATTTTCGTGCAGTACTAAAAAGGTAATAGGCAAATATTAAAAACAACCCAATAACACTTAGCTGAATAAAAGGGTAATATTTTAATTTTATAAGAAGGGGACTGTCATCGTAGTAAATGTAATTCACTTGGTTCTCTCCTAAATCAATTTCGAGAGGTTCATTAACCTCTTTCATTTCCACGATTTTTTGGTTCACAAATGAGGAGTAACCCATACTTGTTGAATCTAAGTTTCCAAAATCTAAGACACTATCTCTATCTGTGGCATAGATAACTGGAGCAGATGCGGAGTTTGAAGTAATATCTTTGTTAAAAGATTCAATTTGATCTTGTAAAACTTCTCGTAATTCAGCGAAAACGCTAGATTCTCCGTAGAACATGTAGTTGAAAGCATTTTCGGTATAATTGATTTTAAAGAAGTTGCCTTTTAGCTTCATGTCTTGAAGCAGCCCTCTCATTTTAAGAGAGTCTACTTCGATTTCTTCAGGAATGTTTGAACTCCTAGTTATTTTCTGTTCATTATTTGTAAGAATAATAGGAATGGTTTTATTGCTTGTAATAATTTCAAGCGCTAAAGTCAAGTCGGCTTCTAAATCTGGCTTCCCTGCTTCTTCGGTAGCCATTGCCCAAATTTTAACCCTTTTGGTTTCTTCTTCTTTAATTGTAAAAAAGAGGTCTTGAGTATAGTTAACTAGTTCTGCCTTTCGTTGAATGGCTTCTGCCCATGATTTTGCTTTGCTTTGCTCTTCTTGAGCAATTTTACCTACCAATACATTGGTGTACCATAATGACACAAAAACGATACTGGCTGCAAATGCTGCCAGTATTAGTTTCCAACGCTGCTTTTTTGAATAAATGTTCAAAATCTTCCCTTGTTTCCTTTAAGACGAATATGATGAGTTGATAGTTGCTATAATGCCGTTAATTTTCAATGGGTGAAACGAATTCTTCTTCGTTGGGCGTTGCAATTTTATCCAAAAATTTCCCAAATTTCGACTTCTTTGCCGGCTCATTTTCACTCTTGCCCTTAGTTGTTTTATTTTGAGCGCCTTTGCTCAGTTGTTTTTTCTTGATAAAAGAGGAATCAACCTCTATTTGAAAAGGACTTAGTTTACGCTCTTCAACTTGTAAAGGTTTCACAGTTGCGTCGTTCTTATAAATACCGAACTCTTCTTTCAGCAAAGATTTAACTGTAGTTTTTTCTTTACTGAGTTTTAATTTTATGTTGTCTTTTAGGCCTTTAGAGTCATAGGAAATATTGATATTATCAACATTTCCGGTCATTTTTAAGTACAACTTAGATTTATTCTGCAATCCATCGGCTTCAACATAACCAAACTCATTCACATTAGGCTTTTTTGCTTTACTCCCAAGTACTTCGCTTAAAAGTAGAGTAATATGATAGTCAATATCGTTGTTGAAAGTGTGTGTTCCAGCTATACTTAAATTCATTGCAGATGAAAGAATTTCAAATTTTGGAATTATAATTACGCCCTCTTTTACCAATATAGAATTTTGTAATCGTTTGAATTTAATCTCCTTCAGTTCTTCCAATTCTACGAATTTTGACAGCGCCTCAAGAGGTTTGTACTTATTTAATTCTCCTTCGTCAATGCTAAAATCTACCTCGCAACGAATAGTGTTCGGGTCAATTTCAAATTTCTTACTCATCCAGGAAGTATAATTTAAATCGATGTTTGCAATTCCTTCCAGATGGTCGGCTTTAATGCTCTCCTGACCAAAATTGTTGAAACTTTCGAACACTTTTTTGATGTCAACCTCTTCAAATTGAGCCTTGGTGATGAGAACAAATTTGTTGTCTTTTTCACGAATAAATAAATCGCCACTTACCTTTCCTTCTTGCGATGAAAATGATATGCCACGAGCGTCTATCCGCTCGTTTTTTACAATGAGGTCTCCTTTTAAATTTATAAGATTGAATTTGTTGAATTTAAGTTCCTTTGCGAGAAGAGAGATGTAAACAGTAATACGAGGAGATATGTCTAATGCATAATTTTCGGTGTGATTCCCTTTTTTTTCTGAAGGGTTAGCGGCAAGTAATTCTCCAAGATGAATATATTTTGAGTTAACGGTTGCATCTACAAAGAGAGGCTCGTTTTTGTCCAAAAGGAAAGCAATAAGGTTATTGAATTTCCCTTTTGCTGAAAGTTGTGTTTCATCAATACTCCCACTCAATTCGGAAATGTCTAAACTGTTGTTATTAAACCCTAACTTGCCTGTTAATGAGCTAATTTTTTGTGGTCTACTTTTGAAGCCAAACTCAAGACTCTCCAATGTTAGTTCACCTTCAATTTTCGACCGTTTCCAATCTTTAAGACTGTACTCTCCAACTTCAGTTAGTTCTCCTTTTACATTGAGAAAAGCTGAAATTTTGCCGCTAGAGTTAGTTATTTCTTCAACTTTTAAAAGCTCCAATGTTTCTCGTAAGTCGAGCTTTATTTTTCCTACATATTCGTAAATAGGTTTTTTAAAATTAGTAATGCTGAGTTTGCCATTTATGTTTCCTTCAGAAGTTGCAGTTTCAAAGTTAGTTAAAGCTAATTTTATGGTACTAAGACTTCGCTCAGCTCCATTAGTAATACTGCCGTTGAGAGCTGTTTTTTTAAATTGAATGTCACTTTCTTTATCGTTGAAGTTTCCATTGTCAATCGAAAAATTGAATTCATAAAACGGGGCGGTAATTGAAGAAACAGCTCCGTTAATACTTCCTGCCAATCTAGCATTTCCGTCTATTTCGAAACGATCCAATTTGCCTCGAATGTTAGCGGGTAGAAGTGCAATAGCTTTTTCTAAATCAGCATTTTCACTGTTTATTCGCAAATCCATTCTGCTTTTATCGCCATAGTTTAAAGAACCATTTAAATTAATATTCATGCCGTTAACACCAATGTTCGACGAGGCAAAATTTAGCTGTTCCGAAGTCTGGTCTACGTTGCCTTTCACCCTTAAAAATAGCGCTCGGTCTTTAAGTATGTCTATCTCCCCAACCTGAACGCTAGACTGTTTCAAAGTCGTTGTTAAATCTAAATCAAAAATTTCCTCTTTGAAATTTCCATTGAACTGAGCCTCTTCAATTAAGAAATGAATTCCTATACGTTTAGAGTAGTCCACATAGGTATATTCGATATTTGTGAGCGAAACATCGTTCAGCTCTGTGGCTACAGTATTACTTGAAGAGTCGCTTTGATTCCAAAAAATATAATTTGATTTGCCGGAGTTGTCAACTAGCATTTGACATTTACCATCTTTTGCAGCAAGCCCAATAAGATTGTATTGTTTGTTATACAAGTCCAGTAAGTTAAACTTGGCGCTTAGCTTTTTTGCTGAAAAGAGAGTGTCGTTTTTAGCATGTACAGCATAGATAACAACATCCGAAAAAACAACAGAAGCTTTAGGAAAATCTTGGAAAACACTAAAGTCTACGTGAGAAACCTTGATTTCTGTTTTAAGAGTCTTATTGAGATTTTTAACTACTAAAGTTTTGATTTCTTCCCCATAAAATAATGCAGCACCAGTAATTCCAGCAGTTGCTAAAACAAGTAAAAGGAGAAAAACAAAAACTACTTTTTTCAGGATGTTCATGCTTACTTCAACGCTGTTTTATTCAGTATCTTGTGAAATAAGACCACAAACTCGATGCAAAAGCCCAACTTCTTTCTCGCTTAAGTGTCTGAATCTTCCTCTTGGAATGTCTTTTTTAGTCAATCCTGCAAACTGAACACGATCAAGCTTGGTTACTTTGTAATTCAAATGCTCCATCATTCTTCGAATAATTCTGTTTCTTCCAGAGTGCAATTCAATAGAAATGGTCGATTTAGAAGTGTCTGCCAAATAAAAGGCTTTGTCTGCACCCGCTGGGCCGTCTTCCAATTGAATGCCCTCTACTAAGGCAATTAAATCTTTTTGAGTGATATTCTTATCAACCGTTACATGATAAATTTTCTTCACTTTTCCACTAGGGTGAGTTAACCTTTTGGTCATTTCTCCATCGTTTGTAAAAAGCAATAATCCTGAAGTTGCTCTATCTAGTCTTCCAACAGGGTAAATTCTTTCTTTGCAAGCTTTGCCAACCAACTCCATTACAGTTTGACGTTCCTCAGGGTCGTCCATTGTTGTAATGTAATTTTTTGGCTTATTGAGTAAAACATATTGCTTTTTCTGGCTTTGCAGTAGCATTCCTCCATAGTGAACAACATCGGTTGGATTAACTTTAGTACCTAGTTCAGTAACTACCTTGTTGTTAATGCTAACAACGCCTGTTTCAATGAGCTTGTCAGCTTCCCTTCTAGAGCAAATTCCTGCATTTGCCAAAAAACGATTCAAACGAATTTTATCATCAACAGATTTTTCTGTTAGTTTTTTAGGTTTTTTCTTATAAACAAACTTCTTGTTCCCAAAATCTTTCCCTGCGCTTTTATCATACTCTCCGGTTGAGGGTTTTTTGGAAAATGGCTTAGCGCTTTCCGAAGAATCTCTTCTTTTCGGCTCATTTCTAATAGCACCTCTTTTCGATTTTGGTCGTTCACTTCTCATGTTGTCGCAATTAACCGACAAAGTTAGACAATCTAAAAGTCGTTAGTGCTAATTATGGTGCAGTTTTAAGGTATCAAAGGTTCATAACTGGAGAAAAAAGACCATTAGTTAACTAGTTACTTTACCATTCATCAGCAATCAAAAATGATTCTAATAAAACTTTTTTACTTTTAACTGTAACTAATCAATGAAACTGTGCGTTTCACTTTTGAAAACGAGACATAATTGCTTACCGCGGATCAAGATAATGACTGTAAAAGAATACAATACAACTGTTGAGCTATACTCAGACAATGTATTTCGATTTATATTGAAAAACATTCGCGATGAGGAGAAGGCGAAAGATATTGTGCAAGATTCTTTTTTGAAACTGTGGCAGAAAGTAGAAGAAGTGGAAGCCGATAAATCAAAATCTTATCTTTTTACAACCGCATATAGAACGATGATTGATTTGATTCGAAGAGATAAAAAACAAGGGAATTGGGACGAGGTAAGTGAGCAAAGTTATTCTCACCAAGAGCAATACAATGGATTGAATGAAGTTTTGCAGGCAGCGCTTGCGAAACTTTCAGAGATACAACGATCTGTAGTAATGCTGAGGGATTATGAAGGTTACGACTACAATGAAATAGGAGAGATTACAGGTTTGAGTTTATCGCAAGTGAAAGTTTACATTTTTAGAGCTAGAAAAGTTTTAAAAGATTTTTTAGTAAGTGTGGAGGCTGTTTTATAATGGAGAAGATAAATAAACATAATTATGAAGCTTGGTTTTTAGATTACTCTGAAGGGAATTTATCTGAAAATGAAATTATTGAATTAAATAGGTTCTTAAGTCTAAACCCTGAATTGAAAGTCGAATTAGAAAATTTTGAAGAAATTAGTTTGGTAGACGAACCTATTCGCAATGATAGTTTGAAGGCGTCTTTAATTCGGGAAGAAACTACTGGTTTAACTAGAGCTGAGTATTTGATGATTGCAGAAGTGGAAGGCAACATTTCAAAAGAAGAAAAGGAGAAGTTGGCAGCATTAGTGTCAAGGAATTCAGGCTTAGTTGAAGATTTGGCTATGTTTCGTAAAACAAAACTATCTAAAAATGAAACAGTTACATTTACTGGCAAGTCTGATTTAATTCAGAAAGAAAGAATAGTTATTGCCTGGTGGACCTATGCGTCAACTGCTGCTGCTGCTGCAATTATAGCATTCGTTTTTTGGAATTCAACTATTTCAAATGAGGAATACTCTCCTAGAGGGTTTGCTTGGAAACCAGACCAAGAAATGGTGGAAGAGAATCTTTCTAATGGTTTCGTAACTGCTGCAAAAGTGGAATTAATGGAAATAGTTAAAAAACGATCTCTTCCAAATAAAAACACTCCGTTTGCACAACAAAACGGTCAAAAGACTCAAATTTTGATCAAAAATCGTCAAAAACGAGAAGAGCCTACGATAGTAAAACCGGTGGAGCAGGAAAGTTTAGCAGAACAACAAAAAGTTACTCCTTCTCAAAAAGACAATACTGACACCACGGCAGCAGTCGTATTTGATAGCGATGAGATTAAGGAAGCTATTGCAGCAGTTACACCTATTCAGGCAGAGCAAGAATTTGTGTCTATTCAAAAATTCGCAAAAGATAAAATTAAAAAAGACTTGTTAAAAGGAAAAACTTTTTCTGAAACAGTTGCAGAAGAGATTGCTGATATTTCAAATGATAAAATAACTTTTGAAGTAGATGAAGAAAAGGGTAACTTGTTCGAAAGCTTCGCCTTAAACTTCGGGAAATTAAGCATATCAAGAAATAGATAAAATAAATTGTAACTTTTTGTGAACGCTGTGCGTCACACTTTCAAATAACACATTGAACACTAAAATCGATATACAAAGCATGCAATCGGTGTTCGACTTAAAACTAGAAAAAATGAAAAATTCAATATTAAAATCAAGTTTACTTTTTGCTTTGCTGATGAGTTTCAGTTTTGCAATAAATGCTCAAGAAACAAAAAAAGATTCTACTGAAAAAAAGAGCGACGATTGGAAAATTTCAATTGGAAAGACAAAGATTATTATCCAAAAAGATGGAGACTCTGATACCTTAGATTTATCTGAAGTTGGAGAGAAAAAAGGGAAAAAGAATAAGCAAAGATCAAATCACTTTGCAGGAGTTGATCTTGGTGTAAACGGATTATTAACACCAAATCAAAGTATAGATTTACAAAAAGACGCTCAGTTTTTGGAGTTGAATTACCGGAAGTCCATAGAAGTTTCTATTAATTTTTGGGAAAAATATATACCTATTGCACATGAGAAATTTGGACTTACTACAGGAGCTGGGTTAAAATACAATAGTTATGATTTAGTGCAGGATATAGTAATAGTTAATCAGAATAACTTAACGTCTGGCTTTGGAGATTCAACACGAGAAATTAGCAAAAACAGATTTAAGACGAACAGCTTGTATGTTCCTTTAATGTTAGAAACAAATATAGGTAGAGACGCAGACCATTCTTTTCACCTTGCGGTTGGCGGAACTGTTGGCTATACATACGGAACTAGAACAAAGCAAAAATATAAGCAAGACGGAGACGAGTTTAAAAAGAAAGATCGGAATGATTTCAACGTGAATGCATTTCAGTTTGCAGCAATAGCAAGAGTTGGATACGGAGACTTCACCTTATATGCAACTTACAATTTGACCCCACTTTTTGATAAAAATAAAGGACCTGAAGTATATCCTTTTACAGTAGGGCTTTCTTTAGTATCCTTTTAGACAAATTTTTATCGTTGACAAATTACTTAAAACAAGGCCGTGCAGACATGTGCGGTCTTTTTTTTGCTAAAAAACTGTTGCTATCTTGCAATTTTATAAATTGCCACTCAAGGAAGTAATCATTTTAAATAAAGTAGATATGTCGGGTCACAGTAAATGGTCAACAATAAAAAGGAAGAAAGGGGCGCTTGATGCTAAGAGAGGGAAGATTTTTACTCGAATTCTGAAAGACATTAGTATCGCAATAAAAGAGGGAGGAGCCTCTGATCCCGATTCAAATCCACGGTTACGATTGGCTATAGCCAACGCAAAAGGGGCCAATATGCCCAAAGACAATATTTCGCGAGCTATTAAAAAGGCTGAAGATAAAGGTGGGGAGAGTTATCAAGAAACGACCTATGAAGGTTATGGCCCCGGTGGCATTGCTTTGTTTGTAGAAGCATCAACAAATAATTTAAAAAGAACGGTTGCCAATGTAAGAGCAATCTTTTCCAAATATGAAGGAAGTTTGGGAACCAACGGGTCTTTAGAATTCATTTTCGATAGGAAAGGGGTCTTTGTACTGAACGAAGAAACCCTAGCTACAAAAGAGCATGATGAATTGGAAATGGAGCTTATTGACGGAGGTGCAGAAGAAATTGAAAAAGAAGAAGATGCTTGGAGCATTTATACCTCTTTCGAGGATTTTGGGAACATGCAGAAGAAATTAGAAGAAATGGAGATTGAACCTGAAAGCCAAGAATTACAGCGTATTGCAAAGAGGACGCAAGAAGTTGATTTAGAGATTGGGAAAAAGGTGTTGCTCATCATCGAAAAATTTGAAGACGACGATGACGTTAACAACATTTGGCACAACTTGGAGATGACAGAGGAGTTAGAAGAGCTAATGTAAAAAACGCCCAATTTAATATTGGACGTTTTTATGTTTAGTCAATTCTATATATTTCTGCAATTCTATTTACAATCTCATCGAAATCAACATTTAAGTCAATTAACTTTCCGGAATTTATATCAAATACCCAACCATGAACGGTAATGCCTCTTGTTCTATAGGCATGCTGTACTTCTGCTGTTTTTAGAACGTTTATACATTGTTCTTGAACATTTAGCTCTACTAACCTTTTGTACTTCTCCTCTTCATTTTCAATTTTTGAAAGCTCGTCTTTGTGCAGGCGATAAACGTCTCTGATGTTTCTAAGCCAAGGGTTTAAGATTCCTAAATCGACAGAATCCATAGCCGCTTTAACTCCACCGCAGTAATAGTGTCCACAAACAACAATATGCTTCACATTTAAATGAACTACAGCATAATTAATAACCGACATAGAGCTTAAATCAAGATTTGAAACCATGTTAGCAATGTTTCGGTGCACAAATGCTTCTCCTGGCTTAGCGCCCATAAGCTCTTCAGCCGTTACCCGACTGTCGGAACAACCAATGTATAAAATCTCGGGGCTTTGACCTTTAGATAGATCTTCAAAATAGTTTTTGTCAAGGGTTAATTTATCATTTACCCAATCTCTGTTATTTTCAAATATTTTTTCTGTCGTCATGGTTTTATGTGTTAAAACTTTAGTTTAAACTGTAGGATGTTAAATATACTTTTTCTTCTTCTATTTCTCAATTTTTAATTCACTTCCTAATCTCTATTTTTACGTTTCTATATACTGAGATTATGCAAGACAAAATAAAAGAGTTAGACAATAAAATTGAAGCGGCAAAGTTAGGCGGCGGAGAAAAGAGAATTGAAGCGCAACATGCTAAAAACAAGCTAACCGCTAGAGAGCGGGTGCATTTTTTGATGGACGAAGGAACCTTCGAAGAAATTGGAATGTTAGTAACTCATAGAAGCACAAATTTTGGTTTAGAACACAACAAACCTTTAGGCGATGGAGTAGTAACAGGGTACGGTAATATTAATGGCAGGTTAACTTATGTTTTTGCACAAGACTTCACCGTTATGGGAGGGTCTCTGGCAGAAGCACATGCAAGTAAAATTGTGAAAATAATGGATATGGCAATGAAGAATGGCGCTCCTTTATTGGGGTTAAATGACTCCGGAGGTGCTCGAATTCAAGAAGGAGTTGTCTCTTTAGGAGGTTATGCAGATATTTTTTACAGAAACACCCTAGCAAGCGGTGTAATTCCTCAACTTTCAGCGATTATGGGACCATGTGCAGGAGGGGCGGTTTATTCACCGGCACTTACAGATTTCATAAGCATGGTAGAAAATACTTCTTACATGTTTGTTACAGGACCAAATGTGGTAAAAACTGTAACGCATGAAGAAGTAACATCTGAAGAATTAGGAGGAGCTTCAACACATTCAACAAAATCTGGTGTGACTCATTTTACATATTCTAATGAAATTGAATGCATCAATGGATTGAAGAAACTTTTGAGCTACATTCCTCAAAATTGCGAAGAAGATGCTCCAAATTTACCTTATACGGCAGGAGACGAAAAGAGAGAAAAGTTAAATACTATTATTCCACAGAACCCAAATCAACCTTATGATATTCGAGAAGTAATTGCAGGAACGGTTGATGGAGACTCTTTTCACGAAGTGCATAAAGATTACGCAGAAAACATTGTAGTGGGATTTGCTCGTTTGGCAGGAAGATCTATTGGAATAGTAGCTAACCAACCGGCATTTTTAGCTGGGGTTTTAGACAATAATTCATCTAAAAAAGGCGCTCGTTTTGTGCGGTTTTGTGATGCCTTTAACATTCCACTATTGGTGTTTGAAGATGTACCGGGGTTTTTACCAGGTACTGACCAAGAATGGAATGCAATTATCACCAACGGGGCGAAACTTCTATATGCGTTTAGCGAAGCTACAGTGCCAAGAATTACTGTAATTACAAGAAAAGCTTACGGTGGAGCTTACGACGTAATGAACTCAAAACACATTGGAGCGGATATGAACTTTGCATGGCCAAGTTCAGAAATTGCAGTAATGGGAGCGAAAGGAGCGGCAGAAATTATTTTCAAGAAAGAAATTAAAGAAGCAGCTGACTCAGTAGCAAAATGGAAAGAAAAAGAAGCCGAATATGCTGATATGTTTGCCAATCCATATAATGCCGCTGCAAGAGGTTATATTGATGAGGTAATTCGTCCAGATCAAACAAGAGAAAAGCTAATCAAAGCATTTAAAATGTTAGAGAATAAAGTGGACGTTTTGCCTAAGAAAAAGCACGGAAATATTCCGATGTAATAGCATTCTATAATCTACGAACATCAACGTAGTTGGTTTTCCAAAAAAACATTTTATTTTAGGCCTATGAAAAAGTTACTTTTTATAGGCCTTTTTTTTGGGGTTATTTTCAATAGTTCAGCTCAAGAGAACTATAAATACCTAGAAAAACTAATACGAACAAATCCTGATTCAGGAATTCAATTAATTGATGGGTTGCAGCTGAAAGTTAATAATCCGGATAGTAGTATCCGATATGAATTACTTAAGGCAAAAGCATTACTATACTCTAATCAAAATGAAATAGCAGAGCGTTTAGTGGATAGCATAATTTCTGTTGCAGAGAATGATACCCTTAGAATGAATGGAAATTATTTTAAAGGTATTTTTTTCTTTTATGCCGGAAAATTTGATGAGGGGTTAGCGTTTTACAAATCTGTTTTGAGTGAGGCATTTAGGCTAAAAGATACAGCCATGATTGGGAAAGTGTCGGCAAATTTAAGCGCAAACTTCATTCGACAAAACCAGTATGATAGCGCATTAACTTACCTAGATTATTCACTAGCAATTGATATTAAAAACCAAGACTCAATCTACATTGCGTCCGATTATAATTTTTTCGGAATTTGCTATAATAAATTGAAACTCTACAATAAGGCAAAAACAGAATTGTTCAAGGCTTTAAAATACAATCCTGACCCAATAACTAAGGCAAATACATATTATAATATTGCAAATAGCTGTCTGAAAATGCTTCAGTTGGATTCCGCTATTTTTTATTCCAAGAAATCTGAAAAGAACTTTTTAGAATATAACAATGAATACGGTCTATTGCGATTGTATTCTTTATTTGGGTCCGCTTGGCAGGGATTAGAAAATCATGAAAAAGCAATAGATTATTTTAACAAAACGATTGAACTGGCTGACAAAAGGGACGATCAGAGAGCATTGTCGATGGCTTACAATAACTTATCTGCTTCGTTCTTCGCTAAAAATGAAGCTCAAAAGGCCATTAAATACGCAAAGCAGGCATTTGCTATAAATCAACAGAATGATAACGTCGAGTTTGCTATAAACGCAGCGGAAAACATTGCTCTAGCATATGCATTGTTAAAAGAAACAGATTCGGCTAGAGTATATCTAACTGTTTCAGATACAATGAGAGAGAGATTTCTTCAAAATAGTTATTACGATAAACTGTCTAACGTAGAAGGGCGATTGAAAACTGCAGAAAAAGAAAGAGCACTTGTAGAAGAGCAAATAAAATCTGAAAGTTTGGCAAAAGAAGCTGCTGAAGTTAAATTAGTTGCAGCAAATAAGACAAAATGGATTGTTCTTCTGATTTCGTTGGTGGTAGCAATTGTTTTGCTTTTTGGTATAATGCGACAAAGAAATAAACGAAAAGCACAAGCGGAGAAAGATGCTGCCATTATTGAAGAAAGAGATAGAGGAACACAAGCGGTTTTTGATGCTCAAGAAGAGGAGCGCAAACGGATCTCGAAAGATTTGCATGATGGAGTTGGTCAGCAATTAAGCGGACTTAAGATGGCATTTCAAAAACTAGGTAGAGAATTGTCGAATGATTTGCCTGAAAAGCAAGTTGAAGTTCAAAAATTGAGTGAAATATTATCGGAATCTGCAGATGAGGTGCGGTATATTTCACACCAAATGATGCCTAAAGCCTTAATGGAATTAGGGCTTGTAGAAGCGTTAGACGACATGTTGAACAAGTCATTAAGGTTGAACGAAATTCAATTTCAGTTTGAGCATTTTGGTATTGAAGGAAGATTGAATGAGCGAATAGAGATTAGCTTATATCGAGTTGCGCAAGAATTAGTGAATAACATTATTAAACATGCAAAGGCGAATAATATTACGATTCAGCTTTTCAAAAATGCAGGGAAGGTAATTTTAGTGGTGGAAGACAATGGGGTCGGAATTAAACCTTCTGCTTCAAATGGACATGGGTTGCTCAACATGAAAAGCCGAATTAATGCAGTAAATGGCGAGATGAATTTAGAACCTAGCCCCAACAGTGGAACAATGGCGACAATAAGAATTCCTATTTAAGGAGCTTTTGCATCGAAGGATCCATTTTATGGAACAAATCGACCCATTTATATTCATTTTTGGCAATTTTTCGCGCATTTGAACTCAATTTGTTCCAAAGCAGTTCGTCTTCTAAAAGGGTTACGCAATTTTCTGCAAACCCTTTCGCCTCGTCAGAAATTAAGATTTCCTCCCCATTTCGAATTTTTAGACCTTCCGCTCCTACTGAAGTGGTGACACAAGGTGTCCCTCGGTATAGTCCTTCCAAAACCTTCACTTTCATGCCGCTACCAAACCGCAAGGGAGCAATGTAAGCTCGAGTTTTTTGCAGGTAGGTATCCAAGTTTTCTACAAAACCAGTGAAGATGATTTGCGTTTGTTTTGCAGCAGCTTTTTTAATTCTTTCATCAGGATTTTTGCCTAAAACATAGAGTATGCAATCTGGATGTTTTTGTTGTATTCCAGGCCAACAATTATTTATGAACCAGCATATACCATCGATGTTAGGCTCCCAACTTAAGGTGCCAATGAAGGTGAGTGCTTTCTCTGTTTCAAGAAATTCTAAATCTGGTAAATCAAGTAAAGTGTCATTCCCTAAATGATATGTAACAGCATGATTTTGTGTATTCATCCCATTCCTTTGATACAATTCTATATCGGAAGGAGTGGAGTACACTAAATCCGATTTTTTAAAAATGATGTTTTCATACTTTTTAACCCGAGCAGCCTCTACCTTTAAAATGAGACTTTTAATTGGGTTATTCGTTAATTCACTCATTCGTTGCCAAAGCATGAATTCGGCATTATGTGTATGCAAAACAACTTTGCCTTTGAAGTCCTGAGGAATGTATTGAAACACTTCATAATGATCAACAACTATTAAATCAACTTTTTCTAACAAAAAGGAAACCTTGTTTTGAAAGCTACTAGAATAGTTTCTAAACACATTTAGGGAAGGGGAGAACAAGTAGCTCTTAATTAAATTTACAGGAGATCTTTTAACGTCTAACTTTTCTGATTCAAATTTGTCAATTGTAATTGCCTTTCGAAAGGCATCAACATAGCTTTCATCGTCATCTTTCAATAAACTAGCTACTGAAAGAGTATAATTTTTAGATAGAAATTGAACATAATTCCACGATTTTACAGTGCCTCCACTTTTTGGAGGATACGGGAGTTGCGTGGTTAAAAAAAGGATATGAGGGTTATTCAATCTTAAGTTCTTTCTGGCGAAGTTAAAAAAACGAATGGTCGCCGCACTTTTTAAATGAAACCAATTTGAAAAAATGCATAAAAAAAGATAGCTTTAACGATAATATTTACCTCTGCACAACAAACTAAGTTAAAGTACCTGTTTATGGCATACTCAATTCTTGTGGTCGACGATCATCAGTTGGTTTTAGATGGACTGGTTTCCATTGTAAATGAGCTTCCAAACTTCGAAATTGTGGCCTCCGCGCGAAATGGAAAAGAAGGCTTACAATTAGCAGAGACTTTTCACCCTGACATTGTTTTGATGGATATAGATATGCCAGTAATGAATGGATTGGAAGCAACGAGAAGAATTAAAAAGGATCGTAAAGAATGCAAAGTCATTATCTTAACCATGCACAATGAGGTTTCTTTAATTAGGAAAGTTATGGATATAGGAGCTGACGGGTATCTGCTCAAAAATTCTGATCGAGTAGAATTTCACAATGCACTTTGTAATGTGAGCAAAGGCAAAAGTTACTTTAGTGCTGAGGTAACACAGCTATTGCTGAATCCGGAGCAAAAGAGGCATTCTACTTTTGATGTAGATAAGGACTCTCTGCAACTTTCCAAGTTAACTGAGCGAGAAGTAGATGTTTTAAGACAAATCGCCGAAGGGTTCTCAAACAAAGAAATTGGAGACAAACTATTCATTTCTCACCGTACCGTTGATACACATAGAACTAACTTAATGAAAAAGTTAGAGGTCCATAATATAGCGGGGTTAATAAAGTTTGCTATTAAAAACGGTCTTGTAAATTAAGGTAATTAACGGATATCATTTAGGTTAATCACTCTATTTCTTTCTTCACAAAACACTTGTTTTTTTGTAAAAAATTAAGTGTTATGCTACAAAAAAACTTTTCAAACCCTCTTACTGCACGAGAGATAGAAATTCTAAAACTAATTGCGGACGGCTACTCAAACACCAAAATTGGGAAGTTCTTGGGAATTTCTCACCGCACAGTAGATACACATCGCACGAACATTCGCAACAAAATTGGAGTGAAAAATTTAGCAGGTATGATTCGATACGCACTCAAAGCTAATATTATCCACTAGGTTGTTTACCCTAGGTTAAATACGTGGATTACTCTATTTCTAAGCACCTCAGATCAGAATAGATTTGTCTCACAAATAAAAAATCATGAAAAAAGCATTACTTATTTCGCTTACAATAATGTGTTATTCGTTGAGTGCACAAGACATTAATAAAAACTTCGAGCGTTGGACCATTGCTGAAAAGGCAATCAATATTACAGGAATGGATTTGTCTCCCGATGGTAAAACTGTGGCAATGGTTTGCGGAAAAAACCAACCTGTACTACTTTATAACATGGCTGAAAGAACAATCATTAAGGAGATTGATGTTAGTTCAAAATGGATGGGGTATAATATTTATTATTCTCAGAAAGGAAGTTATCTGCTTTTACAAGAGAAGAAAACGGAAACCTCATTTAAAAAATCAAAACAAGCAGACTATAAAGTAATAGATGTTGCCCAAGGAAAGGTAATTCATTCTTTTAATAAAATCAACGATGTGAAGATTTCGTTTGATGAAAGTCAGATGGTCACGTTGGAAAACGGGACTGTTCATTTTAGAGATATTATGACGGGAAAAACAACTAAAAGTTTTCAACCAGAAGAAGCTTGTAATGCTTTAGCAATAAGCCCTGATGGGCAAGAAATAGCCGTAGTTATTAAACCAAGTAAGAAAGAAGTGATGATGGTTGGAAAGGTTGCTGCAAACAAGAAAGTAATTAAAGCAACAGCTAAAACAAAGCATATGATTGCCATTTATAGCACTGAAACTTTAATGATTGAGAAGGTAGTACAAGAGTTTTATGACAACATAAACCTACTTACCTATACGGATGATGGAGATCGATTGTTGAGTTTCAACATGGCTTCGAATTCATATATCAACGTTGCTCTTCCAAACCAAGGATATGAGCCAACAAGAGAAGGGTATTTAAGTAGAACATCTATGCAACCAGAATTTGGATACAGTGGTAACCAAAAATATTTTGCTGTGGCAACGGTGGAATTATTTCCATCATTAAATATTTATGAAGTAGAAACAGGCAGCATGTTAGATTTATATAACACGAAGATGAAAATATGGAAAAACGCTAAAAAAGGAATTTACGCGGGAACGAATACCAGTTTTGTTTTCTTACCGGGAGACAAATACATTCTCATGAGTTATGGTAACTCATTAATCAAATGGAAATTCAAAAAATCAAACCAATAGAAATCATGAAAATATTTTTAAAAATAGCAGGAATCGTATTAATAATGACAACGAGTTTTTCAGTTACAGCACAGAAAAAGCCATTTTATGATGAGCAGGAACAAGTAATAGAAGCAGCATACAAGCAACTTGATTATAGCATGAAAGAAGGGCTTCTTAAAGAATGGAAAGAGGAAAAAAGCCCTGAAGGAAGCTACACCATGAAGTTGACTATAAAGCATAAAGGGCAAGTAGTAACCATTAATCCATTGGAAAGAGAAGGAGGAGATATTCCGACACAAAACGCTCTTAAAAATTTCATGAAAGAGTACGCTTTCCCTTTTAAAATGCCAAAGGATAAGAGCTATCAATTTATTTACGAATTCAAATTTTAAATTAATTATTTCAGAACACTAACCTAAACCATATTATTATGAAAAAGCAAGTATTAACAGCATTATCATGCATCTTTTTGAGCTTCGGCTCATTTGCTCAAGAGGATATGAAAACAGAATGGACGAAAAAATTCGAACATAAAACCAACTGGGTAGGAACAGGTTTGGAAGGACCAGGGGAAGTGAGCTACATTGCTACCAATAAGGAAATTACTGTTTACAAAACATCAGATGGATCAATTGTATGGTCAAAACCATATAAAGAATTGGTTCCTGGTTTAAGAAAAGTAGATGCCTTTGCCCCTTTTTGGGAGTCTGACGCAATATTTTTGTTTGATAAAAAGGTCGGAAAAGATAAGCTGGCAGTTGTGGATCTGAATACAGGTAAAATTCTTTGGGAAAGTTCAATTTATCAAGGGTTGACTGATGAGAATATAACTTATATAGCTGAAAAGAAAGGATTCTTATTGTCTTTGGCAGAAAGTCTAACTTTTGTGGATGCAAGAACTGGGGAAGAAAAGTGGGAGTCAACTGCTTTTAAAGGAGCAATTGCTATTTCCGAATTTATTGATGGAGATTTAGTAATGTTAAATGTCGCCCCTCCTGGACTAAAGGGCCTTTTTAAAGGCTTTAAAAACCAGATTGTTCGCATGGATATGGCAAATGGCGATATCAAGTGGGAAGCAACGTATAGGGGAATTCCTGGAAAGAAACTGGTAACAAAAGAAAGAATTTATGATTTGAATATTGAAAAAGATAAGATATTCTTAACGATGAATGGCTTACAAGTATTCGATGTGAATACAGGAGCCACACTTTGGGCTGCAGCATATACTGATGGTTCAAAAAAAGGCAATTACGCTCTTTATGGTGCTATAGCAGATCCATTGAGAGTTGGTAGAGATGTCTACATTATTAATAAAACGAAAAAGAGCAAATTTGTTATCAATAAGTACGACTTAAACACTGGAAAGCTTTTGTGGGCTACGCCTGAATTCAAATCTGCAAAAGCTATCCCTAACTTATTTGTAATCGAAGACAAATTAATTGCTCAGATTGGTGGGGTTGTTGAATTTCAATCGATAACAAAAACTACTGTAGATGGAGTTATAACCTACACTTATACCGTAGGAACAGTTAATATTAAACCAAATGGTTTAATGGCTTTCGATACAAAAACTGGCACTCAAGCGTGGGATTCAGAAAGGTTTAAGAAAGGTATAACCAATGCATTTGTAGACAAACAAAATCTTATTGTTTCAAGCGGTAAATCATTATACTCTATTCGTTATTCTGACGGTAACGTTAATTACGAAGAAGATGTAAAGAATGGAGGAGTTGGACTCGCAGTTGAAATATTAAAGTACAAGGATAAGATTGTAGTTGTTGGACAAAAAGGAGTTTCCCTATTCAAGATTTCTGATGGGAAATTAGTGAAAACTAATAAATACAAAAAAGCAAAATCCGAAAAATTGGTGGACAATATATTACTCATGAGAACAGAGAAAAATGATTTTGCAGCATTTAATTTGGATGACTGCTCATATGTAATGTACAATGCTAAAAAGGACTCGAAGCAATTTTTAAGCGAAGACGGGAAGTTTGTTTGGGCATATGAGAAAAAACAAGTAACCAAATTGAAGACGCGCTAAGGTTAGTGCACTTGAATAAAGGGAGTGTAGCTTTTGGAGTTACCTCCCTTTTATTGGTTTATAAAAAAAGAAATTATGAAGTCATTTATAGTTAGTATAGTATTCTTATTGATAGGTATAGTTGGTTATTCTCAATCTCAAATGGCTAATTATTATAGTGAACAAGGAAAAGAATTATACGAAGAGAGTTCGTATGAAGATGCCATTGAGCAATTTGAAAAAGCCTTGGAAAAAGACCCTAACCATGCTGATGCATTGTATTATTTAGGTTATTCTCATTATAATTTAGAAAATTATTCAAAAGCAGTCGAATTCTTTAATAAATTAGAAAAAGCAGATCCAAAATACAAGGCATGGTATTTTTACTTACGTGGAAAATCGAATACCCAAATAGGAAAATTAGCGGAGGCAGGAAAAGATTATCAAATTTTCTTAAATCGGTTCGGTAAATCTCACTCATTAGAAATTTATCATCACAAAGCTGCCTATTTAAAATATTATGCCGAAAAATCGATAGAAGTCAGGAACCGGAAAAACACGATGGCGGAACCAATAAATTTAGGTTCACGTGTTAATTCAATTTCGGACGATATGATGCCGCAAATTGACCCAACAGGGACCAAACTTTACTTTACAAGCGAACGTAAAGGTGGGCTTGACAATCTTGACGAGGACGAATTAAATGATTGGGGATCAGATTTGTATTTTGTGGAAAAAGTTAATGGCCAATGGGGAGAAGCCAAGCTGTTGCCAGAACCAATTAATTCTTATGACAGTGACGGAACATCTACTTTCTCGCCAGACGGACAGATTATGATTTATGTAAAATGTGGCAATGATGGCGTGGGAAGTTGTGATCTCTATATGTGCGAATTAGAGGGAAACACCTGGAGTAAGCCAACGAACATGGGAAATGTAGTGAATAGTGATGATTGGGATTCTCAACCGAGCCTTTCTGCCGATGGACAAACACTAGCTTTTGTGTCGGGCAAAGCTGGCTCTTATGATGATGGTATGGATATTTACATAAGTAGAAAAAATAAATTTGGGCAATGGGGGATACCACAAAATGCGGGATCTAACATTAATACTCCATTTGCAGAAAAAAGCCCTTATTTGGCAACTGATGGGAAAACAATGTATTTTTCTTCAGAAGGTCACCCAGGGTTTGGAGACATGGATTTGTTTGTAAGTGTATTTGAGGATGGTAAATGGTCCGAGCCTAAAAATCTTGGAGCACCTTTAAACTCGGCAGGAGAGGATACATATTTCACCATTTCGGCAAGTGGAGAAGGAGCCTATTTTGCATCCGACAGAAGCGGAGAAGGGAAAATGGATTTATACTCTGTCGACTTGCCCGATGAATTAAAACCGACACCATCTGTAATTGTAAGTGGTTTAGTAAAAAATGCTAAAGACAAAAGTTTAATAGGAGCATGGATTTTAGTAGAGGATATAAATACTGGGGAGTTAATTGCAACTGCAAAAAGTAATTCTGAAACAGGAGAGTATTTGATTGTTCTGCCTTCGGGCAGAAACTACAGTGTTTCGGCTAATAAGGAAGGGTTTTTCTTTTATTCGAATAAGTTTGAGGTTCCTGAAAAAACAAAATATACCGAGATTAAAAAAGACATTAAATTAGAACCAATTGAAAAAGGAGCTAGAGTGATCTTGAACAATATATTTTTTGAAACTGGAAGCGCAACACTGTCTCAAGAAAGTTACATAGAGTTAAGTAAAGCTGTAGACTTGTTAAAAACCAACCCTAAGATGGTGGTTGAAATTGGTGGGCATACCGATAACGTTGGGTCAGAGGACACAAATATGAAACTATCGCACGATAGAGCCAAGTCGGTAAGAAATTATTTGGTAAAAGCAGGTATTGTTTCGGAGAGACTGCAAGCTAAAGGTTATGGTGAAACTGAACCTGTTGCTGATAACGAAACTGAAGATGGCAGAAAGACAAATCGAAGAACTGAATTCGTGATTTTGGAGAATTAAAAGAGTTAAAAAGATACATTTGCTAAAAGAGCAGAAAAGAAGTGTCTAATATTTTTAAATATAATTCAACAAGAATTCCAGAACTTGATGGTATAAGGGGCATAGCATTGTTAATGGTTCTTATTTATCATCTAATTAACAATCAATTACTACTTACACCCAATCCATCTCTTTTTGTAATAGCTATTCGGAAGGCAACTTTTTTTACTTGGAGTGCTTTAGACTTGTTTTTTGTACTATCGGGCTATCTAATAGCTAAAATTCTAATTGAAAACCGAGGATCAAAACGATTTTTTTATGTTTTTTATTTCCGCCGAGTAATAAGGATCATGCCGTTGTTTTATATACTCTTGGTTTGTTATGTTTTATTAAAACAAACAGGAATAAACGACCCAGAGGGTTTTCTTTTCGCCAACGAATTACCCCTTTGGTCCTACTTTATTTATATTCAAAATTACATGATGGCTTTTTCAGGCACATATGGAGCAAGGATATTAACTCCAACTTGGTCATTGGGTATTGATGAGCAATTTTATTTATTATTGCCCTTTATTATTTACTTTTTCAAGAAAAAGTGGATTCCCTATTTAGTAATACCATTAATTATAGCAGCACCAATATTTAGGGCATCAACAGATTTGTTTTATATGAAAATCTTGCCCTTCCAAATGCGTATGGATGGTTTATTTGTTGGTGTTTTATTGGCCTATCTGGTTTGCGAAAAGGACCTAATAATCCGAATTAAAGGGAAATCAAAAGTTGTTTTCACAATCATTTTTTTATTACTTGGTCTTATATTCTTGCTGACATTTTTTCATAAAATCGGACCTTTTGATCATAGTTTATTTAATATAGTATTTGCTCTTCTCATTCTTTCAGCAATAAGCTATAGAAGTGGGTTTTACAGTAAAATACTGAGTAGTAAATTCCTGAAATTTTTTGGTTTTATTTCTTATGGAACCTATCTTTTTCATCAGTTTATTTCAGGTGTGCTTCATGCGGCTATATTAAACCAACAACCTCGATTAAACAACCTTCAAGATTTAGGCCTTACCATGTTAACTTTGATCTTATCGATTTATTTAGGATACATATTACATATGAAAGTTGAAAAACCGTTAATTAGCCTTGGTCATAAGCGCAAGTACAAATAACTTATAATTGTCAAATTAGTTGATTATCTATTTCTTGCCTGTTATTTTGCACGAAAAAGGGAAGGGAAATCGAAAAGCCGAATATCAAAACAGATCTAACCAATCTAATTCAATTGAATTCATTTTTAATTTTTTAAATTAAACTGTTTTAACCTGTCTCTTATACACATCTGACGCTGCCGACGATCTACTCTGTGTAG